>MRWG01000086.1_pt1 | contig 183738 bp, 170 predicted proteins | sample 1013341 | NCBI WGS metagenome assembly MRWG01 (sample SAMN06117577, study PRJNA244670) | biofilm metagenome | biome: Water; feature: Cathode Biofilm; material: Biofilm; isolation source: microbial consortium enriched at the cathode of a solar microbial fuel cell | place: USA: District of Columbia...
GTCCTGCTTGCCGCCCAGAAGGCCGCCCAGCATGCCGCCCTTCTTCTCCGAGCCGTCATTGGCGGGCTGGGCCTCGCCCTTCGCCGGCTCGGTCTTGCTGATGACGTCGGCGACCATCGAGCGCGCGACGCGCACCTTGACGCCGTCCGCGATCTCGACCTGAAGCTCGTTGTCGTCGACCACCTTGGAGACGGAGCCGAAGACGCCGCCGCCAGTCAGGATCTTGTCGCCCCGGCGGATCGCCTGAAGCTTCTGCTGGTGCTGCTTCTGCCGCTTCTGCTGCGGACGGATCAGCAGGAAATAGAAGATCACGAAGATCAGGATCAGCGGCAGGAAGCCGACCAGCGCGCCGCCGGCGTCTCCGCCACCGCTCTGGGCCCAGGCGGTCGAAATCAGCATTGTTCTCTCCCAAATCGGCGGCCAGCGCCCGCAAACTTGAAGCGCCCCGCGATGTCCGCGCCAGGAGGCTCAGGATCGCCCCCGAAAACCGCGCCGGACTATACCTGCCAAAAGCGGGAATGCAACGACCGAACGACGGGCCGGAAACGGCGGGAATCCAAGGGCGCGGCCCGTTGCCGCCCGGGCCGCGCGACGGGCGAATTGACCCGCGCCCGCCCTCTGCTATCGTCTCGCGCCCTGCCCGACCGGCCGATCATTCGAGGAGACGATGACGGAACCCAACGAGACCGCCGCCCTGCTCGCGCGGATCGCGGACGCGCTGGAGCGGATGAGCCCGCCGCCGCCCGAGGCGCCCGACGCGCATGCCGCCGATGCCTTCGTCTGGCAGCCGGCGGACGGACGGCTCGTGCCCGTGACGGCGGTCAACCGGGTGCCGATCGAACTCCTGCAGGGCATCGAGAGCCAACGCGACCAGCTGCACGCCAACACCAAACGCTTCGCCGACGGCCTGCCGGCCAACAACGCGCTGCTCTGGGGCGCGCGCGGCGCGGGCAAGAGCTCGCTGGTGAAGGCGGTGCACGCTGCGATCAACGGGGAACGCGCCGGCGCGCTGGCCCTGGTCGAGATTCACCGCGAGGATATCCCGACGCTGCCGCATCTCCTCGCCCTCTTGAAGGACATGGGCCGGCGCTTCGTGCTGTTCTGCGACGATCTTAGCTTTGACGGGCAGGATGCGGCCTACAAGTCCTTGAAGGCCGTGCTCGAAGGCGGGATCGAGGGGCGGCCGGAGAATGTCGTCTTCTACGCCACCTCGAACCGCCGGCATCTGATGCCGCGCGACATGATCGAGAACGAGCGCAGCACCGCCATCAACCCGTCGGAAGCGGTGGAGGAGAAGGTCTCCCTCTCTGACCGGTTCGGGCTCTGGCTCGGCTTCCACAATTGCGACCAGCAGACCTACCTCGCGATGATCCGCGGCTATGTCGAGGCCTACGGCATTCCGGCCGGCGAGGAGGAGTGGAGGCCCCAGGCGATCGAATGGTCGGTGACCCGCGGCGCGCGCTCCGGCCGGGTGGCCTGGCAATTCGTGCAGGACCTTGCGGGCCGGCTGGGCGTGTCGCTCAGCGGCTAGAGCCGCGATAGGGTCGGTTCAGCCCGACCTCTCGATCTCCCGCGGGCGGCGGTCCGGGCCGAGCGCGACATAGGTGAAGACGCCCTCGGTCACCAATTCGCGCGTGCCCTGCCCGTCGCGCAGCGCCCAGGTCTCGACATGGATCGAGACCGAGGTGCGGCCGATGCGCTTCACCGCGCCATAGCAGCACACCACGTCGCCGACGAAGACCGGCAGATGGAAGGTCATCGCATCGACCGCCACGGTCGCGACGCGTCCGCCGGCGACCCCGCGCGCCACGATGCCTCCGGCCACATCCATCTGGGCCAGCACCCAGCCGCCGAAAATGTCGCCGGCCGGATTGGTGTCGGCCGGCATCGCGATGGTCCGGATCGACAGCTCGCCGTTCGGCACGCGCCCCTCTGCGGCGCTTGTCTGATCGCTCATGGCGGATACCCTCCGGCAGAGTCGGTGGAAGATGCCGATCCCCAATATCTTGTGTGGCCCGGCGCTTTCGCCTACTCTATCTCCCTTCCTCCGGGGCTTCCAGATCGAAGTGGACCGTCAGCGACGATGAGCGATCTCTTCCAGAACAACGACAAGGCCGGCGCCGGCTATACCGCGAAGGATATCGAGGTCCTGGAGGGGCTCGAGCCCGTCCGCCACCGGCCGGGCATGTATATCGGCGGCACGGACGAGCGCGCCTTCCATCATCTGGTGGCCGAGATCCTCGACAACGCGATGGACGAGGCCGTCGCCGGCCATGCTAGCCGGATCGAGTTGGAACTGCAGGAAGACGGGGCCGTCACGATCAGCGACAACGGGCGCGGCATCCCGACGGACCCGCATCCGAAATACACCGACAAGTCGGCGCTGGAAGTGATCCTGACGACGCTGCATTCGGGCGGCAAGTTCTCCGGCAAGGTCTATGCGACCTCCGGCGGGCTGCACGGCGTCGGCATTTCGGTCGTCAACGCGCTGTCCGAGCGCATGGTCATCGAGGTGGCGCGCGACCGCCAGATCTGGCGCCAGAGCTTCGCCCGCGGCACGCCGACGAGCCCTCTGGAGAAGGTGGGCGAGAGCCAGAACCGCCGCGGCACCACGGTCACCTTCCACCCCGACCCGGAAATCTTCGGCGAGACCATGCGCTTCAAGCCGGGCCGGCTCTATCGCATGGCGCGCTCCAAGGCCTATCTCTTCAAGGGGGTGGAGATCCGCTGGAAGTGCGCGGCCGCGCTGCTGAGCGACGCCGACAAGGACGCCGGCGTGCCGGAGCAGGAGGCGCTGCATTTCCCGGGCGGCATCCTCGACTACCTGACCGGCCAGATCGGCGAGCGCAACACCATCACGCCGCGCCCCTTCGCGGGTCAGATGAAGGCCGACGAGGGTGCCGGCCGCGTCGAATGGGCGATCCACTGGCCGGCCGACGGCGACGGCTTCTGCCACACCTACTGCAATACCGTGCCGACCGTGCAGGGCGGCACGCACGAGAGCGCCATGCGTTCGGCGCTGGGCCGGTCGGTGCGGGCCTATGGCGAACTCGTCGGCAACAAGAAGGCGAAGGACATCACGGGCGAGGACGTGACCGGCGAAGCGGCCATAATGCTCTCCGTCTTCATCGCGGAGCCCCAGTTCCAAGGTCAGACCAAGGAGAAGCTGGCGAGCCCGGAGGCGGGCAAGCTGGTCGAGACGGCGATCAAGGACCGCTTCGACCACTGGCTCTCGGAGGATCCGCGCAGCGCCAACGATCTGCTGGAGCGCACGTTGGAGCGCGTCGACGAGCGCCTGAAACGCCGCCAGCAGAAGGAACAGCGGCGCAAGGCGCCGACCCGCAAGCTGCGGTTGCCCGGCAAGCTCGCCGACTGCACGTCGGGCGCGCAGGAAGGGACCGAGATCTTCCTGGTCGAGGGCGACAGCGCCGGCGGCTCCGCCAAGCAGGCGCGCGAGCGCACGACCCAGGCGATCCTGCCGCTGCGCGGCAAGATCCTGAACGTCGCCAGCGCCAGCGCCGACAAGCTGCAGCAGAATCAGGAAATCAAGGACCTGTGCCAGGCGCTGGGCTGCGGCACGCGGGGCGATTTCAGCCTCGACAAGCTGCGCTACGAGCGGGTCATCATCATGACCGACGCCGACGTCGACGGCGCGCATATCGCGAGCCTGCTGATGACCTTCTTCTATCGCGAAATGCCGGGGCTGATCGAGGCCGGGCGCCTCTACCTCGCCCTGCCGCCGCTCTACCGCCTGACCCAGGGCGGCAAGACGCTCTATGCGCGCGACGACCGGCACAAGGACGAGTTGCTGAAGGCCGAGTTCAAGCCGAACGCCAAGGTCGAGATCAGCCGCTTCAAGGGCCTCGGCGAGATGCCGCAGAAGCAGTTGCGCGAGACCACGATGGATCCGGCGAAACGCGCCCTCCTCCAGATCCAGCTTCCCGATCGCGGCCAGGAGGAAAACCTCGGCGCCGCCCGCCAGGTGGCCCAGCTGGTCGAAACCCTGATGGGCAAGAAGGCCGAGCTACGCTTCAAGTACATCCAGGAGAACGCGCGCTTCGTCGAGGATGTGGACGTCTGAACGTCCCATGATCCGGCACATGATGCGCGGCTCCCGATCCCTGGCGGCGCTCGCCCTGTCGATCGGATTTCTGCTCACCCCGGCGGTGGCGGACGATGGATCCGAGGGCGACGGCGCGCCCTTGGCCGGGCGCTACGGCTTGACCGAATTCCGCGCCGCCGGCGTCTATTCCGGCGGCGAGGAGGCAGAGGCACGGGGTTTCATCGGGCGCGCCGTCACGATCCACGGCGACCATGTCGCCCTGCCGACCGGGGAACTCTGCCATATCGGCGCCGGCGAGCCCGTCACGCTCCGCGACGGGTGGGAGAGCTTCGGCAGCGCCGGCGGCTCCTGGTCCGAACTGGGTCTCGCCCAAGGGGCGGATGGCGGCTACGCGGCGACCGAGATCGCCTTCGACTGCGAGGAGCGCTTCTGGGGCCTGCTGGTCCAGCCGGAGACGGAGACCTATCTCCTGAAGGTCTGGGCGGTCTATCTGGTGATGCAGCCGCGATAGCCGGCCCGCGCGTCCCTGCCGCACTTTGGCCACGGACCGGCGCTAGGGTAGGCGTTCAGATAGCGACCACCGCATTCGGAAGGAGCTTCGAGGCCATGCGACGTGCCCTCCTCCTCATCGGTGTGCTGACCGGCTTTGGCGCCTGCGCGGCCGGCGGCTGGACCGACTACGTGCTGACCAAGACGCAGGTGCGGCCCGCCTACGAGGTCGCGGATTTCCGCTTCCTGCACGGCGGCAAGACCATGCCGGTGGTGGTGCACGGCACGGCCTTCGGCCTACCCGAAGGAGAGATCGGCGCCGCGATCGGCCGCCATATGACGGGCCACACGCTCGCCGCGCCGACGCGACTGGTGAGCGATCAGTCCGCCGGGACCGGGACGAGCCGGCTCGCGGTCAAGATCGCCCCGCCCGTCGACATGAGCGCCAACAGCCTGTGCGCCGGCGAGCGACTGGCCGAGACGGCGTCGCCGCGCGGCGACGGACGCCTCGCGCTGCTGGTCGCCTACTGCAACCGGGACCGGCATCTGAGCTCGACCCATCTAACGGTCGATATCCCGTCCGGCGGTCAGCCCGTCGAGGCCCCGACCCTGCGGAAGGCCCTGGCATTGACCGCGACCAAGCTGTTCCCCGCCCGCGACCCGAACGAGGACAGCGACCGCGACTTCGAGATGGGCGGCTGACGACCCACGCCGGCCGGCATGTCAGCGGTAGAGCAGCCAGTCGCGCATCAGGGCGGTCGCGGCGTGCGGACGCTCCAGCGTCGGCAAATGCCCGCATTCCTCGATGACGGCGAGGCGCGCGCCGGGGGTCAGTTCCGCCATCTCCTCATGCAACGCCAGCGGCGTCAGCGCATCCTGCCGCCCGCACAGCACCAGCGTCGGCACGTCGATGCCGGGCAGGATGTCGCGGCTGTCCGGCCGGGCCATGATGGCCGTCTGCTGGCGCGCGAAGCCCGCCTGCCCGACCGCTTCCGCCATCTGCGTGATCGGGTCGACCAGCGCCGCCTCCTCCAGCCGGTCCTCATGCACCAGCATCGGCAGCAGGCGCGGCGTCACCCCCTTGAACCTGCCCTGCTTGGAGAGCGCGAGCAGCGCGCGGCGGCGGCGCATCGTCTCTTCGCTGTCGGCGCGGGCCTGGGTGTCCATCAGCGCGAGACGCGCGACCCGCTCCGGCGCCTTGCGCATGACGGCGAGCGCGACGTAGCCGCCCATCGACAGACCGGCGAGCGCGAAGCGTTCCGGCGCGACCGCGAGCAGCCGATCGGCCATCGCCTCGATGCTATCGTCCTGCAGCGTGTCGGCGACCGTGATGTCGGCGATCTCGGCCAAATGCCGCGTCTGATGCGCCCACATGCCTTCGGTCAGCAGCAGGCCGGGGACGAGGACGAGGGGAATGCGCTCGCCCGTCACTTGATCAGGTCCAACAGGGCCTTGAAGTCGGACGTTCCGGCCTCACCCAGCCATTCGAACAGCACCATCTCGGTCGTCACCACTTCGATTCCGTTGGCCGTGAGACGGCGGATTGCCGCCTCCACGCTCTCGGGCGCGCGGCTCGCGACCGCGTCGCTCACCACCACCGGCCAGTACCCCTGCGCCTTCAGGCCGAGCGCCGTCTGCAGCACGCAGACATGCGCCTCCGCCCCGGTCAGCACGATCTGGCGGCGACGGCTGGCGGCAACGGCCTCGGCGACGCGCCCCTCGCGCACGGCGTTGAAGCTGGTCTTTTCGACCGCCTCGCCCGGTTCGAGCGATTCGGCGAGGCCCGGGACAGTGCGCCCCAACCCCTTCGGATACTGCTCGGTCGCGACGACCGGGATATCCAACCGCCGCGCGGCGGCGATCAGCCGGGCGGTGTTCGCCTCGGTTCGGTCCGCATCCTGGACCGCCGGCAGCAGCCGGTCCTGCAGGTCGATCAGCATCAGGAGGCTGTGGGCGCGGTCGATCAGCATCGGGTCTCGGTCTCCTCTTTCCTCGGCGCAACCTAGCCCCTGGCGTGACCGGCGGGCAACGCCGCAGCGATAATCCGACGGCTTCACCGCAACGCCACGGTATCTGGGCCCGAGGGGGCCCTTCCGAGATTGACTTGCACCCCCCAACCCCTATAGTCCGCCGCGGTGCGCCGTCGGCCGCCCGCCCCCGCCGGTTCGCGGTTCGGACGGGTCTTACAGGTCGACCATCGGGCCAACGGGTATCTTGCCAACTTCCGCACGGGTACCGCAGCCCGCAACGCTTGGGACTAGTAGCGCCAACCACATGACGACATTTGCCGATCTGGGACTCTCAGACAACGTTCTGCGCGCCGTCGCCGACGCCGGCTACGAGCAACCCACCCCGATTCAGGAGAAGGCGATCCCGCCGGTCCTGATGAACAAGGACATCCTGGGCTGCGCGCAGACGGGCACGGGCAAGACCGCGTCCTTCACGCTGCCGATGATCGACATCCTGAGCCAGGGGCGCGGGCGCGCCCGCATGCCGCGCTCGGTCATCCTGGAGCCGACGCGCGAACTGGCCGCGCAGGTCGCCGAGAATTTCGAGACCTACGGCAAGTACTGCAAGCTGGAGATGGCGCTGCTGATCGGCGGCGTCAGCTTCACCGAGCAGGAACAGAAGATCACCCGCGGCGTCGACGTGCTGATCGCCACGCCCGGCCGCCTGATGGATCATTGCGAGCGCGGCAAGGTCATCCTCACCGACACCAAGATCCTGGTGATCGACGAGGCCGACCGGATGCTCGACATGGGCTTCATCCCGGATGTCGAGCATATCGTCTCGTTGATGCCGCGCTTCCGCCAGACGCTGATGTTCTCGGCCACCATGCCGAAGGAGATCCGGCGCCTCGCGGACAAGTTCCTCGACAGCCCGAAGGAAATCACCGTGTCCCCGCCGGCGACGACCGCGGACACGATCGAGCAGGCGGCGATACCGGTCAGTCCACGCGGCAAGCGCAAGAAGCTGGCGGAACTGCTGCGGGCGGAGGACGTGACCAACGCGCTGATCTTCTGCAACCGCAAGCGCGACGTGGCGACGCTCTACCGCTCGCTCGAGAAGGAAGGTTTCAACGCCGGTGCCCTGCACGGCGACATGGACCAGTACAAGCGCATGGAATGGCTCGCCAAGTTCCGCGACGGCGAGATCAACGTCCTGGTCTGCTCCGACGTCGCCGCCCGCGGCCTCGACATTCCGAGCGTCAGCCACGTGTTCAACTACGACGTGCCGAACCATTCGGAGGACTACGTCCACCGCGTCGGTCGCACCGGCCGGGCGGGTCGCAAGGGCAAGTCGATCACGCTGGTGACCGAGAACGACGACAAGCAGATCGCCGAGATCGAGAAGCTGATCGGCCGCAAGATCAACCTGGCCGACCCGACCAAGGACAAGGGGGGCGAGCCCCCTGCCCCGACCGAGCCTGCAGAGGCCGAATCGGCAGAGGACAAGTCGGCAGAGGACAAGTCGGCAGAGGACAAGTCGGCCGAAAAGCCGGCAAAGAAGGCGCGCTCCCGCAAACCGAGAGCGAAGGCCAATGAGCCCGCGCCCGAGAAGACGCCGGAAAAGACGCCCGCGAACGACGAAGCCGCAGCGGCGCCCAAGCAGCGGGCCAAGCGCGGCGGCAGCCGCCACCGCGGCGAGCGCACGCCCCCCGACGTGCCGCCGGAGGAGCTCAACAAGCCCTTCGGGGAAACCGACCTGGTGCCGGCCTTCCTACGGCGCTGAGGGCCCCGTCCGAACGCCGACACCTCCCGGTCATCCCCGGGCGTGTCCCCGGAATCTCCATGATGGACGCGAAGACGCCTGAACGGGCCGGATCAGGTCCGGGCATGACATCTTATTCGGGATTCCGCAAAGGCGGCGTCAGAAGCTCGGCGGCGTGCAGGCCGACATGATGACGCAATCCTCCTCGCCGACATTGCGGAAGCGATGCGGCAGGCGGCTGTCGAACAGATAGCCGTCGCCGGGCCTGAGCACGCGCACCTGGTCGCCGACCGTCACCTCGATCAGCCCCTGGATCACGATGCCGCCTTCCTCCGCCTCGTGGGCCAGCATCTCCTGGCCGGTGTCGGCGCCCGGCGGATAGGTCTCGTGCAGGATCTGCAGCTGATGGCGCGCGGCGTCGCCGACCTGGCGCAGGCTGACCTTGCGCCGGCCGCGGCCGGCCGAATCCACGTCCATGCCGAGATCGGCGGGCGACAGCTCGGTGAACTCCTCGGCGGAAAAAAAATAGCGCGGCTCCAGCGCATCGCCGGTCGCGGAGAAGAACTCCGAAAGCGGCATCGGGATGCCGTCCAACACCTTCTTCAGGGAGGAGACCGAGGGGCTCGACTTGTTCTGCTCGATCAGCGAGATCGTGCCGTTGGTCACGCCGGAGCGCTGGGCCAGCTGGCGCTGCGAAAGGCCGCGCCCTTCGCGCACCTCCTTCAAGCGTCGTCCGATATCGATATCCATCATCCAGGCCCTTCGAGCCCCGTTAAACACGTTTAAAAAAATTGACGCTTACGCCTCAGAAAGCAAGAAAAATCGCAATTCACTCGTGCTATCAATGTGATGTCGGTGCAGCATTCTGTTTAACGGGGGTGTTTAAAATTCGATAAATAGCGTTTGACCCGATATTTTAAACGGCGTACAAGAATTTCGAACGCCCGACCGGGCGTCCTCTCTCGAAGACGCGAAGGACATCGCACGAGCCATGACCGACAATACCGACACCACCGCCGCGACGCCCGCCGACGCCAAGCCGGCCAAGCAGCCGCGCAAGACCGCCGCGACCCGCGCGCGCAAGGGCGCGAAGGCCAAGAAGGCGCAGGCCGAGATGCTGGAGCCCCGCGCCTCCATCGCGTCCGAGCCGGTGACGACCACCCACCTGGAGGCCCCGGCCAAGACCAATGCCGACCTGCTGGCGCGCCGTCAGGCGGCCGTGCCGCGCGGCGTCGCTTCCGCCGCGCCGGTCTTCGCCGACCGGGCCGAGAATGCCGAGGTCTGGGACGTCGAGGGCAAGCGCTATATCGACTTCGCCGGCGGCATCGCGGTGCTCAACACCGGCCACCGCCACCCGAAGGTGATCGAGGCGGCGAAGGCCCAGGAGGACCGCTTCACGCACACGAGCTTCCAGGTCATGCCCTACGAGCCCTATATCGCGCTGGCCGAAAAGCTGAACGCGCTCGCCCCCGGCGATTTCGCGAAGAAGTCCATCTTCTTCACGACCGGCGCCGAGGCGGTCGAGAACGCGGTCAAGATCGCGCGCACCGCGACGGGCCGCACCGGCGTCATCGCCTTCACGGGCGGCTATCACGGCCGCACGCATCTGACGCTCGGCATGACCGGCAAGATCAGCCCCTACAAGAAGAACTTCGGCCCTTTCCCGGCCGACATCTTCCGCGTGCCCTTCCCGCACGAGCATCAGGGCATCTCGGTCGCGCAGTCGATCCAGGCGCTGGAGACGCTGTTCCTGACCGACGCCCAGCCCGACCGGGTCGCGGCCATCATCCTGGAGCCCGTGCTGGGCGAGGGCGGCTACCATCCGGTGCCGGCCGAGCTGTGGCATGAGCTGCGCCGGATCTGCGACCAGCATGGCATCCTGCTGATCGCCGACGAGGTTCAGTCCGGCTTCGGGCGCACCGGCCGCTGGTTCGCGATCGAGCATTCCGGCGTCGCCCCCGATCTCATCACCTGCGCGAAGAGCATGGCCGGCGGCTATCCGCTCTCCGGCGTCATCGGCCGCGCCGACGTGATGGACGCGGTCGAGCCGGGCGGCCTCGGCGGCACTTACGGCGGCAACCCCGTCGCCTGCGCGGCCGCGCTGGCCGCGATCGAGGCGATCGAAACCGAGGGGCTGCTCGCCCGCTCGGAGGCGATCGGCCAGCATATGCGCGCCCGCTTCGCCGAGATCGGCGCCCGCTCCGCCCCCTACCGGCTGTGGGACATCCGGGGCCTCGGCGGCATGCTCGCGGTCGAGCTGGTGAGCGATTTCGAGACCGGCACGCCGGATGCGGCGCTCACCAAGCTGGTGGTCGCCAAGGCGCTGGAGAAGGGTCTCGTGCTGCTTCCCTGCGGCATGCACGGCAACGCCATCCGGGTGATGGTGCCGCTCACCGCCTCCGACGCGATCATTGAGGAAGGCCTCGCCATCTTCGAAGCGGCGCTCGCCGAAGCGGTCGCGGAGCAGATCCAGGCCGCCGCCTGAGGCGACCGGCCGACAGGAAACTCGAGGGGCATAAAGAGAAGGCCCGCCTCCCCCGCCACGGGAGAGACGGGCCCGAACCTCCCTTGAACGCGCGGACGCCGCCACTTGCGGGTCCGCGCTTTTTTTTTGCATGCCCGCCTTTAGGTCGGCCGCGCCTCAGAGCATTTTGCAGAACCGCAACGCGTCGTAGATCGCGGCGTGGGTATTGCGCGCGGCGACGGCATCGCCGATGCGGAATAGCTGATAGGTGCCTTCCGGATTGCGGACGATTCTCTGGGGCCGACCCTCGATCAGCGCCTCGTAGTCGACCTCCCCCAGGTTGCTGGACCCGTCGCGCAGCTCGAAATAGAGGTCGTCGAGCGGCCGGACTCCGTGATTGACCACCACCTGGTCGACGCGACGCTCGCCGGTGGCGCCGCTGTAGTCGCTGCCGATCGTCGCCAGCAGCGCATTACCGTCGCGTCGCACCGCATCCAGCTTCCAGGTCACCGTGAAAGTGACGTCGCGCTTCTGCAGTTCCCGCATCGACGGCGTCAGCGACATCGCCATCACCTCGTTCGAGAAGGCGCGGTCCCGGGTCATGATCTCGACCCTTCCGCCCCCCTCGGCGATCTTCTCGGCCGCCTGAAGTGCCGCGGGATCACCCGCATCGTCGTAGATCAGCACGTTCTCGCCCGGCGCGACGTCGCCCGACAGGATGTCCCATGCCGAGACGACGAGCTCGTTGCCCGTCGCCAGCACCTCGGTGTGCGGCAGCCCGCCGGTCGCCACGATGACCACGTCCGGCTCTTCGGCGCGTACCGTCTCCGCATCGGCGAAGCTGTTGAAGTGGAAGCGTACGTCCATGCGCGTGCATTCCTCGAAGCGCCACTGGATCAGCTGCATCATCTCGGCCCGCCGCTTGGTCTGGGCCGTCAGGCGCACCTGGCCGCCGGGGTCGTTCGCCGCCTCGTGCAGGATGACCTCGTGACCCCGTTCCGCCGAGACCCGCGCCGCCTCCAGCCCGCCCGGGCCGGCGCCGACGATGACGACGCGCCGGCGCGCCTCGGCTTTCGGGACGGTATGCGGCTGCTCCAGCTCGCGGCCCGTCGCCGGATTGTGCAGGCACAGCGCCATGCCGCCCTGATAGATGCGGTCGAGGCAGTAGTTCGCCCCGACACAGGGCCGTATCCGGTCCTCCTCGCCGCGCATGATCTTGGCGACGATATGCGGGTCCGCGATGTGCGCGCGGGTCATGCCGACCATGTCGAGCTTGCCGCTCGCGATCGCGTGGCGGGCCGTGGCGACGTCCTGGATCTTGGCGGCATGAAAGGTCGGGAACTTGGTCGCCGCCCGGATCTCGCCGGCGAAGTCGAGATGCGGGTTCGCCCGCATGCCCTGTACCGGAATAACGTCCGTCAGCGCGGCATCGGTATCGACATGGCCGCGGATGACGTTCAGGAAATCGACCAGCCCGCTCGCCTTCAGCCGGCGAGTGATTTCCAGCCCTTCCTCCTTGGTGATGCCGCCCGCCATGGCCTCGTCCGCGACATAGCGGATGCCGACCAGGAAATCCTCACCGACGCGCTCGCGGATCGCGGCCAGCACCTCCATCGAGAAGCGCATCCGGTTCTCGAGCGAGCCGCCATAGGGCGGCTCCATGTCGTTCGTCGCCGGCGACCAGAACTGATCGAGCAGATGGCCGTAGGCCTCGATCTCGATGCCGTCGAGGCCCGCCGCCTTCATGCGTTCGGCGGCGTCGGCATAGTCCTCGGTGATCCGGCGGATATCCCAATCCTCGGCCTTCTTCGGAAAGGCCCGGTGCGCGACCTCGCGCTCGTGGCAGGCCGACAGGCTCGGCAACCAGTCGCCCGTGTCCCAGCGCGTGCGGCGTCCCAGATGCGTCAGCTGGATCATCACCGCGCATCCCTCGCCGTGGCAGTCGTCGGCGAGGCGCTTCATCCAGCCCACGACCTCGTCCTTCCAGGCGAGGATGTTGTTGAAGGCGGGCGGGCTGTCCCGCGCGACCGTCGCCGAACCCGCCGTCATGGTCAGCGCCACCCCGGCCCGGGCGCGTTCCAGGTGATAGGCGCGATAGCGATCCTTCGGCATGCCGTCCTCGGGATAGGCCGGCTCGTGGCTGGTGATCATCAGCCGGTTCTTCAGACGCAGATGCTTGAGGTCGTAAGGCTGCAGAAGGGGATCGTTCAACATCGGGCCTTCCTCGTGAAGCGCGCTTGCTATGCGGTCAGTTGCCCGCGCCGGACTCCAGCGACGCCTCGCGGTCGGTGTAGTCGATCGCGCCGTCGGGCAGGAAGAAAAGGATCCGCACCCGGCCGCCCGCGCCCTTGGGCCAATGGTCGGATCCGGGCGGATAGACGGCCCAGCCTCTGGGATTGCCGTCGAAACGGCCGTCGGCGCGCTCGGTCATCACGGCGCAGACCTCGCCATTCGGATGGCGGTGATGCGGCCCGGTCACGTCGATCAGCTGCACCACGTCGATGCTGGCGCTCGCGGTCGCAGGCCCCGGCTCGACGACGCGCGCGCCCTTGCGGGCCTCATCGCCCTGCAGACCCATCCAGCCGCTCTCGATCCCGTCGTCGCAGAACCGCTCCATGGCGTGAAAAAGCGCGCCGTCCGGCGGAAAGTCGCGGTTAAGACGCTCGGCGAGATCACCGTTCCACTCGGCCTCCGCGATCATGTCGATCACCGGCCTGAGCGTATCGACCAGGGTTTCGCGCTTCGGGTCCATCCAGGGCCTCCATTCCGTTCCCACGTGGCAGTCTCGGCGAGAAGCGACGGTCAAATCAAGCCGACAAGCGCGGATGACGCGCGGCGTCTACGCGCCTTCATGGTCGCGCGCACCGGCGGAAGCGGTTGAGCGTCCCCCGCCGCTGCCTATATCGTGCGGAAAGCCGATACCGAGCCCGCCCGTGAGCGGCCCCCTCCGGAAGGAAAGCCCGCAGCCATGCCAGCAACCGCCCTGCCCGAGACCGTCGACGCGACCGAAGTTCTGCTGCGCGACGGCAGTTACGTCGCGGACCGGTCGCTCGCGACCGCGCTGCATCTGGCGCTCAGCCTTGGCCGGCCGCTGTTTCTGGAAGGCGAAGCCGGCGTCGGCAAGACGGAGATCGCGAAGGTCCTGGCCCAGACCCTCGGCCGCAAGCTGATCCGGCTGCAATGCTATGAAGGGCTCGACGTCTCGTCCGCCGTCTACGAATGGAACTATCCGCGCCAAATGGTCGAGATCCGGCTGGCCGAGGCCTCCGGCGACCGAGGGCGCGAACAGTTGGAGAGCGACCTCTTCTCGGAACGGTTCCTGATCAAGCGGCCGATCCTGACCGCGCTGGAGGCCGCCGACGGCCAGCCCCCGATCCTGCTGATCGACGAGCTGGACCGGACGGACGAACCGTTCGAAGCGTTCCTGCTGGAGGTGCTCTCCGACTTCCAGGTGACGGTTCCGGAGCTCGGCACGATCAAGGCGAAGGAACCGCCGATCGTCATCCTCACCTCCAACCGCACGCGCGAGATCCACGACGCCATCAAGCGGCGTTGCTTCTACTACTGGGTGGACTATCCGAACGCCGCGCGCGAGTTGGAGATCCTGAAGGTGAAGGCGCCCGAGGCGCCGGAGGAACTGTCGCGCCAGATCGTCGCGTTCGTGCAGAAGATCCGCACGCTCGACCTTTTCAAGCTGCCCGGCGTTGCGGAGACGATCGATTGGGCGCAGGCGCTGACGCAACTCGACCGCCTCACGCTCGATCCCGAGACGATCAACGACACGCTGGGGGCGCTGTTGAAGTACCAGGACGACATCCAGAAGCTGCAGGGCTCGGAAGCCGCCAAGATCCTGGACGAGGTGAAGCGCGAGATGGCCGGCAAGGCCGCCTGAGGCGGGCGCCGCGACGATGAGCGAACAGCCGAACCAACCCGCTCCCAACCTGATCCTCGGCGACGCCGACGGCGGTCGGTTGGCTGAGAACATCATGCATTTCGCCCGCGTGCTGCGCGCCGCCGGCCTGCCGGTCGGGCCGGGCAAGGTGTTGGACGCGCTCGACGCGGTCGCCCAGGTCGGCGTCGCCAGCCGCAAGGACTTCTACTGGACGCTGCACGCGGTCTTCGTGAACCGGCGCGACCAGCGCGTGGTGTTCGACCAGGCCTTCCACTTTTTCTGGCGCAATCCGAACCTGCTGGAACGGATGATGGGCATGATGCTGCCGACCATGCGCGGCGAGGAAGCCGAGGACGACAAGAAATCCGAGATGTCGGCGCGCGTCGCCGAGGCGCTGGCCGGGCGCGACGACCGCGAGCCGGAGGCGCAAGAAGACGAGGAGGACGAGGTCGAGTTCGACGCCGCGCTGTCCGTCTCCGCCCAGGAAGTGCTGGCGGAGAAGGACTTCGAGAAGATGACGACCGCCGAGCTGGAGCTGGCGCGCCAGGCGATCAAGCGCATGCGGCTGCCGATCAAGCCGGTGAAGACGCGCCGCTACAAGGCCGATCCCGGCGGAAGGCGGGCCGATTTGCGCGCGACCTTGCGCGCCAGCGCCCGCCAGGGCGGCGATCTGATCTGGCTGAAGCACCGCAGCCGGCGACGCGAGCATCCGCCCCTTGTCGTGCTCTGCGACATCTCGGGCTCGATGGACCGCTACGCGCGCATGCTGCTGCATTTCCTGCACGCGCTGACCAACGACCGGGATCGGGTGCACAGCTTCCTGTTCGGCACGCGGCTCACCAACATCACGCGCTACCTGCGCGAACGCGACCCCGACCAGGCGATCGACAAGGTCGCCGAGGCGGTCGAGGACTGGGCCGGCGGCACGCGCATCGGCGAATCGCTGCATCGCTTCAATGCCGACTGGTCGCGCCGCGTGCTGAGCCAGGGACCCGTCGTGCTGCTGATCACCGACGGCCTCGACCGCGAGGGCGCCGCCGGGCTGGAGCCCGAGATGGAACGGCTGCATAAAAGCTGCCGGCGGCTGATCTGGCTCAATCCGCTCTTGCGCTACGACGGCTACGCTCCGAAGACGGCCGGCGCGCGCGCCATGATGCCCCATGTCGACGAGTTCCGGCCGGTGCACAATCTGGACAGTCTCGCCAAGCTCGCGGACACTCTGGGCCGCAGCGAGGTCGCCAGCCAGATCGAGATGCGCCAATGGCGCGCGATGGCGGCATAGAATTGAGCGACCTCGAAATGATCCCCGGGTCGAGCCCGGGGATGACGAGAAGTAGGTTTCCCGTCATGGCCGGACGTCATCCGGCCATCTCCCGGGATGCCCCAAGCGATAAACGAAGGACGAGCCTCATGACCCCCGACGACGACATCCTGCGACAGGCCGCCCGCTGGGCCGATGCGGGCAAGAAGGTCGCGCTCGCGACCGTGGTGCAGACCTGGGGTTCCTCGCCCCGACCGGTCGGCAGCCAGCTCGCCGTCAACGAGGCGGGCGAGTTCGAGGGCAGCGTCTCCGGCGGCTGCATCGAGGGCGCGGTCGTGACCGAGGCGCTCGACATCATGGAGACCGGCGAGCCGAAGCTCATGGAGTTCGGCGTCTCCGACGCAATGGCGTGGGAGGTCGGGCTCGCCTGCGGCGGCGAGGTGAAGGTCTTCGTGGAGCGGCTGGAGACGTGAGATGAAGCGTGCCCTGCTCGACGCCCTCAACGACGCGCGGGTCGCTAAACGGCGGACCGCGCTCATCACCCGGCTCGACGATGGCGATCAGGCGCTGTTGGTCGACGGCGAGATCGAGACCGGTGGGCTGATCGCCCCCGCCGACGTGCTCGACGCGGCCGAGGACGCGCTGCGCGCCGACAAGGGCCGCACGGTCGAGGCCGGCGACGGCCGTCTCTATTTCGTGCAGATCTTCAATCCGCCGCTGCGCCTTCTGTGCATCGGGGCCGTCCATATCGCGCAGGCGCTGGCCCCGATCGCGGAACTGGCCGGCTACGAGGTGACCGTCATCGATCCGCGCGGCGCCTGGGGCACGCCGGAGCGCTTCCCCGGCGTCACCGTCGACGAACGCTGGCCGGACGAGGCGCTGGACGCGCTGGGACCCGACCGGCGCACCGCCATCTGCGCCCTGACCCACGACCCGAAGCTGGACGATCCGGCGCTGACGCGGGCGCTGCGCTCGGAGGCCTTCTATGTCGGCGCGCTCGGCAGCAAGAAGACCCATGCCAAGCGGGTCGAGCGGCTGACCGAGAGCGGCCTGACGGGAGAGGAGATCGGCCGCATCGCCGCCCCCATCGGCCTCGATATCGGCGCCGTCTCGCCCTCGGAGATCGCCATATCCATCATGGCGCAGATCACGCTCGCGCTGCGCGGGCCCAAGGGCCGATAGGGAAATGCGCTTCGGTCCCACGCCGCTCGACGAGGCCGAGGGCGCCATTCTCGCCCACAGCCAAAGCGTCGGCGACAGCCGCTTCAAGAAGGGCCGTCGGCTGAGCCCGGACGACATCGCAGCACTCCGGGCCGCCGGGCGCGACCATGTCGTGGCCGCACGGCTCGGGCCCGGCGACGTGCATGAGGACGAAGCCGCGCGGCGCATCGCGGAAGCCGCCGCCGGCGCCAATCTACAGGCCGCCGCCCCCTTCACCGGCCGGGCGAACCTGATCGTGAAGACCGCGGGTATCCTTGTCTTCGAGCGCACGCGGCTCGACGCCATCAACGCGATCGACGAAGCGGTCACCGTCGCGACCCTGCCCGCCTTCGAGCGGGTGACGGCGAAGCAGATGGCGGCCACCATCAAGATCATCCCCTTCGCCGCGCCCGAGGCGGCGGTCGCGGAGGCCGAGCGGCTGGCGGCCGAGCATGGCCCCTTCATGCGGGTCGCCCCGCTGACCGAGAAATCGGTCGCGCTGATCCAGACGCGGCTCACGGAAACCAAGGGAAGCGTCCTCGACAAGACGGTTCCGGTGATGGAGAAGCGCCTCGCCTCGCTCGGCAGCCGGCTGGAATCCGAGATCCGCTGCCGGCACGAGATCCAGGCGCTGGCCGGCGAGCTGACGGAAGCCGCGAAGCGCGCCGATATCGTCGTCGCGGTCGGCGCGTCTGCGATCGTCGACCGCGGCGACGTCATCCCGGCGGCGATCGAGGCCGCCGGCGGTCGCGTCACCCATTTCGGCATGCCCGTCGATCCGGGCAATCTTCTGCTGATGGGCGAGCTTGCCGGCAAGCCGGTGGTCGGCGCGCCGGGCTGCGTCCGCTCGCCCAAACCGAACGGCTTCGACTGGGTGCTGACGCGCCTGTGCGCCGACGTGCCCGTCACCGGCGCGGACATCATGGCGATGGGCGATGGCGGGTTGCTGAAGGAGATTCCCTCGCGCCCGCAACCGCGCGCCGAGGAGCCGGCGCGGCCCGCGAAAGCCGCGCCCCGGATCGCGGGCCTGCTGCTCGCCGCCGGGCAATCGCGCCGCATGGGCGAGACCAACAAGCTGCTGGCCGAGGTGGCGGGCCAGCCGATGGTGGCGCATGCGGCCCAGGCGCTGGCCGGCGCCGACATCGAGGGGCTGACGGCCGTCACCGGCCACGAGCCGGAAGCGGTGCGCGCCGCGATCGCCAGTTGCGAGGCCACCTTCGTCCACAATCCGGACTATGACGCCGGCCTCAGCACCAGCTTGCAGCGCGGCATCGCCGCCTTGCCCGAGGAGGCCGACGGCGTCGTCATCTGCCTCGCCGACATGCCGCGGGTGACGAGCGCCGCGATAGACCGGCTGATCGCCGCCTTCGATCCTGCGGAAGGCCGCGCGATCTGCGTGCCGACCCACCGCGGCAAACGAGGCAACCCGGTGCTCTTCGCGCGGCGCTTCTTCGCCGAGATGCAGGATCTGGCAGGCGACGTCGGGGCCAAGGCGCTGATCGGCGCCTATGAGGATCAGGTCGTCGAGGTTGAGATGCCGGACGACGCCATCCTCGCCGACATCGACACGCCCGACGCGCTGGCGAAGGCGCAGGCGCGCCCCGCGACCGACTAATCCGGGACGTGCGTCGCGAGGAAATCGCGCACGATCGCCGGCATGCCGTGCTCGTAGAGGTCGCTGTGCCCCGCTTCGGGCAGCAGCTCGAAGCGCTTCGGCTCCGTCGCCGCCTCGAACAGCGCCTTGGCGCGCGCCGCCGGAACGATGCGATCCCGCCCGCCATGAACCACCAGGGTGGCGACGCCCTCGGCCTCGGCCAAGCGGGCGGCATTGTCGAACCGATCCTTGATCAGCCATCTCGCCGGCACGAAGGGATAGGCGGCCTGCGCGACGTTGGCGGCCGAATCGAAGCCGCCATCGACGATGACGGCGGCGCCGCGTCCCTCCGCCGCCAGCGCGCAGGCGATGCCGGAGCCGAGCGACTCGCCGTAGAGGACGATCCGGTCCGGCCCGATCCCCTGCTCGCGCGCCAACCAGTCCGCGGCCGCCCGCCCGTCGGCGACGAGCGCCGCCTCGCTCGGGCTCCCGCCGGCGCCGGCATTGTAGCGGTAACTCATCAGCAAGAGCCCGTAGCCCTGATCCAGGAAGAACCGCGCCCGATCGGCGCGGTCGTCCAGATTGCCGGCATTGCCGTGGAAGTAGAGCAGCGTCGGCCGTCCCGGCCGCGCCGGCGGATGCCACCAGCCATAGAGCGACAATCCGTCGGCCGCGGGCACGCGCAGCGCCGTCATCTCCGGGACGCCGTGCTGCGAGGGGACCGGCGTGCGGTCGGACGGATGGTACATCAGGCTGCGCTGACCGACATACATCCCGCCCACCAGCATCAGATAGCCGAGAACCAGAACCGCTGGAAACCAGTGCATCCGCATCCATCCCTTCCCGGTCGACCGTGCGATCCGACGCCGGTTGCGCGCCGCGCATCCGATGGGCTTTTATACGGGCCGGTTGCGCCTGCGAGAGGATGGGACGATTCCGAAGAGAACACAGCCCCGACCGGCACGGAGATTTTCGCGGACGCGCGCCGCGCCTTTCGCGCTCCTGCTCGCAGGCCTCGCATCGCTGGCCCCTGCCCGCCCGGCGGCCGCACAGACGGTCGATCTGCTGCTCGTGCTGGCGATCGACTGTTCCTACAGCGTCGACTATGAGGAGTACGACCTGCAGCGCAAGGGCATCGCCTACGCGCTGGAGGATCCGGAAATCCGCGAAGCGATCGCCTCCGGCCCGAACGGCGCGATCGCGCTTTCCGTCGTGCAATGGTCGTCCGCGCGCAGCCAGGTGCTGGCGCTTCCCTGGACGCTGCTGGACGGCCCGGCGGCGGTCAGTGCCACCGCCCAGCGCATCGCCACGCTGGAGCGGGCGACGCAGGACGGCGCCACCTCGATCTCGACCGCAATCGCCTTTGCCATGGGCGTGATGCAGCGCAGCCCCTACCAGGCGGTGCGGCGCATCATCGACGTCAGCGGCGACGGCCGGAACAACAACGGACCGCCGGTGGAGCGCTACCGCAACGCGGCCGCCCAGCAGGGCATCACGATCAACGCCCTCGCCATTCTGAACGAGGAGCCGACGCTCGATTACTACTACAAGGCCAAGGTGATCGCGGGCTTCGGCGCCTTCGTCGAGCGGGCCAACACCTATCCGGACTATCAGACGGCCATCCGGCGCAAGATGCTGAAGGAGATCCGCTACGTGCCGGTTTCCGGCACGCCGCCCGAGGAACCCGCCCCGGGGTGACCCCCGACGGTGGAATTCCGGAGCCGACGCAAGGAATCGTTCGCCCTTCGAAACAGCTTCAATTTATAGCGAATTGCCGTATACTGATCGAAGTTTTGTCGCCTGAGGGTTTTGTTGGCGGCCTTCTTGCGAATAGGGTATTCGTCACTAGCGTTGACGTCGGGAGGGGCGCCCCGGCCAATCGGCCGACGGCCTTTCCGATCCTGAAGAGTTGGGGGACGCGACGAAGGCGCCCCTGTTTGCCGCGTCCGGTTGCCGGGGTCACCCTTCGGTCTGCGGCCGGGAAATCTGGGAAGGGCCATGACCGACCTGTCCCGCGAGGAGTTGAGGGCTCACCTGTCCGCCGTGGAAGCGCAGGTGCGCGCCGCGTTGCGTATCGTCGCCGCCGAATCGAAATCGGTGCAGCAGGCGCACAGCGCGTTGCGCGCCGACCTTTCGGCCGCGCTGATCCGCCTGCAGTCGGAAATGAACAGCGGCTCCGGCAAGCTCGACAACAAGCTCGACCGGGTGCTCTCGGATGTCGGCAATCTCGGCCGGCAGCGCAAACTGACGACCGCCATCCTGACGACGCTCGTGCTGCTCTTCGGCATCACGGTTGGCGTTCTGGCGGGCGGCAGTTGGTATTTCCTGAAAGAGAACCAGCAGGGCGCTTCGATCTCCCTGCCCTTCATGGGCGAGATGGCGCCGGCCGCCGGCGCGAGCGCGCCTTCCGGCAACGCCGCCCCCTCCTCGCCTGCCGCATCGAACGGCGCCGCCTCGGGCGCGTCGAGCCCGGCCGGCACAGCGGCCTCGTCCCAGACATCCGGCACGGCGGCCACGCAATCCGCATCGCCCTCCGCCGCGCCGCCGTCGGAGGAGCCGAGCGTCCGGATCCTGACGGCGCAGTAGCCGTTCTCTCTCCCGTCCCCCCGCTATCGATCCTTCAGGAATGGCCCACCCGCCGAGGCGACACGTTCGGTTGTCCGGGCCGAATTGCCGAGTCGGCAGCCGCGCAAGCCGAGAGGGTCAGAGCTGCTTCGCGGCGCAGTACAGGTTCCGCGCCTTGAGCGCCTGGCAGAGCGCCTTCGCGTCCGCCATCGAGGCGAGCGGCCCGGCATGCAGCCGGTAGAACACGCCCTTCTCCGGGATGTCGACGCGCCGCACGATCGGCCGCGCCGAGCCCAGCAGATCGCCGTTCTCCCCGCTCAGCTGCTTCCAGCCGCGCTCGGCATGGGCCGGTTTCTTGTAGGAGGCGAGATGCACCACCGCCGTGCCGCCGGACATTTCGGCGCCCGGCAGCGACGCGGGCTGCGACGGCGCGGTGGCGGTGGCGGCCGGTTGCTTCTGGGGCGCCCCCTGCTGCATGGCCGGTTGCTGCATGGCCGACGCGGCATCGGCTTGATCCGTCGCCGGCTTCTCGGCCATGGCCGACCTGCCCTCGCCGGACATCGCCTGCTGCTGGCGGGCGGCACCTTCGCCCGACAGGGCCGAACGCGGCGCCTCGCCTTCCGGCATCACCAGGACGGGACCATCCATCTTGTCGAAGCGCGGGTCCTCGCGATCCATCGGGTTCTCGAGCTCCGGCAGCGGCACCATCGTCACCTCGCCCGCGCCACCGCCGCTCTCGGGCGCTTGCGGACGGGCCGGGGTGGCGGCGGCCATGCCGTCGTCCTCGCCGCTCATCGCCGTCGTCAGCGGGTCGACATAGGCGATGTAGTGCCGGCTCAGGAAATCGGTCATCTCGCGGGTGACGCGATCCTTCTCGCTGCCGGCGCCGGGGCGGCTCACCATCCGCACGTAGTGGCCGACGCGCGGCGAATAGTAGAAGGTGAGTTCATCCGGCCGCTGGCGGCCGCAGCGTATGACGTAGGTGTCGAAATCGCCCACCGGCACCTCGACCCGCTCGGTGCGCAGCATTTCGCAGGTCCAGGTGAACTCCCAGGCGTAGGGCGGCGTGTCGGTGCTGACCGTCGACTTGAAGGTGAGGCGCTTACCGACACGCAACGGGAAGAAGGGCTCGCTCATCTCGGTGATCAGGCGCCGGCCGCGCCCCTGGCCTTCGCTGCGCCAAGCGAGCGCCGGCAGGATCGGGTTGAGGCCGGTGACCTGCTCGTCGCCGGAATCGGCGCGCCAGAAGATGCGGTCGTTCTCGATCCGCTCGACCTGCCAGGTGACCTGCGGGTTGTCGAAGCTGAAACGGTCGCCGACCGAGATCCGCGGCGGGCGCGCGGCGAGATCCTCCAGGTCCTGCGAGGGGCGCGCGCCGGCCTCGGTGGAAACGGCGCCGTCGGCGCTCGACATCTGATCGCCCGAGCCGCCGGAGAACCATTCCTTGAGGAAGCTGAGGTCGAACAGCCCCTCCAGGCTGCTGCAGCCGCCCAGCAGCAGGAGCAGCCCCGCCGCCGCCGCGGCACGGGCCGTGCGTCGCGCGGGCGCGCGCGCGCCTTCTCCGCCGATCCGTGAGACCATCGCCACCATTCGGAAAAGCTAAGGGCAAGTGCGCGCGCAAGACAGCCTTCCTTTCCGCTGCCCTATTAATGTTTTAATTTCAATGAGTTGAAACGCATCACCCCAATCCGGGAAAGGGCAGCGATCGGGGCGTGGCCGCCATCGCCGATTCGCGGAGCCGAGCCCGCGATTTCGCACAAGACAAGCGGGCGGCCCTGCCGTTACACTCCACCGCCATGGGGACCGAGGACGCGAATACCGGCGGCCCGGATGATGCCAAGGGGGGCGAGAAGCCGGCGGGCAGGAAGAAGCGCCGCCGCGGTTCGCGCGGTCCCTGGTGGAAGCCGAGCCTCGCCACGCTGATCGCGCTGGCCGTGATCGGCGGCGGGCTGGTCCTACGCTATATCGATCCCTGGTTCGTCGAATTCGCGCGGGTCAAGGCGTTCGACGCCTACAACCGTGCCCAGCCGCGCGAGCCGCAGCCCAACTCCCCCGTCATCGTCGTCGATATCGACGAGAAGAGCCTGGCCGAAATCGGCCAGTGGCCCTGGCCGCGCACGGTGGTGGCGGATCTGATCACGTCGCTGCGCGATCAGGGCGTCGCCGTCATCGGCTTCGACGTCGTCTTCGCCGAGCCCGACCGCACATCGCCGGACCGGATCGCGGAATCGCTGCGCGGCGCGCCCGGCCCGGTGAAGGCGGCGCTCAAGGCGATGCCCTCCAACGAGGAGGTAATGGCCGCTGCGATGCAGACCGTCCGCACCGTGATGGGGCAGACGAGCAGCAATTCGCAGGCCGCACGGGAATTGCCGGATATCTCGAAATTCACCTCCGTCGGCGCGCATCTGGGCACGCTCGGCGCGACGGAGACGGACCCGCGCCCGTACCTCTACGAGAAGCCGACGCTGATCCACAATCTGCCGTCGCTCGAATCCTCGTCGAGCGGCCTCGGCCTGTTTTCGATCGAAGAAGAGGTGGACGGCGTCGTGCGCCGCGTGCCGCTGGTGATGAACGTCGCTGGCGTGATCAAGCCGGCGCTGTCGATCGAGATGCTGCGCGTCGCCTTTCAGGGCAACAGCATCGTCACCGTCGTGGACCCGGGCGGCATGCACGAGGTCCGCCTGCAGACGGCACGCGGCAACTTCCCGATCCCGGTCGACGGCCGGGGCCGTATCTGGGTCTATTACGCGGAGCCCGCGCCCTTCAACACGCCGGAGAATGCGGGGCGTCTCTACATCTCCGCCTCCGACATCATGGCGGGCCGCGTGCCGCAGGAGCGCCTGGCGGGCAAGCTCGCGCTCGTCGGCACGTCGGCGGCTGGGCTGCTCGATATCCGGGCGACGCCGATCGAGCCGCGCCTGCCCGGCGTCGAGGTCCACGCCAACATCATCGAGAACATCCTGAGCCAGGAGTTCATCAAATACCCCTTCACGATGACGCTCTGGGAGATGATCTCCATCCTCGTCGCGGGCGTGCTGCTGATCATCTTCGTGCCCCGCGTCGGGCCGATCGTCACCCTGGTCGGCCTGGTCGCCGCCAGCGGCGGCATCGCGGCGACGAGTTGGTACCTCTTCACCGAGGAGCGCACTTTCCTCGACGTGACCTATCCGGGCGCCATGGTGTTCGCGGTCTATGCGGTGCTCGCCTTCTCGAACTACGCGCGCGACGCGGCCGAGAAGCGCCAGGTGCGGGGCGCCTTCAGCCAGTACCTCTCGCCCGACCTGGTCGAGCAGCTCGCCGAAAATCCGGACCAGCTCCGTCTCGGCGGCGAGACCAAGAAGATGACGCTGCTGTTCTGCGACGTGCGCGGCTTCACCACCATCTCGGAGAGCTATCGCGCCGATCCGCAAGGGCTGACGCGCCTCATCAACCGGCTGCTGACCCCGCTCACCAACGAGATCCTGAAACGCCAGGGCACGATCGACAAATATATGGGCGACTGCATCATGGCTTTCTGGAACGCGCCGCTTGAGGACGGCCGCCAGGAGGCGCACGCCTGCGAGGCGGCGCTCGCCATGTTCGCCTCGCTGGAGACCCTCAACGAAGAGCGCAAGCGCGAGGCGGAGGAAGGCGGCTTCGAATTCCTGCCGCTGAATATCGGCATCGGCATCAATACCGGCGACTGCGTGGTCGGCAACATGGGCTCCGACCAGCGGTTCGACTATTCGGTGCTGGGCGACGCGGTGAACCTGGCGAGCCGGCTGGAGGGCCAGAGCAAGAGCTACGGCGTCGGCACAGTGATCGGCGAGGAGACGGCCGACGCGGTGCGGGAGGCGATGCCGGTCGCGGAACTCGACCTGATCGCGGTCAAGGGCAAGTCCGAGGCGGTGCGCATCTTCACCATCCTGGGCGCGCCCGAGATCATGCAGAGCCCGGACTACGAAGCGCTGATGCAGGATCACGACGCCATGATGGCCGCCTATCGCGCCCAGCGCTTCGACGAGGCGGAGGAACTCATCGGGCGCTGCGAAGGCCGGCTCGACGGCGTGCTGGACGCGTTCTACGCCGTCTATCGCGAGCGCATCGCGATGTTCCGCCAGGAGCCGCCGCCGGCCGACTGGGACGGCGTCTTCATCGCGACGACGAAGTAGGCCGCGTACGGCCGCGCCCGACCGCTACGCCAGGACGGACGCACGTCGCGCGGCGAACCGGCGGACTTCGGACAGCGCCCGCATCGCGTCGAGCCGGTCGGGGCGTGCGCATCGCCTGTCCCGTCACAGCGTCGGCAGGTATCCCGTCGCCTCGACGCAGCCTAGGATGAAACGCGCATCGCCCGCCTCGTCGGCGAGCGGCACCAGCATCCGTTCATAGGCCTGCCAGTCCCTGAGGAACGCGCGACCGCTGATCACCTCGTATTTTGGGGAGGCGTCGCGTACCACGTCCGTGAACCCCGCATTCAAACTGGCGGCGTCGATGCGGTGGCCGAGTTCGCTCAGCCGCTTGCCCGTCGCGTCGAAACCGATGGCCTGGACGATGTGTCCGCCGACCACGCGATAGAGGAAATCGCCGTTCGACAGCCATTCGAGCAGCATCAGATGCTCGACGATCGGCCAGAAATCCATGATGTCGAAATCGCGCTTCCGCGCGAGGCCTTCGCCGCCGCCCATGGCGATCCAGCCATCGTGGAAGAGGCCGAAGGGTCTCTCGACGAGTTGCGGTCGGTCGATCGGCCTGGACACGATTCGATAATCGTCGCCCATTTGATTGAGAACGCTGCGCGGGTTCTCGATCGCCATCCTGTCCACCCCGCTGCGGCCCCGGATGCGCCAGCGGGTGCGCTGGAACCGCAATTTTTTCTCTGACAGCCGGCCCGTGTCCCATCATTCCGGCGACGTGCCTGCAACCTTAAGGGTAAATTATTGAATTTCACAGATCGAAAGTGTCTAATCTTATACCACTTTATCACGATTCAGAATACAGGAATTGGCCACCATCGCGATCAGCCAAAAGCCCTCTCCCCCGCCCGACCCGCGGGTTCGGGTCGCTCGTACGCATCGGACGCCCTCCGATCGCCCGCCGGCGCACCCCGCCGACGCGCCGGGCCCGCTTGATCCACCCCGGGAAAGGCTGCAGACTTTTCATGAGACGGTCGCGATTCCGGTCGGGATCGCGTATAGACCAAAACCAAGCGGACGATCGCAAAGAGCGTCCGAACGATAAGTGACAGGGAGACGAGGAGGTGTCCTACATGAGAAAAGGTTCGTGGAAGACCGCCATTCTGGCCGGCATCGCGCTGAGCTTCGTGGGCGGAGAGATCGCGGCGGCTGCCGAGTGGAACGTATCGCTCTGGGGCAAGCGCCGGGCCTTCACCGAGCATGTCGAGAAGATCGCCGAACTGGTGAAGGAGAAGACGAACGGCGAGTTCACGCTGAACATCTCCTACGGCGGACTCTCGAACAACCGCGAGAATCTGGACGGCATCTCGATCGGCGCCTTCGAAATGGCGCAGTTCTGCGCCGGCTATCACCGGGACAAGAACCCGTCGATCACGGTCCTGGAACTGCCGTTCCTCGGAGTCGGCTCGCTCGAGCAGGAGCGCAAGGTCTCGATGGCGCTTTACGACCATCCGGCCGCGAAGGAGGATCTGGCGCGCTGGAACGCGACGCTGCTGATGCCCTCCCCGCTGCCGCAGTACAACATCATCGGCAAGGGCGACGCGCCGCGGAAGCTCGCCGACTTCGAAGGGCTGTCGGTCCGCGCCACGGGCGGCATCGGGGCGGCCATGGAAGCCGTCGGCGCGGTGCCGACCTCGATGTCGGCGACCGAGGTGCGCCAGGCGCTGGATAGCGGCGTCGTCGAGGCGGTGGCCTTCGCGCCGCACGCCCACATGGCCTTCGGCACCACCGAGAATGCCGATTGGTGGACGACCAACCTGAACCCGGGCACGGTGAATTGCCCGGTGGTGGTCAATACCGACGCCCTCAACGACCTGCCGGACGCGCACCGCGAGGCGCTGATGGGGTCGGTCGATGCGGCGCTCGACCACTACATCTCCTTCTACGAGAACAACACGATGAAGCGCTGGGGTCCGGTGCTCGACGAGAAGGGGATCGAGCGGATCACCTACTCCAAGGACGATCTGAAGGCGTTCGAGGAGAAGGTCGCCGGCCCGGCCGCCAAGACCTGGATCGAGGAGAACAAGGCGAAAGGCCTGCCGGCGCAGGAACTCTACGACTTCGTGACCCAGAAGATCGCGGAGACCGCCGAGTAAGGCGATCGCGATCCGCGTGATGCGATAGCCGCCCGCCGCGTGCCTTGGGGGACGCGCGGCGGGCGGTGCATTGCGCGACCGCCGGCACCCGGCTTCGGCCGGCAAGGGGGCGCCCATGGCCATCCAGGGAAGCGTACTCAGCGACAACAGCCTGCTGTCGGCGATCGATCGCCGGCTCTATCGGGCGGAACGCGTGCTCGCGCTGGTCAGCGGGCTCGCGGTGCTGTCGCTCATGTTCTTGGCCGTCGTCTCGGTCGGTGGACGCAACTTCTTCAATCAGCCGTTGCCCGGCTATGTCGACTGGATCGAGCAGGCCATGCCGCTGATCGCCTTCATGGGCATCGCCTTCACCCAGCGCGACGGCGGCCATATCCGGATGGACATCCTGATCGGCAAGCTGAAGGGCCGGCCACTCTACCTCGCCGAGTTCGTGACGACCTCGGCCGTCCTGCTGCTGATGATCTGCCTCGTCTGGGGCAGTTGGGCGCATTTCGAACGCAGTTTCGATTTCGGCTCGCCGATGTGGAGCCGCGACAGCTCGATGGATATCGCGCTGCCGCTCTGGCCCGCCAAGCTGCTCGCGCCCATCGCCTTCTCGGTGCTGTGCGTCCGGCTCTCGCTGCAGCTTTGGGGCTTCGGCCGCGCGCTCAGGAGCGGCACCGACCGACCCGTCGCCGTGCCGCTGATCGAGGATGTGGCGACCCAGGCACGCAACGAGGCGGAGCAGCTCTCCGGCCACGACGACTAGGGCCGGACGGAGGGGCCGGAGATCATGGAACCGCTCGATATCGGAATCGCCGTCACCGCCGGCCTGCTGGTGCTGGTCGTGCTCGGCATGCGCGTCGCCTTCGCCTCGGCGCTGGCCGGGCTGATCGGCCTCGTCTGGATCTTCTGGGCGAAGAAGGGCTACGACATGGGCGAGATCGGCTGGGCGCTGTCGGTCGCGGTCAAGATCGCCGGCCAGGTGCCGCATTCGAAACTGTCGAGCCAGGCGCTCTCGCTGATCCCGACCTTCGTGCTGATCGGTTACCTCGCCTACTATGCCGGGTTGACGAAGGCCTTGTTCGAGGCGGCCAAGCGCTGGATCGCCTGGGTGCCGGGCGGGCTCGCGGTCTCAACCGTCTTCGCGACCGCCGGTTTCGCGGCGGTCTCCGGCGCGTCGGTCGCGACGTCGGCCGTCTTCGCGCGCATCGCCATCCCGGAGATGCTGAAGATCGGCTACAACAAGAAGTTCGCGGCCGGCGTCGTGGCGGCGGGCGGCACGCTCGCCTCCCTGATCCCGCCGTCGGCGATCCTCGTCATCTACGCGATCATCGTCGAACAGGATGTCGGCCGGCTGCTGCTCGCGGGCTTCATCCCGGGCGCCTTCTCGGCCGTGATCTACGGGCTGCTGATCATCGGCATGGCGTTGACGATCCGCAATTTCGGCCCGCCGGTGGGCGGATTCACCTGGCGCGAGCGGCTGGTCTCGCTGCCCCCGGCCCTGCCGATCTTCTTCGTCGTCTTCATCATCATCCTCTTCATCTACAACCCCTTCGGCGGCGATGCCTGGGGCACGCCCACGGAAGGCGGTGCGCTCGGCGCCTTCGTCGTGCTGTGCATGGCGCTCTATCGCGGCATGCGCTGGAAGGAGTTGCGCGACGCGCTGCTGGAGACGGCGAAGCTCTCGGTCATGATCTTCACGATCATCTGGGGCGTGCTGATCTTCGTGCGCTTCCTCGGATTCGCGGAGCTTCCGTCGGCCTTCGCCGAGTGGATCGCGGGGCTGGAGCAGTCACCGATCCTGACTCTGATCCTGATCCTGCTCGCCTATGCGATCCTCGGCATGTTCATGGACGCGATCGGCATGCTGCTCTTGACCCTGCCCGTGGTCTATCCGGCGGTGATGGCGCTGAACGGCGGGGAGTTCGTGTCGGCGGAGGACTCGGCCTTCGGCATGTCGGGTCCGCTCTGCGCGGTCTGGTTCGGCATCCTGGTCGTCAAGATGGCGGAATTCTGCCTGATCACTCCGCCGATCGGGCTCAACTGCTTCGTCGTCGCCGGCGTGCGCCAGGATCTGAGCGTCCAGGACGTGTTCAAGGGGGTGATGCCCTTCTTCGTCGCCGACGCGGTCACGATCGCGCTGCTGGTGACCTTCCCGTGGATCGTCCTGTGGTTGCCGAGCCAGGTCGGCTGAGCGCCGTACGAGAATCCTTGTACCCAATCGCTGTGTTTGCTCTAAATTGAACAACAAGAAACAACATGACGAACCGAAGGGTTCGCCTGAAACAAACGACAGGGAGAAGATACGATGCGCAAGCTTTTTGCCGCCGCCGCCGTCGGTGCGGCCCTGATGGTCTCCGGCGCCCCCGCCGCCATGGCGAGCTGCGAGGACGGCGAGATCGTCATCAAGTTCAGCCACGTCACCAACACGGACAAGCATCCCAAGGGTATCGCGGCCTCGCTTCTGGAGAAGCGGGTCAATGAGGAGATGAACGGCAAGGCCTGCATGGAGGTCTATCCGAATTCGACCCTCTACGACGACAACAAGGTGCTGGAGGCGATGCTGGCGGGCGACGTGCAGCTCGCCGCGCCGTCGCTGTCGAAGTTCGAGACCTTCACCAAGAAGTTCCGGCTGTTCGACCTGCCCTTCATGTTCGCGAACATCGACGAGGTCGACAAGTTCCAGAACTCGGAAGCCGGCCAGGCGCTGAAGAACGCCATGACGCGCCGCGGGCTGAAGGGCCTGGAGTTCTGGCACAACGGCATGAAGCAGATGTCCGCCAACAAGCCGCTGCTCGAGCCGTCGGACGCGGAAGGCCTCAAGTTCCGCATCCAGGCCTCCGACGTGCTGCAGGCGCAGTTCGAGGCGATCGGGGCGAACCCGCAGAAGATGGCCTTCTCCGAGGTCTATGGCGCCCTGCAGCAGGGCGTGATCGACGGCCAGGAGAACACTTGGTCGAACATCTACGGCCAGAAGTTCTTCGAGGTTCAGGACGGCGTCACCGAGACCAACCACGGCATCATCGACTACCTGGTCGTGACCTCGACCGAATGGTGGGACGGGCTGCCGGATGACGTGCGCGACCAGTTCGCCACCATCCTGAACGAGGTGACCGTCACGCGGAACGCCGAGTCCTACAAGGTCAACCAGCAGAACAAGCAGTACATCATCGAGGCCGGGGGCACCGTCCGCCAACTGACGGCTGAACAGCGTCAGAAGTGGGTGCAGGCGATGAAGCCGGTCTGGGAGCAGTTCAGCGACGATATCGGCGAGGAGCTGATGTCGGCCGCGACCGGCATGTAATCCGCTCGGATTACCGCACTTGCTGCGGGGTGGCGGTCGACCGGCAGACCGCCTCGATCGCCACCCCGCCGCGCTTTCCCGACGATAGGTAGCGCCGCGCGCGCTGGAGGGTACCGGGCATGTCGCCTGAACCCGCCGAGGGGGGCTAGAGCGCCATGTCGTACAAAGCGACCACCAGACTGGGACGGATCATCGACCGGATCGAAGTCGATGGAATAGCCCTCATCCTGGGCCTTATGACGCTCATCACCTTCTCGAACGTCATCGCGCGCTACGTGTTCAATTCCAATATCCTCTGGGCGCTGGAGACGACCGTCTTCCTGTTCGCCTGGCTCGTGCTCCTCGGCGCCTCGCACGGCGTCAAGATCGCGGCCCATATCGGCGTCGATCTGATCCTCTCCCTCGCCACGCCCGGGCTGCGCCGCGCGATCGTGATCTTCTCGGGCCTGTGCTGCATCGTCTATGCGGGTCTGATGCTGATCGGGGCGTTCGACTACTACTGGCCGTTCGCGACCAACCGCGCCTGGTACGAGGTCAACGACATCCCGATGATCTTCTTCCCGGAATTCTTCTCGACCGTCTTCAACGAGGGGGAGGCCTACGAGAAGATGCCGCGCTTCATCCCCTACGCGGCGCTGCCGATCGGCATGGTGCTGCTCACCATCCGCTTCGTGCAGGCGACCGCCGAGACGCTCGTCGGCAAGCGCGACATGCTGATCGCCGGCCACGAGGCCGAGAGCCAGATGGTGGAGGAGTACGGCGCCGATCCGAGCTACAAGCAGGATGGGAAGGAGTAACGCGCCATGTCCGTCGCCCTTCTCTTCGTCCTCGTCATCGGCCTCATGCTGCTCGGCGTGCCGATCGCGGTCTCGCTCGGGCTCTCCAGCACGATCTTCCTGCTGATCTACGCCGAGGCTTCGCTGGGGTCGATCGCGCAGACGCTGTTCAACGCCTTCGAGGGGCACTACACGCTGCTCGCGATCCCCTTCTTCATCCTGGCCTCGGCCTTCATGTCGACGGGCGGGGTGGCGAAACGCATCATCCGCTTCGCGATCGCCTGCGTCGGGCATTTCCGCGGCGGGCTCGCGATCGCGGGCGTCTTCGCCTGCATGCTGTTCGCGGCGCTTTCCGGCTCCTCGCCCGCCACCGTCATCGCGATCGGCACGATCGCCATCGCCGGCATGCGCCAGGTCGGCTATTCCAAGGAATTCGCGGCCGGCGTGATCTGCAACGCCGGCACGCTCGGCATCCTGATCCCGCCCTCGATCGTGATGGTGGTCTATGCCGCCTCGGTCGACGTGTCGGTCGGGCGCATGTTCCTGGCCGGCGTCATCCCCGGCATCGTGGCGGGTCTGATGCTGATGATCGGCATCCACATCGTCGCCCGCTTCCGGGGCCTCCCGAAACAGGATTTCAGCGGCTGGCGGGAGATCTTCGCCTCGGCGCGCCAGGCCGGTTGGGGCCTGTTCCTCATCATCATCATCCTGGGCGGCATCTATGGCGGCATCTTCACGCCGACCGAGGCCGCCGCCGTCGCCGCCGTCTACGCCTTCGTGATCGCCAATTTCGTCTATCGCGACATGGGGCCCTGGTCGTCGCATGCGAAGAACGGGCGCGAGAGCCTGATCTCCCGCACGATCGGCGTGCTCTGGCACGAGGACACCCGCCATTCGCTGTACGAGGCGGGCAAGCTCACCATCATGCTGATGTTCATCATCGCCAACGCCCTTGTGCTGAAGCATGTGCTGACCGAGGAACAGATTCCGCAGATGGTGGCCAGCGCGATGCTGGACGCCGGCTTCGGCCCGATCGTCTTCCTGATCATCGTCAATGTGATCCTCCTGATCGGCGGCCAGTTCATGGAGCCGTCGGGTCTGATCGTGATCGTCGCGCCGCTGGTGTTCCCGATCGCGATCGAACTCGGAATCGACCCGATCCATCTCGGCGTCATCATGGTCGTCAACATGGAGATCGGCATGATCACACCGCCGGTCGGCCTCAACCTGTTCGTCACCTCCGGTGTCGCGGGCATGCCGGTCTTCGACGTGGTGCGCGCCGCCCTGCCCTTCCTCGGCATCCTGTTCGTCTTCCTGATCCTGGTGACATACGTGCCGTTCCTCTCCACCTTCCTGCCCACCTCGCTGATGGGCCCGGAACTCATCACGAAATGACGGTCCGAGGATGAGCGCCTTAGCCCGCAGTTACGAGACGCTGCAGCTCGACCGGCCGCAACCGGAGGTGCTGCTGGTCACCATGAACCGCCCGGCGGTCCGCAACGCCTTCAACACGCAGATGGCGACGGAGATGCTGACGGTCTTCCAGGCGCTCGCCCACGAGGCGGACGGCGTTCGCGCGGCGGTGCTGACCGGGGCCGGCGACCAGGCATTCTGCGCCGGCGCCGACCTCAAGGAACGCCGCGGCATGGACGAGGCCAGCTGGCGGCGCCAGCACAAGATCTTCGAGGACATGTCGGGCGCGGTGATGGACTGCCCGCTGCCGGTCATCGGCGCGGTCAACGGAGCGGCCTATGGCGGCGGATGCGAATTGGCGCTCGCCTGCGACTTCGCCTATGCGGTGGCCGGGACGCGCTTCGCGCTGACCGAGGTGACGATCGGCCTCATTCCCGGCATCGGCGGCACCCAGAACCTGCCGCGGCGCGTCGGCATCGCCCGGGCGAAGGAGATCCTGCTGACCGGCCGCCCGTTCTCCGCCGAGGAGGCCCACGCCTGGGGCGTCGTCACCCGGCTCTGTGCAGGGGAGACCCTGATCTCCGAGGCGCTCGCGACCGCGGGTCGGATCGCGGAGAATGCGCCGCTCGCGGTCACCCAGGGCCTGCGCGCGATCGAGGAAGGCATGGGTACGAGCCTGAGCCAGGGTCTTTCGGTCGAGCTCGACTGCTACGACAAGCTCGTCGGCAGCGAGGATGTGGCGGAAGGAATCGCGGCCTTCAACGAGAAGCGCCGGCCGGTCTTCAAGGGCCGCTAGGGCCGCGAACGCGCGGCGAAGTGGTTCCGTCCTCAAAGAAAACGCATTAGGATCGTGCCTACAGGGGGCGGGTCCGACCGATCGCCGGATGGGGCGATCGCGGAGAAGGACGGCGTTGAGGTTGATGGGCTTAGCTTGCGCGCGGGGGCCATGTTCTCCGCGCCGCTGTCTTGGCGCGGTGATTGGAGCCGCGCTCGCTGGAGCGCTCACCCTTGGTGACGCGCCGCATGCGTATGCGCAACAGGCGCCCGGGCTTCTGGCGCCCGATCTGACCGCGGCCGTCGCCCATGGCGAACAGAGCCGCCCCATCCTGGTGAACCGCTTCGAGCAGACCCTCGGATTCCGCTTCAAGGCGGAGAGCCGCGGCACCCACGGAACCGTCTACCGGCTCTCGCGGGCGACCCGGGTCGGGCAGCAGCAGGTCCAGCTCGGCTTCGACCTGGACGGGCGGCCGAAGATCGCCCGCCTGGTGATGGAGATCAGCGACAACGGCATGATCAACCGCCTGGCGATCGGCGATGCCATGAAGATGATGGCGAAGGCGCTGCGCCCCGGTTGGGCCGCCGCGCCAAAGATCATCGACGAAACCCTGGCCCACGCCTTCGACTCCTTCTCGCGCGGGATGCCCGATCAGGTCTATGCGGTGGAAACGGAGGCCTTCAACGACAAGGCGGCGCTCAGGATCTATCCCGCGCGCATGAAGGCGAGCTTCGATATCCGCCCGCGCCTTCCGGTCCACGACCTGTTGACCCGGGACGAGGCGCTAGCGCTTCTGACGGACGCGACGCTCAGGCTGGAGCCGACGGACGGCAGCCCCGCCTATGTCGCCTATCACGCGCCCGACCGGCTGCTTTCCGGACAGGCCACGGGCCGCGAGAGCGTCGATACCGGGACCTGGCGCATCGGTCCGGACGGCGCCTACTGCGTCGAGTTCGCCCCGCAGGCGGGCTGGCGCTGCAGCACGATCGTCGCCGACGATGCCGGCGGCTACGCGCTGATGGAGATGATCGAAGGTCGCGCGACCGGCAAGATCGTCGCGGCCGCGCGCATCTCGCCGGGCAATCCCCACGGGCTGTTCGTGGCGCGGGTCGGCGATATCCTGCCGCCGGAGATGGTCGTCGAACTGACCGCGGAACATACCGAACAGCGCCGCAAGGCCGGAACCGAGAACACGGTCACCGCCTATTTCCGTAGCGACGGCAGTTTCAAGGAAGGGCCCGAAATGGGCCGCTGGAACGTCCTGCAGGACGGGCGGCGCTGCTGGAAGGTGGACGAGCCGGACCCCGGCCCCTGGCGCTGCGCCTTCCTGCGCGAGACCGATGGCGGCACCTTCGCCTTCCTCGACGAGTCCGGCGACATCATCGCGGAAGCGCTGATCGAGGAAGGCAACCCGCGCAATTGGTAGCCGCGGATCAGGGCGGGCAATGGCTCCTCTCGGAGCGTCCTAATCGGACGTCACGAAATGCTGCTGCTCGCCGAGCCCGTCGATGCCGCATTCGACCTTGTTGCCGGCGCGCAGATATTGCTGCGGGCGCATGCCGTGCCCGACGCCGGGCGGCGTGCCCGTCGCGATGACGTCGCCCGGATGCAGCGTGAAGAAAGTGGATAGATAGGCGATCAGGTCGGCGACGCCGAAAACCATCAGCTCGGTCGAGCCGAACTGCTTGCGGTCCCCGTCCACCTCCAGCCAGAGGCCGAGCTGCTGCGGGTCCTTCACCTGATCCGGCGTCACCAGCCAGGGTCCGATCGGACCGAAGCTGTCGCAGCTCTTGCCCTTGGTCCATTGGCCGCCGCGCTCGTTCTGATAGCTGCGCTCGGACACGTCGATCGTGATCGTGTAGCCGGCGACGCAGGACAGCGCATCCTTCGCCTCGACATACTTGGTCTTGCGGCCGATCACGACGGCCAGCTCGACCTCCCAGTCGGTCTTCTCCGAATCGCGCGGCAGCACGATCTCATCGCGCGGGCCGCAGACGGAACTGGTCGCCTTCAGGAAGACGACCGGCTCCTTCGGCATCTCGGCCCCGACCTCGCGGGCATGGTCCTTGTAGTTGAGGCCGATGCAGATGAACTTGCCGATGCGCCCGACCGGCGCGCCGAGCCGCGGCTTGCCCTCGACCTTCGGGAAATCGTCCGCTGGCTTGGCCGCGAGGTCCGCCAGCGTCTGAGGCTCCAGCGCCTCTCCCGCCAGGTCGCCGATCGATCTGGACAGGTCGCGCAGATCTCCGTTGTCGTCGAGGAAACCCGGCTTCTCCGCACCGATCTGGCCATAGCGCACGAATTTCATGGTGTCTCACCCGCCTGCTGTTTCTCTCCCCGTGCCGACCGCCGCCGCCAGCGTCCGCGATCGGCCGGATCTTTGGCAGGATGGTAACCGCCCTGAACGGCCCTGTAACGTCCTACCTGCATGAAATGTGATTGCCGAAAGCAGCCGATATTTGTATATACAACTTGATCTGTTCGCGGGGATTCCATGGCCGCCCAACCCGACACGCAACCGCTTTACCGCCAGCTCAAGGAGCGGATCGCCGCGCGCATCGAGACCGGCGACTGGCCCCCCGGTCACCGCGTACCCTCGGAGAACGAGTTGGTCGCCGAGACGGGCGCAAGCCGCATGACCGTCAACCGCGCGCTGCGTGAATTGGCTGACGAGGGGGCGATCCGCCGCGTGCGCGGCGCCGGCAGCTTCGTCGCCGAGCGCAAGCCCGCGAGCGACCTGATGGAACTGCCCAACATTGCCGACGAGATCGCGGCCCGCGGCCATCGCCACGCGGCCCGCGTCCTGAACCTGGCCCGCGCGGCCGCGGCGCGGGACGAGGCCGCCCGGCTCGGCCTTCGCCCGAAGGTATCGATCTACCGGTCGCTGATCGTCCATTACGAGGGGGACCGGCCGGTGCAGATCGAGGATCGCCTCGTCAATCCGACGCTGGCCCCAGACTATCTCGCGGTGGATTTCACGCGCGAGACGCCGAACGCCTATCTCACCCGCGTCGCGCCCGCGACGGCGGTGGAGAACCGGATCGAGGCGATCGCCGCCGACCCGACGATCGCGCGCCGTCTCGGCATCACCACCGGCGCCCCCTGCCTCGCCGTCGACCGCCGCACCTGGGTCGGCGAGACCGTCGCGAGCGTGGTGCGCCTGACCTATCCCGGCGCCCGCTACCGGCTGAGCGCTGGGGCGCCGCGCAGCGACGCCGTCGCCCCGCTCTGACCCAAGAGGAGAGATCGCATCATGGCCCCTGCCCCGACCGGCCCCGAGAGCCGCCGCGACAACAGCCGGCGCATCGTCGCCCCGCACGGCACGGAGTTGAGCTGCCGCAACTGGCTCGCCGAAGCGCCGATGCGCATGCTGATGAACAATCTCGATCCGGAGGTGGCCGAACGGCCGGAGGAACTCGTCGTCTATGGCGGCATCGGCCGGGCCGCGCGCAACTGGGCTTGCTATGACCGGATCGTCGATTGCCTGCGGCGGCTGGAGGACCACCAGACGCTACTGGTGCAATCCGGCAAGCCGGTCGGAATCTTTCCGACCCATGCGGACGCGCCGCGGGTGCTGATCGCCAACTCCAACCTGGTGCCGAGATGGGCCGACTGGGACCATTTCGGCGAGTTGGACCGCAAGGGGCTGATGATGTACGGCCAGATGACGGCCGGAAGCTGGATCTATATCGGCAGCCAGGGGATCGTGCAGGGCACCTACGAGACCTTCGTGGAGGTCGGTCGCCGCCACTATGGCGGCAGCCTCAAGGGCAAGTGGATCCTGACCGCGGGCCTGGGCGGCATGGGCGGCGCCCAGCCGCTGGCCGGCACGATGGCGGGCGCCTGCGTGCTGGCCGTCGAATGCCAGCCGAGCCGGATCGAGATGCGCCTCAAGACCCGCTATCTCGACGCCAAGGCGGAGACGCTGGATGAGGCGCTTTCGATGATCGAACGCGCGACGGCCAATGGCGAGACGCTTTCCGTCGGCTTGCTCGGCAACGCCGCCGAGATCTTCCCGGAGCTGGTGCGCCGCGGCGCGCACCCGGATGTGGTGACCGACCAGACCTCCGCCCACGATCCGGTCAACGGCTATCTGCCCGCCGGCTGGACGCTTGCCGAGTGGGAGGAGAAGCGCGAAAGCGACCCCAAGGCGGTGGCAACGGCCGCCAAGCGCTCGATGGTCGACCACGTGCAGGCGATGCTGGATTTCCACGAGGCCGGCGTGCCGACCCTCGACTACGGCAACAACATCCGCCAGATGGCGAAGGACGAGGGGCTCGCCAACGCCTTCGACTTCCCCGGCTTCGTGCCGGCCTATATCCGCCCGCTCTTCTGCCGCGGAATCGGACCGTTCCGCTGGGCCGCGCTGTCCGGCGACCCGGAGGACATCTACCGCACCGACGCCAAGGTGAAGGAACTGATCCCCGACGATCCGCACCTGCACAACTGGCTGGACATGGCGCGCGAGCGCATCTCCTTCCAGGGGCTGCCGGCGCGGATCTGCTGGGTCGGGCTGGGGCAGCGCCACCGGCTCGGCCTCGCCTTCAACGAAATGGTGCGCACGGGCGCACTGAAAGCGCCGGTGGTGATCGGCCGAGACCATCTCGACAGCGGCTCCGTCGCCAGCCCCAACCGCGAGACGGAGGCGATGGCCGACGGCTCGGACGCGGTCAGCGACTGGCCGCTTCTCAACGCGCTGCTCAACACCGCCTCGGGTGCCACCTGGGTTTCGCTGCACCATGGCGGCGGGGTCGGGATGGGCTATTCGCAGCACAGCGGCATGGTGATCGTCTGCGACGGCACGGAGGAGGCCGACCGCCGCCTCGCCCGCGTCTTGTGGAACGATCCGGCGACCGGCGTCATGCGCCACGCCGACGCGGGCTACGACGTAGCCCGCGACTGCGCGCGCGAATACGGCCTCGACCTGCCGATGCTGGAGGGGTGAGCGACGATGGCAGCCGCCCACCCCCTCCCCGCCTGTCGGTTACTGGGTCGGCACAACGCCGCAGGCGACCCGCGCGCCGCCACCGCCGAGCGGCGCCGGCTCGTCGCGGAAATTGTCGCCCAGCGCATGGATTACCAGCGAGCGGCCGAGGGCATCGGCCAAGGTGAGCTGCGGGGCCACAAGCCCGTGCTTCACGGGCAGCGAGCCGTCCTCGTCGATGCTCACCTGGAGGATCGGCAGGTCGCCCTTATGGCCGCCGCCGGCGGGTCCGCGATGCATGCCGGTGCCGGCGGGATCGTAGTGCCCGCCCGCGCCGAGGGCCGCGACCATGGCACCGTCCTTCTCCGCCGGCGCGCAGGAGCCGTTCTCATGCAGATGGAAGCCGTGCGGGCCGGGGGCCAGATCCTCGGTCAGGTCGAGCTTCAGGACGAGGCCGCTCGGCCCGTCGCGAAGCGTCACCGTGCCGATGCCGGCGCCGGCCCCTTTGGAACTGACCAGGGTCATCGGAACGACGACGCCGTCCGACGCATGGGCCTGGGAAATCGGATGGGCAATCAGAAGGGCGGCACCCGCCGCCAGAAGGGAAGCGCGCAGCATGGCGCGAAATCCTCACCCCGCAGGCCGCAAAACGCTGAGCCAACCGCGCCGAGCCGCGGCCCGCATGAAGGCCGCTCGACGACGGGACCGCGTGACCGCGTTCCCTGCATCCCGGTCGCCGGTAAGTGGCCCACCCGGGACGGATTGCAAGGGCCAGCGCGCCCACCCGTAGAAATATTTCTCCACCGCCCCAACCGGGAGTGCCGCCATGAGCGATGAATCGCGCCGTCTCACCCCCGATCTGACGCTGGCCGACTGGCGGGCGATCGCCGAGGGCGCGCCGGTCGCCCTCGACCCGGACAGCCGCGCCGGCGTCGAGGCCGCGCAGGCCACGGTCGCCCAAATCATCGCCGACGGCCGCACGGTCTACGGCATAAATACCGGCTTCGGTCGGCTCGCGAAAACATCAATCTCGCAGGACAAGCTGCTGGATTTGCAGAGAAATCTTGTGATGAGCCACGCCACGGGCACCGGCGCGCCGCTCGCCGACCGGACGGTGCGGCTGGTGCTGGCGCTGAAGGCCTGCTCGCTGGCCCGCGGCCATTCCGGCGTCGCCTGGGCGACGATCGAGGCGCTGGTGCGCCTGATCGAGACGGAGACCTATCCGGTGATCCCGGCTAAGGGCTCCGTCGGTGCCTCGGGCGACCTGGCGCCGCTGGCGCACATGGCGTGCGCGTTGATCGGGATCGGCCGGGTGCGCCGGCAGGGCGTCGAGATGCCGGCGGCCGAAGGGTTGGCGGCGGCGGGCATCGAACCGCTGACCCTGGGCCCGAAGGAGGGGCTGGCGCTGCTCAACGGCACGCAGGTCTCGACCGCATTGGCGCTCGACGGGCTGTTCGCGGCCGAGGACGCCTTCGCCGCCGCCACGGTCGCCGGGGCCCTCTCGGTCGACGCCGCCAAGGGCTCCGACGCGCCCTTCGATCCGCGCATCCAGGCCGTGCGCGGCCATCGCGGCCAACGGGAGATGGCGGCCCTCTATACCGAGCTGATGGCCGGCAGCCGCATCCGGGAAAGCCATATCGACTGCGACCGGGTGCAGGACCCCTACTCCTTGCGCTGCCAGCCGCAGGTGATGGGCGCCTGCCTCGACCACCTGCGCATGGCGGCCGAGACCTTCGCCATCGAGGCGACCGCCGTCTCCGACAACCCGCTGGTCTTCGCGGAGACGGGCGAGGTGCTGTCCGGCGGGAACTTCCATGCGGAACCGGTGGCGCTTTCCGCCGACCTGCTGGCGATCGCGCTCAGCGAGGTCGGCGCGATTTCGGAGCGCCGGATCGCCCTGCTGATGGATCCGACATTGAGCGGCCTGCCCGCCTTCCTGGTCGCGGACGGCGGCGTCAATTCCGGCTTCATGATCGCGCAGGTGACCGCCGCCGCGCTCGCCAGCGAGAACAAGACCCTGGCCCACCCGGCGAGCGTCGACAGCCTGCCCACCTCGGCCAACCAGGAGGATCACGTCTCGATGGCGACCTTCGCGGCCCGGCGCCTCGGCGACATCGCCGAGAATGTCGCCGGCATCGTCGCGATCGAGCTGTTGGCGGCCGCGCAAGCGGTCGGGTTCCACGCGCCGTTGGAAACCTCGCCCCGGCTCGCCCGGGCGCTGGCGCGCCTCCGCGAGCAGGTGCCCCCCTACGAGCGCGATCGCTATTGGGCCGACGACCTCGCCGCGGCGACGGCCCTTGTCCGCGGTGGGGCCTTCCGGGGCGATCTGCCACAGAAAATACTGCCGTCGGACTGAATGCCGGCCGATCTGCAAGTCCATTTCAGGACGGAGTGCGCAGTCATTTGTAACCGTTTTAGTCAATCCTGTCGCGCTAAAATAGAATTTAAGCATTTCTGATCCAACTGCGAAACTAATTCATAGAATTGTTCCGCTTTTATACGGGATTTTCTCGGGATTCCACGACGCACCCCTTGAATCCCTAGCGCTATTCCGGGTTAAATTGCTCCTCACGAAACCGTGAACAATACACGGGCGTGCTGGGGGGAAATGGTTCAGGACTGGGTACAGGTCGGCCCGGCGCAACTCGCCCTGTGGCCGAAGCGGACGGTAGTGCGGCATCTCGACCCGATGCTGTGCGTCGTCCTGTTTCCCGACAACGAGGCCATCCGATCCGTCGTCGAGCCGCGGCTCCTCGAGAAGGAGAAGGATTTCCGCGCCGAGGAGCCCGACCGCTGGGAAGGCGGCGGTGGGGCCAAGATCCGCGATATCGGCGAATGGCCCTGCCCGGCGATGGGACTGCTGCACGCCAGGGCGCAGGAAGCCTTCCGGCGCCTGACCGGGTCGCGCGCGGCGGTGATCGACGATTCCTGGGCGAGCGTCTTCCGCCGCGGCGAGTTCCTGGGACCCCATTCGCACCGCCGCACGGAGGTCAGCGTCGTCTACCATCTGACCCCGCCGGACGAAGCCGCGCGGGAGAGCTTCGACGGCGCGCTCGGCATCGCCGATCCGCGCGTCAAGCGCTGCTGCCCGACGGCGCCCGGCTGCGTCACCTCGCAGGTCTACCCGCCGCTGGAACCGGGGACGATGGTCCTTTTCCCGAGCTTCGTCGCGCACTATGTAACGCCGCATCGGTGCGACAGTCACCGCATCAGCATCGCCTGGAACATCGCCCGCGAGGCCATTCCCGGCAAGGTGGCCGACGAGCCGTTGCTCTAGGCGCCCTCCGCCGACGGCGCGGGCGCCCTTGAAGCGCGGGCCGGCGGGGATTAGAACCGCCGAAGATCCGCGGACACCGTTACAGAAAGCGAGCCGACGTGCCCGACGTGCCCTTGAACGAGGCGGCGCTCAGCCGCCGCACCTTCGCGATCATCTCGCACCCGGACGCCGGCAAGACCACCTTGACCGAGAAGCTGCTGCTGCGCGGCGGCGCGATCCATCTGGCCGGCGAGGTGAAGGCCAAGGGCGAGCGGCGGCGCGCGCGCTCCGACTGGATGAAGATCGAGCAGCAGCGCGGCATCTCCGTCACCACATCGGTCATGCACTTCATTCGCGATGGCGTGCACTACAACCTTCTCGACACGCCGGGCCACGAGGATTTCTCGGAGGACACCTACCGCACGCTGACGGCGGTCGACAGCGCCATCATGGTGATCGACGGCGCCAAGGGCATCGAGCCGCAGACCCGCAAGCTGTTCGAGGTCTGCCGCCTGCGCGACGTGCCGATCACCACCTTCATCAACAAGATGGACCGCGAGACGCGCGACCCGTTCGAACTGATGGACCAGATCGCGGAGGAACTGCAGCTCGAAGTGACGCCGCTCACCTGGCCGATCGGCATCGGCCAGGATTTCATGGGCTGCTACGACCTTGTGCGCGACCGGCTGCTGCTGATGGGCGAGGATCGCACGGAATCGGTCGAGGTCGACGGGCTGGACGATCCGAAGATCGCCGACCACGTGCCCGAGCGGCTGCTCCACCGACTGCGCGAGGAGGCCGAGCTCGCCCGCGAGGCCTGCCCCGACTTCGACCCGGAGGCCTTCCGCCAGGGCCACATGACGCCGGTCTTCTTCGGCAGCGCGCTCAAGAACTTCGGCGTCGGCCAGGTGCTCGACGCGCTGGAGGACTATGCGCCCCCGCCCCGCGCGCAGGAGACCGACAAGCGCACCGTCGACCCGCTGGAGGACAAGGTCACCGGCTTCGTCTTCAAGGTGCAGGCGAACATGGATCCGAACCACCGCGACCGGATCGCCTTCGTCCGCATCGTCTCCGGCCGGTTCAAGCGCGGCATGAAGCTGAAACATGTGCGCTCGGGCAAGCCGATGGCGATCTACAACCCGATCCTGTTCTTCGCGGAGGATCGGGAACTCGCCGAGGAAGCCTATCCCGGCGACATCATCGGGGTTCCGAACCACGGCACGCTGCGGGTCGGCGACACGCTGTCGGAGACGGACGATCTGCGCTTCACCGGTATTCCCGACTTCGCGCCGGAGATCCTGCGCCGCGTGCGGCTCGACGACCCGATGAAGGGCAAGCATCTGCAGCGCGCGCTGGAGAGCCTGGCCGAGGAGGGCGTCACCCAGGTCTTCAAGCCCGAACTCGGCGCCAACTGGATCGTCGGTGTGGTGGGGCAGCTGCAGCTCGACGTGCTCGCCGCGCGGATCGAGGCGGAATACAACATCAAGGTCGCACTCGAGCCCGCACCCTACGAGACCGCGCGCTGGGTCGCGGCCGACGACAAGAAGGTGCTGGAGAGCTTCATGGCGGCCACCCGCAGTGCCATGGCCCACGACCGTGACGGCAATCCGGTCTTCCTCGCGCGCAACATGTGGGAGCTGAACCACCAGATGCAGTCGCATCCGGATGTCCGCTTCACCAAGACGAAGGAACGCGCCTGATGGCCGATCCGGCGGCGGACGCCCCCGCCCTCACCCTCTACGGCGCGCCGACCAGCGGCAATTGCCACAAGGTGGCGCGGATGCTGAGGCTCTGCGGGCTGCCGGCGCGCTATCGCTTCATGGACCGCAAGGCGGGCGCGCTGCAGGATCCGGCCTTCCTGAAGATCAGCCCCTTCGGCGAGATGCCGGTGCTGGTGGACGGCGACCGGGCGATCTCGAATTCGCCGATCATCCTGAAGCATCTGGCGGCGAAGACCGGCCGCTTCGGGGGCGAGAACGAGGCCGAGCGCGAGGTGATCGAGAACTGGCTCTATTTCGATCAGCACCGCATCCTGCCCTCGATCACCATGAAGCGCTTCCTGGTGCGGTTCGAACCCGACGCCGCGACGCCCGACGTGCGCGCCTTCCTCGACCGGATGGGGGAACGCGCGATGGGCATCCTGGAACGCCAGCTCGACCGCACGCCCTATCTCGCGGGCGAGGCGCCCACGATCGCCGACATCGCCTGCAGCGCCTATCTGTTGCTGGCGGACGAGGGCGATTTCGACGTCGGCCGCTGGCCGCCCGTCGCGGCGTGGCTGGAGCGCCTGCAGGAACTGCCCGGCTGGACGCCGTCCTACGATCTGATCGGCACCGAGGACGCAGTGATCTGAGCGGCACGTCCGCTTCCGCTCCAAAGCCCGCTCTGATGACAATCAGAGCCCATGCCAGAGGCCCTTCAATTCGCGGCCGACGGGCGCGTGAGGCTGAATCCTCAGGCATGGGTGCTGACTTCCGTCAGCACTAGGGGTGGAGAGACGAGCGGCAGGAAGCCCGCCAGCCCGGCCGAAGAGCCGGGCGAACCGGAGCGCAAACCGCGTTTCGACGCGGAAATAGGCACCGGTTGGCCCGGATCGAGTTCGGGCCAACGATATAAAAGACCGTACCGTTCTGGAAACTAGCCCTTGAAAGCGCCGGCGCCCGGATAGGCGGCGGCGGCGCCTAGCCCTTCCTCGATGCGGATCAGCTGGTTGTACTTGGCGATCCGGTCGGAACGGCTGAGCGAGCCCGTCTTGATCTGCCCGCAATTGGTGGCGACGGCGAGGTCGGCGATGGTCGTGTCCTCGGTCTCGCCCGAGCGATGGGACATCATCGCGGTGTAGCCGGCGCGATGCGCCATCTCGACCGCCTCCAGCGTTTCGGAGAGCGTGCCGATCTGGTTGACCTTGATCAGGATCGAGTTGGCGACGCCCGCCTCGATCCCCTTGGCGAGACGCTCCGGGTTGGTGACGAAGAGGTCGTCGCCGACCAGCTGACAGCGGTCGCCGACCGCGTCGGTCAGCTCCTTCCAGCCGTCCCAGTCGTCCTCGGCCATGCCGTCCTCGATCGAGAGGATCGGGTAGCCCTCGACCAGGCTCTTCAGATAGCCGGCGTTCTGGGCCGCATCGAAGCTCTTGCCGGCGCCGGCGAGCTCGTACTTGCCCTTCTCGAAATATTCCGTCGCCGCGCAATCGAGCGCCAGCGCCACGTCGCCGCCCGGGCGGTAGCCGGCCTGCTCGATCGCCTTCATGATGTAGTCGAGCGCCTCTTCCGCCGATTTCAGGCCGGGCGCGAAGCCGCCCTCATCGCCGACATTGGTGTTGTGGCCGTCCTGCTTCAGCCCCTTCTTCAGCGCGTGGAAGACCTCCGCGCCCCAACGTACGGCTTCCGCGATGCTGTCGGCGCCGACCGGCGCGATCATGAATTCCTGGAAGTCGATCGGGTTGTCGGCATGCGCGCCGCCATTGACGATGTTCATCATCGGCACCGGCAGGGTACGCGCGAAGCTGCCCCCGACATAGCGGTAGAGCGGCAGGCCCGCATCCTCGGCCGCCGCCTTGGCGACCGCGAGGCTAACGCCCAGGATCGCGTTGGCACCGAGACGCGCCTTGTTCGGCGTGCCGTCGAGCGCGCACATCTTGGTGTCGATATCGACCTGATCCTCGGCGTCGAGACCGGAGAGCAGGTCGAAGATCTCGCCATTGACCGCGTCCACGGCTTGGCGAACGCCCTTGCCGAGAAAGCGCTCGCCGCCGTCGCGCAGCTCATGCGCCTCGTGCGCGCCCGTCGACGCGCCGCTCGGCACCGCCGCGCGCCCCGAGGCCCCGCTTTCCAGCAGCACCTCGACCTCGACCGTCGGATTGCCGCGGCTGTCCAGGATCTCGCGTCCGTGCACGTCGATGATGGCGGTCATGGTCGGAATAGCCCCTCTCACTTTGGCTTCGAAATCGCGGGCCCTGCTATAGCGGGCGCGGCCGGACCCGGCAACCGCCCCTCACGCCTGCGCCGCGATCTCCGAGAGGCGATCGGCGAGGTTCCGCGCACCCTTGAGACGCTCCTGCTCGCCGTCCCAGTTGCGCATCAGGACGAGCTTATGGTCGGGCCGGAGCTTGGCCGAACCCGCGAACTTCTGGATGAAGCCGATCAGGCCCTGCGGATTGGGGAAATCGTTGCCGCGGAAACTGACGACCGCGCCCTTCGGGCCGGCGTCGATCTTCTCCACGTTCGCACGCTTGCAGGCCTGCTTGATGGCGACGACCTCGAGCAGGTTCTCGACCTCCCGCGGCATCTGGCCGAAGCGATCGACCAGTTCGACCGCGAAGGCGTCGATCTCCTTCAGGTCCTTCAGCGCCGAGAGCCGGCGGTAGAGGCCGAGGCGGACCGACAGGTCGCTCACATACTTCTCCGGGATCAGCACCGCCGTGCCGAGCGTGATGGTGGGCGACCAGGTCTCCTCCACCTCTTCGGCCGAGACATGGTCGCGCGCGGCGGCGACCGCCTCCTCCAGCATGCGCTGGTAGAGCTCGACGCCCACTTCGCGCACCTGGCCCGACTGCTCCTCGCCCAAAAGGTTCCCCGCGCCGCGAATGTCCAGATCGTGGCTCGCCAGCGTGAAGCCTGCGCCGAGCCCGTCGAGCGTCTGCATGACGTCGAGGCGCTTCCTCGCCGTCTCGCTCAACATCCGGCCGGGCGGCAGGGTGAGGTAGCAATAGGCGCGCTGCTTGCCGCGCCCGATGCGCCCGCGCAGCTGGTAGAGCTGGGCGAGGCCGAACATGTCCGAGCGGTGGACGATCATGGTGTTCGCGTTTGGGATGTCGAGACCGCTTTCCACGATGTTGGTGGAGAGCAGCACGTCGTACTTGCCGTCGACGAAGTCGCTCATCACGGCCTCGAGCTCGGCCGCCGCCATGCGGCCATGCGCCACCGCGACCGAAGCGTCGGGCGCCAGGTCGCGCAACCGCTCGCGCACCCGGTCGAGGTCGGCGACGCGCGGGCAGACATAGAAGACCTGGCCGCCGCGGAACCGCTCGCGCCGGATCGCCTCGCGCAGCACCATCGGATCGTAGGGCAGCACGAAGGTGCGCACCGCCAACCGATCGACCGGCGGGGTGGCGATGATCGACATCTCCCGCACGCCGGCGAGCGCCATTTGCAGCGTTCGCGGAATGGGCGTCGCGGTCAGCGTCAGCACATGGACGTTGGCGCGCAGCTGCTTCAGCCGCTCCTTCTGGGCGACGCCGAAATGCTGCTCCTCGTCGACGATCATCAGGCCGAGCTGGCGGAAATTCACCTGCTTGGATAGCACCGCATGCGTGCCGACCACGATGTCGAGCGTGCCGTCGGCGAGCCCCGCCTTGGTCGCCCCCGCCTCCTTCGGCGAGGCCAGGCGCGAGAGCTGGCCGATCTTGACCGGCAGGCCCCCGAACCGCTCCTTGAACAGCTTGAAGTGCTGGCGCGCCAACAGCGTCGTCGGCACCACGACGGCCACCTGCAGCCCATTCATCACCGCGAGGAAGGCCGCGCGCAGCGCCACCTCCGTCTTGCCGAAGCCGACGTCGCCGCAGATCAGCCGGTCCATCGGCTTGCCGGACTGCAGATCCTCCGCCACGTCCTCGATGGCGCGTGCCTGATCCTCGGTCTCGGCATAGGGGAAGCGGGCGACGAACTCGTCATAGGCGCCTTCGGTCGGGGTGAGCTGGTCGCCCTTCTTCAACTGGCGTTCGGCCGCGATCTTGAGGAGCTGGTCCGCCATCTCGCGCACCCGCTCCTTGATCTTCGCCTTGCGCGCCTGCCAGGCGACGCCGCCCAGCTTGTCGAGCTGGACCTCGGAGTCCTCCGAGCCGTACTTGGTCAGCACCTCCAGATTCTCGACCGGCAGGAACAGCTTGTCCCCGCCGTGATAGATCAGCCGCAGGCAGTCGTGCGGCGCGCCGTCGACAGTCAGCGTCTCCAACCCGTCATAGCGCCCGATGCCATGGTCGACATGGACCACGATGTCGCCGATCTCAATGGCCGACAGCTCGGTAATGAACTCCTCGCCCCGCCGGCGCCGGCGCGCGGGCCGCGCCATGCGCTCGCCCAATATGTCGCTTTCGGTGAGCAGCTGGATGCGGTCGGTCTCGAACCCGTGGTCGAGATTGAGCACCGCGATCGAGGCGCCTGCGCCCTCGCGCGCCTCGGCCTCGGCCCAGCTTTCGACCGCCGGCAGCTCCTTCAGCCCGGCCTCGCCCAGCAGCAGCTTCAAGCGCTCGCGCGAGCCTTCGCTCGCCGCCGCGATCAGGCTCGGCCGCCCGGTCTCGCGCCGTATCCGCTCCACCACCGCTTCGTAGAGATTGACCGCGGGGTCGGTGCGCGCGGCCGCGAAATCGACCACCCGGTGGGCGCCGAAATCGACCGTCGGGCCGGTCGCCTCGCTCCGCGTCAGCTCCTCGTCCGCCGCGAAGGGGGTGAAGTGGATCTGCGCGCGGCGCGCCACCTGATCCGTCCATTCGCCCTCGGTCAGGTATAGCCGGTCGGGCGGGATCGGCTTGTAGAGCGGCGGGGCGTCCGCGTCCTTGCGCTTCTGCGCGATCTCCAGATCCTCGCGCCGGGCGGCGTGATGGTCATCCACCAGCTCGATCCGCGCCGCCACCGCCTCGTCCGCCTGATGGTCGAGGCTGATCGTCGCGCCCTCGACATAGTCGAACAGCGTCTCCAGCCCGTCGTGGAACAGCGGCAGCCAGTGCTCGACCCCAGGCGGGCGACGCCCCTCGCTCACCGCCTCGAAGAACTGGTCGCCCTCGGTCGAGCCGCCGAACAGCTGGCGGTAGGCCTGGCGGAAGCGGTCGATGCTCTCCTCGTCCAGCATCACCTCGCTGACGGGCTTCAGGCTGAGGCCCTCCGCCTCCCCGGTCGTGCGCTGGCTCATCGCGTCGAAGCGGCGCACGCTCTCCAGCTCGTCGCCGAAGAAGTCGAGGCGCAGCGGCTCCTCCTCCCCCGGCGGGAAGACGTCCAGGATGCCGCCGCGCACGGCATACTCGCCGGCTTCCCGGACCGTGTCGGCGCGCCGATAGCCGTTCTTGGAGAAGAAGGCGGAAAGCGTTTCCATCGAGGCGTGGGAACCCGGCTTGAGGACCAGTGCCGCATTCTTGAGACGATCCCGGGCCGGCACGCGCTGGGTGATCGCGGCGACCGTGGTCAACACGATCGTTCCCCTGCCCGGCGGGTCGCTGGCCAGCCACGTCAACGTCTCCAGCCGGCGCGCGACGGATTGGCTGTTGGGCGACACCCGGTCGTAGGGCAGGCAGTCCCAGGCCGGGAACTGCAGCAGCGTGATATCCGGATCGACGAAATGCAGCACCTCGGCCATGCCGGCCATGCGGCCTTCGTCGCGAGCAACGAACAGCACCGGGCCGTCGGCCGCGCGCACGATCTCCGCCAGCGCGAGCGCGTCCGCCCCTTCCGGCGCGCCGGCCACCGTGCCGGGGCCTGCGCGGCCGATCAGGTCCTTCAATCGGGTCACGGAATCTGTCTGGCCTGCGATGATCTGGTCAGGACTCTTCGAAGCGGGTTTCGGCGAAACGGATCAGGTCGCGCATCATCGGCCCGTCATAGGCCGGCGGCACCGCATCCTCCTTCACCAGCATGTTATAGAAATCCTGGTCGGGAATGTTGAGCAGCGCCTCGAAGGCGTCGAGCTCGTCCTCGGACATGGCGTCGAGCCGCGCCTCCGCGAAACCGCCGAGAAGGATGTCCATCTCCTTGGTGCCGCGATGCCAGGCGCGGAATGTGAGCTTGCGCCGCCGTGCCGCCTGCGCGCCCCCGCTGTTGTCGTTGACAGGGTCCATGGTCCGCCGTCTTTCCGGTTCATCTCGCCAGTGGGCTGGGATATAGCGCCCGGGGGCCGGCAGGTAAACCGGGCCCTGGTGCTTTAAGCCGGCGCGGCGGACGGCTAGTCTGCCCGAAACACAGTCCCGCCCGTCCGGAGCCCGCCATCCGATGCGCCCCGAGATCCTGTTCCCCCTCTTCTCCCCGCTCGAGAGCCTGAAGGGCGTCGGCGCGCGGATCGCGGGGCTGTTGGAGAAGACGGCGGGCCCGAAGGTCGTGGATCTGCTCTGGCATCTGCCGCGCGAGGTGATCGACCGCTCGCAGGAGCCGACGGTCGCAGAAGCCCTCCCCGACCGGATCGCGACACTGACCGTCACCGTCGACCGGCACGAGCCGCCGCCGGACAAGCGGCGGCCCTATCGCGTCTTGGTGCGTGACGAGACCGGGTTCCTGACGCTGATCTTCTTCCATGCCGACAAGCGCTATGTCGGCAACATCCTGCCGGAAGGCGCACGTGTCGCGGTCAGCGGCCGGGTCGAGCTCTATCGCGACCGCAAGCAAATCGTCCACCCGGACTTCATCGTCCCGGCCGAGCGGCGGGCCGAGATCCCGGCGGTCGAACCTGTCTATCCCTTGACCGCCGGTCTGACGGGCAAGAGCGTCCACAAGGCGGTCTCCCAGGCGCTGGAGCGCGCGCCGGAGCTGCCCGAATGGCTCGACCCTTCCTACGTGAAGCGCGAGGGCTGGCCCGCCTGGCGCGACGCGCTGGCCGCCGCCCACGCCCCCTCCTCCGAGGGTGCGCTCTCGCCGCTTTCCAAGCCGCGCCAGCGCCTCGCCTTCGACGAACTGCTGGCGAACCAGCTCGCGCTCGCCATCACCCGGCGCAAGGCGAAGCGTCAGGCCGGCCGGCGGATCGAAGGGGACAAGCGCCTGCGCCGCGCCGCGCTCAAGGCGCTGCCCTTCGAGCTGACCGGCAGCCAGATCGAGGCCTTGAAGGAGATCGGCGCCGACATGGCCGCCGACCAGCGCATGCTGCGCCTGCTGCAGGGCGATGTCGGCAGCGGCAAGACGGTGGTGGCGCTGATGGCGATGCTGAACGCCGTCGAATGCGGCGGCCAGGCGGGGCTGATGGCGCCGACCGAGATCCTGGCGCGCCAGCATTTCGAGACCATCCAGCCGCTGGCCGAGGCCGCCGGCGTGCGGGCCGCCATCCTGACCGGGCGCGACAAGGGCAAGGCCCGCAAGGCGATCCTCGAGGCGCTGGCCGGCGGGGAGACCGCTCTCATCGTCGGCACCCACGCCCTTTTCCAGGACGATGTCGCATTCCACGACCTGATGCTCGCCGTGGTGGACGAACAGCACCGCTTCGGCGTCCATCAACGCCTCAATCTCGCAGCCAAGGGCAAGGGCGTCGACATGCTGGTGATGACGGCCACGCCGATCCCGCGCACCCTGATGATGTCGGCCTATGGCGATCTCGACAGCTCGCGCCTCACCGACAAGCCGCCGGGGCGCAAGCCCGTCAAGACGGTGGTCATCGCCGCGCCCCGGATCGAGGAGGTGGTGGCCGGCATCGAACGCCAGATGGCGTCGGGCGCCAAGGTCTATTGGGTCTGCCCCTTGGTGGAGGAGAGCGAGACCAACGACATGGCGGCGGCCGAGCAGCGCTACGCCGACCTGCGCGGGCGCTTCGGGGAGGAGCGCGTCGCCCTCGTCCACGGCCGCATGAAGGGGCCGGAGAAGGACGCCGCCATGGCGCGCTTCGCCGAGGGCCCGGCGCAGATCCTGGTTGCGACCACGGTGATCGAGGTCGGCGTCAACGTGCCCGAAGCGACCGTCATGGTGATCGAGCATGCGGAACGGTTCGGCCTCGCCCAGCTGCACCAGCTGCGCGGGCGGATCGGGCGCGGCGAGCAGGCGTCGACCTGTATCCTGATGCGGGCCGAGCATCTGACCGAGACGGCGCGCGAGCGCCTGAAGACCCTGTCGGAGACCGAGGACGGCTTCGTCATCGCCGAGAAGGACCTGGAGCTGCGCGGTGCCGGCGAGATCCTGGGCACACGGCAGAGCGGCCTGCCGGTCTTCCGGCTGGCCGACATCGCGCTGCATGGCGAGCTGATGAAGGCGGCGCACGACGACGCCCGCCTGATCCTGGAACGCGACCCGGAGCTGGAGGGCGAGCGGGGCAAACGCCTGCGCACGCTGCTCTACCTGTTCGAACGCGACGCGGCGATCGCGACGCTGCGATCGGGCTGACGGCCGCGGCTAGTGACTCAAGGCCGCCGGCATCTCGCGCCGGGGGTCCAGCATCGCCGCTTTCAGGCCGAGCGCCGCCAGGTCCGTCGGCACGCCTTTCCCCTGTACGAGCGAGGCGCCGTTCTTCGCCATGCCGACGCTCGTCTGGATGCCGTAGCCGCCCTGGCCGGCGAACCAGAAGAAGCCCTCGCCGCCGTCCGCGCTGTCGAAGCCGACCGCCGGCACGCGGTCGTTGGTGAAGGTACGCAGACCCGCCCAGCTGCGCTCCACCCGGTCGACGGTGACGGTCGTCGCCTGCTCGAACCGGTGGAGCCCTTCCGCCAGTTCCATGTCGTCGACGAAGGCGTCCATCGGCTCGCTCGGCGTCTCGTCAGCAGGCGAGACCAGGAGCTTGCCGGCTTCCGGCTTGAAGTAGAAGCGCTCTCCGATATCGCCGACGAGCGGCCAGTCGGCGAAATTCGCGGCCTCGGGCGCCGGCAGCAGTGCCGCCGACCGGCGCAGCGGATTGAAGAAGATCGGCGGCAGGCCCGCCATCTCGCCGACGCGCCCGGCCCAGGCGCCGGCCGCATTCACCAGGATCGGCGCCTCGAACAGGCCCGCCGGCGTCTCCACCCGCCAGACGCCGCCGCGCTTCGAAATCGCGCGGGCGGCGGCGTTGGTCGCGACCGTGCCGCCATGCCGCTTCAATTGCCGCAGATAGGCCTGGTGCAGCCGGTCGACGTCGATGTCGGCCGCCGTCTCCTCGACCGCGGCCCGGACGAGACCGTCCGGCTTCAGGATCGGCGCGCGGCGCACGACCTCCTCGACCGAAATGGGGGAGAGGCAGCTCTCCTCGCCCTCCAGCTTCTCCAGGATGGCGGCCTCGCTCTCCCAGGCGATCCAGATCAGCGGGCGGATCTTCAGCAGGCTTTCCTCCGCGAAATCGGCCGGCGGGGTCTCCAGTACCGGCCGGGTGACGCGGGTGAAGGCGCGCACCGGAATCGGACCGTAGCACTCGATGAAGTGCGCGGCCGAGCGGCCGGTCGAATGAAAGCCGGGCCGTTCCTCCGCCTCCAGCACGGTGACGCCGGCGCCGTCGGCGGCCAGTTCCGCGCCGATCGACGCGCCGGCGATCCCGGCACCGAGGATCAGAATGTCGGGTTTGTTGGTCATGGTCGGGCCTCCCAGTTTCCCGAAGTCACTCGGCCGAAAGGGCGTGGGCGAGCGGCCGGGCGAGATCGCCCTTCATGGCGACATGCACGTCCGAGAGCCCGAGCCATTCCGCCATCTCCCGGAGGCAGGGCGCAAGCCGTTCGGCGAGCGGCCCTTCGCTCTCCCCCGCTTCCGCGAAGGCGCCCAGCACCTGCAGCCGCCGGCCCGCGCGGTCCGCCTTCAGGTCGAGCCGCCCGGCCAGACGGTCGTCGAGCGCGATCGGCAGCACGTAGTAGCCATATTCCCGCTTGTGCGCGGGCGTGTAGATCTCCAGCCGGTAGCGGAAGTCGAACAGCCGTTCCGCCCGCGGCCGGAACCAGCAGACCGGATCGAACGGGGCAAGCAGCGTGCAACCCTCGAGCCGGCGCTTGCCGGCCTCAGGCGTCAGGTAGGCGGTGTCCTTCCAACCCTTGACCGTGGCGGGGACGAGCGTCCCCTCCTCCACCATCTCTGCGACGCGGGCTTTGCTCTCGTCGGTCGGCAGACGGTAGAAGTCGCGCAGGTCGGGCTCGGTCGCGATGCCCAGGCTCTCGGCCGCCCTCGCGAGCAACGTGCGCTGCGCCGTCGCGCGATCGGGCGTTGGCGTCTCCAGAACGGCGCGGGGGAGCACGCGCTCCGTCAGGTCGTAGACGCGGGTGAACCCGGCGGTACGCCGGGTAGCGGTCGTGATCTCGCCCGCCCAGAACAGGAACTCGGCCGCCTCCTTCGCTTCGCTCCAGCCCCACCAGGGCTCGCTCGCGGTCGTGTCGGTCCCCTCAAGCTCGGAGGCCGCGAGCGACCCGCGATCCGCGATCTCATCGCGCACGCGCTGGATCGCCTTGGCGTGCTCGCGCGCGTATCGAGCGAGCCGGCCATAGATCCCGGCGCCTTTCGCCGCATCTTCCATGCGCCAGCGAAAGGCCGGCTGCAGCTCGACCGGCAGCAGCGAGGCCTCGTGCCCCCAATATTCGAACAGCGTCCGGCGCCGACCGCCATAGGCCTCGCGCTCCAGCAAGCCCGTGTCGTAGGCGCCGAGGCGCGAGAAGAGCGGCAGATAGTGCGCGCGCTGCAGGATATTGACGCTGTCGATCTGCAAGACGCCGAGCGCGCGCGCCGTCTTGCGCACCAGGCCCGCATCGGCCGGCCGATCCGGCCGCCGCCTGTGCAGTCCCAGATGGGAGAGCGCGATGCGCCGCGCCTCGAGCGGCGTCAGCCTCTCGCCGGGCGTCCGTGCGGCCATGCCGACGCCTCAGGCGCCGGCGATCGAGACGCCGTCGCCGTCCCAGGCGCCGGGCCAGACCTCCACCCGGCCGCTGTCGCGGATCGTGCGGATCATGCCGACCGGCACGTCCTTCGCGATCAGCATCGGCCCGTCGCCGTCATCCGTATCGCGAGGCGGGACCGAGGCGAACTTGCCGTCGAAGCCCAAATCCGCCTCGCACGGCAGGAAGACAGCGGCCCCGGAATGGTTCGGGCGCGACCCGTCCGGCGCGACCGAGCCGATGCAGCCGACGGCGCAAACGGCGGTCTGAAGCTCGACCGCCCGGGCCTTGGCGCAATCGAAGACGCGGGCATAGCCCGACGGCTTCTCGGTCATCGAGGGCACGAGGATCAGATCCAGGTCCGGCTCCGAGCGGGCGAGCTTGGCCGAGAGCGCCGGCAGCTCGACGTCGAGGCAGATGAGGGTCGCGAGACGCAGGCCGTTCCATTCCACCAGCTCGACCTTGTTGCCGGTGTTGAGGTTCCAGGCGCCCGGGTCCTTCTCCCCCGGCGTCAGGCAGAGCTTGTCCTGCGCCACGACCCGCCCGTCGGGCAGCATCAGATGCGCGCGGTTGAGGAAGGGCGGGCCGTGCGGGTCGCGCCCCTCCCCCTCGGTCGGGAAACTGCCGGCGAGCAGCGCGATGCCGTGCTTTTCGACCAGCGCCGGCAGGCTCTCCAGCGCCTTCCGGCCCTCTTCGGCCATGAAGGCGAGCTCCTCGGTCGGCTTCAACCCGCCGGGGGCGTAGCTCAGCCACTGTTCGCTCGCATATTCCGGCATCACCAGGATGTCGGCGCCCCCCTCCTTCGCCTCGGCCAGCTTGGCGTCCACCTTGGCGAGCCAGGCGTCGATGCCGTTCAGCGGCTGGGCCATGTTGGTGGCCCAGAGGGCGACGGTGGCGAAATCCTTGCGGGCGGTCATGGTCTCTCCGGTCTTCGTTCGATGCGCGCGATCTCAGACGTTTCGGCGATGCTAACGCCCTGCGCCGGAAAGAACGAGCCCCTTCCCGCTTGCACCCGCCCGGCCCAGCGCTTACTCAAACCGGGCCGATCGGACGATCCGAAAGACAGGCTGCGAGGCGATATGAGCGAGCTCAGTTTCGAGACCGCGGGCGGCATCACTATCCGCCGCCGGGAGGAACCGGTCCCCTACGACACCGCGATCGACGACGTGGTCGAGCGGTTCGACGGCCGGCCGGGCGCGCTCTTCTCCTCCAACTACGAGTATCCGGGGCGGTATACGCGCTGGGACGCGGCCGTGGTGGATCCGCCATTGATCCTGTCTTCGCGCGGGCGGGCGATGCGGCTGGAGCCGCAGAATGCGCGCGGGGTGATGCTGGCCGAGGTCATCGCGAGTGCGCTGGATGGCCATCCCGACATCGCCGAGATGGCGTCGGACGGCGACGGCTACCGCCTGACGGTGCGCGAACCGACCCGGATCTATGCGGAGGAGGAACGCTCAAAGGCGCCGACGGTCTTCTCTGTGCTGCGCACGATCGTCGAGCGATTCCGGACCGATGCGGACCCCAATCTCGGCCTCTACGGCGCCTTCGGTTACGATCTCTGCTTCCAGTTCGATCCGATCGAGCTCGCGCGCGAACGGCCGGAGGACCAGCGCGACATGGTCCTCTTCCTGCCGGACCAGCTGGTCGTGGTCGACCACTACAATGTCAGCGCCCGGCGCTACCACTACAGCTTCGAGGTGAACGGCCGGGCGACCGGCGCGTTGGACGGCACGATCGCCGAAGCACCCTTCGAGGCGGCGGCGGAGACGCCCGGTCCCGGCGATCACGTGCCGGGCGAGTACGCCAAGCTGGTCGACGTCGCCAAGGAGAAGTTCCGCGCCGGCGATCTGTTCGAGGTGGTGCCCGGCCAGGTCTTCTACGAGAAATGCGAGATGCCGCCGGCGGCGATCTTCCGGCATCTGCGGGCGATCAACCCCTCGCCCTACGGCTTCCTGATGAATCTGGGCCGTGGCGAGTATCTCGTCGGCGCCAGCCCGGAGATGTTCGTGCGGGTCACCGGCCGGCGGGTCGAGACCTGCCCGATCAGTGGCACGATCAAGCGCGGCGAGGATGCGATCGAGGATTCGGAGCAGATCCTCAAGCTATTGAATTCAAAGAAGGACGAGGCGGAGCTCACGATGTGCTCCGACGTCGATCGCAACGACAAGAGTCGGGTCTGCGAGCCGGGTTCCGTGCGCCTGATCGGCCGGCGTCAGATCGAGATGTACTCGCGCCTGATCCACACGGTCGACCATATCGAGGGGCGGCTCCGGCCCGAGATGGACAGTTTCGACGCCTTCCTGACCCACGCCTGGGCGGTGACGGTGACCGGTGCGCCGAAGCTGTGGGCCATGCGCTTCATCGAGGCCCACGAGAAGAGCCCGCGCGCCTGGTACGGCGGTGCCGTCGGCATGGCGCATTTCAACGGCGACATGAACACGGGCCTGACGCTGCGCACCATCCACATCAAGGACGGCTACGCGCGGGTGCGGGCCGGCGCGACCCTGCTCTACGATTCGATTCCCGAGGAGGAGGAGAAGGAGACCGAGCTCAAGGCCTCCGCCCTGCGCGCCGCGATCAAGCGCCCGGCCAATTCCGAAAGCGCCGACATGGCGGCCGAGGTGCGGAAAGTCGGCGCCGGCAAGCGCATCCTGCTGGTCGACCACGAGGACAGCTTCGTCCATACGCTCGCCAACTATTTCCGCCAGACCGGCGCGGAGGTGGTGACGGTGCGCACGCCGCTCGAGCCTGCGGTCTACGACCGGGTGAAGCCGGATCTCGTCGTGCTCTCCCCCGGTCCGGGTTCACCGACCGATTTCGATTGCGCCACCACGATCCGCGGCGCGCGGGAGCGGGATCTGCCGGTCTTCGGCGTCTGTCTCGGCCTGCAGGCGCTGGCCGAGGAGGCGGGCGCCAGCCTCGACCGGCTCGACATCCCCATGCACGGCAAGCCCTCGCGCATCAAGGTGACCAGGGCGGGGCGTGTCTTCGCGCGCCTCTCGAACGAGCTCACGGTCGGGCGCTATCACTCCCTGCATGTGAAGCCCGAGACGCTGCCGGAGGATTTCCTGGTGACCGCGCTCACCGACGACGGGATCGTGATGGCGATCGAGCATCGCGACCTGCCCATCGCGGCCGTGCAGTTCCATCCGGAGAGCATCATGTCGCTCGGTCGCGCGGCCGGCATGAAGATCGTCGAGAACGTGGTGGAAAGCCTGACGGACGGCCGCCGCAGGAACCCTGCCTAGGATTCTCCGGGACCGCCTGTTAGGGTCCCGGCATGACTGAAAACCGGGACGACCAGAAGACGGGGTTCCTCGACACCGTGTACGGCATCGAGACCCAGGACGACACACGACGGCTCTACCGCGACTGGGCGGAGACCTACGACGACGAGGTGCTGGGCGCTGGCTACGCCTCGCCCGGCCGCGTCGCCGCCGCGATGGCGAACGCGGTCAAGGATCGGACGGCCCCGCTGCTCGACCTCGGCTGCGGCACCGGGCTCTCGGGCGAGGCTTTCAGGCAAGCCGGATTCACCACCGTCGACGGCACCGACTTCTCCGAGGAAATGCTGGAGTCCGCCAAGGCGAAGGGGGTTTACCGCAGCCTCTTCAAGGGCGATCTCAGCCGGCCGATCCCGGCGGAGCCCGGCGACTACGCCGACATCGCCGCCGTCGGCGTCTTCAGCCCCAGCCACGCGCCGGCGGAGATGATCGACCAGGTGATGGATCTGCTGCCCAAGGGCGGATGCTTCGGCTTCACGCTCAACGACCATGCGCTCGACGAGAAGATCTACGAGGAGCGCACCGAACTTCTGGTCGCCCAGGGCACGTGCGAGATCGCCTTCAAGCAGTATGGCGACCACCTGCCCGAACGCGACCTGAAATCCATGGTCTACGTGCTGCGCAAGCTCTAGACGCTGGCGCCCGCCTCCCCGGGGCGCGCGACGGCCAGCCGATAGAGATGCCAGGTCGCATGCCCCAGCACCGGCATCACCACGATCAGACCGAGGAACAGCGTCGCCGCGCCGACCCCCAGCCCGGCCACCAGGATCGCGGCCCAGGCCGTCATCGGCCCGGGGTTCTTCGCCACCACCCGGACCGAGGTGGTGACGGCGGTCACGACCCCGGCATCGCGATCCAGCATCATCGGGAAGGAGACGACCGAGATCACGAAGGCGACGAGCGCGAACAGGAAGCCGATGCCCGTGCCGACGACGATCATCGTCCAACCGGCCGGGGTGGTCAGCACATCCTGCACGAACGCCGCGAGCGAAGCCGGCGGCGCCGGGCCCAGCGTCGCGTCGTAGACCGCCTGGGCGGCCCCCAGCCACGAGAAGAACAGGCCCGCGAGCACGAGGCCGAGCAGCAGGATCGCCCCGAAGGCCGGCGAGGAGACCATCGCGACGGCCTGCAGCCAGTTCGGCCGCTCGCCGCGCTCGCGCTGTCGGCTCAACTCGTAGAGGCCGATTCCGGCGACGGGGCCGACCAGCGCGAATCCCGCGATCGCGGGAAAGATCAGCGGCAGCACGGCATAGTGAAAGGCGCCGCGCACCAACAGCAGACCGACGATGGGATAGATGATGCAGATGAAGGCGACGTCCGTGCGCGCGGCGCGGAAGTCTTCGAGCCCCTTGCGCAGGACCGCGCGGAGGTCCGCCAGCGCGATTCGGCGCACCTCCGGACGGACGCTTTCCGCCACCGGGCGATTGCCGCGCACCGCATAGGCGACCCGCACCAGAGCGTCGCCGACCTGCTTGACGACGTCGACCAGAAGCTCGATCGGATTCCTGATTGTTTGCATGCTGTCCGCTCCCCACGCCTCGACGTCGAGGCGTGCTTATGGCGGGCGCGGCCGATTGGCGGCGGGTGCCGCGCACCCGGTCCGCCCAGTTATTGCAAGATGATTGTACAACAGATGGATCGCTACTGAAAATCGAGGCTCCGCCGGGGTTCACAAGCCGCACTATCGTGATAGCGTTCCAGCGGTCGCAGAGTTCCCTCCGGTCACCTAGAGGAGACTGGACTTGCGACTTATCCAATAAGTCTCATCCATCTTGCGCGCAGGAGTTGTTGCGCTACTATGGTCGTACCAAGGGGCCGAGTGACATGCGAATGAGGCTACGATGTACATCGAGTCCAGCGCACCGACTGCGGGTCCGCGTTTCTGGGAAAGATGGCTCAATCCGCGCGGTGCGTCAGCCAGCGTGACGACAGTCGGACTAACGATCCTGTTCGCACTGTGCGGTTGGATCATCTGGAAGACCGGCGGCACGCAATACTCCTATCTGCACATCCTCTATCTGCCAATCGTACTCTCCGCAGCGCAGTTCGGCCTGCGGGGCGGACTGGTAGCCGGTCTGGCCGCGGGTCTTCTGGTCGGTCCCCTCATGCCTCTGGACACGGTCCGTGACCTTCCGCAACCGACGTCCTCCTGGGCCGTGCGGGTCCTCTATTTCCTCCTTATCGGCGCTGTCGTCGGATGGCTGAGTGGAACGGCGAAGGATCTGATTCAGTCGGTGCGCCGACGCGCCTATTTCGATTCGCTCACCCGACTGCCGAACCAGACCTATCTGAAGGATCGATTCGAGAGTCTGAAGGGCTATGTCCCATCCGGGCCCCAGAATCGAATGGCGCTGCTCGTTTTCGACCTTCATAAGTTCCGGAACGTCAATGCTGCCTTCGGGCGGCGGAATGCGGACGAGGTGCTTCGTCAAGCGGGCGAACGCCTCGACGCGGCCCGGCTCAGATCGGATCCGGACGGAATCCTGATCCGCGGTACAGGCGCACGGTTCGGCCTGCTGACGACGCGTGCCGAGCCGAGCCAGCTCGGTCCGATGGTCGAAGCCCTCAATGACGTTCTCTCGCGCCCGTTCTTCGTCGGCGACGTGCCGATGAGGCTCGAAGGGCATGCCGGAATCTCGATTTGGCCCCAGGATGGCGAAGACCTCGACAACCTCCAACGCGCGGCTGAGATCGCAGCCGATTTCGCCTCCCGCACCGCGCGCCCTATCGCCTTCTATGACCCGGCCCAGGCCGACACCGATGAGGGCCGGATGCACCTCCTGGCGGATCTGCGGTACGCGATCGAGAACGACGAACTGGTGCTGCACTACCAGCCCAAGTTCGATGCGCGCTCCCGTCGACTCATCGGGGTCGAGGCGCTCGTGCGCTGGCCCGATGGATCAGGCGGGCTGATCCCTCCCGGGCACTTCATCCCGCTCCTCTCCGGAACGTTGCTGGAGGCAGAACTGACGCGCTGGGTCTTCCGCACCGCGGTACGCCGGGCCGCAAATTGGCGTGCCATGGGGCTTGATCTGACGGTAGCGGTCAACGTCGCGCCCGGCCTGCTGCAGCGGAACGAACTGCTCGAAGAGTTGGATGATCTGTTGCGCGACCATGACATCCCGATCCACCGGATCGAGTTGGAAGTGACCGAGGACGGCGTATTTCACGACCCGGAGCAGGCGGAACGAACACTCCGCAATCTCAGCGAACGGGGGTTTCGCATTGCGATCGACGATTTCGGGACCGGCTTCTCGAGCCTAGAGCGTCTGCGCCAACTCCCTGTGACCGCCCTGAAGATCGACAAGCTGTTCGTGCAGAACCTCGCAGGGGACAAGCACGACCAAGCGATCGTGGAGATGTCGATCGCGATCGCCCGGACGCTCGGGGTCGATAGCGTCGCCGAGGGCGTGGAGAGTGAGAGGGATTCCAAGCTGCTGGCAGAGATGGGGTGCGATGTGCTGCAGGGTTTCCATCTTGGTCGACCAGCTCCGGATCTGCCGCCCGACTGCCTGCCTGGAATGCAGGCGGCGGACTAACGCTGGTCGTAGTCGATGACGACCCGGTCGCTCAGCGGGTGCGACTGGCAGGTCAGCACGAAGCCGGCCTCGACCTCCTCGTCCGTCAGCGCGTAGTTGACGTCCATCGCCACCTCGCCCTCGATCACCTTGGCGCGGCAGGTGCAGCACATACCGCCCTTGCAGGAAAACGGCATGTCGCCGCGCTTCTCGAGCGCCGCATCGAGGATCGAGTCCCCGTCGGTGGCCAAATCGAAGGCGGTGTCCACGCCGTCGAAGATCACCATCACGTGCTTCGCCTCGCCGGCGGCCGCGCCCAACCGCTCCGCCCGGCGGCGGCGCGCCTCCTCGATCTCGGCGGCATTGTGCTCGGTCGTGAAGAGCTCGACATGGATTCGGTCCTCGGCCACGCCATGCTCGGCGAGGACGGCCTGCGCCGTCTCGGTCATCGTGACCGGGCCGCAGATGAAGATTTCGTCCTGCGCGGCCGGATCGATCAGCCCTTCGAACAGCTGCTCCAGCTTTTCGCGGTCGATGCGCCCGTTGAAGAGCGGGACGTCCTGCGGCTGGCGCGAGAGGATGTGCATCAGGCTGAAGCGGCTGGGATAGCGATCCTTCAGCGCCTCCAGCTCCTCCTTGAAGAGGATGGAGCTCACCGTGCGGTTGCCGTAGAGGAGCGTCACCCGGCTCTCCGGCTCGCGGGTCAGGACCGAGCGCGCGATGGAGAGGACCGGCGTGATGCCGCTGCCCGCCGCGATCAGCAGGTAGCTCTTGCGCTGCGTCGGCGCGAGCGCGCTGGTGAAGCGGCCTTCCGGCGGCATCACCTCGATCACGTCGCCGGCGGAGAGCTTTTCGTTGGCGAAGGTGGAGAAGACGCCGTCCGGCACCTTCTTGACCGCGACCCGCAACTCCCCGTCGCCGAGGCCGGAGCAGACCGAGTAGTTCCGCCGCACCTCCTCCCCGCCGATCTCGGTCTTCAGCGTCAGATACTGGCCGGGCTGGAAGGCGAAGGTCTCCTTCAGGGCCTCCGGCACGTCGAAGCCGATCGAGACGGCCTCATCGGTCTCCCGCCGAACGTCGGCGATCTTGAGCGGGTGGAAGCTGATGGACATGGCCCGTGATCCTCGCGCTTACGTCAGATGCACTTGAAATAATCGAACGGCTCGTCGCAGGCGCGGCAGCGATAGTGCGCCTTGCAGGCGGTGGAGCCGAACTCGGAGACCTTCTCCGTCTCCTCCGACCCGCATTTCGGACAGTGCACCGCCGGATCCTCGCCGAAGAGCGTCGCCCGCCCGCCCGCCTTCCCGACCGGCGGGGCGATGCCGTAGGCCTCCAGCTTGGCGCGACCAGATTCGCTCAGCCAGTCCGTCGTCCAGGCGGGCGCCAGCACCGTCTCGACCGCCACCGCCGGGCAGCCCGCGTGCAGCAGGCAGTCGCGGATCGCGATCTCGATCGTCGTCATCGCCGGACAGCCGGAATAGGTCGGCGTGATGGTGACCGTGACCACGCCGGCCTCGTCGATCGCGACGTCGCGGATGATGCCGAGATCGCCGATCGTCAGCACCGGAATCTCCGGGTCGGTCACCGCCTCCAGGAGGGTGCGGACATCCCCGGCGCTGTGCGGCGGTTCGGTGGCGGCGACGGCCATGGCGCGGGTCCCGTCGCTACCAGCGCGCGTCGGGATAGGCGCGCGGCAGGAACTGCATTTCGGCCAGGATGTAGCCGAGATGCTCGGAATGATGCCCTTCGCGCCCGCCGGAGCGCTTGAAGTCCGGCTGCGGCCGGGTGAGCGTCGCTTCCTCGAGCACGCGCTCGACCATCGCGTCCCAGCCGGCGCGCAGATCCGCCGGATCGGGGATGATGCCAGCGTCGATCAGGAAGGCGTCGCCCGGCTCGCCCTGGAACAGCTCGTCGGTGAAGATCCACAGATCCTCCAGCGCCGCCTGGACCCGGCGCTTGCTCTCCTCCGTTCCGTCGCCGAGGCGGATCATCCACTCGCCCGCATGCCGGCGATGGTAGGTCACCTCCTTCAGGGACTTGGCCGCGATCGCGGCGAGGCCCGGATCGGCCGAGCGCCCGAGCCAGGAAAACAGCTCGTAGGCCCAGCTGCTGAACAGGAACTGACGGGCGATCGTCATCGCGAAATCGCCATTCGGCTCCTCGACCAGCAGGTGGTTTCGGAAATCGGCGACGTCCCGGCGATAGGCGAGCGCATCCTCGTCACGCCCCTTTCCTTCCAATTGGCCGGCATGGCTCAACAGCAACCGCGCCTGGCCGATCAGGTCGAGTGCGATGTTTGTGAGCGCGATATCCTCCTCCAGCACCGGCCCATGACCGCACCATTCGCTCAGCCGGTGGCTCAGGATCAGCCCGTCGTCGCCCAGCGTCAGCAGGTAATCGACCAGCGCCTGGCGGGTCTCCTCGTCATAAGCGCTCGCGTCGGCGGCCAGGTCCGGGATCGTGTCGTTGACAGCGTCGGTCATCGCCGGCCTCACATATTCTCGACCGCGTCCGGCACCTGATAGAAGGTCGGATGCCGGTAGACCTTGTCGTTCGCGGGATCGAACAATTCGCCTTTCTCATCCGGCGAGGAGGCGACGATATCCTCCGAGCGCACGACCCACAGGCTCTGCCCCTCCTGCCGCCGGGTGTAGACGTCGCGCGCGTTCTGGATCGCCATCTCCGCATCCGGCGCGTGCAACGAGCCGACATGCTTGTGGCTCAGCCCCTGGCGGCTACGCACGAAAACCTCCCAAAGGGGCCATTCCTTCCGGGATTCGTTCCGGACTTCCGACATCGCTCGCGTCTCCTCCGACATTCTGTCTCGTGGGTTATTCCGCGGCCGCCTGAAGCTTGCGCTGGCGGCGCTTCTCCGCATGCGCCATCGCGGCCTCGCGCACCCAGGCGCCCTCGTCCCAGGCATTGCGGCGGTCGCGGATGCGCTCGCGCCCGACCGGGCCACCGCCCTTCAGCACGCGCTCGAACTCGGACCAGTCGATCGGGCCGATATCGTAGTGCCCGCGCGCCTCGTTCCACGCGAGGTCCGGGTCGGGGATGGTGAGGCCGAGATACTCCGCCTGCGGCACGGTCATGTCGATGAACTGCTGACGCAGCTCGTCATTGCTCTTGCGCTTGATCTTCCAGGCCATGTTGCGGCTGGAATGGACCGAATTCGCATCGTGCGGGCCGAACATCATCAAGGACGGCCACCACCAGCGGTTCAACGCGTCCTGCGCCATCTGCTTCTGCTCGGGCGTGCCCTGGGCCAGCACCGTCATGATCTCGAAGCCCTGACGCTGATGGAAGCTCTCCTCCCGGCAGATGCGCTCCATCGCGCGGGCATAGGGCCCGTAGGAGCAGCGGCAGAGCGAGACCTGGTTGACGATCGCCGCCCCATCCACGAGCCAACCGATCGCCCCGATATCCGCCCAGCTGAGGGTGGGATAGTTGAAGATGGAGGAGTATTTGGCGCGGCCGTCATGCAGCGCCTCGACCATCTCGTCGCGGCTGGCGCCGAGCGTCTCGGCGGCGCTGTAGAGATAGAGGCCGTGGCCCGCCTCGTCCTGGATCTTGGCCAGCAGCACCGCCTTGCGGCGCAGGCTGGGCGCGCGGGTCACCCAATTGCCCTCCGGCAGCATGCCGACAATCTCCGAATGGGCGTGCTGCGAAATCTGGCGGACCAGCGTCTTGCGATACCCCTCGGGCATCCAGTCTTTGGGCTCGATCCGATCCTCGCGGTCGACGCGCGCCTGGAAGACCTCCTCGCGCGCCGCCTCGTCGCTTTCATGCACCGTCAGGTCCGCCACCGAATTCGCCATGGTCGTCCATCCCCTTGTTCGCCGTCGGGCTGCCTCCCCGCGCCAAGCGGCGTCATGATACATAATCTCGTATCATTTGCAATAAAGTGTATCATGTTCACGCAAAGAACAGGCCGGATTCCGGCGCGACGGCGCAGAAAACCGGCCTATCGTCGGAAAATCAGATGAATTCCGCTTCCGTCACCGGTTCGCGGGCGATGGCGAGCGCATCCTTGACCTTGATCCAGCGCTCGTAAAACGCCCAGCCGATGATCGCCCCGTGAATTCCAGGGATGTGCTTCAACACCGAGACGTCGTCCAGCGACTGGACGCAACCCGACGAGATCAGCGGAATCGAGATCTCCGAGCCGAGCGCGCTGGTCTCCGCGAAGGTCGCCTCCCGCGGCCCCTCGATCGCGTCGATATCGGTGAAGACGATAGCGGCCACGCCGCTGTCAGCCAGGTCCTTCGCCACCTCGCTGGCGGTGAAGCTCGTCGTCTCGCGCCAGCCCTCGATGACAACGTAGCCGCCACGCGCGTCGAGCGAGACCACCACCTTGCCCGGGAACTTGGCGCAGGCGTTGCGCACGAAGGTCCGGTCCTTGACCGCCGCGGTGCCGAGCACGATGCGCGCCGCGCCGTGCTCCATCCACCAGTCCGCCGTCGCCATGGTGCGGATGCCGCCGCCGACCTGGACCGGGATCTTCACGGTCTCGATGATCTCGACGATCTTATCGGCATTGTGGCGACCGCCCTGCGCGACCCCGTCGAGATCGACGACATGGAGATACTCCGCCCCCGCGTCCTCGAAGCGCTTGGCGGCGTCCAGCGGCTCGATGTCGAACACCTTCGGATCGTCGAAGCTGCCGCGGCGCAGGATGACGCACTTGCCATCCTTCAACTCGATATCGGGATAGATGATCATGGCGGGCCTGCTCCCTTGAAGCGGTCCCGGCTTTTTCGCCGCCGGGCTCTTGTGGCCCTGCAATACTACCACGTGTGATGGCGCCATCCCACGCCCGCGACCAGTTGGTGCGGCGTAGCGACATGGCGGGTCCGGCCGGGTGGCGGGCGCCGGTTCAGCCGTCGGTCAACTGCTTGATCTTGTCGTGGAGGGCGCGGGGAATCTTGATACCGCTCGCCGGCGTCTCTCCGCGGTTCTCGTAGCGGCGGGCCGAAGGCAGCCTTGTGCCGGGGATCGACAGGAAGCGCTCGAGGAAGGCCTCGCAATGCTCGGCCCAGCCGTCGGCGTCGCCGAAGCGCGCGGGGTCGATCGCCATCATGAACTCGCCGCCGCGCGGCGGTCCGCCATCCTCGACGTCGTTCTCGGCCGCCTCGAAGCTGAACCACTCGCCGATCAGGCCGGCCACCAGCAGTTCCACCATCATCGCGATATTGGCGCCCTTGTAGCCGCCGAACGGCAGCTGCGCGCCCTTCAGGATCGCGTTCGGGTCGGTCGTCTCCTTGCCGTCGGGGCCGATGCCGGTGCCGGGCGGCACGTCGTGTCCGTCGCGCGCCGCGATCTGGATCTCGCCGCGCGCCTTGGCGGAGCTCGCCTGATCGAAGATCACCGGGTTCCGGTCGGGCCGCGGCCAGCCGAAGGCCATCGGGTTGGTGCCGTAGAGCGCCTGGGTGCCGCCGCCCGGCGTGACGACCGGCTTGTAGGCGGTGAAGGCGAAGCCGACGAGCCCCGCCTCGCACAGCGCCTCGACCTCGACCCAAAGGGCCGAGAAATGGTGCACCCGCGTCAGCGCCAGCGCGGCGATGCCCTGCGTGCGCGCGCGCTCGACCAGCGGCTCGTGGCCGACCGCGTGCGCGACCGGCGCCATCGCGCCGTCGCCGTCGACCTTGAGCGCGCCGGGCGCCAGATCGATCAGCTTGGGATCCGCCTTGCCGTTGATCTTGCCGGCCCGCAGCGACGCCAGATAACCCGGCAGCCGGAACAGCCCGTGGCTCGCGCAACGGTCACCCTCGGCCCGCATCATGTTGCGCGCGACGGCCTCGGCGTTGCGCCGGTCGCAGCCATTGGCGAGGAAGGCGGCAACCGCCAGCTCATGCCCCTCCTCCAGGCTCAAGGTGACGGTGTCGGACATGGCGCTCTCCCCCTGTTCTCGGCATTCTCGACTGGGCGGGACGCTAGCACCGCCGACCGGTCCTGTCTTCCCCGCTCGCCAGCGCCGGGTGCGACCCTATATATCCAAGAGGATCGACGCTCCCAGGAGGAAACCGATGCGCGCAACGCGGCCCTTCGTCATGCTCCTCGTCCTCGCGGCGCTGTACCTCGTGGGTCCGGTCGAAACGCGGGCGCAGCCGATCGACGTCGATCTCGAGCTGGTGCTGGCGGCCGACGGCTCGGGCTCGATCGACGACCGGGAGCTCGCGCTGCAGCGCGAGGGCTATGCCGAGGCGATCGCAGATCCGGAGATCCTCTCCCTGATCCAGGGCAGCCTCAGCGGGCGCATCGCGGTGGCCTATGTCGAATGGGGCGGCGCCTTCTCGCAGCACACCATCGTCGACTGGACGGTGATCGACGGGCCGGAGAGCGCCGCCGCCTTCGGCGAGGCGCTGCGCAGCGCGCCCCGCAAGGCGAGCGGCTACAACTCCATCAGCAACGCGATCGACTACAGCGTCAACCTCATAGAAACAAACGAACACAAAGGGTTGCGCCGCATTATTGATGTTTCCGCCGATGGGCCGAACATCGGCGGGCGCTCGGTCGTCGCCGCGCGGGACGATGCGGTCGCCAAGGGCTTCACGATCAACGCGCTGCTCGTCCTCCACCGCGAGGGCAGTCTGCCCGGGTGGAACGCCCAGGAACTCGTCGATCACTATGAGCGCGACGTCATCGGCGGCATGGGCGCCTTCGTCATGACGGTCGACGAGAACCGCACCTTCGCGGAAGCCGTCCGCGCGAAGCTGATCCTGGAGGTGGCCCGCGGCCTCTCCGCCACGGGCGAACTTTAGGTCCGCAGATCGGGCGGCGGACGCCGGGCACCGCGCACGCGCTCGCGGTAGATGGTGTAGAGACCGCTCGCCACCACGATGGCCGCGCCGGCGATGGTCCAGAGATCGGGCAAATTGTCGAAGACGAGATAGCCGATCACCGTCGCGAAAACGAGCAACGTGTAGTTGAAGGGCTGCAGGACCGAGGCGGGCGCGGCTTCGAGCGCCTTGATCAGCAGCATGTGCCCGGTCGCCGCCGTGCAGGACAGCAGCAGCAGCCAGCCCCAGTCGGCGAGCGTCGGCGCCTGCCAGAAGAAGGGCCCGATCACGGTCGTCACCACCGCGCCGGTCACCGCCATGTAGACCAGCGAGGTCTCGCTGTCGTCGTGCCGCGCGGCGACCCGGGTCAGGACGTTGTAGCCGGCGAACATCAGCGCCGCCAGCAACGCCACCAACGCGCCCGGCTGCAGCGCCTCCATGCCCGGTCGCAGGATGACCAGCACGCCGACGAAGCCGGCCAGCACGGCTCCCCAACGCCGGATGCCCACCGCTTCGCGCAGGAAGACGGCCGAGATCGCCGTCACCATCAGCGGGAAGGTCGCCATCAGCGAATGGATTTCGGCCAGCGACAGGAAACGGATCGCCACGATGAAGGTGCCGATCTCCGCCAGGATGAGGAGCGAGCGCGCGATCTGCAGCCAGGGCTTGCCGCTGGCCAGGCATTGCCGCAGCGGCTTCTTGCGGATGGAGAAGAGAAGCGCGAAGGCCGCGTAGAACAGGAAGCGCACCCACAGGATCTGCGGCGTCGAATAGGTCGCGGCCAGATGCTTGGTGACCGCGTCCTGGGTCGCGAAGATCAGCATCGCGCTCACCACGAGCGCGATCCCAAGCGTCGCGTTGTCCTGCTGCGGGCTGCGTCTCATGAGGCAGGCGCTTAGACCATCCGCCAGACAGGGGCAAATCCGATATGCCGGCCAATCCGCCTTTTTCGGTTGACCGCCGACACAACGTTGGATGAGCCTTTATCGATGGATGCTACCGAAACGACGCTGACGGAGGCGGAACGCCTGGCGCGCCTGCGCCTCTATCGCAGCGAGAATGTCGGGCCGATCGCCTTTCGCCAGCTCCTCGCCCGCTTCGCGACCGGCGAGGCGGCTCTGGAGGCGCTGCCCGCGCTTGCACGGCGCGGCGGACGGCGCCGGGCCCTCAAGATCTGCCCGAAAGTCGAGGCGGAGCGCGAGATGGAGGCCCTGGAGGCCGCCGGCGGCTGGATGCTCCATCGGGGCGAGGCCGGCTTCCCAACATTGCTGACGGCGGTGGAGGACGGGCCGCCGCTGCTTTCGGGCCTGGGCCATGCGCATCTGCTGGACCGGCCTGCGGCGGCGATCGTCGGCGCGCGGGAATGCTCGCTCAACGGCCGGCGGCTGGCCGAGCGCTTCGCCAGGGCGCTCGCCGAGGCCGGCTATGTCGTCGTCTCCGGCATGGCGAAGGGGATCGATGCCGCCGCCCATCGCGGCGCGCTCGAGGGTGGAACCGTCGCCTCGCTGGCCGGCGGGGTCGACGTCATCTATCCGCGCGAGAATGCCGAGCTCTATAGCGCGATCGCCGCCCAGGGCGCGGTGGTGAGCGAAATGCCCTTCGGCCGCACCGGTCAGGCGCGCGACTTCCCGCGGCGTAACCGCATCATCTCCGGCCTCTCGCTTGGCGTGCTGGTGGTCGAGGCGCGCAAGCGATCCGGCTCGCTGATCACCGCTCGGCTCGCCGGCGACCACGGGCGCGAGGTCTTCGCCCTGCCCGGCTCGCCGATCGACCCGCGCGCGCACGGCCCCAACGATTTGATCCGCAAGGGCGCCATGCTGGTCGAGACGCCGGAGGAGATGCTCGACGCGCTGAACGACCTGCCCGGGCCCCGCGCGCTGGCGGAACCGGGCGACGATTTCGAGGATCTGCCGCTGACCCCGCCGGAGGACGACCGGCTGGAGGAGGCGCGCGCCGCGATCGCCCAGGCGCTGAGCCCGACCCCGGTTACGGTCGACGATCTGGTCCGACATCTCGACCTGCCGGTGCCGGTCGTCGTCATGGTGCTCTTGGAGATGGAACTGGCCGGCACGATCGCGCGGCTGCCCGGCAATCGGGTCGCGACGCTGATCGAGGAGGAATGAGGCTAGCCCGCGCCCAGCATCATGTGCCCCATCACCCCCGCCAGGAATCCGACCACCGCGCCCAGCGGCGGCCCCCAGGCCCGATCCAGCCGCGCCTGCGGCGCGATGTCCTGGAAGGTGAGATAGAGAATGCCGCCGGCGGCCGCCAGCATGATGACGGAGACGCTCGGCTCGTGCGCGCCCAGCACCGAATAGCCGAGGAAAGCCGCGAGCGGCCCGAGAAAAGCGCAGCCCGTCAGCACCAGGAAGGCACGACGGCCGCTCGGCGTCGCGCTGGAGGCATCGAGTTCGCGATAGGCGTTGAAGGCTTCCGGCAGGTTCTGCAGGCCGATGATGAGCGCCAGCAACAGGCCGGTCGGCGAGCCGGAGGCGAGCAACGCGCCGAGCGCGACCGCCTCCGGCAGGAAATCGAGCAGCATCGCCAGCAGCTGCGCGACCTTGGCGCCGCTTTCCGCCAGCCACTTGTCGACCAGCAGGAACAGAATGCCGCCCCCGCCGAGCGCCAGCGCCACAGGCAGCGGCGCCAGACGCTCCATGCCATGGGGGACCAGCACGAAGGCGACGGCGGCCAGCAGGATGCCGCCGCCGAAGGCCGCGACGGCGGGCCTCAACTCCATGTCGAGCCAGCGCGGCAGCAAACGCTCGATCCGCGCGAAGGCCGCACCCAAGGGGATCGCCGCCCCGGCGAGGCCGGCATAGAGCAACGCGCGTTCCAGATCCGCTTCCATACCTTGGTCAATGCCCGGCCGTGGCGCGGCGATCAAGGGCGTCGATGCCGCGCATTTTATGTAAAATCATTTCAAATAATAATTGCTCGCGATTACTTGCACAAACACCAGGCCAGCTGGAAGAGATAACTTTTATTGACTTGTGACCTGTGTCACAGATTGATTCTTAAAAACTGATTAAGACTCCACCTTAGACAGGTGGCATGTCCCTCCCCTCGCCTCGCCACCGGGCGGCGCGCCCCGCGCAGAAGCGCCGACGGGCCTACGGGGACGAGAAACGAGCTGGGGCTTTGGACGATGGGCAAGCAGGTTTCATACGGCAAGCTTCTCAGGCTCGCACATCAGCGGGCGATCGACGGCAAGGGCGGCCTCGCCGCATCCATCGCCAAGATGTGCCTCGACCAGCAGGCGGAACTGACGCCGGCCGAACTCGATCTCACCTACCAGATCCTGCGCAAACTGATCGACAAGGTCGAGGTGCAGATCCGCCGCCACATCGCGGACATCCTGGCCGAGCGCGCCGACGTTCCGCGCGACCTGCTCGCCTTCCTGACCAATGATGCGGTGCATGTCGCCTATCCGATCATCGTGCGCAGCCGGCAATTGAGCGACGCGGACCTCCTGGGCCTGATCGCACGTCAGAGCCAGGGGCACGCGATCGCGGTCGCCAGCCGTCCGGAGCTGAGCGAGGCGGTCTGCGCCCGGCTCGTCGCGGCGGACGAGGCGGAGATCGACAAGACCCTGCTGCGCAACGAGACCGCGCAGATCGGCCGCGACAGCCTCGAGATCCTGGTCGAGCGCTCGGTCGACGACGAGACCTACCAGGACCTCATCGTCAAGCGCCCGGACCTGCCGACCGATCTGGCGCGCCGGCTCTATATCTGGGTCGGCGAGGCGCTGCGCCATCACATCGCCCGCAATTTCGACATCGACAGCGATCTCGCCGACGATGCCGTCGAGGAGGCGGTCTGGGCGGCGCTGGACGAGGACCAGAACGCCCGCAGCGGCGAGGGCGCGCCATGGAGCGAGGCCGACGCCCTGTCGCCGGCCGAGCGCCTCCGCCGCCGGGCGGGTCAGCTGTTGCGCACGCTGGAGCGCGAGGGCAAGAGCGCCTTCATCTCCGCCGCCGCGCGGGAGACCAATCTGGCCGAGACCGTCCTCGCCCGCGTCTTCACCCGCGACAATCCGCAGACCATGGCGATCGCCTGCAAGGCGCTGGGCATGGATTCCGACCGCTTCATCGCGGTGATGCAGTCCTTCCACGACGAGGCCAGCTGGGCGAGCTTCACCGGCAATGGCGGATTCGACCGCGCCTGCGCCTATTTCGACCGTATCGACCCGCTTGGCGCCGCCACGGTGATCCGCCACTGGCGTCAGGCCCCGCCCGAGGAATCGGACCGCCGGAACTAACGGAACCCCAGGATCGCCTGGATTTGTTCCTTGTTTTCCAGATGTTTGGCGAGGTTCAGTTGACGCGCACCCGATGCGGTGCCAATTCTCCCTGCCCTGAGCAAGCCGCATCCACGAGTTTCGGATAAAGTGCATGAGTGCGCGCAATCTCGTCATCGTCGAGTCTCCGGCGAAGGCGAAGACCATCAACAAGTACCTGGGCGACGACTTCGATGTCGTCGCCTCCTATGGCCATGTGCGCGACCTGCCGCCGAAGGACGGTTCCGTCCAGCCGGACGAGGACTTCTCGATGCGCTGGGACGTCGACCAGCAGTCGAAGAAGCGTATCGACGACGTGGCGAAGCGCCTCAAGGGGGCGAAGCGGCTCTATCTCGCGACCGACCCGGACCGCGAGGGCGAGGCGATCTCATGGCACATGCGCGAGGAACTGGCGCGGCGCAAGGCGCTGGACGGCGTCGAGGTCGACCGCGTCGTCTTCAACGAAATCACCAAGGGCGCCGTCCTGGACGCGATGGAGAAGCCGCGGCCGCTCAATGACGAGCTGATCGAGGCCTATCTCGCGCGCCGGGCGCTCGACTATCTGGTGGGGTTCACGCTGTCGCCCGTCTTGTGGCGCAAATTGCCGGGCGCGAAGTCGGCGGGGCGCGTGCAGTCGGTGGCGCTGCGTCTGATCTGCGAGCGCGAAGCGCAGATCGAGGCCTTCCGGCCACAGGAGTACTGGTCGATCGACGCTCAGATGGCGAATGCCGGCGGGCAGAACTTCCCGGCGAAGCTCACCCATCTCGGGGGCGAGAAGCTCGACAAGTTCGCGATCTCGAACGAAGCGGCGGCCACCAAAGCGGTCGAGGCGGTGCGCGCGGCTTCCTATCAGGTCGCCAAGGTCGAACGGAAGCAGTCACGGCGCCACCCCGCGCCGCCCTTCACCACTTCGACCCTGCAGCAGGAGGCGAGCCGCAAGCTCTATTTCGGGGCGACCAAGACCATGACGCTCGCCCAGAAGCTATACGAGGGCGTCGATATCGGCGGCGAGACGGTCGGCCTCATCACCTACATGCGGACCGACAGCACGATCCTGTCGAACGAGGCCCTGACCAGCGCCCGCAACCTGATCAGCGACGATTATGGGCCCGACTACCTGCCGAACGGCCCGCGCCAGTACAAGACCAAGGCCAAGAACGCCCAGGAAGCGCATGAGGCCGTGCGCCCGACCGACCTGTTCCGCCGGCCGGACCAGATGCGCCGCTATCTCGACGGCGACATGCTGCGGCTCTACGAGCTGATCTGGAAGCGCACGCTGGCGAGCCAGATGGAAAGTGCGGTGCTCGACAATGTGGCGGTCGATCTGGCCGACCAGAGCGGCCGGACCGTGCTGCGCGCGACCGGCTCCGTCGTGCGCTTCGACGGGTTCCTCACCCTCTATCGCGAGGATGTGGACGACCCCAGCGAGGAGAGCGACGAGGGCCGCATCCTGCCGCCCTTGGAGGAAGGCCAGACCGCCAAGCTCCTGGAGGCGACGCCGAACCAGCATTTCACCCAGCCGCCGCCGCGCTACACCGAAGCGAGCCTGGTGAAGAAGATGGAGGAGCTCGGCATCGGCCGCCCCTCCACCTACGCCTCGATCCTGAAGGTGCTGCAGGACCGGGAATATGTCCGTCTCGACAAACGCCGCTTCATCCCCGAGGACCGCGGCCGACTGGTGACCGCCTTCCTGACGAGCTTCTTCGAGCGCTACTTCTCCTATGACTTCACCGCGGCGCTCGAGGAGCAGCTCGACGAGGTCTCGGCCGGCGACATCGACTGGAAACAGGTGCTGCGCAACTTCTGGAACGCGTTTTCCGAGATCTGCGAAGCCACCATGGATCTCTCGCCGCAGGATGTGCGCGAGACGATCGACCGCGAGCTCGGCCCGCACTTCTTCGAGGCGGACGAGACCGGCAGCACCGAGGCCGCGCGACGCTGCCCGGCCTGCAGCGACGGGCGCTTGAGCCTCAATTTCGGGAAGTTCGGCGCCTTCATCGCCTGCTCGAACTACCCGGACTGCAAGTTCACCCGCAACATCGGCACGGCGGCGAACGATGCGGACGGCGTCGCCCCGGTCGAAGGGGAATTCCCGCGCGAACTTGGCCTCGACCCGGAGAGCGGCGAGGTCATCACGCTGCGCAACGGACCCTACGGCCTCTACGTCCAGCGCGGTGAGGCGGAGAAGGGCAAGAAGCCGAAACGCTCCTCGCTGCTCAAGGGGATGGAGCCGGACTCGGTTGATCTGCAGACGGCGCTCCGCCTGCTCGCCCTGCCCCGCAGCCTCGGCGACCATCCGGAGACCGGGCAGCCGATCCAGGCCGGCCTCGGCCGCTACGGCCCCTACATCAAGCATGGCGACCGGTTCATCTCGCTCTCGGACGAGGACGACGTGCTGACCATCGGCATCAACCGCGCGGTCGCGGTGATCGCGGAGGCCGGCGAGAAGGGCAAGCCGCGCGCGGGCAAGGAGCTCGGCGCGCATCCGGGCGACGGCAAGCCGATCCAGCTCGGCAGCGGGCGCTTCGGTCCCTACGTCAAGCACGGCAAGATTTACGCCTCGATCCCGCGCGGCACGGAGCCCGACGACGTCACGCTGGAGCAGGCGATCGAGCTGATCGACGCCAAGGCCGCCAAGAAGGGCCTCGCCAAGAAAGGCGGCACGAAGAAGGCGTCCGCGAAGAAAGCCGGGGCGAAGAGGGGCAAGGCCAAGAAGTCCGCGGCTAAGAAGGCGTCCGCGAAGAAGGCCGGGGCCAAGAAAGCACCGGCCCGGAAGGCGGGCTAGGCGGCCGTGGCGTCCCAAGGCAAGAGCGACGACAAGACGCCCCTTCCGACGAAGCAGCAGATCGTCAAGTTCATCCAGGAAAGCACGACGCCCGTCGGCAAGCGGGAGATCGCGCGCGCCTTCAACATCAAGGGCGCGCAGCGTGCCGATCTGCGCGAACTGCTGAAGGAGATCGAGGCGGAGGGCAAGATCGATCGCGGCTCCAAGCGCAGGCTCGCCCCGCGCGGCGCGCTGCCGGAAGTCGCGGTGCTGACGGTCGACGAGATCGACGGCGACGGCGAGACCTACGCCAGGCCCGTCAGCTGGCCCGAGGAGGAAGGCAAGCCGCCGCACATCCACATCACCGCCGGTCCGCGCAGCGGCCCCGCCCCGCGCGAAGGCGACCGGGTGCTGGCCAAGCTCAAGCGGATCGGCAAGGACCGCTACCAGGCGGCGATCATCCGCACGCTGAAGCCGGGCCCGGCGCAGATCCTGGGACTGCTGGAGCCGGCCAAGGGCGGCGCCCTCCTCCACCCTACCGACAAGCGCATCGACAAGCGTTGGTTCGTCGAGACGGCCGATTTGGGCGCGGCCAAGATCGGGGATTTGGTTCTGGCCGAGACGATCCCCGGCGGGCGGGGCACCGGGCACATGGCACGGGTCAGCGAGCGGATCGGCTCGATCGAGGATCCCAAGGCCTTCAGCCTGATCGCGATCCATTCGCAAGGCATCCCGGTCGCGTTCCCCGACGCCGCGCTGAAGGAGGCCGAGGGGGCGAAGGTCCCGCCGCTCGGCAAACGGACCGATCTGCGGGAGCTTCCGCTGGTCACCATCGACGGGGCGGACGCGCGGGACTTCGACGATGCGGTCCATGCCAAGCCGGACGAGGACCCGAAGAACGCCGGCGGCTTCGAGGTCACGGTCGCGATCGCCGACGTCTCGCACTATGTCCGCGCGGAAGGTCCGCTCGACAAGGCGGCGCGGGACCGCGGCAATTCGGTCTATTTCCCGGACCGCGTGGTGCCGATGCTGCCGGAAGCGCTCTCCAACGACCTCTGCTCGCTGCGCCCGGACGAGGACCGCGCCTGCCTCGCCGTCCGGATGAAGATCGACGCCGACGGCCACCTGGTGAAGCACAAATTCATGCGCGGGCTGATGCGCAGCCACGCGCGGCTCACCTATACCCAGGTTCAGAACGCGGCCGACGGCATGCCGGACGAGGCGACGGCGCCCCTGAAAGAGCGGGTGATCGAGCCGCTCTGCGCCGCCTACGCCGCGCTGAAGCGCAATCGGGCTTCGCGCGGCACGCTGGAGCTCGACCTGCCGGAACTGCAGGTCGAGGTCGGCGAGGACGGCAAGGTGAAGGCCATCACGCGGCGCCAGCGCTTCGACAGCCACCGGCTGATCGAGGAGTTCATGATCTGCGCCAACGTGGCCGCCGCCGAGGCGCTGGAGGCGAAGCGCGCGCCGGCGATGTACCGGGTGCACGAGCCGCCGCCGCTCGACAAGCTGGAGATGCTGCGGGAATCGCTCGGCGCGCTCGGCTTCAAGCTCGCCAAGGGGCAGACGCCGAAACCGACCCACTTCACCGGAATCCTGGCGAAGGCCGCCGGGACCGAGACGGCGCAGATCGTCTCCGACCTGATCCTCCGCTCCCAGGCGCAGGCGGTCTACAGCCCGGACAATCGCGGGCATTTCGGCCTCGCGCTCACCCGCTACTGTCACTTCACCTCGCCGATCCGACGCTATGCCGACCTGCTGGTCCACCGTGCGCTGGTCTCGGCCTACGGGCTCGGCGACGGCGGCCTGCCCGGCGACCAGGCAGAACGGTTCGAGGAGTTCGGCGAGCACATCTCCTCCACCGAACGCCGCGCCATCGTGGCCGAGCGCGAGGCGACCGACCGCTATCTCTCAGCCTATATGTCGGAGCGGATCGGCAACGAGTTCGCCGGCCGTATCACCGGGGTGCAGCGCTTCGGCCTCTTCGTGCGGCTCGAGGAGACGGGCGCCGACGGGCTGGTCCCGGTCCGCTCCCTGCCGCGCGACCGCTACCAGCATGACGAGGTGCATCAGCGCCTGGTCGGCGAATATGACGGACTCAGCTTCCGACTGGGCGACCCGGTGACCTGCCGACTGGTGGAAGCGAGTCCGATATCGGGCGGGTTGATCCTCGAGATCCTGGAGGGCGGCGAGGTCCTGCCGAAGAAGGACCGGCGGGTGACCCCGTCGCGCAGCGGCCGGAAGGGTCCGCCGGGCGCCAAGAAGGGACGCGGCGGCGCCCATCGCCGGGCGAAGGCGAAGGCCGGCCGTAAGCCGGGGCGGCGCGGATAGGCGAGGCTCAGATCGTCTGCGGACTATCGCAATCGGGGGAAATGCCGAGGCACTTGCAGACGACGGCGACGAGATCCTCGGGCAGGAAGGGCTTCTTCAGACTCTCGCACGAGCCGAGGGCCCGCATCGCCGGCAACATGTTGCCCGAGAGCTCGTTGCCCGACATCGCGACCACCGGAAGCTTGGGGCAGTGCTCCCTTAGCGCGCGGACGAGTTCCACCCCATCCGCATCGGGCATGAAGACGTCCGTCACCACCACGGAGATCGGCAGGCGCATGGCATGATCCAGCGCCTCATGGCCGTTTCTGGCGGTGATCACCTCGAACTCCGCCCGCTGCAGAACCTCGTCGGCCAGGAACCGCAGATTCTCGTCATCATCCACGACGAGAATCAGGGCGCCTTTGCCCGAGTTCCTATGTCCCTCCATCATCGGTCTCCGAACTCCACTGGCGCACAGCGTTGCATAGAATCCCGGCGATGAACATTATCCAGTTCGCCAAACTTGCTGCATCGCGCGTCCCCTTTCGATAGGATACGTACGCGATTAAGCCGTGGATGGTCGGGCATACGATTTTTGGACGCGGTTTCCTCGAGGGGATCGAGTTCGGGCCGATCCGCCGCGTCGAGCCGCAGCCGCCGCCAGACGCCTTGAGCGCACGTTCTATCGTGACGGCAGATTCCGACGAGACCGCGAGGCAGGGAATCGGTTGAAATGCGTGACGGCGGGACCGGCCAATCGAAGCAGCATGCTGGCGTCGCAGCCGACAGATCCGAAACGGTGAAGGCGCGGCCGATCCCCGGTCATCCTCGGCCGCTCTCGGCGAATGCGGTCCCGGCGCTCGCGATCCTGATCACCGGGATGACCTTCACCGCCCTCGCGCTCAGCGCCCCGCTCACGCCGTGGGGTGTGGGAATCGGCCTGCTCGCGGGGCTGTGTCTCGCCGCGATCCTCTGGATCGCACTGTGGGACCGCCGTGCGGCCCGGCAGTTGGAGAGCCTGCAGCGCGAGCGGGCGCTGATGGCGGCCGCGCTCGATGCCGCCGAAGTCGGCGTCGCCTTCTGCGACACCGAGGCGAAGACCATCCGGCTGCGCGCGGTCAACGCCGCTCTGGAGCGCCTGCTCGGCCGGGACGCCGAAAGCCTGGTCGGGACGACGCTGACCGATCTGGTCGATGCGAATGAGGGCGCGCAAGGTCCGCAGGCGCTGGCGGAGGCGCTGCGGGACGGTCGGCACGTCCGCCGACGGATCCGCCTCAACGCGGAAGGGGGGTCGCTTCCGGCCGACCTGACCCTCCTGCCGTCGCGCGACGGGACGGGTCCAGATCCCGGCTGGATCCTGCTGGTCGAGGATGCGCGCGAGCGGATCCGAACCGAAAAGGCGCAGGCAACGCAAAGCGAGCGCTATTTCCAGGCCCAGAAGACCGAGGCCTTGGGGCGACTCAGCCGGGGCGTCGCCCATGACCTCAACAATGTGTTCGGGGTAATCCTCGGTTTCGGCAGCCTGCTGCGCCGGGACCTCGGCGACCAGCCGCTCGGCTATCTCGATCGCATCATCGCGGCCGGCGAGCGCGGCAAGGAGATCGTCGAACGCCTGGCCGAGCTCGCCCGCCGCCCGCCGGATCCGACCGACCACGGCCCGGTCGATCTCACCGCCAGCGTGACGCACATCATGCCGTTGATCGAGGCGGCCATCCCCTCGGGCTCGGAGACGCGGTTCGAGCTTCCCGAGGGCCCGGCGACGACCCACGGCTCCAAGGATCACATCGAGCACGCGCTCCTCACCCTGTGCCTTCGTGCCCGCGACGGGTTGCCGGACGCCGGCGGACGGATTGCCATCACCCTCGCGCGCCGGACCCTCCATCCGGAGGGCGAGGATCTGCGACGCTTCGAGGCCGCCAAGGCCGGGCTCGGCATCGTCGGCAGGCTCGCGGACGGCACCCCGGCCGTCGCACGGGGAAAGATCGCCGCCGCCGACTTCCTGGTGCTGCGGATCGCCGACAGCGGCGCCGCACTGGCGGAAGAGCAGCTCGAGCAGCTTTTCCAACCCGTGCCGACGATCGAGGACGGCAATTTCGAGATACCGACAGGGCTGGCCACCGTCCAAGACGTCGTGACGCGGCATGGAGGTGCCGTGATCGTCGTCAGCCGGCCGGGGGACGGGACGGAAGTGACGCTCTATTTCCCGGCCGTCGACGCCCCGGCAGAGTAGCCCCGCGCCGTCCCGACGCCTCCCGCCTCCCCTTCGCGCCCCCGTCTCTGGTCAGCCTGCCCGCGCGCCGATAAAGTCCGGCCCATGAATTCGTCCGCACGCACAGGCCGTCCGTTCCGACCGACCCGCCTGCCACCGTTCCGGCCATTGCGCCGGGTGGCGGAGACGGCCTTCGCGCTGTTGCTTCTGGCCGCCTGCGCCGGCCTCTCCGATCCGCAGGAAGCGGCCCTCGCGGAGCGGTTCGAGCACATGACCGGAACCGCGATGGCCGAGATCGAGACCGTGCATCTCGATCCGCCCGCCCCGGAGGCGCTGGCCTTCGCGGCGCTCGACGGGCTGCAGCGGATCGCCCCGCGCCTGACCTTCGCCCAGGAAGGCGAGGCGGCGGTCGCGCGTTATCTCGACGGACGCCTGATCGCGTCGGTCGATCTGCCCGCCACGGAGTCCGTCGATCTCTGGGCCGACCGCCTGACCGATCTGGTCTTCGCCACGCGCGCCGAGGTGCCGGCACTCGCCGCCGCCGAGGAGGAGACGCTGTACCGCGCCTTCTTCGACGGCATGTTGAGCCGTCTCGACCGGTTCTCGCGTTATGCCGGCCGGGAGGACGCGCGCGAGGCCCGCGAGGAACGCGAGGGCTTCGGCGGGATCGGCGTGCGGCTCGACAGCCATCCGGACGGGGCACGCGTCGCCGACGTCGAACCGACGAAGCCCGCGGACGCGGCCGGGTTGCTGATCGGCGACGTGCTGGTCGCGATCGACGGCGAGCCGATCGGGGGTGAGCCGGTCCGGCGCGTCCTGGAGATGCTGCGCGGGCCGATCGACCAGCCCGTCATCGTCACCCTGCGGCGCGAGCGGGTCAGCGACCCGCTGACCGTCACCGTCGGCCGCACCCGCATCGTCCCCGACACCATCGTCCAGCGCCGCGACGGCGCCTATGCGGTGATCGAAATCTCGAGCTTCAATCAGCGCACCTCGAAGCGCCTCGCCGAGGCGATCGCGAGCGCCCGCGCCCATCCGGACGGGGCGCCCGCCGGCATCATCCTCGACCTGCGCGGCAATCCGGGCGGGCTGCTCGACCAGGCGGTCAGCAGCGCCGACCTCTTCCTCGACCACGGCCTGATCAGCCGCGCCGACGGCCGCCATCCGAACAGCCACCAGCGCTTCATGGCGGAGCCGGGCGATCTGGCGGCGGGCCTGCCGCTCGCGGTGCTGGTCAATGGGGCATCGGCCAGCGCGGCCGAGATCCTCGCCTCCGCCCTGCAGGACCAGGGACGTGCCGCGCTGATCGGCATGACGAGCTTCGGCAAGGGCACGATCCAGACCGTCGTCAGCCTGCCGAACGACGGTGAGCTCTATCTGACCTGGGCACGGTTCGTCGCGCCCAGCGGCTATCCGCTGCAGCGTCTCGGCGTGGGGCCGACGATCTGCACCAGCGGGGCACGGGACGCGGTGCGCGCGCTCGACCAGGCGCTCCGCGTCGTACCCTCGGACGGTGCGGCCGATCCGTCCTCGCCCGTTGCCCGGCGGCGGCTGCTCGGGCCCGAGCCCGACGACGGGGCGATCCGGGAAATCCTTGCAATCTGCCCCTGGCAGCCGCATGAGGGAGCGGATATCGACCTCGCGGTGGCGCGGATGCTGCTCGATTCCCCGACGCTCTACGACAAGGCGATCGAGATCGCGCGCCAGGCGCCGACAAGCTAGACGAACGGACCCATCCCGATGATCGACCCGCCGGTTCCCGGTGCGGACATCCCGCGCGAAGCCGTCGCCCCACGCCCGGCGGCCAGCCTCGTGCTGTTGCGGGCCCAGCCGGACGATCCGGCCGCACCGCCCGACGTGCTGATGGGCCGGCGACCGGCGACGGCGCGCTTCATGCCCGGTGTCTACGTCTTCCCGGGCGGAGCGGTCGATGCGAGCGACGCCGACCATGCCGAACGGCTGATCGCGGGCGGTGACATGCCGCCGGCAGCGCTGCTGCGCACGGCGGAGACGACGGAAGCCCGGGCCCTGATGTGGGCGGCGCTGCGGGAGACCTGGGAGGAGACGGGTATCCTGGTCGGCCGCGCGGAGGCCGGCACGGCCGGCGACGCGCCGCCCCCCTGCCCCGCCGCCGAAGCCTATCGTACGGCCGGCATGCTTCCCGCAGCCGACACGATCCACTATGTGGCGCGCGCGATCACCCCGCCGATCAGCCCGATCCGTTTCGATACGCGCTTCTTCCTGGCCTTCGCCGCCGACAGCCACGGCGAGGCCCGCGCGTCGGGCGAGTTGCCGGCGGTGGAGTGGGTGTCGGCCGATTGGGCGCTCGACAGCGAGAAGGTGCGCGGGGTCAGCAAGTTCGTGCTCCGCCACGCGCTGGCGCTGCTGGCGGAAGGCGGCAGGCCGGCGCCGGACCGGCTCGTGCCGCGCTTCACCTACGAGGGCGAGCGGCGCGTCGTTGTGGAGGAATAGCTGCGATCGCATCGGCCGCTCCCGCGCTGTAGGCTATTGACTTGGCGCCGGGCGGCTGTATTTTCGCGGCCGGATCGAGCGGGGACGCGACGCAATGCGTCCCCTTCAGTGCTTTTCAGGGCAATTCGGGGCGGGTCCGACCGCGCCGCCCTGCCGAGATCGAGGACCAACGACCATGGCGAAGCCCGCTACCCTGCAGGTCAAGCTGGTGAGCACGGCCGGCACCGGGTACTTCTACGTGACCAAGAAGAACCCGCGCACGCAGACCGAGAAGCTCGAGCTGCGCAAGTACGACCCGAAGATCCGTCAGCACGTCACCTTCAAGGAATCGAAGATGAAGTGACGGAGGCGCATTCAGCCTGCGAAACGCGAAAAGCCGCCTTTCGGGGCGGCTTTTTCATGTCCGGAGGGACGCGTCGGTGAATGGGATCAGGTCCGCGACGCGCCGGCGCCCAGCGTGGTGAACCCCTCCTCCTGCCAGCCGACCGTCTTGTTGCGCCCGGAGCGCTTGGCCTCGTAGAGCGCGTCGTCGGCCTTCTTGATCACGCTCTCGACGGTGTCGCGTTCGGCGTCGAACATCGCGACCCCGACGGAGATGGTGATCTCCAGCCCCTCGTTGTCGAGGCCGCGGGCCCGAAAGGGCTCCTTCGCGACGCTGGCGCGCAGGCGCTCGGCGACGGTGCTGGCGAGGCCCTCTTCGGTATCCGGCATCAGCACCAGGAACTCCTCCCCGCCGAGCCGCGCCACGGTATCGACCGAACGGACATTGTGCACGACGCGGCGGCTGAGCTCGACCAGCACGTCGTCCCCGACCCCGTGCCCATGTGTATCGTTGATCTGCTTGAAGTAGTCGATGTCGAACATCAGCACGGCGAGCGGCTTGCCGCTGTCGCCCAGCCGGTCGATCAGGGCGGCCATGTGGGTGGTCAGGTAGCGCCGGTTGTAGAGGCCGGTCAGGCTGTCGGTCAGCGCCATCGCGAGGCTGCGCTCGTAATTGTCGCGCAGCCGCTCCTGGAAGCGCTGGCGGCGGATCTGGGTGCGCGTACGGGCGAGCAGCTCCTGCCGATCGATCGGCTTTATCAGATAGTCGTTGATGCCGAGGTCGAGCCCCTTGGCCAGCCGGTCGGTGTCGTCCTCCTCCGCGACGACGAGGATCGGGGTGTGCCGCGTCGCTTCCTGGGCGCGCATCTGACTGCAGAAACGCAGCGCGTCCTGGTCGCGCAGCCGCAGATTGACGATCACGAGGTCGTAGCGGTTCTCGCGCAACAGACGGTTCGCCGCATCGACGGTGATCACGTCCTCCACCGTGTCCTCGTCATCCTCCAGCGTCGCGCGGACCTTGGCGCCGTCCACCTCGTTGTCGTCGAGCACCAGCACCTGGGCGTGGCGCGCATTGACCTCGTAGAGCGGCTTCTCCTCCCGCAGCACGCCGAGCTGGCCGGAAGTCTGCTCGCGCAGCCGCCATTCGTCCGTCAGCATCTTCAGCCGGACGAGCGATCGCACGCGCGCGAACATGGCGGTGTCGTTGACCGGCTTGGTCAGGAAATCGTCGGCGCCGGCCTCCAGGCCGCGCACCCGGTCGGCGGCGTCGGAAAGCGCCGTGATCATGATGACGGGAATATGCATCATCGCGGAATCGGACTTGATCCGCTGGCAGACCTCGAAGCCGTCCATGCCCGGCATCATGACGTCGAGCAGCACGATGTCCGGCTGCGATTCCTTGATCTTCTCGAGCGCTTCCGGCCCGTCGGTCGCGGTGATGACGTCGAAATACTCGCTCGTCAGCTTCGCTTCCAGGAGCTTGACGTTCGGGCGCAGGTCGTCGACGACGAGAACGCGTGCGGTCATGGATTCCTCTGGCCCGCCGGACGCGCGGCCCGACGTGGAACGGGAGGAGCCCGCTCCGTCAGTTCAGGAACTTCTCAACGGTCGCAAGAAAACTCGAAACCGAGATCGGCTTGGCAATATAGGCCTCGCAGCCGCCCTCGCGAATCTTTTCCTCGTCCCCCTTCATGGCGAAAGCGGTCACCGCGATCACGGGGATCGACTTCAGATCGTCGTCCTCCTTGATCCATTTCGTGACCTCCAGCCCGGAAACCTCGGGAAGCTGGATATCCATCAGGATCAGATCGGGCTTCTCGGAGCGCGCGATCTTCAACGCCTCCATCCCGTCTTTCGTCTGAAGAATATTGTAGCTCCGGGCCTCGAGCAGATCATGAAAAAGCTTCATGTTCAGCTCGTTATCTTCGACGATTAAGACGGTTTTCGCCATCGAGATGCATCCTTTTCCACAGCCAGATCAGGGTGCGTGATCGCCTCCCGCTCGACCTCGGCGATCGACCGCTACCCCGACAAACGCCCGCACGTCGACGCGCGCTTTCGCGTGAGCCGCCCTGCGATTCCTTATAACATTATCAACGAAAGTCCTAAGAAATTCCTACCCGGATAGGGCTATCTACGGCGAGGATTGGCGCGGTCTTGACCCATCGCATCGGAATCGACCTGGGCGGCACGAAGATCGAGGGAGCGCTGCTCGATCCCGAGGGGCGGATGCTGTCCCGCCGCCGGGTCGCGACCCCGCGCGAGGACTATGACGGCACGCTGGAGGCGGTGATCGCGCTGGTGCGCCGACTGGAGGCCGACCTGGACGGCGCGACGGCAGCGCCCAGTGTCGGCATCGGCATGCCGGGGGCCCTGTCGCGGGCGACCGGCCTCGTCAAGAACGCGAACTCCACCTGGCTGATCGGCCGGCCGATCGACCGCGACCTGGCCCAGCGCCTCGGCCGGCCCGTGCGGGTCGCGAACGATGCGGACTGTTTCGCGCTCTCAGAAGCGGTCGACGGTGCGGCCACGGGGGCGAGCCCGGTCTTCGGCGTCATCCTGGGCACCGGCGTGGGCGGCGGCATCGTGGTGGACGGGCTGCCGCTCGCCGGCGCCAACGGCATCGCCGGCGAATGGGGGCACAATCCGCTGCCCTGGGCCGAGACGGGCGCGGACCCCGCCATGGCCTGCTATTGCGGCCGACACGGCTGCATCGAGACCTTCCTCTCCGGCCCCGGCTTCGTGGCCCATCATCGCGCGCGCACCGGGGAAGCCCTCACGTCGCCCGAGATCGTGGAGCGTGCGATGGCCGGCGACCCGGCCGCCGAGCGTAGCCTCGCGCTCTACGTGGACCGGCTGGCCCGCGCGCTTGCCCATGTCATCAATATCGTCGACCCGGAGGTGATCGTGCTCGGCGGCGGCATGTCGCGGATCGCCCGGCTCTACGAGCGTGTGCCGGCGCTCTGGGGCAGCCATGTCTTCTCGGACGCGGTGACGACGCGCCTCGTACCGCCGATCCATGGCGATTCCGCCGGCGTGCGGGGCGCCGCCTGGCTCTGGCGCGACGGCGAAGAGGTGCGCCGCCTGGTCTGGGACGGCCGCGCCGGGCAGGCGACGCCATGAGCGAGGCGCCGACCGATGACGGCCTGGTGCAGCTCTGCCGCGACTGCCTCCATCACGAGCGCGTTGCCGCGAAGACGCGCGCCTGCCCCGCCTGCGGGTCGACCCGCCTGGTGGCGCATGCGGAGCTCGACCGGCTGGGCATCGCGCATATCGACTGCGACGCCTTCTACGCCTCGGTCGAGAAGCGCGACGACCCCAGTCTCGCCGACAAGCCGGTGCTGATCGGCGGCGGCCGACGGGGCGTGGTCTCCGCCGCGTGCTATGTGGCCCGGCTCTATGGCTGCCGCTCGGCGATGCCGATGTTCAAGGCGCTCGCGGCCTGCCCGGATGCCGTCGTCATCAAGCCCGACATGGCGAAATACGCCGCCGTGGGGAAACAGATCCGCACCATGATGCGCGAGGTGACGCCGGCGGTGGAGCCCCTGTCGATCGACGAGGCCTTTCTCGACCTGACGGGCACCGAGCGGCTGCACGACGCCTTCCCGGCGCAGGTGCTGGCCGGGCTCGTCCGCCGGATCGAGGAGGAGGTGGGCGTCACCGCTTCGATCGGGCTGGCACCCAACAAGTTCCTGGCGAAGCTCGCCTCCGACCTGGACAAGCCGCGCGGCTTCGCGGTGATCGGCGAAGCCGAGGCCGAGCGCTTCCTCGCGCGCAAGCCCGTGACCGCGATCTTCGGCGTCGGCAAGGCGCTGGGCGCGAAGCTGGAGCGCGACGGCATCCGCATGATCGGCGATCTGCGCCGCTTCGATCTGGAAGGGCTGCAGATGCGCTACGGCGCGATGGGGCGGCGGCTGCATGATTTCGCGCGCGGCCGCGACGCCCGGAGCGTCGACCCCGACGGCGCCGCCAAGAGCGTCAGCAACGAGACCACCTTCGAGGAGGATGTGAGCGACCCCGACGCCCTGAAACGCATCCTCTGGCGGCTCAGCGAGAAGGTCTCGGCGCGCCTGAAGGAGGCCGACATCGCCGGGCGCACGGTGACGCTGAAGCTCAAGAACCGGGACTTCAAAACCATTACCCGATCGCATAGCCTGCCGGCGCCGACGCAGCTGGCCGAGACGCTCTACCGCACGGGCGCGGCGATGCTGGAGAAGGAGGCGACGGGCACCCGCTTCCGGCTGATCGGGATCGGCGCCTCGGAGCTGACCGACAGCGCCGACGCCGACCCGTTCGATCTGGCCGACCCGGATTCCGGTAAGCGCGCCAAGGTCGAGCGCGCGATCGATGCGGTGCGGGCGAAGCTGGGCGCGCAGGCGCTCACCAAGGGGCGCGGCTGGCGCCCGGATGCGGAGAAGAAATGACGCCGGCAACCGGCGACAAGGGACAGGGAGACGAGTTGATGTCAGATGCCACCAAGCGCTTCCCGCTGATGGCGACCCGGCTGATGCCGGAGGCGGTCGAGGCGCGCTTCCGCGACGAGTTCGACGCGCGGCCCAACGAGGAGGACACGCCGCTCGACCGGAAGCTGCTGATCGAGCGCGCCGAAGGCTGCCACGGCATCGTCGGCAGCCCGACCGAGCGCTTCGACGCCGAGACCATCGCGCTGCTGCCGGAGAGCGTCGAGATCCTCGCCACCTTCTCCGTCGGCTGCGACCATATCGACCTGGAGGCGGCGAAGGCGCGCGGCCTCGTCGTCTGCAACACGCCCGATGTGCTGACCGACGCAACGGCGGATACGACGATCCTGTGCCTGCTCGGCGCCGCGCGCATGGCGCAGAGCGCCGAAGCGGTCCTGCGCCGGGGCGAGTGGGGCCGTTGGTCGCCCCGCGGCATGCTGGGGACCGACATGACCGGCAAGCGCCTCGGTATCGTCGGGATGGGCCGCATCGGCCAGGGCGTCGCCCGGCGCGCCCAGGGCTTCGGCATGGAGGTCATGTACCACAACCGCCGCGAACGCCCGCCCGAGGAGGCGGAGGGCGCCACCTTCCATGCCGACGCGGCCGAGATGCTGCCGCAATGCGATTTCCTGGCGCTGACCTGCCCGCTGACGGACGAGACGCATCATTGGTTGAACGCCGAGCGCATCGCGCTGCTGCCCGACGGCGCCGTGGTGGCGAACACGGCGCGCGGCCCCGTCGTCGACGACGATGCGCTGATCCCGGCGCTCGAGAGCGGCAGGGTCGCCGCCGCCGGCCTCGACGTCTTCACCGGCGAGCCGAAGCTAGACGAACGCTACCTGAAACTCGAGAACGCCTTCCTGCTGCCCCATATCGGCTCCGCCACGATCGAAACCCGCAACGCCATGGGCTTCCGCTGCCTCGACAACATGAAGGCGCATGCCGAGGGAACGGATTATCCGAGCCGGGTGGCGTAGAGCGCGCCACGCGGCCTCAAAAGAAACCGGGGGCCGGACGATGTCCGACCCCCGGGTCCAAATCAGACGATAAACGGGCGCCGCTATCCCTTGAAGCGCTTGATCTCGCCGGAGGCGAGGCGGGAGAGGTAGCTGCGGAGTTCGCGCTTCACGATCGGCATCAGGAAGTAGAGCGCGGTGATGTTGACGACCGCCATCGCGAAGATGGCCGCGTCGGAGAAGTCGATCACGGGCCCCAGATTGGCGGCGGCCCCGATCACCACGAAGACGCAGAAGGTGATCTTGAAGACGAGCTCCTTGGAGCGCCCCTCGCCCACCATGAAGGTCCAGGCCTTGAGGCCGTAATAGGACCAGGAGATCATGGTGGAGAAGGCGAAGAGGACCACCGCGATCGCCAGCACGTAGGGGAACCAGCTGAACCCGGTGGCGAAGGCCGCCGAGGTCAGGCTGACGCCCGAGACATCGCCCACGGTCTTGATCATCGCGCCGTCGAGGACGAAGTTTCCCGTCGACGGATCGATGATCAGCATGCCGGAGATCGTGATCACCAGCGCGGTCATCGTGCAGATCACGACCGTGTCGATGAACGGCTCCAGGAGCGAGACGAAGCCTTCCGTGATCGGCTCCTTCGTCCGCACGGCCGAGTGCGCGATCGCGGCCGAGCCGACGCCCGCCTCGTTCGAAAAGGCGGCCCGCTTGAAGCCCTGGATCAGGGCGCCGACGAACCCGCCGGCGATCCCCAGCCCGGTGAACGCCCCCTCGAAGATCTGCCCGAAGGCCCAGCCGATCTTGTCGGCATTGACGGCGAGGATGATGAGCGCCGTGCCGACATAGAGGATGCCCATGAAGGGCACGACCTTCTCGGTGACCCGCGCGATCGACTTGATACCGCCGACGATCACCGCGAAGACCACCGCGGCGAAGACAAGCCCCGTGACCCAACCCGGATAGGCGCCGGTGATGCTGGAGATCTGCTGGTGCGCCTGGTTGGCCTGGAACATGTTGCCGCCGCCCAGCGCCCCCAGGATGCAGAAGATCGAGAACAGGACGGCCAGGACCTTGCCGCCCGGCAGGCCGCGCTCCTTGAACCCCTTGGCCATGTAGTACATCGGGCCGCCGGAGACGGTGCCGTCCTCATACTCGTTGCGGTATTTGACGCCGAGCGTGCACTCCGTGAACTTCGACGCCATACCGAGCAAGCCGGCGAGGATCATCCAGAAAGTGGCGCCCGGCCCGCCGATCCCGACGGCGACGGCGACGCCCGCGATGTTGCCGAGACCGACCGTTCCCGAAAGCGCGGTCGCCAAGGCCTGGAAGTGGCTGACCTCGCCCGCGTCGTTGGGGTCGGAGTAGTCGCCCTTCACAAGCTGGATCGAATGTCTGAAGGCGCGGAACTGGATAAAGCCGAAATAGAGCGTGAAGATGCTCGCCGCGATGACGAGCCACATGACGATCCACGGGAAGCTGGTGCCCGGGATCGGCGCGAAGATCAGACTGACAAACGGACCGGTGATGGTCGCGAAGGTCTGGTTGACGATCTCGTCGACGCTGCGGCTTTCCTGTGCAGCGGCGACGGACGGAGCGAGCGCGATCCCGCCAAGGAGCGCCGGAGTTAAGATTTTCATTTTTTGTTCCCTCCCCCTTACGATACGACCGTGACCGGAACGCTCGCATGCATGACGAGATTGGCCGTCGACGACCCGAAGAGCCGCTTGACGAGACCGCCTTCCGAGGTGCGCGCGACCACGATCTGGCTCGCCTCCTCCTCGACGGCCGTCTGATCCAGCAGGTCGGCCACATGGCCATGGCGAACCAGGCCGCGAACCGCGAAGCCTTCCTTCTTGCACTCCGCCACGGCGGGATCGATCACGCGTTCGAGCGCGGCGGAGATCTCCTCCTCCCGCCGCTTGTGACGCTGCTCGTTCTCTTCCGGCGTCTGGAACGTGTAGGGCGACCACTCGATCACATAGACGAGGATCAGTTCGCTATCGCCGATCAGTTTGGCGAGCTTCTTGGCATAGTCCAGCGCACGATTGGACGTTCCTTCCCCGTCCAGCCCGACTACGATTTTGGCTGTCATCACACCCCCCTAAGTTTGGCTATTGATTTTGTTTACGACTATTTCTAGCGGTCACCAAGGAACCGCAATTTTTGACTGTAGGCCATATCCGTCGGGTCACAAGAGGATTTCGTTCCAAGGAAACCCCGTCCGGTTCGTGTTTAGTCGACCGAACCGCCGAGGATATCGCGATACAGATCTCCCGGACGACACCGGCCACAGGCCGCGCCGCCTCTCGCGGGACAGAATGTCGGGGAACGCCTAGATGCGCTTTTCTTCCAGCATCTGCTCGACGATGCCGAGACGCTGGGCGATGCCGGGCATGTAGGGGTTGATCTCGAGCGCCTTGCGATAGGCCTCAGCCGCCGCCTCGAGATCGCCGAGCGCATCATAGACCAGCCCGAGGCCCGCCATGGCGCCGAAATGGCGCGGCTCCAGCGTCAGCGTGCGCTTGATGTCGTCGAGCGAGCCGCCGTACTTGCCCATGTGGTAGCGCACGGTCGCGCGCTTGTTCCAGCCTTCGGCGAAATCGGGATCGAGCTCGGTGAGCGCCGTGAAGCTCTCCTCCGCGCGCGGCAGGTCGCGCTCGTTCATCGCCTGCATGCCGTCCTTTAAGAGCACGTCGCCGCTACCGGTCTCGGCCTCCAGCCAGAGGCCCCAGATCCGTTGCTCGATCCCCTTCGCCTCGCCGTAGGAAAGCTCGCCCGACTGCAGCACCTCGAAGAGCTCGTCGAGCTTGGAGTCGGTCTGGTCGGCCCGGGCGGTCCCGCCGGTCGGCGCCGCCAGCAGCACGGCGAGCGCGAGCAGGAACGCCCCCGCCATTGCCGGATGCCTGCGCGATGGAGTATGGGACGGGTGCCGCATCATGGGAGAAAGTATGGGGGCACCGGCGCGCGGCGGCAAGCGGATCGCCAAATCGTGACCGGCCCGTGCGTTCGCCCCGAACCCAGCCGACCCGGGAGGTCACACGACGCCCATGGCCGAGGGCCCGCAGCACTTCAGCGACGACGTCGCGCAGGCTCGCGCCCGGTTTCTCGGGGCCTGCGACCGGATCGGGCTGCGCGTCGCCTCCTTCCCCGGCCGTGCGCCGGTGCCGAGCGACGGGCCGCGCGTCGGACGCGCCAGCACCGCGATCTATTGCGACGTGGCACGTCTCGGCTCGCCGGAGGCCACGAACATGCTGGTGCTGTGCTCCGGCGCCGGCGGCGGGGCCGGCTTCGCGGGCGCAGGCGTCGCGACGGGCGTGATCGCCGGCGGGCTGATCCGGGACTTGCCGCGCGATGTCTCCTGCCTGCTCGTCCATGCGGTCAACCCGCTGGGGCCGGTCTGGCCCGCCGCCTCGGAAGAAGCGGCGGCGCCGGGCGACGCAGCCTATCCCCCTGCCCTGTCGGCCGACTGGTCGGACGGGATGCTGAGCGCGGCCGAGCGTCGTTTCGCCGCCTATGAGGAGGCGCAGCGCTTCGACCGGGAACGGCTGGCGGGCCGGACGCTCGCCTCGCTCGCCCCGCCGGCCTGGGGGGCGGAGGTGCTGGACGCGATCGCGAAGGCGCATTTGACGGAGAAGCGACGTCTCCTTTTCCTCGACATCCGCACCGGCCCCGGCCCATTCGCGGAGATCGAGCGTCTCGCACCCGCCGGGCCCGGATGCGGCAAGGCGGAGGCGGCGGAGCGCTGGCTCGGCCTGCCGCTCGCCAAGGGTGCGGGGGCGCTCGCCGACACGGCCGTGCCGGTGGCCGGGGGGCTTCCGCTCAGGGTGCGCGACGGCGCCTGCGAGATGGCGAGTGTGCTGCTCGAGGCCGGGACCTATTCGATGGCGACGCTGTTGCAGGCGAGCGGGCCTTCGTCGGGGCGCCCCGCCGGTAAGGCCGATGGCGGCGGCGTGATCGCGGCCTATCCGCGCGAGGGCCGCTGGCGCGAGGCCCTGTGGGACGCGGCCGCCGACATCATCCGCCGCGGATTCAAGGGGCTCGCCGGCTAGAGCATGGCGCGCCCCTTTGGAATCGCCCGAGATCGGTTTTCCGGGGTCCCGGCCAGGATAGGGCGCGCCATGCTCTAAGGGCCGCTGCCGGCTGCGAACGTCGCTCTCAGGCCGGCCCGCGTCGCCCCCGTGACGGGCGCCCCGGCGCGCCCGCGCTAAACCCGCATCCGCTTGAGGATCGAGCGCAACGGAAGGAGCGCGGGCACGATGGGCGATCGCGATTTGCGCGGCAAGCCGGTGGCGGACCGGCTGATCGGCGAGGTGACGGCGGATTTGGAACGGCTGGCCGAGGCCGGATGGCGGCCGCGCCTCGTCTCCGTCACGGTCGGCGACGTCGCCGCCGTCGACGTCTATGTCCGCAACCAGAAGCGCATGGCCGAGCGCTGCGGCATCGAATTCGAGGAGCGGCATTTCCCCGGCGACGTGACCCAGCGCGAACTCGAGGTCGCGATCGAGACCATGAATGTCGATCCGCGAGTCACCGGCATCATCATCCAGCGCCCGGTGCCGCCGCAGATCTCGATCAAGGCGTTGCAGACCGCCGTCCACCCCTTCAAGGACGTCGAGGGGATGAACCCCACCTCAATCGGCAACATCGTCTATAACGAGCTCGACCTCGCGCCCTGCACGGCCGCCGCCTCGGTCGAGCTGCTGAAGCACACCGGCCTGCCGCTGGAAGGGCTGGAGGTCGTCGTGATCGGCCATTCCGAGATCGTCGGCAAGCCGATCGCCTTCCTGGCGATGGCGGCCGGCGCGACGGTCACCGTCTGCCACCACATGACCCGGGCCGTCAGCGTGCATTCGCGCCGGGCGGACGCCGTCTTCGTCGCCGTCGGCAAGCCGAAGCTGGTGACCGCCTCGATGATCAAACCGGGCGCCGCGGTGATCGATATCGGCATCAACGCTGTCGAGACCGAGGAGGGCGGCGAGACCATCGTCGGGGACGTCGACTACGAGAGCGTCGCCGAGGTCGCCGGCTGGATCACCCCGGTGCCGGGCGGCGTCGGGCCGGTCACGGTCGCCATGCTGATGCGGAACACGCTGACCGCGCTGAAGCGCCAGAAGCAGGCTTACGACCGCCAGTTCAGCCGGGTCGAGGCGGCAGAGTAGCCCCCTACCCGTCGAGGAGCGCGCCGATCTCCTCGAAGGTCGCCATCACCGGATTGCCGAAATCCAGATGCATCGTGGTCGTGGCCAGCACATAAGGCTTGGCGGCGATCTCGGCGGCGAGCATCTGCGTGCCCCCGCGCTCGACGAAGCCGAGGCCCCGCCCGACGAAGGGATGGCCGGCGGGCGAGCTGTTCTCGAAGCCCGAGTCGGCCCGCATCCGGCCGCGCGCCACCTCCAGCGCCATGCGCGCCGCCGTGCCGGTCCCCGTCGGGCAGACGAAGACGGTCGCCGGAAAGCCGTAGGTCGCCCCGCGGCTCGCGAAGCCTTCCTCGCCGACTTCCTCCAGCTCTCCCATGTAGTGGATGAAGCCGGGCGCCTCGACGGATCCGATCTCCGGATGGATATGGGCGAAGCCCGGACGGATCGCCTCCACGACCGCGCGACCGACCTGCTTCATGCGGTCCAAATGCTCCGGCGTCACCTCGATGCCGAAGTCGGCGGCCCGCAGCATGATGAAGGGCGCGCCGCTCCAAACCAGCGCGTAGGCGACCGATCCGAAGCCCGGCACCTCGACCGAGAGATCATCGGCGATGACGTAGGCATCGTCGCCGCGCACGCAGACCTCCTCGATCCGGCCGTCCGCGATGCGGTAGCGCGCGTCGATCATCCCGCTCGGCGCCTCGATCCGGATGGGCGAGGTCCCCTCCTCCAACGGCGCCAGGCCGTATTCGATCAACCCCGCGATCGAGGCCATGGTGTTGGAACCGGAGAAGTAGGGGTACCCCATGCACTCCATCACGACATAGGCGTAGGCACCCTCCTCCAGGTTGGAGGGGAATATCAAATCGGCGCACATGTCCTCGTTGCCGTAGGGGTAGTTCAACAGCATCCGGCGCAGCGCGTCGTAGCGCTCGATGATCAGCGCCCGCACCTCGCGCGCCGTGCGGCCCGGCGAGGTGGCGATGCCGTTCAGGATGATGCGGTGGATGTCCCCGCCGACGGAGATGTCGGAGATCAGGAGATCCCGGACGCCCGCCCTAGGCCGAATGGTCTTTGCCGACTGCATCCCATTTCCGATCCGGTACGACGACCAGCTTCCCGATATGCGATTTGCTCTGGAAGGCCTCCTGCGCCCGGTTCAATTCCGAGAGCCGGTAGGCCCCGCCCAGCACGGGGACGATCTGGCCCGCCTCGATATAGCCGGTGATGCGGGCGAAATCCTCCGGCATGCCTTGGGAGGAGCCATGGATGTTGAGGAACGCCATATAGACCGTGTGCAGGTTGATGCGCGGCGTGTAGCCCGCGATCGTACCCGCCGTGATGTAGTGCCCATCCGGCTTCAGGCAGCGCAGCAGGCTGTGGAACATGGTCCCGCCCACCTGATCGACGACCGCGTCGATCCGGTTGCGCCCGCCGACGGCCTCGGCGACGGCTTCCACGAAGCGCTCGCCGTCGAAGGCGCCGTTCGGGCCGGCGAAATCCTGCCGCGCGACGCAGACCTCGGCCCCCAGCCCTTCCAAGGTGCCGACCTTGTCGCGGCTGGTGACGACGACCGGTAAGGCACCCCGCGCGCGCACCAGCTGTACCGCGGCCGAGCCGACGCCGCCGCCGGCGCCCGTGACCAGCACGTATTGGCCCACCTTCACATCGACCCGCGCCAGCATGTGCTCCCCCGTCAGGGTCGAGCAGCCGAAGGTGGCGAGCGCCGCATCCGGAATGTCCCGCTTGATCGCATGCGCGTTCGCCGACGGCACGGCGACGTAGTCCGCGAAGCCGCCGTCGCGCCCATGGCCGATATAGTCGACATTGGCGAGGTCCATGGTCGGCCGACCGTCCGCGTCGCGCCCGTGATAGATGCTGAAGTCGACCAGCACCCGCTCGCCCACGCGGCTCTCCGGCACGCCCGCGCCGACGGCCACCACATGGCCTACGATGTCCGCGCCCTGGATGCGCGGGAAGGAAAGCGTCGTCTCCCCCGAGACGGAGCTGATGGAGGCCGCCGCCTCGCTCTCCTGCTTGCCGGAATTGGGGTCGAAATCGACCGCATAGGCGGCCTCGCGCACCTTGATGTCGGTGTTGTTGATGCCGCAGGCGCTGACCTCGATCAGCACCTCGCCCTCGGCCGGCCTCGGGACCGGCACATCGTCGCGATGGACCAGCATCTCCGGCCCGCCATGCCCGGTCAGCAGCATGGCGTTCATCCTGTCCGGCAGGGCCATCCTCTTCCCCCTCGCTCAAACGCCCGAAAGGCGGACGGTGACAGCTTCGACGGCGCCGAACAAGCGGCGCTTGGCCCCTTGCCGAGAGCCGTCGACTGCGCGACCATCCATTTCATGAGCGAGAAGGAAACCGCCCTCATCGTCGGCGCCGGCTCGGGACTGAGCGCCTCCTGCGCGCGCCTCTTCGCGCGCGAAGGAATGGCCGTCCATCTGGCCGCGCGTCATCCGGACAAGCTCGCCGAGCTGTGCCGGGAGACGGACGCGACGGCGCATGCCTGCGACGCGACCGATCCGAGCCAGGTCGCCGACCTCTTCGCTGCGCTGCCGGCCGCCCCCGACCTCGTCCTCTACAACGCCAGCGCCCGGGTGCGGAAACCCTTCGTCGAGGTGACGCCGGAGGAGGCCGCCCAGGCCATCGCGGTCAGCTGCACCGCCGGCTTCCATGTGGCGAGCGAAGCGGCGAAGCGCATGGTCGAGCGCGGCTCGGGCACGATTCTCTTCACCGGCGCGTCGGCCAGCGTGAAGGGCTATCCGCAATCGGCAACCTTCGCGATGGGCAAGTTCGGGCTGCGCGGCCTCGCCCAATCCATGGCCCGCGAGCTGGCACCGCAGAATATCCATGTCGCCCATTTCGTGATCGACGGCGCGATCTCGGACCCAGCCAACGAGCGCAAGGCGGAGCTGGAGGCCGAATGGGGCCCGGACAGCATGCTGAACCCGGACGAGATCGCGCGCACCTACCTCTTCACCCATCGCCAGCACCGCAGCGCCTGGACCTGGGAGATCGAGCTGAGACCCTGGGTGGAGCGGTTCTGAGCAGGCGCGCGTTATCGAGAAGATGGCCCGCTCAAGCCGGGCGATGACGTTGATCTTTCACCGTCATCCCCGGGCTCGACTTGGGGATCCCCCTCCTTCCCGCAGCGACCCTAGAGCTCGCGCCCCAGCATCCGCTCGTCGAAGGGGAAGCGGCTCATCAGGTTCCAGCCGGTCTCGGTGATCTCGATCTGCTGCTCCAGCTTCACGCCCTCACCGCCATCTTCGGCACCGATGAAGCTTTCGACGCAGAGCACCATGCCCGGCTCCACGATGCCGTCATAGCCGCCTTCCTCGAAGTCCTTGCGGTAGAGGATATAAGGGTATTCCCCGGTCATCCCGATGCCGTGGGCGAGGAGATAATATCGGTTCTTCTCGTAGCGCGGCGGGATCACCCAGCCCTTCTCGCTGATCTCACGGAAGCTCACGCCGGGGCGGATCAGCTCCATGTTGGTGTGCACCTGCTCATGGGCGAGCTTGTAGAGCGTGCGCTGATGGTCGTTCGGCCCCTCCTCGCCGCAGATCCAGCTGCGCGAGAAGTCGGCGTAATAGCCGTATCGACCCACCACGTCGGTATCGAGGCAGACCATCTCCCCCTTCCCGATTTGCCGCGTGCCGCTTTCCTGGAACCAGGGATTGGTGCGCGGGCCGGAGTTGAGGAGCCGCGTCTCGACATAGTCGCCGTCGGTCTCGATCACATGGGTCCAGAGTTTCGCCCAGACCTCGTTCTCCGTAATGCCGGGCTGAAGCGCCTGGCGCAGCTTGCCGACACCGTCCTCCACCGCCGCAATGGACGCACGCATCATGCGGATTTCGTGCGGCACCTTGATGGCGCGCGCGCGTTCGATGGGCGCTTGCGCGTCCACGATGTCGAAGCCGCGCGCTTGCATGGCGAAACCGACCTCGGGCGCGAAGCGCTCGATCCCGATCCGCTTGGAGCCGCCGCCATGCTGGCGCATCAGATCGGCGATCTCGTCGGCCCAGGCTTCGACCACGCCCGCCTGCAGGTCGGCCTGCGCGACGTAGGAGGTGGTCTTGGCGACCCGGATTTCGTCGATCGTCTCAAGCCCGGCGGCCAGATGCTCGCAGCCGGCGAAATCGAACAGGATCGCCGGCCCGTCCACCGCGACGAAGAGGTAGCGTGCCGGATTGCGCGCGGTGAAGATCTGCATGTTCCGCGCGTCGCAGGCGTAGCGCACATTGACCGGGTCGGTCAGCACCACGGCGGCGATATCGCGCGCCGCCATTTCCTCGCGCAGGCGGGTCTGGCGACCGAGGCGGACGGACGAGACCTCCTGCGGCGAGAGCGCCAGGTCGGCGTCCGAAAACGGCTCGGGCATGTCGGTGGCGGCGACGGCGGACATCGGTTGCGGCCCTTTCCCACGGGAATTGCCTAGCGCGAGTTTCCCCTGTGCACCCGAAGGCGGGCCGACGTCCATCCCTTACGCGACCGGCGCTGGATCAGACGCGACCTACCGGTCGTAACTGCCTAGGCCCGTTCACAACATCCGGCGTGCGGCCTTCTCGATATGGTCGGCGTCGATGCCGTAGTGGCGGTAGATGTCGATCAGGTCGCCGCACTGGCCGAAGCTCTCGACGCCAAGCGGGGCGACCGAATGGCCGCGGACCGCGCCCATCCAGGCGACCGCGGCCGGGTGTCCGTCGATCACGGAGACGAGGCGCGCGTCGTCGGCCAGCGGCTCGAACAGATCCTCGACATGCGCCATCGCGCCCGCGTCGGTACCATCGAGCCGCGCGCGCTCCAAGCGCTGCCAGTCGTTGTAGAGCCGATCCGCCGAGGTGACGGCGAGCAGTCCGGCATCCGGATAGTCCGCGCTCAGCCGTTCGAACGCCTCGTGCGCCTGCGGGGCGACCGCGCCGACATAGCAGATGGCGCTCCTGGCGCCGCGCTTCGGCTTGCGCATCCAATAGCCGCCCTTGACGATCTGGTCCGCGAGGTCGGCGTCGATCGCGCGCTCCGGCTGGTCGATCGGGCGGGTGGAAAGGCGCAGATAGACGGACGCGCCCTCCTCCTCGTCCTGGATGTGCTCGAACGCCCAGCGCAGGATGACGGCGAGCTCGTCGCCGAACGAGGGTTCGAAGGAGACGAGGCCCGGCTGGCCCATGCCGATCATCGGGGTCGAGATCGACTGGTGCGCGCCGCCTTCCGGCGCCAGCGACACGCCCGACGGCGTCGCCACCAGGATGAAGCGACTGTCCTGGTAGCAACCGTAGTTGAGCGCATCGAGCCCGCGCTGGATGAAGGGATCGTAGAGGGTTCCGATCGGCAGCAGCCGCTCGCCGAAGATCTTGGCCGACAGGCCGAGCGCCGCGAGATTCAGGAACAGATCGTTCTCGGCGATGCCGAGCTCGATATGCTGGCCGGCGTGGCTTCTCACCCATTTCTGGGCCGAGGGGACGTTGCGCGCCTTGAACTCGTCCGCCCGCTCCTCGCGCGAGAAGAGGCCGCGCTGGTTGATCCAACCGCCCAGATTGGTCGACTGCGCGACGTCGGGCGAGGTGGTGACGATCCGCTCGGCGAGCGGGCCGCCTTCGCGCGCGATCTCGTGCAGCAGCTTGCCGAAGGATTCCTGGGTGGAGCCGCGCTCCGCCCGCTTGAAGGTGAGCGCGTCGGGCACCGGCACGGGCTCGGCCTCGAGCACCCGTTCGCGCCGCTTCAGGAACGGCACGGCATCGATGAAGCGGCGCAGGACGTTCGGGTCCTCGTCCAAACCCGCGAAAGGCTCCCACTCCTCGCCCTCGGCGATGCCCATGGTCTCGCGCAGGCCGGCGATCTGCTGCGGGTTCAGGAGGCCGGCATGGTTGTCCTTGTGGCCCGCCAGCGGCAGGCCCCAGCCCTTGATCGTGTAGGCAATGATGCATGTCGGCTTGTCGTTCGGTACCGATTTGTAGGTGTGCAGCAGTGCCTTGATGTCGTGCCCGCCGAGATTGGTCATCACCTCGTGCAGGCCGGCGTCGTCGTAAGAATCGAGCAGCGCGTGCAGCGCGTCGTCGCCCGCGGTGTCCTGCTTGATCTGCTTGCGCCAAGCGGCCCCGCCCTGGAAGCTGAGCGCGGAATAGACATCGTTCGGGCAGCGGTTGATCCAGCGCTTCAGCCCCTCGCCCCCCGGCTTGGCGAAGGCTTCCATCTGCTTGGAGCCGTATTTCAGCGTCAGCACGTTCCAGCCGACCGCCCGGAAGAAACGGCCGATGATGCGGAACAGGTTCTCGTTGACGACGCCGTCGAGGCTCTGACGGTTGTAGTCGATGATCCACCAGACGTTCCGCACATCGTGCTTCCAGGTGTCCATCAGGGCTTCGTAGACATTGCCCTCGTCGAGCTCCGCATCCCCGACGAGCGCGATCATCCGCCCTTGCGGCAGCTTGTCCCCGCCCATGCCGTGCAGGCGCAGATAGTCCTGCGTCAGCGCCGAGAAGTTGGTGAGCGCCGCGCCCAAGCCGACCGAGCCGGTCGAGAAATCGACCATGCCCCCGTCCTTGGTGCGGGAGGGGTAGCTCTGCGCCCCGCCATAGGCGCGGAAATCCTTCAGCTTCTGCAGATCCTGCTGGCCCATCAGGTACTGGGTCGCGTGGAAGGCGGGGCTGGCGTGCGGCTTGACGGCGACCCGGTCGGCCGGCGTCAGCTCGTGGAAATAGAGCGATGTCATGATCGCCGAGACCGACGCGCAGGAGGCCAGATGGCCGCCGACCTTCAGCCCGTCGCGGCTCTCGCGCAGGTGGTTGGCGTTGTGGATCGTCCAGGCGGAGAGCCAGCGTACCTTGCGCTCGATCGCTTCCAGGGTGGCGATCTCCGTCGCGTCCGCCTCGCCCAGATAGCCGAGATCAACCTCGGTTCCATCCTTGATTCCGTCCGGTGCCATGGCCCTATAACCCTTCCGACCGGGCGGCTTTCCGCCGCCGCTTCGGCCGGACTCTAGCGGCGCGCCGACGCAGCGGAAAGCCCTTCGCCGGTCACAGGTCCTGCGACCGATCGAGGGGGAGTTTCATGCCGACATGGCTGGGTGCGAAGCCGACGCGTTCGTAGAACCGCCGCGCATCGGCGCGCTGCGCGTTGGTGGTGAGCTGCACCAGCACGCAGCCGCGCTCGCGCCCATAGGCGATCGCCCAGCGCATCATCGCTTCGCCAAGACCCTCCCCGCGTCGGGCGCTGGCGACGCGCACCGCCTCGATCTGCAGCCGCGGGCCGCCGATCAGGCTGAGATTGGGAATGTAGGTGAGCTGGAAGGTGCCGACGATGCGCCCCGCCTCCTCCGCCACCAGCAGGCGGTTGTCCGGGCTTTCCGCGATCGCGTCGAAGGCGCGTGCGTAGGCCGTATCGTCCGGCGCGGCCTCGCCGCCCAGAGAATCCTCGGCGAGCAACGCGACGATCGCCTGCAGATCCTCGCGCCGCGCGTCGCGGATCGTCAGCATGTCGAGCGTCCGTGCGTCAGCCGGGACGGTGCAGGGTGCGGACCTCGGCCGCGCCCTCGTCGCCCCCGTCCTCGCCCTCGTCGAATTCGGCGAGGCGCGCGGCCTCCGCCTTGAGGCGCGCGAAGCTGCGCAGCGAAAGCGGGATCGAGGCGAGATAGAGGACGCAGGCGATCGACAGCGTCAGCCACGGCGCCCCTGCGAGCCCCGCCAGCACCAGCCCGACGCCCGCCATGAAGGGCAGCATGTAGCGCGGGGCGAGCTTCCACTTCTTGAAGCTGAAGGTGGGCGCCTCGCTCACCATCAGCAGCGCCATGGCGATCATCCAGACCGCGACGGCGGCCGGATGCAGCAGCAGGATCGGGCCCGTCTCGAAACTGACGATCATCGGCAACAGGCCGAGCGCCGCACCCATCGGCGCCGGCACGCCCTGGAAATAGTTGTAGGCGTAGGGCGGCAGCTTATCGATCCGGCTGTTGAAGCGCGCGAGACGCAGCCCACAGCAGACCGCGAAGAACAGGCCCGCGACCCAGCCGAAGCCGCCCAGCTCGTTCAATGCCCAGAACCAGGCGATCAGCGCCGGCGCCACGCCGAAGGCGACGAAGTCGGAGAGCGAATCCATCTGCGCCCCGAAATCGCTCTGCGCCTTCAGGAGCCGCGCCATGCGCCCGTCGAGCGCGTCCAGGATGGCGGCGACGATGATGGCCCCGACGGCGAATTCCCACCGGCCGTCGATCGCGAAACGCACGCCGGTCAACCCCGCGCAGGTGGCCGCCACCGTGATCATGTTCGGGATCATCTTGGTGAGCGTCATGCCCTTGAGGCGCGGCGTGCGGCGGGAATCGCGACGCTTGTGACGGCGGGGTCGCAGCATCAGCGCACCTCTCCCTTGCGGAACTTCTCCTTGCCCTTCGGCCCGCCGCCCAGATCGGCCAACACCGTCTCGCCGGCGACCGCGCGCTGGCCCTCGCAGACCAGCACGGAGGTGCCGCGCGGCAGATAGACGTCGACCCGACTGCCGAAGCGGATCATGCCGACGCGCTCGCCGGTGACGACATCGTCGCCCTGCTGCACGTCGGCCACGATGCGGCGCGCGACCAGGCCGGCGATCTGCACCATGGCGATCTCCTTCTCGGCCGCGGTCTCGATCCGATAGCTGAGCCGTTCATTGTCCGTGCTGGCCTTGTCCAGGCTGGCATTCAGGAACTTCCCCGGCCGGTAGTCCATCTTGAGGATCGTGCCGGTCACCGGCGCCCGGTTCACATGCACGTCGAAGACGTTCATGAAAATCGAGACGCGCGGCACTGAGCGGTCGGCCATGCCCAGCTCTTCCGGCGGCTTGGCCTCCACGACCTTCTGGACCACGCCGTCGGCCGGGCTGACGACCAGGCCGTCGCGCACCGGCGTCACCCGCTCCGGATCGCGGAAGAAATAGGCGCACCAGGCGGTCAGGATCGCGCCTAGCAGGAACAGCGGCGACCAGAAAAGGCCCAGCACCACGGTCGCGATCGCGAACATCGCGATGAAGGCCAACCCCTCGCGATTGATCGGCACCAGGACGGTTTTCAACATGCTCTGCATCGTTCCTCCACGGCTCCAAACGGCCGCGCATTCTTCACTATAGGGACGGGCGGGCGCGGGCGGGGCGCGGCGGGGATCGCCACGCGCCGACCGCGACACCGGTCAGTTCGCGGGCACTTCGAAGATCTGGCCCGGATAGATCAGGTCCGGATCGCGGATCTGATCCTTGTTGGCTTCATAGATCACGGTGTAGCTGAAGCCGCTGTCCAGCGTGCGCCGTGCGATCCGCCAAAGGCTGTTGCCCGGCTGCACCACGACGAAGGCGCCGGAGGCGAACTCGCGCATCGGCTTCGCGCGGCTGAACGGCAATTCGATCCGGGCCGCGACCTTGCCGCCCTGCCCGATCATGTCGAGCCGCAGTTCGTAGGAGCCGGGCGCGACCGTGCCCTCCGGCGTGATCCGCCAGAGACCTGTCGGCGGCACCTCCGCCCGGCCGACGAGGTCGTTGTTGAGGTAGGCGCGCACCTCCGTGCCGGGCAGCCCGCGCCCGCCGAGGCTGACATTGCCGGCTTCGTCGTAATCCACGCTGTCGAGGGCCAGGTCGCCGGCTTCCGATTCGACGCTGCCCGGCACCGACGGTTTCTGCAGCACCCGCGCGCCGACCTTGCTCTCGTCCTTCGGGACGAGCATGGCAAGCGGCTCCTGCGGCTTGCTCGTCGGCCGTCCCGCGATGTCCTTGCCGGTCTCCGGCACGACGAGGACCACCTTGGCGTCCGACTCGCGTGTCGTCCCGTCCGGCGTCGTCGCCCGCAGCGAGAGGTCGTGGCTGCCCGGTCCGAGCGGCTGGTCCGGCAGAAAGACCCATTCGCCGCGCCCATCGGCACGAACGGTCCCGATCGGCTCGCCGCCGTCGAGGATCGTCACCTCGCTGCCGGGTTTGGCGCGGCCCGCGATCACCGTATCGCCGGTCTTGCTGATGCGCACCACGTCGAAACTGGGCGTGTCGGGATCGGCGAGCGCTTCGGGCTCCTCGCCCTCGGCCCCGGCGGCCGCGCCGTCAGACGGGGTGCCGGCCAGCTGTTCGGCCACCTCCGCGGCCTGGTCGACCGCGCTGCCCGTGCCCGACGCGGCGCCGTCGCCCGACGCCGGCGCAGCCTCCGAGGCCTCGCCAGACGCGGCGGTCGACGATCCGCCGTCGCTCTCGCCGGTCGCGCCATCGCCGGTTTGCGCCGAGCCTGTCGCGGTGTCCTGCGGCGCCGCCGCCTCCTCGACCGGAGGCTCGTTCAGGACATCGTTCAGCACGAGGGCGATCAGCACGATCACCGCTCCCGCAACGCCGATCAAAACCGTTCGGTTCAACAGCCCCTCGCTTGCGGTTCGTTCCGGGCGGCGACCAGCCGCCACCCGACCACCCGCATCGACCACTTGTTGCCGCCCCTGATCCTACCCCTCCGGCGCGCGGTCTGCAACGCAAGCCGGGCCGGACGGCGCGCGTTCGGGCCGTGCGGGCGCTGGACGCGGCCCCGGCAATGGGTTATCGCGAGGGCGACGATGGGCCGTCCCGACCGGGTGCGTTCCCGGGGCCGGTCCCGTCGCAGAATCCACGAAAGCGAAAGAAAGCCAACCCGTGCAGCCCCCCCTTCAAAGCGTCTGCGTCTATTGTGGCTCCTCCGTCGGAAACCGCCCGATCTACCGGGAAAGCGCCGTGGCCCTCGGCCGGCTTCTGGCGGAAAGCGGCATCCGGCTCGTCTATGGCGGCGGCAGCATCGGGCTGATGGGCGCCATGGCCGGCGCTTGCCTCGATGCCGGCGGCCAGGTCACCGGCATCATTCCGCACTTCCTGGACGAGCTCGAGGTCGGCATGACGGGCCTGACCGCCATCGAGAAGACCGAGAGCATGCACCAGCGCAAGGATCGCATGGCGGAGATCTCGGACGGCTTCATCGTCATGCCGGGCGGCCTCGGCACACTGGACGAGACCTTCGAGATCCTGACATGGCGGCAGCTTCAGCTGCACGACAAGCCGATCGTGCTGCTCAATCTGGAAGGCTATTGGGACCTGTTCGTCCACCTGCTGGAGCATCAGGTGAACGAGGGTTTCGTGAAGCCAGAGAATCTGCACCTATTCCAAGTCGTTGACAGTGTCGAGGATGCGCTCCCGGCGCTCGCGCGGCAGCCGAGCCGAACGAGCGACGTGCGCACGAAGTGGACCTGATACGATCCCGGAGGTGGGCGGACGGCAGGGGCAGACCGGCACCGCAAGCATCACCGGTGGGGGCATCATCGGTGGGAGAGTTCGCGCGTGAAGCTGACCCGAACCTATCGCCGGCTCGTCCGCGACACGACGATCAACGATACGAGCCTGCTTTCGACCGACTACCTGAACCATTTCAACGAACTGGTGATGATGGTCGAGATGGCGGCGGACATGCCGGAGATGCTCGAGGAAGCGGCCGGATGGCGCTTCAAGAGCTACCAGCAGCATTTCGCCGACAGCGTCTTCCAGCACAAGGATCTGGCGGTCTGGGCCTATGAGCACGCGCCCGACGCCTGGCGGCAGCCGATGGACCGCTGCACCGCGGCGCTGCGCGGGCGGGTAGAGGACGGGCTGCCCCGCCTGCTGGCCCTGCACGAGGCCGGCGATGCGGCCGGCGCGTCGGCCGAGGCGCGGGCCTTCGCCCAGGAGATCGGCCGGCGGCTCGACAGTCTGAGCGCGATCATCAACGCGGCCGTGACGCCCGAGGAAGCGGAAACGCTGGCCGAGGAGGCGGAGAGCGACGCGCTGGTCGATCACGCGCCCGCCGGCCGCGAGGGCGGCGCGGTCCTCGGCCAGTCCGACATCGACAAGCTGTTCGAGTGAGGCGGCGCCGACGTGGCGCGGGCGCGGCGCGCTACAGGATTTCGGTCGCGCGCAGCACCAGATAGAGCAGCGCCAGCATCTGCGCCAGATTGATCAGCACGCTGGTGCGGTGGAGCGCCTTGAAGCGCTTGCCGGCCGCCTTGTCGCCGGCGAGTTCCGCGTCGCGCGCCTGGTTGATCCGCCCGACGAGCACGAAGCGCGACAGCGCGAAGCCGCTCGCCACCACCGCCAGCACGCCGGCGCCGACGAAGCCGCCCTCCCAGACGGCGACCGGAACCCCGATCGCGGAGACCGCGAGCCCGACGAGATAATAGCGCGGAAACAACCCGCGCAGGAAGCGGCCGGCCGCCTCGCCCTCCAGGAAGCGGAAGACCGAGGGCGCGACCAGGCCGGCGAAGAACAGCATGGCGCCGAGCAGCGCTGTGGCGAGGGCGAGGTGAAGGGTCATGCCCCCAAGATAATGGACGCGCGCGCCGAGGGAAGACCCGATATTGCCCGCCCCCGTCCCGGGCTGTATGGTCCGGGCGATTTCGGCCGGGGGTGGGAGATGTGGCCCGCCTCCAGCGCGTGTCGGGCCGTCGGTCGCCACCGGCAGCCGCCCGGCGCCATCGACCTTCCGACCTAGGCCAGGGGAGCCCGAAGCCGCCATGGACAAGATCAAAGTCAAAAACCCGGTCGTCGAGCTCGACGGCGACGAGATGACCCGGATCATCTGGGACTTCATCAAGAACAAGCTGATCCTGCCCTATCTCGACATCGACCTGAAATACTACGACCTGTCGATCCAGAAGCGCGACGAGACCGACGACCAGATCACGGTCGACGCGGCGCACGCGATCCTGGAGCATCGGGTCGGCGTCAAGTGCGCCACCATCACGCCGGACGAGCAGCGGGTCGAGGAGTTCGGCCTGAAGAAGATGTGGCGCTCGCCGAACGGCACGATCCGGAACATCCTGGACGGCACCGTCTTCCGCGAGCCGATCGTGTGCCAGAACGTGCCGAAGCTGGTTCCCTCCTGGACCAAGCCGATCGTCGTCGCCCGTCACGCCTTCGGCGACCAGTATCGCGCGACCGACTTCCTGATCCCGGGCGCGGGGCTGCTCTCCATCACCTTCACGCCGGAGGATCCGGAGGGCGAGACGATCCGCCACCAGGTCTTCAAGTTCGACGGCCCGGGCATCGCGATGGGCATGTACAATCTCGACAGCTCGATCCGCGGCTTCGCGCGCGCCTGCATGAACTACGGGCTGATGCGCAAGTATCCGGTCTACCTCTCGACCAAGAACACGATCCTCAAGGCCTATGACGGCCGCTTCAAGGACATCTTCCAGGAGGTCTACGAGAGCGAGTTCAAGGAAACCTTCGAGAAGGCCGGCATCTGGTACGAGCACCGGCTGATCGACGACATGGTCGCCTTCGCGCTGAAGAGCTCGGGCGACTTCGTCTGGGCGGCGAAGAACTACGACGGCGACGTGCAGTCGGACTCGGTCGCCCAGGGCTTCGGCTCGCTCGGCCTGATGACCTCGGTGCTGATGACGCCGAACGCGGACGTGGTCGAGGCCGAGGCCGCGCACGGCACGGTCACCCGTCACTTCCGCCAGCATCAGCAGGGCAAGGAGACCTCCACGAACCCGGTCGCCTCGATCTTCGCCTGGACCCGCGGCCTCAAGTCGCGCGGCGAGTTCGACGACACGCCGGACGTGGTCCGCTTCGCCGAACTGCTGGAGAAGGTCTGCATCGAGACCATCGAGAACGGCGCCATGACCAAGGATCTGGCGCTGCTGATCGGCGACAAGCAGCCCTGGCTCACCACCAACCAGTTCCTCGACAAGCTCGACCAGGGCCTGCGCGAGAAGATGGAGAACGAGTGGTAGGGCCCATGGACCGGCCCGGAATGCAGAAGGCCCCGCCGGGATCGGCGGGGCCTTCTCGTTTCCGCGCGATGCGTGCGGCGCGATCTCAGACCACGAGCACGGGACAATCCGCCAGGCTGGTGACCTTGTGGGAGACGCTGCCCAGCAGATAGTTCTCCAGGTCGCCGTGGCCGCGGCTGCCGAGCACGATCATGTCGGCCCCGTGCTCCTCGCCGAAAGCGACGATGGTACGCGACGGCGGCCCGCGTTTGACGAAGGCCCGCACATTCTCCGCACCGCCCTCGATGGCGTATTTCTTGGCCGCCTCGCTCACCTCCACGGCGTAGCTGCGCAGCGCGTCGTCCATCGTTTCCGGCTCCTGCGGCCGGACCATCGACATCGACGCCTCCAGCAGGCTGTGGTGCCGGAAGACGGTCAGCAGCGTGAGATCGCTCTCGTAGCGCCGTTGCAGGTCCAGGGCCACGTCCAGCGCCTTGTAGGAACGCTCGGAGCCGTCCATCGCGACCAGGATGTTTTTGAACATCGGCTATTTCCCCCTATTCGCCGCTTCACCTGAATGCGAGGTCGCGCAGGAAGAGCGCGATCTCCGGGAAGAAGATCAGCGCCGCCGCCACCCCGATCAGGATGATCGTGAAGGGCGGGATACCGCGGACCACCTCGAGGTAGGGTCGCTTGAAGATGGCGATCGCCGTGAAGATGTCGCATCCGAAGGGCGGCGTCGCGGAACCGATCGCCACCTGCAGCGTGATCACGGTACCGACCAGTACCTTGTCGAGCCCGACGGAATCCACGACCGGCGCGAAGATCGGCACCAGCACCAGGATCACGACGATCGGATCGACGAACATGCAGCCGATGAAGAAGGCGACGGAAATCACCGCCAGCACGCCCTTCGGCCCCATCTCGGTGATGCCGATGGAGCCCAGCAGCTCCTGCGGGATCTGCGCGAAGGAGATCACCCAGGAGAAGGCCGCCCCGGCCGCCACCAGGATGAACACCACCGACGTGATCAGCCCGGTCGACTTCGCGATCCGGAAGATGTCCACGGCACTCAGCGAGCGGAACACCAGGAACTCCAGGATCAGCGCGTAGAGCACGCAGGCCGCCGCCGCCTCGGTCGGGCTGAAGATGCCGCCATAGATGCCGCCGACGATGATCACCGGGAAGCCGAGCGGCCACAGCGCCTTGCGCGTCGCGTCCAGCCGCTCCGACCAGGTCGCCTTCTCCTCCGTCGGCACGCCCTTCACGGTGGCGTAGAAGATCGAATAGGCCGAGAACAGCACAAGCAGCAGCAGGCCCGGCCCGATGCCGGCGATGAACAACTCCGCGATCGAGGTCGAGGAGATCACGCCGTAGATGATCATCCCGATCGAGGGCGGAATCAGGAAGGCGATGTCGCTCGCATTGATGATCAGGCCGAGGACGAAGCTGTCGTTGTAGCCGGCTTTCAGCATGCGCGGGCGCAAGGGGCTGCCGACGGCGACCACGGTCGCCTGCGTCGAGCCCGAGACCGCGCCGAACAGCGTGCAGGCCGCCGCGGTCGAGACCGCCAGCCCGCCCTTGATGTGGCCGATGAAGCGCATCACCAGGTCGATCAAGCGTCCGGCGCTTTCGCCGCGGGTCATGATATCGGCGGCCAGGATGAACATCGGCACCGCGATCAGCGATGCCGGACGGATGCCCGCCATCATCTGCTGGATCATGAAATCCATCTTCTGGATGCCGCCGAACAGCTCATAGAAGCCGTAGAAGGCCCCCATGATGAGCGGAACCATCATCGGGAATCCCGCCAGCAGCAGGATGATCATGATGGCTGAGATTTTCGTGGCCATGTCGCGCGCCCTCCCCTCAGACTTCCATCTCGTCTTCCTCGTACCCCTCCAGCACGCTGGTGGAGAGGTAGACGTCGCGCGAGGTCAGGTTCTTCACCGTGGTGAGCGCGTATTGCAGGCCCGTGATGAACAGCCCGACCGGCACCCACAGATAGATCCAGTAGACCGGAATCTGCAGCGCCGACAGGACGCGCCCGCTGGTCGCCACCTTGCCGATATAGCCGACCGCGAAGTAGCACAGCGCAAACATCGCGATCGCCGTGACGGCGGAGATGATGATCATCATCACCTTGCGCCCCGGGACCGGAAGCGTGTCGAAAATCGCCGACATCCTGATGTGCCGGCCGTGACGCGCCGCGTAGCCGATCCCGGCGAAGGTGATCAGCACGATCAGGATGCGGTTCACCTCTTCGGTGAAGTAGATGCTGTAGGAAAGCAGGAACCGGCAGATCACGTTGGCGACCGTGTTGAGCGCCATGAGCAGGACGCCGCCGGCCAGCGCCACGATTTCGACCTTGCCGATGAAGCTGTCGATCGTGCCGAGAATCCCCGGCAGAGCCGACGGCGGCTCGGCGTGTTTATCGTTGTCATCCATCCCTTGATCGCTCCCCCCGCATGCGAACGCCCGAACCCCGGGCGACGCCCCATCGGGCGCCGTCCGGGCCTCGGGCGTTACGCGGATCGACCCGTCGGCCGCATCAGTTCATCTGACGCGCTTCCTTCAGGTCCTCCTTCATTTGCTCGAGAATGGCCTTGCCACTCTCGCCGGTCATTTCGACGAACTTCGCCTCGACGTCCTTGGCGCGCTCCTTGAAGGGCTCGCGCTGCTCTTCGGTCAGGCGGATGATGTTCATCTCGGGCTTGGCCTCCTTGATCTTCTCGAGCGAGTCCTCGGTGAGGCCGCGCTGATACTCGAGGATGTACTCGAACGCGACGTTCATCGCGTCCTGCACCATCTTCTGCTCATCCTCGGGCAGGCCGTCGAAGAAGTCCTTGTTGGCCATCACCGCGGTGGTGAAGATGTTGTGACCGGTGAAGATGATGTTGTCGGTCACCTCGTACATCTTGGTCGACCAGACCCAGAAGAGCGGATTCTCCTGCCCCTGGATGATGTCGGTCTGAAGGCCGCCATAGACCTCGCCCCAGGGCAGCGGCGTCGGCGTCGCACCGAAGGCCTTGTAGGCTTCCACCAGCAGCGGGTTGGTCATGACCCGGAACTTGACGCCGTCCAGGTCTTCCGGCTGCTCGACCGGGTTCTTGGTGGTCATCACCACCTCACCCTCGGGGAACATGGTGAGCAGCTCCAGCCCCTGCTCCGCATAGAGCGCGTCGAAGTCGTTGTGGATCGCTTCGCTGTTGCGGAAGAAGTCGTTCACCACCGCCGGTTCCGTCGGCAGCATGTAAGGCACGAAGAAGACCTGCGCCTCCGGGATCAGCGAGCCGGTGAACCCCGGCGACTGATCGACGAACTGCAGGATACCGGCCTGCGCCTGCTCCATGATGTCGGCGGATTCGCCGAGCGTGCCGAAGGGGAAGAGCTTCACCGTGTGATCGGAGTTCTTCTCGACCTCTTCCTTGAACTTCTGGGCGAACTTACCCTGGACGTCCTCCATCGCCTCCTCGAAGGCGTAACGCCATGTCGCGGCCTCGGCCGTCGTCGAAAGGAGCGCAGGCGCACTCAATGCGAGGGCGGCGACTGCGGCCAGCGACGCGCTGCGAATGGTCCTTGTTACGGATTGCATATTGTTTCTCTCCCTGTTCCGTGACCGCATCTGTGCGTTCGGTATCACCGACCCCGTCACGAGCCAGCGTCGCGAGCGGCGCGCCCGATGGGCTGTACCGACATACCGCGCCGGTTCGCCGAATCCTGGCTCGGAGAGTTCGGCTACCGAAAAGGACGCTACACCCTGTGATATCGGTGTCAACGGGACCCCGCAACTTATGGGGTATGCTATTGACTTGCCTAATTTTTTTGCAGTACGCGCTGGGATTGCAGCCGGCACGCGCAAATGTCCCCTCGACCAATCCGGCTATTCGAGGCGCGGCCACGTCAGCGGGTTAACAACCCCTGGATTCGCTTCACGATCCGGGAGTCCAGCGGCTTGGTCGGCGGCGCGAACCAGTCGACCAGCCGGCCGTCCGGGCCGATCAGGTATTTGTGGAAGTTCCACCAGGGGCGGCGCCCGAGGATCCCCGCCTCCCGCCTGACCCAGCGATAGAAGGGATGCGCCTCCGGCCCGGTGACATGGACCTTCCGGGCGATCGGGAAATCGACCGCGTAGGTCGACTGGCAGAAGGACCGGATCGCCGCGTCGTCACCCGGCTCCTGATCGGCGAAATCGTTGCTCGGCACCGCCAGAACGGCGAGCCCGCGCGGCCCGAGCTCGCGGTGCAGCCGCACAAGCCCTTCGTATTGCCCGGTGAAGCCACAGCGCGAGGCGGCATTGACCACCAGGATCGGCCCGCCCGCGCAGTCCGACAGGTCGAACCGCCCGCCGTCGGTCAGATCGAAACCGAAAGCATGGGCGCCGGCGCGCGACGGGCGGCCCCCCGCCCTGGCGTTGGTATCCTCATGTATCGTCATGCTGCCTGCTACGTAGGGCGCCGGCATCCGGATTGAAAGCCGGCGAACGCCGCCGTCTTGGAGAAGTCGGCCGCTTCGCGTATCGTCGCGCGGCCATCCTCGAGGGACGACAAGCGCCGATGTTTCCGAGCCTCTTCTACAAGCTGAAGTCCGCCGGCGTGCCGGTGACGCTGCGCGAATATCTGACGCTCCTGGAAGCGCTCGCCCGCGACGTACCGGACCAGTCGGTCGAGCAGTTCTACTACGTCTCCCGCGCCGCGCTGGTGAAGGACGAGCGCCACCTGGACCGCTTCGACCGCGTCTTCGGCGAGGTCTTCAAGGGCGTGGTCCCGGACGACGGCGTGGAGGCGACCGCGCTGCCGACCGAGTGGCTCATGAAACTGGCCGAGAAGCACCTCTCCGAGGAGGAGAAGGCGATGGTCGAGGCCTTGGGGGGCTTCGAGAAGCTGATGGAGACGCTGAAGCAGCGCCTGGAGGAGCAGGAGAAGCGCCACCAGGGCGGCAGCAAATGGATCGGCACCGCCGGCACCAGCCCCTTCGGCGCCTACGGCTATAATCCGGAAGGCGTGCGCATCGGCCAGGAAGAGAGCCGCCACCGTCGGGCGGTCAAGGTGTGGGACGAGCGGCATTTCCAGAATCTCGACAGCGACGAGCCGCTCTCGAACCGCAACATGAAGATCGCGCTCCGCCGGCTGCGCCGGTTCGCGCGCACCGGCGCGGCGTTCGAGCTCGACCTGCCCGACACCATCCGCAGCACGGCGAAGAACGGCGGGTCGGTCGACATCAGGTGGCAGCGCGAGCGGCACAATGCGGTCAAGCTGCTTGCGCTGTACGACGTCGGCGGATCGATGGACGACCACATCATGGAAAGCCGCAAGCTGTTCGACGCGCTGGGCGGCGAGTTCAAGCACGCGATCCATCTCTACTTCCATAACTACGTCTACGAACATCTGTTCGAGGACATGCGCAGCCGCTGGCGCAGCGCGATCTCCACCTGGGATGTGCTCAGGACATACGGCCGCGACTACAAGCTGATCATCGTCGGCGACGCGACCATGAGCCCCTATGAGATCGCCTATCCCGGCGGCAGCGTCGAACATTGGAACGAGGAGCCGGGCCGAGTCTGGATGCAGCGCCTGCTCGACCATTTCGAGAAGGCGGTCTGGCTCAACCCGCAGCCGCCGACGCTCTGGCCGTATCACCAGTCGATCGCGATGGCGCGCGAGCAGATGGAGGGCCGGATGTACCCGCTCACGCTCCGCGGTCTGGACGAGGCGATGCGGGAGTTGTCGTGAGCGCTGCACCCGTCGCGCCTAGGCAGTCGCTGGGCGCCCTCCTCACCCTCGGGTCCGCGGCCGGCTTCGCGATGAACACGCCGATCGCGACCTTCGTCTATGCCGACGGCGGCAACGCGGCGACCCTGATGGGCGCGCGGGCGGCCGCGGCGGGCACGCTCGCGCTGATCCTCCTCCTTGTGCTGCGGCGCGTGCCGCGCGTGCCGCGCGGCGCTTGGGCCGGGCTCTGCGTCGTGACGGTCACGCTGGCGGCGCAGGGTCTCGGCTATCTCGGATCGGTCGCCTTCATCCCCGTCGGGCTGGCGGCCGTCATCTTCTTCACCTGGCCGATCATGGTGGCGCTGATCGACCCGCTGTTCGGCGGACCGAAGCTGCGGGCGATCGACGGCATCGCCTTCCTGATCGCCTTCGGCGGGCTCGCGCTCGCCATCGGCCCCTCGCTGGAGACGCTCGATCCGCGCGGCATCGCGCTCGCGTTGTTGGGGGCGGTCGGGCTCGCCTCCTTTCTGATGTTCAGCCGCAAGGCGCTGGCCTCCACGCCCTCGATGACCGTGACCCTCTACGCGAATTTCGGGGCGGTCGCGCTGTGCGCGCTGGCGGCGCCGATCTTCTTCGACGGGATCGCCTTCCCGACGGCCGGCAGCGGCCAGATCGCCATGGCGGCCGTATGTGGCTTTTACACGCTGGCGCTGCTGCTGCAGTTCGCGGCCCTCAAGGTCGCGAGCGCGCCGACCATCGCAATCCTGTTCAATCTGGAGCCGGTGATCTCCATTCTGGTCGCCGCCCTGCTGCTCGGCGAGGTGCTGACGACGGACCAGTATATCGGCGGCGGTCTCGTCGTCGCGGGCCTGCTGCTCTACAGCCGCCCGGGACGCCGGCGGCGCGGCCGGCCGGCCTGACCGGGCGGCGCTAGGCGAAAGGGCCTTCCGACCGTCTTTTCGCCGCCCGTCGGGTGGTCTAATCTCCGGCCCATGCATCTGACATCGCAACAGATTGAAGAGTTCGACGAGCGGGGATTCCTTGCCTTCCCGGGGCTGCTGGACGCCGAGGAAGTCACCGTCCTGAACGGTGAGCGGCGCCATCTCTACGCCCGCGAAGGCGCGGAGGTGGTGCGTGAGAAGACCTCCGACGCGATCCGGCTCGTCTATGGCGCCCACGACTACAGCGAGCCCTTCCGGCGGCTCTCGCTGCTTCCGCGGATCCTGAACCCGGTGCGCCAGCTGCTGCGCGGGGACGCCTACATCCATCAGAGCCGCCTCAATCCCAAGCAGGGCTTCACCGGCGGCCAGTGGAACTGGCACCAGGATTTCGGCACCTGGCACCGCGAGGACGGCATGCCCGAGCCGCGTTGCGTGATGACCGCGATCATGCTGGACAGCGCGAGCGCGGTGAACGGCCCCCTCCTTCTCGTCCCTGGCAGCCACCGCCACGGCGAGGTGCAGGAGGTCTCGCCCGAGGCCGACGCCAAGGGCTACACCGTGATGCAGATCAGCGAGCCCATGCTGGAGGCGCTGGCCAGCGAGGGCGGGATCGAGGCGCTGACCGGACCGGCCGGCACGGTCGCCTTCATCCACTGCAACCTCGTCCACGGCTCGGCCAACAATGTCAGCCCCTGGCCGCGCGCCATCATGTATATGAACTACAACCGCACCGACAACATGCCGACCGGCGGGAACGAGCGCGCCTGGTTCCACAACAATCCGGACCGGACCGCGCTCGAGCCGGTCGACGACGACGCGCTGCATGCGCTCGCCCGCGAGGCGGCCGCCGCCCGCACCGCGTGACCGGACAGGCCGAACGCAAGAGGAGATCGAAGAAGATGCCCGATGAACTGCGCCAGGATCTTTCGCCGCCGACGCGGCGGCTCGACTGCTCGGACGCGGAATGGAAGATGCGGGTCGAGCTCGCCGCCTGTTATCGGCTGATCCACCACTACGGCTGGACCGACCAGATCTACAATCACATCACGGCGCGCGTGCCGGACACGGACGACGGGCACGAGATCCTGATCAACCCCTACGGCCTCGCCTATGACGAGGTCTGCGCCAGCAACCTGGTGAAGATCGATCTTGAGGGAAATGTCCTCGACGGTTCGACGTACGGCATCAACATGGCCGGCTACACCATCCACAGCGCGATCCACGGCGCGCGGCCGGACCTTGTCTGCGTGCTGCACACCCACAGCCGCGCGGGCGTCGCCGTCTCCTGCCTGGAAGAAGGCTTCCTGGCCATGACCCAGGGCGGCTTCCAGTTCTATAACCGGCTCGCCTATCACGACTACGAGGGCATCGCCCTCGACCTCAGCGAGCGCGAGCGGCTGGTCGCCGATCTCGGTAACCATCATTCAATGATTTTGCGGAATCATGGGTTGCTGACCTGCGGACCCAGCGTCGCGCGCGCCTTCTCGCGGCTCTACTATCTGGAGCAAGCCTGCGAGGTGCAGCTCGACGTGATGCAGGCCGGCCGAAAGATCGTGATGCCGAGCCCGGAGGTTTGCGAGCACACGGCGCAACAGTGGGACACCAACGAGGCGTCGTCGGGCTCCGACGAGCCGGTGCCGGAATGGCCCGCTTACCTGCGCATGCTCGACCGGATCGATCCGAGCTACAGGAACTGACGAGCAAGAGACCTCTTCCGTCCGGGTGGGGACCCGACAAGGGGATGGGGACGTTGGATGCGTACGATGCTGTGCCGCCTGGCCTTGGCGGCGGTCATGATGTGCGGGCTCGCGGCGGCGCCCGCCGCGGCGGAGCACCTGCCGAATCTCGGGGGCGACAGCCTGCCGGCCGTGCCCTTCTTCCCGGGCCTGGGGGACTATCAGCGCGGCGCCTATTTCGCGCGCAAGCTCGAGTGCCTGAAATGCCACGGTCCGGGCGGCACGGGCGAGCAGCCGGGCTGGCCGAAACTCGCGGGCCAGCATGAGCGGTATCTGCTGAACGCGCTGCGCAACTACCGCGACGGCCACCGGCCGCACCCTTTCATGGAACGCTACACCGACCGGCTGACGCTGCAACTGATGCACGACCTGGCGCTCTATTACGCCTGTCAGACCGAGCGGCCGGGGGTGGATAACACCGCACGGTGCGTCCGGTGAGAGGGATTCGATTCAGCCGTGGATGGTCTGATCGCCGCTCAGGCTCTTGGGATCGAGGCTGACGCCGGCCGACAGAAGCTTGATGCCCGCCTCGCCCAGCGCCGCCAGCACCGCCCCGTTCACCTGGTATCGGGTCTGGAAGTAGGTCTGGCTCGGCACCCAGTAGCGCAGGCCCAGCACCACGCCGCCATAGGTGAAATCATGCACGCCGACATGCGGCCGGACCGTCTTCGAAACGCCATCCGACCGTTCAAGAACTGCCCGTAAGGCCTTAACCGCCTTATCGATATCGGCGTCTCCCGCGACCGCGATCTTGGCCTCGACGACGCGGTTCTCGTCGGAATTGAGGATCACCTCGCCGACGATCTCCTTGTTCGGGATGGTGATGCGCTCCGCGTCCTCGCCGATCAGCACCGTGTGGGCGAGGCGGATCTCAACCACCATGCCGGAGACCCCCTTGACCGTGATCGTATTCCCGACGACGAAAGGCCGCGTCAGGATGATCGACAGTCCCGCCCCGTAGTTGCTGAGCGGCCCCTGGATCGCCATCGTCGCGCCGAAGGCTCCGGCGCCGGCGAGCGCGATCAAGGGCGCGATCGATATCCCGAAATTGCCGAGCGTGATGATCACCAGCATCACGACGAGCACGAGGCGCACGACATTGCCGCTGAACCTCGCCAACGTTTCGTCGAGATGCTTGCCCTGCGCGAAGGCTGTCACCTTCTTCGACGCCCAGCCCGAGACGCGCAGCCCGATGGCGAGGAAGATCAGCGCGCCGAGGATCTGCACGCCATAGGCGAGCGCGAACTCGATCGCCCAATCGATGAGGACGCCGACCGCCTCCAGATTCTGCTCCACTGTCTCCGACAAGGGCTCCGGGACCGCACCCGTCGCGCGCGTCGTCTCCGCCGCCGATTCCGCCGTTTCCGCCTGCGCCAACCGCCCGCCGGTCATCGTCAGTCCCCCTCACCCTCCCGTCGCGCCCCAACGCCGACACGCCTTCCCCGCCTGCAACCATAGCGACGGGATGGATAGCGCCGGATTTCATTGTAAACTGCGGGCGCTCGTAGATGCCAACGGTAAGGCTGGATCCGACTGCATGCGGGTTCGAATTCTTCTTTGCGCGCTTGCCCTGGCCGTCACGGCCGCGGCGGCGCCGATACCCGACAGCACCCCCGGCGCGCCGCCGGAGGATGTGGTCTTGCGTCTGGACGAGGCGCAGGTGCACCGCCTGCAGCGGGCGCTCGGCGATGTCGGCCTCTTCCGCGGCGAGACCACCGGCCGCTACGATGCGGCCACCGACCAGGCGATGACGATCTACCGGCGCGACGCGGGCCTGCCGCTCGACGCCCCGATCGATAGCGAAAGCCTGGCGCGGCTGGAGCAGCGCGCCGAGGCCGCGACGCTGCTGAGCGATCTGCAGCAGGCCCGCGCGGCGGAGATCGAACGCGCCCGCGCCGCCCTGCTGGCCGATCGCGCGACCCGCGACCTGGTGGGCGGCGGGGCGCCGCCCGCGGATCCCACGCGCGACGCGAGCCAGTGTCTCGCCGCCCCGAGCGTGCGCTGTCTGCTGGCGGAGGCGAGCGAGAGCGCCAAGGCCGTGTCCGACACCCAGCGGCGCGACTGGGCCTTCGCCGAGATTTTGGCGGTGCAGACGCGCGCCGGCCTCGGTGCGGACGCGCTCGTCACGCTCCGTCACATCGAGGATCCGCGCCGCATCCTGCGGGCCTTGCGCGACATCGCCGTCAGCCAAGCCGCGCACGGCGAACTGGCGGCCGCGGTCGCGGCGGCCGCGCGCATTCCGGACGAGGCGGTGCGTGGCGAGGCGCTCAACGCCATCGCCGGACTGCAGGCGGCCACGGCGACGACCGGGGGGGATGCTCCCACGATTGAGCACGCCGCCGGCCTGGAACCGCGCTTCCGCGCGATCGATCTGATCGACCTCGCCATGGTGCGGATCGACGCGCACGACGCGCCGGGCGCCCAGGCGCTGCTCGAGGAGGGCGCGCACACCATCGCGGCCGTCGACAAGCCGCATCGGCGCGAGTATCCGCGCTTTCGTCTGGCGCTCGCGCGCCTCGCGCTGGCGGAGCAGACCGCCTCCGCGCAGGAAGCGCATGATGCCGTGGCGGCGCTGAGCGAGCCGCATCTGCGCGCCCAGGCCTATGCCCTGCTCTCCGCGCTGCAGCAGCGCCTCGGCGAGGATCCGGGCGCGGCCGAGAGCGCCGCCGAGGAGGCGATCGGCGCGATTCCCAGCCGGTTGCGACGGATCTGGACGGCCGCCGACATCGCCATGACGCTGAAGCGCGACGGCGCGACGGCGACGGCCGAGCACTATCTGGAGATCGCGCGCGAAACGGCGGCTACCTACCAGAGCCCCTGGGGCCGGGCGCGCGCGCTGGCGCGGCTGGCCGACGCCTATCTGCTGCTCGCCGAGGATGACGGCGACGGCCTGCTGCGGCCGTGAACGGCGGCGCGACGCCCGCTCCCGCCTTCGCCGACCATTTCTCGGCCCGTGCCGGGGCCTATCGCACCAGCCGTCCGGGCTATCCGGATGCGCTCTTCGCCTGGCTCGCCGAATTGCCGGCGCGGCGGGACGTCGCCTGGGACTGCGGCTGCGGCAGCGGCCAGGCGAGCGCGTCCCTCGCCCGCCACATCGGCCATGTGATCGCGACCGACCCGAGCCACGCGCAGCTCGCCGAGGCTCCGCCTACGCGCGGCGCGCACTACGCCGCAGCGCTTGCCGAAGCCGCCCCACTCGCCGACCGGTCGGTCGATCTGATCCTGGCGGCGCAGGCGGCGCACTGGTTCGACCAGCAGGCGTTCCACCGCGAAGTCCGGCGCATCGCGCGCGACGGCGCGATCCTGGCGCTCGTCACCTACGGCCCCTTCACCGCCGCCGGCGATTTGGGGCGGGCCCTGGAGGCGTTCTATCATGGGCCGATCCATGCCCATTGGCCGGCAGAGCGCGCACATGTCGAGGCCGGCTACAGGACGCTGCCCTTCCCCTTCGCGGAGATCGAGGCGCCGGCCTTCGCGATGCGCGCCCGCTGGCCGTTCGAGCGGCTGGTCGGCTATATCGACAGCTGGTCGGCGATGAAGGGCTGGCGCGCGGCGCTGGGCCGCGATCCGCTGTCCGAGGTGGCGGCCGAACTCGCCACCGTATGGGGCCCGCGCGAGGGCCGACGGGAGATCCGCTGGCCGCTCAGCCTACGCGTCGGCCGCATCCGCTAGGGCCTTGCAATCGGTTTCGACCGACCGCAGGTACCCCCTTTCACGCCCGCTCATTCCCCGCGCACGAGGCCGATGGAGGGGAGCCCGATGAACGTCCTGATCGTCCACTGCCACCCGAACCCGAAGAGCTTCAACGCGGCACTGACCCGCACCGCCCGGGAGGCGCTGGAGGCCGACGGGCACGCGGTGGCCGTCTCCGATCTCTATGCCGAGGGTTTCGATCCGGTCGAGGCGCCGCGTCACTACCGCAACCGCGCCGACGAGACCACGTTCGCCCCGCTGGGCGAGCAACGCCACGCCTACAAGACGGAGAGCCTGCCGCAGGATGTCGCGCGCGAAATCGCGCGGCTGGAATGGGCCGATCAGGTGATCCTGCAGTTCCCTCTTTGGTGGCACGCGCAGCCGGCGATGCTGAAGGGCTGGTACGACCGGGTCTTCGTCAGCGGCGGGCTCTACACCAGCAAGATGCGCTACGACGCCGGCTACTTCCGGGGCAAGCGAGCGATGCTCTCGATCACCTCCGGCGCGCCGGCGGTCTCTTTCGGGCCGGGCGCGCGCGGCGGCGACCTGGAGGTGCTGCTCTGGCCGATCCAGTACTCGCTCTACTACATGGGCTTCGCGGTGCTGCCGCCTTTCGTCTCCACAGGGATCCAGGGCCACGGCTTCGCCTACCGCGACGCGGACAGTCTCGACCGGCATCTGGAGGCGACACTCACGGACTGGGCCCGGCGCGTGCGGAGGCTGGCGGACGACGCGCCGCTCACCTTCCCCGGCTGGGCGGACTGGGACGAAAACGGGGCGCCGCGCGCGTCCTGATCCGCACGCGGGGCGCCCCGTTCGCCGTTTCAGCTCTCGGACAGCACGCGGCGCAGGATCTCGATCATCTCGTCGATCTGGTCGCGCTCCACCGTCAGCGGCGGGGCGAGGATCCCGGCACTGCCGGTGAACTTCACATGCAGCCCTTCGTGGAACAGCGTCTTCTGCATCGCCCCGCCGTCGCCGGTGATGTCGATGGCGGCCATCAGGCCGTAGCCGCGGATATCGGTGATGCGGTCGATGCCCTTCAGGCTCATCACCTTCTCCTCGAAATAGGGGGCGAGTTCCGCCGCCCGGTCGAACAGGCCCTCGCGCTCGTAAATCGCCATCGTCGCGATGCCGGCGGCGCAGGCCGCCGGATGGCCGGAATAGGTGTAGCCGTGGAAGAACTCGATCGCGTTCTCCGGCGCGGCCTCGGTCACGGTCTCGTAGATATGGTCCTTGGCCGCGACCGCCCCCATCGGCTGGGCGCCGTTGGTGATCGCCTTGGCCATGGTCATGATGTCGGGGGTGACGCCGAAGGCCTGGGCGGCGAAGGGCTTGCCGAGGCGCCCGAAGCCGGTGATCACCTCGTCGAAGACCAGCAGGATGCCGTTCTCGTCGCAAATCTCGCGCAGCCGCTCGAGATACCCCTTGGGCGGAACCAGACAGCCGGTCGAGCCGGCGATCGGCTCCACGAAGCAGGCGGCGATGGTGGTGCCGCCATAGGTGTCGACGGCGCGCTGCAGATCCTCGGCCAGTTCGGCGCCATGCTCGCCCTGCCCCCACTGATACCGGTTCTCCGCGAGCCAGGTATGGCGCATGTGGACGATGCCCGGCATCACGACCGGGAACGTCTCGCGGTTCTTCACCATGCCGGAGAGCGAGACGCCGCCGATATTGACGCCGTGATAGGCGCGCTCGCGGCTGACGAAGCGCAGACGCTGGGCATCGCCGTTGGCCCGGTGATAGGCCATCGCCATCTTCAGCGCGGTGTCGATCGCCTCCGAGCCCGAATTGACGAAGAAGACGTGGTTGATCTCGTCGGGCGTCAGCCGCGCCACCTTCTGGGCGAGATCGAAGCTCCACGGATGGCCGAGCTGGAAGGGCGCGGAATAGTCGCACTCGTGGAGCTGCTGACTGACCGCCTCCGCGATCTCCTTGCGGCCATGGCCGCAGGCCACATTGAAGAGCGACGAGGAGCCGTCGAGCACCCGGCCGCCCTCATGGTTCCAGAGATAGCAGCCCTCGGTCTTCACGACGAGCCGAGGGCTCGCCTTGAAGTCCCGGTTTCCGGTGAAGGGCATCCACTGCTCTTCGAGAGAATTCGCCTGGTATTTCATTGCGTTGTCCCGTTTCCTCCAAGCTGGATCTGCGTCCCGGCGCGGTCGTCCGGGCGCATTCCTCTTGCCAGTTTTCCGATCCTACCGTAGCGTCGCGATTGGCCCAACCATAGGGCCAGAGTACGCCCTTCGATCAGTCCAATCGGATCGGTCGTCGGGTCCATTTCTGGAGCCCCGCCGGTGCGTGATGCGCTGTTCCACATAAGACCAGACTCACCGCTCAGCATCCAGGCGCAAATCCGCGAGTTGATCGTCGATGCGGTGTTGTCGGGACAATTGCCGCCGGGCGATCCGCTGCCGAGTTGCCGGGCGATGGCGAAGCGCCTGCGCGTCTCCCGCAACACGGTGGTCTATGCCTACCAGCGCCTCGTCGATGACGGCTTCCTGACCGCGCGCGAGCGCAGCGGTTTCTACGTCGCCGAGGACGTGATGCAGGGCCGCGTCGCGCCGCAGGCCGCCGACGGGATGGCGCACGCCGCCCGGGGGCCGGCGCCCGACATGCAGCGGCGCTTCCGCATCCGACCCTCGCGCCAGCAGAACATCCGCAAGCCGCAGGATTGGCGGAAGCTGCCCTACCCCTTCATCTACGGCCAGACCGACACCGAGCTCTTCCCGCTGGCGGAATGGCGCGACTGCGCGCGCCAGGTGCTGGGCCGGCGGATGTTCGACGAGGTGACGAACGACATGATGGGCGCGGACGACCCCGTGCTCGTCGAACAGATCCGCACCCACCTGCTGCCCCGGCGCGGCGTCACGGCCGCCGCCGACGAGGTCCTGATCACGCTGGGCGCGCAAAACGCGCTCTATCTTCTGGCGAGCCTGCTGCTGCAGCCGAGCGACACGGTGGTGATGGGAGATCCGGGCTATCCCGACTTCCGTAATCTGGCGCAGTTGCGCACCAACCGGCTGCGCACCATCGCGGTCGACGAGGGCGGCCTGCCGATCGACGGGCGCCTGGAAGGCGCGGAATACATCTTCGTCACCCCCAGCCATCATTTTCCGACCACGGTGACCATGCCGCTCGCCCGGCGGCGCGCGCTGCTGGAGTACGCGGCCGAGCATGACTGCCTCGTCATCGAGGACGACTACGAGCCCGAGGCGAACTACATCTCCGAGCCCACGCCGGCGCTGAAGTCGATGGATCGCGACGGGCGCGTCCTCTATGTCGGCAGCCTGTCGAAGTCGCTCTTCCCCGGGCTTCGGCTCGGCTACATCGTCGCCCCGCGCGAGGTGATCACCGAGCTGCGCGCGCTGCGCCGGCTGATGCTGCGCCATGCCCCGACCGAGTTGCAGCGCATCGCCGGCCTGTTCATCGCCCAGGGCCATCACGACACCTTCGTCAAGCGCATGGCCCGCACCTACGAGCGGCGTTGGACCTGCATGCGCGACGCGCTGAACCGCCACCTGCCCGGCACCGCCCAGGCGCCGAGCTTCGGCGGCACCAGCTTCTGGGTCGAGGGGCCGCCGGACCTCGACGCGGATGCGCTGGCCGAGCGCGCGCTGAAGCGCGGCCTGTTCTTCGAGGCGGGCCGCGTCCATTTCGCGGGCGACCGGCCGCCGACGAACTTCTTCCGCCTCGGCTTCTCCTCCATTGCGGAGAATCGGATCGAGCCGGGGATCGAGCTCCTGGCGCAGCTGATCGGGACGCCGCCGACCGCGAGGGTCGGCTAGTCCGCGAAACTGCGCAGCCAGGCGCGCTGCATCTCGTCCTCCTTGCGTTCCTGCGCCTCCAGATCGGCCAGCGCGCCCCGCCATTGATCGGCCTCGGTCAGCCGGTCGCTGGTCGGGTATATGCCGACCAGCAGGCGGCGAACGCCCTCCCCCTCGCCCAGTCGCAGAGGCAGGATCAGCCGGTAGTAGCCGAAGGAACGTCCGAGGATCTCGAAGTCGCGCTGATAGAAGGAGGGCGTGCGGTCCCGTGCCGCGCGGCCGAACGCGTCATAAACCTCGCGCGCGATCGAGCGGCTGTAGATCTCGTCGATGCGCTTTCCCGTCGGGTCCGCCCCGAGAAGCTTCTTCAGCGCGGGGCCGACGAGCAGATAGCGGGCACCGGCCGGGGCGGTCTCGAGCGCGACGAGCGCGAGATTGCCCATGCACTCCGGCACCTCGCGCAGCGAGAGATCCTGCTGTGCCGGCAAGTCCTCGTCGCTCGACCGGCATTTCTGCCAATAGGCGTAGAGCTGGGCGAGCGGCGGCGGCCGGATATCATTCAGGGAAAGATACTCCGCGGTCCGCGACCAGATCTTGAATCCCGACATGCGTGCCCACAACGACGTTCGCAGGAAACCGTCGCCGCCTTATCTAAGGCGTCCGCCGCCCGAGGCCAACCGCCGAAGAGGGGCGCGAAAAGACGAAACCCTCCCCCCGACGCGCGGGAGGAGGGTTCCCTCGAACCGATCCGCAGCGGACCGTTACTTGGTCAGTTCCGTCCAGATCGCCGTACGCAGCTTCTGCGCCTCCGGCGGACACTCCTTGGAGAAGACGCCCTTGTCGGCATATTCCGCCGGCACGACGATCTCGGGCGCGGTCTTCATGTCCTCGGGCATGTACTGCTCCGAGCCCTTGATCGCGTTGGCGTAGCGCGCGAAGGAGGAGATCAGGGCCGCGTTCTCCGGCGCCATGATGAAGTTCTGGAAGAGCTTCGCGTTCTCCACATTCTCCGCGTCCGCCAGCACGGCGACGTTGTCCATCCAGACCGGATAGCCGGTCGCCGGGTAGCCGTAGACCACGTTCGGGTTCTGCAGCCGCGCGCGGAAGGTGGACCCGTTCCAGTTGACCGAGGCCATCAGGTCGCCCTTGGCCAGCTTCTCGGTCGTGCCGTAGTCCATCGCGATCCATTTCGGCTTGGCCGCCATCAGGACGTCGCGCACCTTCTTCATGATCTCAAGATCGTCGGTGCACTGCTCGCCGCCGACATACATGACGGTGATCGCCATGACGTCCGCCATCTCGGGCACGACATTGACCTTGCCGACCAGCCCTTCCGGCGGGTCGAGGAAGATCTCGGCCGTGTTCGGATCGCCGTCATAGGCCGACTTGTTGACCGCGACGCCGGTCGTGCCCCACTGCCAGGGCACGGTGTAGCGCCGGCCTGGATCGAAATCGACATCGACCCAGCGCTGCTCGACATTCTTGAAGTTCTCCATCTGGTCGGGCCGCGTCTCCATCAAGAGCCCGTCCTGGACGTAGATCGGCACGTAGCTGGCCGACGGCACCACGATGTCGAAACCGTGCCCGCCCGCCTTGATCTTGGTGAGCGCAGTCGTGTTGCTGTCATAGTCCGTGATGGTGACGTCGACGTCGTATTCCTTCTCGAACTTCTCGATCAGCTCGGGGTTGGTGTAGTTGCCCCAATTGAAGATGTTGAGCTGACCCTCGGCCATCGCCGGGCCTGTCGCGAGCGACAGCCCGAGCGCCGCGCTTGCGGCAAGTAGTGTTTTCTTCATCGGTACTCACTCCCTGTTTTCCTAGGCGGTTACGCGCGAAAACCTAAGCCTGTTCCTTCTTGCGGCTCAGGAAGAAGATGACGGTCAGAAGGATCACCGTGACCGCGAGCAGCGCGGTCGAAATCGCGTTGATCTCGGGCGTTATGGCGCGGCGGATCTGGCCCAGCATGTAGGTGGGCAGCGTGTCCTGGCCGGCGGCCTTGACGAGTTCGGTGATCACCACGTCGTCGAGCGAGATCACGAAGGCGAGCATCGCACCGGCCACGATGCCCGGCGCCATCAGCGGCAGCGTCACCCGCCGGAAGGCCTGCCAGGGCGTGGCGTAGAGGTCGGCGGCCGCCGCCTCCAGCGTCTTGTCCATCCCCTCCAGCCGGGCGCGGATCGGCAGATAGGCGAAGGGGATGCAGAAGGCCGTGTGCGCCGCGATCAGGTAGGCGAGCCCCGTATAGCCGGTCGCCACCTTGATCATCGCGAAGAAGACGAGCAGCGCGACGCCGGTCACGATCTCCGGCACCATCAGCGGCTGGTTGATGATGACGTAGATGAAGGTCTGGCCCTTGAAGGGTTCGGTGCGCGTCGTCCCCAGGGCGGCCAGCGTCGACAGCGTGGTCGCGATGCCGGACGCGAAGGAGGCGACCACGAGGCTTCGGATCGTCACTTCCTTCACCTGCTCGTTCGCCCAGGCGCTCTCGTACCAGCGCCAGGAGAACCCCTTGAAGACCGCGATCGATTCGCCGGCGTTGAAGGAGTAGAAGACCAGCGGGAAAAGCGGGGCGTAGAGCACCACGAAGCAGAGGACCGCGACCGTGGTGAAGCCCGGAAGGCTCTGCACCCTGAAGGGCTTGGTCTTGCGCCCGACCGCGCGGGAGAGCGTGTCAGCCATGGCCGGCGCTCCCCTTGTTGACGTTCTTCACATAGACCACGAGCGCGATCATCACGACGAACAGAAGCGTGATCGAGAGCGCGGCCCCGAGCGGCCAGTTGCGCCCGGCGCCGAATTGCAGCTCGATGAAGTTGCCCATCATCATGTTGCGCCCGCCGCCCAAGAGCCGCGGCGTCACATAAGCGCCAAGCGAGGGGATGAAGACCAGGATCGATCCCGCGATCACCCCCGGCTTGACCAGCGGGAAGATCACCTTGCGCAACACCTGCAGGCGGGTGGCGTAGAGGTCGTAGCCGGCCTCGACGAGCTTGAAGTCGAGCCGCTCCATCGCGGCATAGAGCGGCAGCACCATCAGCGGCAGATAGACATAGGCCATGCCGACCAGGTTCGCCCCGTCGGTGAAGAGCATCTGGATCGGCGAGTCGATCAGGCCGAGCTTGAGGAAGGCCGTGTTGATCAGCCCCTCGTTCCGGATCAGCTCCATGATCGCGAAGGTGCGGATCAGGAGGTTGGTCCAGAACGGGATGGTGACCAGGAAGAGCCAGAAGGCGCGCTTCTCGCGCGGGCGCGTCGCGATGAAATAGGCCGTCGGGAACCCCAGCACGAGAGTGCAGATCGTGGTCAGGATCGACAGGCTGAGCGAGCGCCAGAAGATCGTCAGATGCGCGTCGGCGAGACTGACCGTGCCGTCGAAGATGTCACGGCTGAACAGCACCTGGAACCAGGCGTCGGTCGAGAAGTCCCAGATCACGCCGACATAGTCGCCCGGCGTCAGGAAACTGTAGATCACCATGATCAGCAGCGGTCCGCTCGCCGCGAAGGCAAGCCACAGCAAGGCCGGCGTGGAAAGCAGCCAGTTCACGCGCACGCGCCGGCGCGCGGCTTCCGCCTCGGCCTGGCCTCCCGGCGCCATCGCGGCTGATTCCTTGCTCATGGGCCTTCCCGTCCGTTTCCGGTTCGCGAACCCTAGTCCTTCAGCACCTGCACCGCGCGGGTCGGCACCGCGATCCGCACCTGCTGGCCGGTCTCCGGCGCCGTGTCGCCGCGATCGTCGTTCTGGATGCGCGCGATGAAGCGCTCGCCCGAACTCAGCGTCAGGTGATAGTGCGTGTCGGTTCCGAAATAGACGACCGTCTCGACCGTCCCCTGCAGCACGGTCTCGCGGTCGCTCGCCTCGCTGTCCAGGAAGCGGGCCTGTTCCGGCCGCACCACGACGGTGACCGCACCGCTCGCCTTCTCCATGCCTTCCGGCAGGTTCGCCTCGGTCTCCATCCCGGCGTCGAGCTTGAGCCGCGCACGACCTTCAGACACCGATTGAACTTCGGCCCGCAGAAAATTGGTATCGCCGATAAAGTCGGCGACGAAACGCTCCGCCGGCCGGTCGTAGATGTCCCGCGGGCTGCCCACCTGGAGGATCTTGCCGTCGCGCATCACCGCGACGCGGTCGGACATGGTGAGCGCCTCTTCCTGGTCGTGGGTGACGAAGATGAAGGTGATGCCCGTCTCGCTCTGCAGGCGCTTCAGCTCGAGCTGCATGTCCTTGCGCAGCTTGAAGTCGAGCGCCGAGAGCGGCTCGTCCAACAGCAGCACCTGCGGATGCGGCGCCAGCGCGCGGGCGAGCGCCACGCGCTGCTGCTGACCGCCGGAAATCTGGCTGGTACGGCGCTTCTTGAGTGCCTCCATCCGCACGAGCCGCAACATTTCGTCGACGGTCTGCTCGACCTCGTCCTTCGGCTTGCCCTGCATCTCCAGCCCGAAGCCGATATTCTGCCCGACCGTCAGATGGGGGAACAGGGCGTAGCTCTGGAACACCGTGTTGACCGGCCGCTTGTTGGGCGGCAGGCCGGCGATGTCCGTGCCGTTCAGGAAGATCTCGCCGCGCGTCGGATGCTCGAAGCCGGCGAGCAGACGCAGCAGCGTGGTCTTGCCGCAGCCCGACGGCCCGAGCAGCGTGAAGAATTCGTTCTGGCGAATGGAGACTGATACGTCGTCGAGCGCCCGCACCTCCTGATCTCCGCTGCCGAAGATCTTGGAGACGCCGACCACATCCACCGCGTTGTCCGCGGATCGCGTCATGGGTTCAACCCGTGCTCCCCCTGTCGACCCCCGCCGTCCCGCAGTGGCGGGGATCTGGAACGGTGGCGGGACTTGCTGTCCGTTTCGTCCACCACCGCCATTAGGGCGCGTTTGTGATCACATTTCAATGATTTTCCGGAATCGCCGAGTCCAGGGCCGTGCGGCAGGCCTCAGCGATGACGCGTTCCTCGTCGGTCGGCACGCGGTAAGCGGCGGGTTCCGTACCCGCCATCGTCAGGCGCGGACCTCCGTTGCCATTGGCCTCCGTGTCCAGACGGAAGCCGAGCCAGCCCAGCCGGTCCAGGGTGCGTGCCCGAATCGGGGCCGCGTTCTCGCCCACGCCGCCGGTGAAGATCAGCGCGTCGATGCCGTCGAGCGCGGCGGCGGCCGCCCCGATCTCCTGCGCAAGGCGGTCGATATAGAGCGCGATCGCCTCGCCCGCCGCCGGTTCGCCGCTCGCCATCAGCGTCTTCATGTCGCCGGTCAGGCCGGAGACGCCGACGAGCCCGCACGCGTCGTACAGCAAGCGCTCCAGCGCGGCCGCATCGATCGCTTCCATCCGCATCAGATGCAGCAGAACCCCGGGATCGAGGCGACCCGGACGGCTCGCCATCACCAGCCCGTCGAGCGGCGAGAACCCCATGCTCGTATAGACGCCGCGCCCCTCCAGCACGCCCGCGAGGCTGGCCCCGGCGCCGAGATGGGCGATGACGCTGCGCGCCGGCAGCGGCGCGCCGACGATCCGTTCGAACCGGGCGACGATCGACTGGTAGCTCAGCCCATGGAAGCCGTAGCGTCGGACTCCCTTCTCATGCAGCGCGCGGGGGATCGGCAGGCGCTGGCGGACCGGCGGCATGTGGGCGTGGAAGGCGGTATCGAAACAGGCGATCTGCGGCAGGTCGGGCCGGATCGCGGCCAGCGCCTCGATGCCCGCGATATTGTGCGGCTGGTGACGCGGCGCGAAGGGGATGAACCCGCGAAGGTCCGCGATCAACGCCGGCGTCACCCGGACCGGCCGGTCGTAGCGCCCGCCGCCATGGACGATCCGATGGCCGGCGGCGGCGATCGGCGGCAGGCCCTCCGCCTCGGCGAGCCAGTCGAGCACCCGTCCGGTCGCCGCGCGGTGATCGCCGCCGTCGAGCGCCTCGTCCACCGAGGTCTCGCCATCGGCGAGGCAGGCGCCGAAACGCGGTGCCTCACCGGTCAGCCCGGCGACCTGCCCGGCCGCGGCGAGCGTCAGATCGTGCGCCCGGTAGAGCGCGAATTTGAGCGAGCTCGACCCCGCATTGAGGACAAGGAGCCCCGCATCCTGGGCCTGGGTCGCGCCGGTCACGAAATCTCCGCCAAGCTGGGATCGCCGGCGGAGAGCCTAGCCCAGCGCCGGGTCTGCGCCTATGGGCCAAAGCCGGGCATCGGATGGGACAAGCCAGGCGCCTAGAGCCAGAGCAGCGCGGGATGGTCGAACCAGTCGTGGATCCCCACGATCACAGCGTAGATCACGACCGCCACGCCGGCGACCTTCGCGTCGTTCACCCAGGGCCCGCGCTCGGGCGGCCGCCAGGCGCCCTCCGCGCGGTTGATCACCGCCATCTCGACCATCGCCCAGGCGCCCAGCCCGCCGAACAGGACGAGCGAGGGCAGATCGCCATTCACCAACAGGTGGGCCGCCGCCCAGACCGCGACGCCGAGCAGCATCGGGTGGCGGATCTTCGTGCGCACCACCCCGTGCGCCCGCCCGACATCCACCAGGAAGAGCGCCGCCAGCATCGCCGCATTGTTGATCCACCAGGCCTCGATCGGGAGCGCGTAGAGGAAAAGCGGCTCCGCCCCGCGATAGCCGACGATCATCAGGACGACCCCGCCGGCGATGGAAAGCGCCGCCAGCAGCTTGGCCCGCCGGCCCATGGCGGCATGGGTCTTGGGCATCACCCGTTTGAAGAAATGGCCGGCGCACCAGAGGACGAGGCCGAGGATCAGAAGGAGCATGGTCGCTCTCCCGTCTTGAGTGGATCAGCCGGCCGGCTTGACCGCGATGTGGAAGACGCCTTTGCGCGGCCCCGGCAGCCAGCGCCGCTCAACGCGGAATCCGGCCGCTTCCATCGCGGTCTCCAGCTCCTCCACCGTGAAGAAGGCGACCCGGGGCAGCAGGCCGAGGAAGGCGCCCACGGGCAACAGCAGACGCAGCCAGGGCATTGTCCCGCCGAGGCAGGCGGTCGAGGCGACCAGTCGTCCACCCGGTTTCAGCGCGCGGTGGAGCGCCGCCAGCAGCGCCGCCTTGTCGTCGACCAGATGCAGGATGCTGTGCGCCATGGCGAGGTCGTAGCGCGGCCCCGCCTCGGCCATGCGCTCCACATCCGCCTCGATGAACGCGATGTTCTCGATACCGGCGGAAGCCGCCTTTTCCCGCGCGATCGCTAGCATGCGATGGGAAATGTCGAGCGCATCGATATGCGCGACATGGGGCGCATGATGGATCGCGGTCGTGCCAGTGCCGCAACCGACCTCGAGGACCGTCATGTCCGGCGTCAGCAGCGCGCGCGTCTCGTCCAGCTTGCGGCGATAGGACTCCTCGTCCGCGACCGGTTGGCGCGCGTAGCGCGCTGCCATGACGTTCCAGAATCCTGCGCTGCCGGCCATTGGCTTCCCCCATCGCGTCGGTCGATCTCGATGGTGCCGTCATACCTATGCGCTTGCAGAATAGAAATTGCCGAAATGCGTTGATCTGCTATGCATTTACGCATGGATTGGCACGCCGTCGCCTTTGACTGGAACCAGGTCCGCGCCTTCCTGGTCGCGGCGGAGGAAGGGTCCTTCTCCGCGGCCAGCCGGGCCCTGGGGCTAACGCAGCCGACCCTCGGCCGGCAGGTGGCGGCGCTGGAGGAGCGCCTCGGCGTAACCCTGTTCGAGCGGCTGGGTCGCACCCTGTCGCTGACCGAGGCGGGGCTGGAACTGCTCGACCATGTGCGCGAGATGGGCGCGGCGGCGGGCCGCGTCGCCCTCACCGCCTCCGGTCAGTCGCAGCGGGTCGAAGGGCTGGTGCGCGTCACGGCGACGGACGGGCTGGCGATGCATCTGCTGCCGCCCGCGATCGCCCGCATCCGGGAGGACGCGCCCGGCATCCATATCGACATCGTCGCCAGCAATGAGGTGCGCGACCTGCGCCGGCGGGAGGCCGACATTGCGATCCGCCACGCGCGCCCGGAACAGCCGGACCTGATCGCGCGGTCGCTGCGGTCGATCCCAATGCGGCTCTACGCGACGCGCGCCTATCTGGAGCGGATCGGGCGTCCGGCGGCACGCGACGATCTGAGCGGCGTCACCTTCGTCGGGTTCGACCAGTCGGACCGCTATCCGTTGCGGCTCAGGGAGTTGGGCCTCGCGCTGACGCCGGAGAACTTCAAGCTCTCGAGCGAGAGCAGCGCCGTCGCCTGGGCGTTGGTCGAGGCCGGATTGGGAATCGGCATCATGGCGGACGAGGTGGCGGCGACGATGCCCGACATCGCCCTCGCCTTCCCGGAACTGGAGCCGGTCAAGGTTCCCGCCTGGCTGGTGACCCACCGCGAGTTGCGCACGAGCCGCCGCATCCGGCTGGTCTTCGATTGCCTGGCCGAAACGCTTGCATAGGCATGCGACCACTACTAACCCATCGGTCATAGATCGTGGATCGCATCGGTAGTATTCCGGGCTGCCCGAAAGACTACAGCCATGATATGGATGCTCGGCAACCCGTTTGAGGCGATCGAACGAACGCTAATGCAATTGGGTGGGATCCGGTGAGAATCCTCAGTGAAGTCAGCGCCCGCGGCACGACGGCGCGGCTGACCGCGCTCTATCTGCTGTTCGGTATCTGCTGGGTGCTGGCGTCCGATTTGGTCGTCGCGGAATTCGTGCCCTTCAAGGAGCACTTCGCCTCGCAGGTAACGAAGGGGCTCGTCTTCGTTGCGCTGACGGCGGCGCTCTTCGCGCTGATCGTCCATGCGCTCGCGCGTCAGACCTACCAGACCGTCGAGATCCAGCGACGCACCCTGCGCGACACCATCAAGGCGCTCTCGATGGCATTGGAGAAGCGCGATCCCTACACGGCGCGCCACACCTCGCTGGTGGCCCAGCTCGCCGTGGCGATCGGCGCGCGCATGGACCTCTCCGACGACCGTCTCTTCGAGATCGAACTGGGGGCGCTCGTCCACGACATCGGCAAGGTGGCGGTCCCCTCGGACCTGCTGACCAAGCCGACGCGGCTTACCGAGGCCGAATTCGAACTGATCAAGAGCCACCCGCAGGCCGGCTACGAGATCCTTTGCGGCATCGAGTATGGGAACGAGGTTCCCTTGATCGTCCGGGACCATCATGAGCGGCTCGACGGGTCGGGCTACCCGTCGGGCTTGAAGGGAGACGAGATCTCGATCGGCGCGCAGATCGTCGCGGTCGCGGATGTCGCGGAGTCGATGACCAGCCACCGTCCCTACCGACCGGCGCTCGGCGCGGAGGCGGCGATCGCGGAACTCGAACAGGGAAGCGGATGGTTGTACAACGCGGACGCCGTGTCGATCTGCCGCTCCCTGCTGCGCGATCCGGAATTCTCGCTCTCGCTACAGCCCGGAACGGTCGAGGCGCGCACCGCCCGCGCGATCGAAGGCGCCCGCGGAGGGAGGCCCACGGGCCGCCTCGCGACGGATTCGTCGGGATAGGCCCCTCACCCCGCCGCTCAGGATCCCGCCGGCGCGGTCTTCGTCGGCCCGGTTCCGGACCTCGAAACAACAGGCTTCGACGAGCCCATAGGGGATCATGGCGCCGGGTCTCCCTGGCGCGAACGGCATCCGCGTCATTCAAGCAAGCCGCCAAGCAAGCCGCACGGGCCCGCGCAAAGAGAAGCGGCCGCCCCGTTTCCAGGGCGGCCGCCATCGCGATCCGTGCCGGTTCGGCGCGCCTTAGCGCTTCGAGAACTGGAAGCTGCGGCGGGCCTTGGCGCGGCCGTACTTCTTGCGCTCGACCCTACGGTCGTCGCGGGTCAGGAAGCCGGCCGGCTTCAGGCTGGCGCGCAGCGCCGGCTCGTAGGCGATCAGCGCGCGGCTGATGCCGTGGCGCACGGCGCCGGCCTGGCCCGAGAGCCCGCCGCCGGAGACCGTGCAGAGCACGTCGAACTGGTCCGAGCGCTGGGCCGTGTCGAACGGCTGGCGCACGATCATCTGCAGCGTCGGGCGCGCGAAGTAGTGGCCCAACTCCTTGCCGTTGACCGTCATCTTGCCGGAACCCGGCCTGATCCATACGCGGGCGACCGCGTTCTTGCGCCGGCCGGTACCGTAGGCGCGGCCGTGCTCGTCGATCTTGGGCTCGTAGGTGGGCGCGGCCTCGGCCTCGTCCGCCGCCGGCGTGCCGCTGACGGCGTCGCCCAGCTGCGACAGGTCGTTCAGGGTCTGGGTTTCGTCCGCCATATCAGAAGCTCCGCTTGTTCTTGGCGTTGCGCGCGCCGATGTCGAGGGGCTCAGGCTGCTGCGCCTCGTGCGGGTGCTCCGCGCCGGCATAGACCCGCAGGTTCTTCATCTGCTGGCGACCGAGCGGCCCGCTGGAGATCATCCGCTCCACCGCCTTCTCGATCACGCGCTCCGGATAGTTGCCGTCGAGAATCTCCTCGGCGGTCTTGCTCTTGATGCCGCCCGGATAGCCGGTGTGCCAATAGTAGGTCTTGTCCGTGCGCTTCCGGCCGGTCAGCCGCACCTTGTCCGCATTGACGACGACGACGTTGTCGCCACAGTCGATATGCGGGGTGAAGCCGGCCTTGTGCTTGCCGCGCAGGATCTTGGCGATCTCGGCCGCCATACGGCCCAGCACCAGATCTTCGGCGTCGACGAGGTACCACTTCTTGTCGACCTCGGACGCCTTCATGGAATAGGTCTTCATCGCCCGGTCCCGTGTCCCGTTGGAAAAAGGATTCGGACCGCCCGAGGGACGGCCGGCCCGACTGGCGCGGTTTCTACAGAGCGCATCGGCCCCGGTCAACGCTTTTCTTCGGCAGTGTTTCGGATTTTTTCCCTGTTTTTCAGTAGGTTATATTTGCGGTATTATTATACCGCACCAATAAGCATCTGATTCCTGCCGAAAATCCGCCATCGCCGGAAGCCTAACTTAAGTCTCTGTTTTTTCGCCGTTATTCTATGTGACGACACCCGACGGGACGGGTTCCGCGCCGTTGATGCAGGTCAATCCGCCCCCGTTCTCCATCGCCTAAGCTTGCGGGTCGGCGGCGCAGGACCGCCTTTCCGGGCAAGCACACGGGAGCCCCCTTGGAAACGCTGCTGGCCACCAATGCCGTCGGGGACCCGACCAAGGCATTCCTGATCGGTCTCTTCGTCGGGCTGCTGTTCGGCGCGCTCGCCCAGGCAAGCCGCTTCTGCCTGCGCAGCGCCTGCGTCGAGTTCTGGTCCGGCGGACCGCGGGGCCGGTTCGGGCCGTCCCTGGGGGTCTGGCTGTTCGTTTTCGGGGCGGCCGTGCTCGGCACTCAACTGCTCTTGCGGGGCGATGCGCTGAACCCCGATCAGGTGCGCCAACTGACGGCGCCCGGCACCCTTTCCGGCGCGATCGTCGGCGGTCTGATGTTCGGCATCGGCATGGTGCTGGCGCGGGGCTGCGCGAGTCGGCTGCTGGTGCTCTCCGCCACCGGGAACGCGCGCGCCCTGCTCGCGGGGCTGGTCATCACCGTGGTCGCGCAGGCGTCGCTGACGGGGCTGCTCTCGCCGCTGCGGGAGGAGCTCTCCGGCCTCTGGATCATTCCGCCCGGCCCGCGGAACATGCTGGCCCACCTGCCGGAATACACCGGCCTCGCGCTGGGCGTCGCGACCCTCGCCCTGGCCGGCGCGGTCGCCGTCAGGAACCGGCTGGGCCCGGGCCGCGTCCTCCTGTCGCTCGGCCTCGGCGGCACGATCGCGCTCGGCTGGGGCCTCACCGCAGCGCTCTCCCGGGTCTCGTTCGATCCGGTCTCGGTCGGCAGCGTCACCTTCACCGGCCCGTCCGCGGATACGTTGATGGCGCTGATCACCAGGCCGGCGCTGGAGCTGGAGTTCGGCATCGGCCTCGTCCCCGGGGTTTTCGTCGGCTCGTTCCTGTCCGCGGTGGCGCGCGGTGAGTTCAAGATTCAGGTCTTCAACGCCGAGACCGGAACCGTTCGATACCTGGTCGGCGCCTGCCTGATGGGGTTCGGCGGCATGCTCGCCGGCGGGTGCGCCGTCGGAGCGGGCGTGACCGGCGGCTCCGTCTTCTCGCTGACGGCCTGGGTCGCGCTGTTCTGCATGTGGCTCGGCGCCGGCGCCTGCCTTTTCGTTCAGACGGCGCGTCACGCCCTGCCGCTTCGCTACCGGGCGGAGGGCGGCACCGAATAGGTGCCCGTAACATGGGCGACCGCGGTCTCCTCCGGGTCCTGCGCGTCGAAGATGCGCACGTCGCCGACGCACAGCCGCCGCCCGCTCTTCAGCAACGACGCCTCCGCGATCAGATCGTCGCCGGCGCCCGGCTTGGAGAGGAAATGGATCGTCATGTCGGTCGTCACCGCCAGCGGCACCGGCCCGATATCCGCCATCACCGCGATCCACAGCGTGAAGTCCGCGAGCGCGAACATCGCCGGCCCGCTGATCGTGCCGCCCGGCCGGATCGAGATGTCGGAGAAAGGCAGCCGGCAGCGTGCGGTCCCCTCCCCGATCTCCTCGACCACGAAACCGTACAGGTCGGCGAACGGCGCTTCGTGCGCCAGGATTTCGTCGAGTTCGGCACGGGTCAGCTTTGACGGCATGAAAGCACACTCCGAAACGCAATCGAGGGTAGGTTGGCGACGCGGGCGGAGTTTGGCGCGGCCGCTGCCGCCTTGCAACGGCGCCGTCTCGACGCTACCTGGGCGAACAGATACAGTGTCGTTGTCCACACCCTCTTGAGATCCGTGGGAGGCACGCCCGATGACCGCGACCGCCGCTTCGCTTGCACCCGATGAAGCCCTGCTGCTACGCGAGGATTGCGACGGCATCGCACGGCTGACGATGAACCGTCCGAAAGCCTACAACGCGATGTCGGTCGAGCTGATGCAGGCGATGCTGGCCGAGCTGCAGGCGATCGACCGCGATCCGTCGATCTTCTGCGTCGTCATCGAGGGGGCGGGCAAGGGCTTCTGCGCCGGGCACGACCTACGCCAGTTGAAGGAGAACCCCTCGACCGCGTTCCGCGAGAAGACCTTCGGCCTCTGCTCGCAGGTGATGCAGGCGATCATCGGGCTGCGCCAGCCGGTGATCGCCAAGGTGCACGGCATCGCCACCGCCGCCGGCTGCCAGATGGTGGCGAGCTGCGACCTGGCGCTCGCCCAGGCCGATGCGCGCTTCGGCACGCCGGGGGTCAATATCGGCCTGTTCTGCTCGACCCCGATGGTGGCCTTGAGCCGCGCCGTGCCGCGCAAGCAGGCGATGGAGATGCTGCTGACCGGCGACATGATCGACGCGGAGACGGCCGAGGCCTACGGCCTGATCAACCATGCCGTCGCCGGCGGACCGGAAGAGCTCGAGGTGGCCGTCGCGGCGATGGCGGCCAAGATCGCGGAGAAATCCTCCAAGGTGCTGAAAACCGGCAAGGAGGCCTTCTACCGCCAGATCGAGCTGCCGCTCGCCGAGGCCTACGACTACACCTCGGCCATCATGGTCGAGAACATGGGCTATCGCGATGCGGACGAGGGCATCGGCGCCTTCCTGGAGAAGCGCAAGCCCGTCTGGACGGGGGAGTGAGCCGGCGATGACCGTGCTCGCCGCCCCCACGCCGAACGCCGACGTCGACCATGCGGCCGACCGCTATGCCGACGCCTATATCCGCGACATCCTGCGCGACTGCCGGACAATCGCCATGGTCGGCGCCAGCACCAACTGGAACCGGCCGAGCTATTTCGCGATGAAGTACCTGCAGCACAAGGGCTACCGCGTGATTCCGGTCAATCCGCGCTCCGCCGGCGCGGAACTGCTGGGCGAGACGGTGGTGGAGGATCTCGACGACTTGCCCTGCCCGGTCGACATGGTCGACATCTTCCGCAATTCGGAAGCCGCCGGCCATGTGGTCGACCAGGCGCTGACGATCGAGCCGCGGCCCGGCGTGATCTGGATGCAGCTCGGCGTCGTCAACCACGAGGCAGCGGAGCGCGCCGAAGCCGCCGGCTGCAAGGTTGTGATGAACCGCTGCCCGAAGATCGAGTTCGCGCGGCTCTCGGGCGAGCTCGGCTGGAACGGCATCAACAGCCGCGTGATCACCTCGAAGAAGCGGGGGCTTTGATCCGCCGCCCAGCGAGCGACCGCGCTACAACAGACATAGGACGCCGTAGCATCGGGCCAGTCCGAACTGGAAGATGGCCCAGAGTATGACGTCGAGCAGCAGACAGCCGCCCAGGAACCAGGCGATGGTGCGCTTGTTGAGCCGCGGCGTTCGCGCCGCCCGGGTCGGCTTCGCCCCCACCCGCTGGCCCGTCCGCGGCCCCTCTCCCGCCGCCTTCCTGCGCTTGCTCTCGCCCATCGGTTCCCCTGCATACGCCGTGATCGGGTCGGTGCCGCCATGACCGATCTGCGGGTGGATTGGGACCGACCGGCGCAGTTGGGTCAAGAGGGCTGGGACCGGCTGCTCGCCCGCTGCCCGCGCGCCAACGCCTTCCAGAGCTGGTCCTGGGGCGCGACCACGGCCGTGACCCACGGCCACGTCAACCGCCGTGCCGTGGTGCTGGCCGACAATCGACCGATCGGCCTGCTGCAGTTGAGCGAGAAGCGCTACCTCGGCACCTTCATCTTCGCGCAGCTGATCCGCGGGCCGCTCTTCACCGGCGGCGGGGCGACGGCGGCGGCCATGCCGCATGTGCTGAAGCATCTGCGCGGGCTCTACCGGCCGAGCCGCGGCCGGGTGCTGGCCCTGACGCCGGAGCTGGAGGACGGCCCCGTCGCCGACACCTTCCTGCGCGATGCCGGCTTCATCCAGGTGAAGACGGGCTTCACCTCGGCCTGGTTGGACATCTCGCCGAACCAGCGACTGCTGCGCCGCGGCCTGCGCCCCAATTTCCGCAATCAGCTGCGCAAGGCCGAAGCGGGCGAGCTCGTCGTCGAACCGGGCGATGACGCCGCCCGCGACTGGCTGATCGAGCGCCACCGGGCGCACCGCCAGCGCCGGCGCTATGCCGGGCCGAAGCCGGAACTGCTGCGCGCGCTGCCGATCGAGGACATGACGGTGCTGACCGCCCGACTGCCCGATCGGGAGGAGCCGGTGGCCGGCACGCTCTTCCTGCGGCACGGCGCCACCGCGACCTACGAGATCGGCTGGACCGACGAGGCCGGCCGAAGCTCCCACGCGCACAATCTGCTGCTCTGGCAAGGCATCCTGGCGCTGAAGCAGGCGGGCGTCCGGCGGCTCGACGTCGGCGGGTTGGACGATGCGGATGCGGGCGGGGCCGCCCATTTCAAGCGCGGGCTGGGCGGCGAGACTTTCACGCTCGCGGGCACTTTCGTATAAGCGGCCGGGCGTACTCGGTGGCCGGGCACCCGGCCCCGACCGGCCGCGCAGGAGGTTCGCCATGACCGACCAATTCGCCGATCCCGCCGCCCTCGACCGCGCCGCGCTCGAAGAAGGCGCAACCTTCGCCCCGCGCTTCGACGCCGACGGGCTGATCCCGGCGATCGCCCAGGATGCGGAGACGGGGGAGGTGCTGATGCTCGCCTACATGAACGCCGACGCGCTGGCCGCGACGCTCGAGACCGGTGAGGCGCACTACTGGTCGCGCTCGCGCGGTGAGCTTTGGCACAAGGGGGCCATCAGCGGGCAGACCCAGACGGTGCTGGAACTCCGCACCGACTGCGACCAGGACACGATCCTCATGAAGGTGCGCGCCAATGGCGACGGCGGCTGCTGCCATGTCGGCTATCGCAGCTGCTTCTATCGGTCGGCCGGTGGCGACGGATCGCTCGCCCCGAACGGGGTGCCGAAGCTGGCGGACTGAGCCCCCCTACTCCGCCGGGGCGGCGGCGCGCATGCGCCCGTCGCGCGGCAGCAGCAGGACGACGAGGACGGCGAATACGGCGAGCGCGGCGAGCCCCGTCAGGATCGCGCTGAAGTCGCCGGTCCATTCGCGGCCGTACTTGATCAGCAGCACCCCGATCGGCCCCGCCCCGAAGGCGAGCACGAACTTGACCCCGAAGGCGAGCCCCTGGTGCTTCGCCGGCGCGAAGCGGGCGAGCATCATGTTTTCCGCTGGCAGCGCCGAGGTGTTGACGACGACGAGGCCGACGGCGGCGAAGAACAGCGCCCCCTCCCCGAACCAGGCCATGGCGAACAGCAAGGGCGCCATCGCGAGCCAGCCGAGCCCGTAGACGAGCTTCAGCGAATAGCGGTCGGCGAGCCGCCCGCCGACCAGCTGCATCAGCGCGCCGGCGGTATAGACCGCGCCGACGGCGAAGCCGATCCGCGATATGTCGCCGCCGAGCCATCCCAGCATGTTCTCCTCGAACAGCTTCGGCATGGCGGTCTGGGTCGTGTTGTAGATCAGGCCGATCGCGAACATCGGGAACAGAAGCGCCGCGAAGGCCGCCCCGTGCCCCCGTCCGTCGCGCCCGCCGACATCCTCGCGCGCGGCGGCGACGCCCTCGACCACGCGGCCCGTCTTCAGGCACCAGACCATGGCGAGCCCGGCCACGACGCACAGCGTCCCCGGCACCATGAAGGCTCCGCGCCAGCCGAGCGCGTCGATCAGCACGCCGGAAAGCGCGCCGGCGGCCGCCGCGCCCAGCCCGCCGAAGATGCCGTTGACCGCCAGCTTCTGGCCCGTCGCCCCGGTCGAGGTCTTGATCAGCCAGGGGATGCCGACCGGATGGTAGATCGCGCCGAAGAGGCCGATCGCCGCCAACATCGCCCCCAGCATCACCGTGTCGCCGGCGAAGCCGGCGGCCGCCGTGGCCGCGCCCATGCCGAGGAACATGACGGCGAGCATGCCGGGCGCGCTCCAGGTGTCCGCCAGCCGCCCGGCCGGCAGGGCGGCGAGCCCGATCAGCGCGCTCGCCGGTGTCCAAAGCGCGATCAGCGTCTCATAGTCCGACGCCGTCCAGTCCTTCGCGATCGCCAGCACGATGGTGAAATACATCGCCGCGAAATAGTGGAACAGGAAATGCCCGGCGGCGCTGAAAGCGAGCGCCCGCCTGCCCTTGCGGGCGTCGGGATCGTCTATGGTGGGGGAAGCCTGCGACATGGTGATTCAGACGATACGCGTCCGCGGCGCTTCGGCAAGCGTCTCGCATGGGGGGCGACGATTGCCGGTGGCCGGCGCGCTCAACCGCCGCCCTGCGCCCGTGCGCTGTCGGGCGTCGCGCTCTGGCCGCGGTCCTCGCTCCATGCGGGCTCCGGCGGATCGTCCAACCAAGCCGGACAGGCGCCGCCACGGTAGACGCCGATTCTGTCCTCCTCCGCGGCGCCGTGGGTCGTATAGCCCAGGAGCGCCCGCAGCCGTGGACCGAAGCGGGCGGCGATATCGGGGGGCGTCTCCAGATACTGGTTCGATTCCTGGCGCAGCCAGCCCAGGGAATAGGTATTGATCAGGCCCGCCCGAGGGGCGTTGCTGCGGTTCGCGCCGCCCCCGTGCCAAGTCGAGCCGAGGTAGAACAAGGCCGAGCCTTTCGGCATCTCCGCCGAGACCCAGTTCGACACGTCCGGCAGATGCCATGAGCGCAGGAACCGATGCGATCCCGGCACGACGCGCGTCGCGCCGTTCTCGACGGTGAAGTCGCACAGCGCCCACATGACGCCGATCTGCAGTTCGACCCCGGCAAGCTGCACCGGATAGAGCGAGTCGTCGCGATGCAGCGCCTGCTCGCTCTCGCCCGGCATGATCTCGATCGCGGTGAGGCTGCCGATCTGGTAGTTGGCGCAGTGCGGCAGCAGGAACGCGTCGGCCAGCGCGACCACCATGTCGTGCTCGATCAGCGGCGCGGCGCTCGGCGCCTCGCGAAGGATGCCGTTGAAACGATTGGTGAGCGCCCCGTTGAATCCGCTTACCTGCTCCAGACCCGAGCGATCGAGCGCCGGGCGCAGTTCTTCCAAGACGGCGTCGACAACCGACTCGGTCACCAGATCCGTTACCACGACCGCGCCGTCGCGCCGCATCGCCTCGACGATATCATCGACGGGCGCGCCCGCCGCGAAACTCTGTAGGGACATCCGCGCCTCCAAACTCGTTCTCCGCCGCCCGGGCCCGCATGGCGGGCGCCTCATGCTCCACAATTCTGGTTCTCGTAGCATCGGTGTGGGCTGGCAGCCGTCACGCCACCGGTGCGCAAAGGTGGCGCGTGTCGCTTCGCATTGCAAACGGGCATGACGTGGTTTGGCGGCGTTCCCGAAAGGGACCGAACGCGGACGATCTGGCGCGCCAGGAGAACCGTCCGCTTGCGCCGCCGAACCCGCTCTCGCCCCAAAAAGAACGGGCGGCCCGCCTTTCGGCGCGGCCGCCCGTTCGAGCCCGACGGTATTCGGAGGATCAGGCCTGGATCTGGACGTCGATGCCCTTGGTCTGGAGCATCTCCATCAACTCGCCCGTCTCGAACATCTCGCGGATGATGTCGCAGCCGCCGACGAACTCGCCCTTGACGTAGAGCTGCGGGATCGTCGGCCAGTTGGAGAAGTCCTTGATGCCCTGGCGGACCGACTCGTCCTCCAGCACATTGACGCCCTTGAAGGGCACGTTCAGGTGGTTGAGCACCTGAACGACGGCGGCCGAGAAGCCGCATTGCGGGAAGACCGGCGTGCCCTTCATGAAGAGCACCACGTCGCCGCTGCCGACTTCGCCCTGAATCTTTTCGCGGACCTGTTCGTCCATGATCCTCGCTCCTATCCCGTATTCGGCGGGGCTTGGCCCCGCTTGGTGTCGCTGTCCGGTGATCCTATCAGACCACCGGGCACCGCGTCAGCGTTCGGTCTCGCCCGGCCTCAATCGTCCGGCGTGGCGGTCTGCAGCGCCAGCGCGTGCAATTCGCCGCCCATCCGGCCCTGCAGGGCCTGATAGACCATCTGGTGTTGCTGCACCCGGCTCTTGCCCTTGAACTCCGCCGACTTCACGAAGGCGGCGTAGTGGTCGCCGTCGCCGCGCAGATCGTTGATCACGACCTCGGCGTCCGGCAGCGCCTCCTTGATGAAGCGCTCGATCTCGCTCGAACTCATCGGCATCGTCTTGTTGCCTCTCCCTCCTGTTGCGCCGGCCCGGTCGGTGCCGTGAAATGGGGCCTAGAGATCGGCCGCCATGTAGTCGGGTAGCCACGCCTCGTGCCGGGCGCGCAAATCCGCAATCGATATGGTGGCGAGGGTGCCGAGCTTCAACGCGTCCCCGCCGCCGGTACCCAACGCGGTGAGCGTCACCTCGGCGCGCCGCGCTTCCGTTTCGACCGCCTTGGCGTCCGCCTCCGCGACCGCGATGACGTAGCGCGCCTGATCCTCGCCGAAGAGGAAGGCGTGCGGCGCGATCGTGCCGGCCGCGCCTTCGAGGTCGATTTCGGCGCCGGCATGGCCCGCCATCGCCATCTCGGCCAGCCCGACGGCGAGCCCGCCATCCGAGAGATCGTGGCAGGCGGCAACCAGGCCGTCGCCGATCAGGCCGCGCACGAAGCTGCCGTTCATCCGCTCCGCCTCCAGATCGACCGGCGGCGGTGCCCCCTCTTCCACGCCAAGCCTCTGGCGCTGATAGAGACTCTGGCCGAGCCAGCCCTGGGTCTCGCCCACGAGATAGAGCCGATGCCCCGCCCCCGGCATGGCGAGGCCGACGGCCTTCATCGCATCGGCGATCAGGCCGACGCCGCCGATCACCGGGGTGGGCAGGATCGCCTCGCCGTTGGTCTCGTTGTAGAGCGAGACATTGCCCGAGACGACCGGGAAGTCGAGCGCCGAGGCCGCCGCCCCCATGCCCTGCACGCAGCCGACGAACTGGCCCATGATGCGCGGCCGTTCGGGGTTGCCGAAGTTCATGTTGTTGGTGAGTGCCAGCGGTGTCGCGCCGGTCGCCGTGATGTTGCGCCAGGCCTCGGCCACCGCCTGGCGACCGCCGGTCTCCGGATCGGCGAGGCAATAGCGCGGCGTGCAGTCTGTGGTGACGGCCAGCGCCTTGACCGCGCCGCGCTCGGCGATCGCGCGCGCCTCGTCCGGCAGCCGGACGATGGCGGCGTCGGACGCCCCGGGCGGCAGCAGCGTCTCGCCGCGGATCAGATGGTCGTACTGTTCCCAGATCCAGCGGCGCGAGGCGAGGTCGGGGTCGGCGACGAGGTCGCTGAGCGCACGTCCGTAGTCCTCGGGCGCCGGCACCTCGTCCGCCGCGACGACGGCGCGCGGCGGCGTGGGCTCCCACGGCCGCTCATACATCGGCGAGGCGTCGACCAGCGGCGCGACCGGAATCTCGGCGGCGGCGTCGCCATGCCAGAAGAGCTGCAGCGTGCCGGTGTCGGTCACCCGGCCGATGACGGCGAAGTCGAGCTCCCATTTCTCGAAGATGGCGCGCGCCTCGTCCTCGCGGCCGGGCTTGAGGACCATCAGCATGCGCTCCTGGCTTTCGGAGAGCATCAGCTCGTAGGGCGTCATCCCCTCTTCGCGCATCGGCACACGGTCGAGGTCGAGGCGGATGCCGACCCCGCCCTTGTCCGCCATCTCGACCGAGGAGGAGGTGAGGCCCGCCGCCCCCATATCCTGGATCGCGACGATCGCGTCGGTCGCCATCAGTTCCAGACAGGCCTCCAGCAGCAGTTTCTCGGTGAAGGGATCGCCGACCTGGACGGTGGGGCGCTTCTCCTCGGAATCCTCGCTGAACTCGGCGGACGCCATGGTGGCGCCGTGGATGCCGTCGCGGCCGGTCTTGGAGCCGACATAGACGACCGGGTTCCCCACCCCGGCCGCGGCCGAATAGAAGATCTTGTCGGCCTTGGCGAGGCCGACGGTCATGGCGTTCACCAGGATGTTGCCGTTGTAGGCCTTGTGGAAGTTCACTTCCCCGCCGACGGTCGGCACCCCGATGCAGTTGCCGTAGCCGCCGATGCCGGCGACGACGCCGGCGACCAGATGGCGGGTCTTCGGATGATCCGGCGCCCCGAAGCGTAGCGCGTTCAGGCTCGCGATCGGCCGCGCGCCCATGGTGAAGACGTCGCGCAGGATGCCGCCGACGCCGGTCGCCGCGCCCTGATAGGGCTCGATGAAGCTCGGGTGGTTGTGGCTCTCGATCTTGAAGACGGCCGCCTCGCCGTCGCCGATATCGACGACGCCGGCGTTCTCGCCCGGCCCCTGGATCACCTGCGGGCCGGTGGTCGGCAGGGTCTTCAGCCACACGCGGCTCGATTTGTAGGAGCAGTGCTCCGACCACATGACGGAGAAGATGCCGAGCTCCGTCAGATTGGGCGCGCGGCCCATGATCTCCAGGACCGTCCGGTATTCCGCCGGGGTCAGCCCGTGTTCGGCAACGATCTCGTCCGTGATCTCCGGCGCGAGGGTTTCAGAGGATGGCTGGGTCATTCGGCGGACCGATCCTTGGCAAGGCTGGGGCAAGGCGGAGCATGGTGCGGAGGCTCCCGCGGGAGCCGGGCGTTTCCTACTCCGACTCGGGCGCATCGTCAAAGATTTGGGAACGCCGCCGCGCGGCAATTCGCCCGCCCCGCCCGCAATTCGCGTATGGCGGAATCGGCGGCACCCTCTATGATGGGCAACTCGGGGCCGAGAAAACAGAAGCCGACCTGGGACACCGTGCCGATGTCTTCCGACGCCCGGAATCTGCTCAATTGGCGGTATGGCGCCTGCGCGCTCGACAGCGATGCGGAGGATTTCGGTCCCTTCGCGCGCCTCGTCGGCCTGTGGCAGGCACGGCGCGGCGCGGCGGGCGAACTCCCGGCGCGGGGCGATCTCGACTTCTTCGATTTCAAGGGATGGTGGGGCCGGATCGCGATCGCCCGGATCGAGCACGACCCCTTCGACGTGCGTTTCGTGCTGTGGGGGACGCGGCTGACCAGCTGGTGGGGCGTCGACTACACCAATCGGTCGCTGGGTGAGCACGCGCACAGCCCCGACCTCTGGCGCATGGTCGAATGGCGCTATTTCCAGGCGATGGCCGAGGCACCCTTCGTCGGCGTCGCCTGCGGCGGGCTCGACCAGTACGACCGCCCCTACCGCACCATCCTGGGCGTCGACCTACCGTTGGCCGAGGCCGACCAGCTCACCCACGTGCTGATGGCGCATATCGAGATCCCCCATGGTGAGAGCGCGGCGACGGTAATCCCCGAACTCCCCATCGACCGTTACTTCTAGCGGGGATCGGTCACGCGGCCCGTCTTCACGATGCATTAACCAATGCTTCAGGGTTTCCCGCCAGACTTTGGCTCGCGTCCCGACGGGTTGTTGCGGCATCGCTTCGAAGTCGGACGCGTCAATATGCTGGACCTCGCGGTCCGGACAGGTCAGATAAACGGTCGCCGATCCGCCGCATGACGCGTGATCGGCGCACCAGGGGCGTTTAGGTGGTCATCGAACTGATCAAGGGCGTCGCGCTGCTTCTGGCGGTCGCCCTGGTGCACAAGTATGTGATCCGGCTCTGCATGGGCCGGCCGCGTCTGTGCGACGCGGCCTGCGGCCTGATGTTCGGTGGCCTGTGCCTCGTCGTGATGTCGACGCCGGTCGAGCTGACACCTGGCGTCATCTTCGATCCCCGATCGGTCGTCCTCAGCCTGGCCGGGCTCTTCTCCGGCCCCGTCGGCGGCCTGATCGCAGGCGCGGTCGCGGGATCCTACCGGCTGTGGATCGGCGGCAGCGGCGCCGTGGTCGGCGTCTCCGTCGTGGTGTTGTGCGTGCTGGCCGGACTGGCCTTCCGGGCCTATCTCGCGCGCGGCAACCGGGCCATCACGCTCGGCAACCTGCTGCTCTTCGGCTTCACCGTCCATATCGCCGTGATCGGGCTCTTCACGCAGCTGCCGGCGGACGTGGTCGACGCGGTGCTCGCCAACATCGCCCTGCCCATCCTGCTCGCCTTCACGCCGGGTACGGCAATGCTCGGCCTGCTGCTGCAGGACAATATCCGCACCGCGGCGCTGCGCGAGAGCCTGCTGGAGACCACCGAGGAGGCGCTCGACGCGAAACGCCGCCTGCAAAACGCCTATCAGGACCTGCAGGACAAGCAGAAGCTGATCGACGAACATTCGATCTACAGCGAGACCGACAGGAACGGTCGGATCATCGCGGTCAACGACTTGCTGTGCCAGCTATCGGGCTACAGCCGTGAGGAGCTGATCGGCCAGAACCACCGCATCATGGGCTCGGGCGAACATCCCCCCGACTTCTACGAGGCGATGTGGCGAACCATCACCAACGGCAAGATCTGGCGCGGCGTGATCAAGAACCGCACGAAGGACGGGCGGCACTTCTATCTGAAATCGACCATCGTGCCGAAACGCGACGGCATGGGCGACATCATCGGCTACGCGGCGATCCGCACCGACGTGACAGACGACATGGAACGGCAGAACGAGGCGATCGCGGCGCGCAACGCCGCGCTCGAGGCGGATGCCGCGAAATCGAACTTCATCGCGACCATGAGCCACGAGCTGCGCACGCCGCTCAACGCGATCCTCGGCTTCAGCGACGTCATCCGCCAGGAGATCATGGGTCCGCTCGGCCACCACAAATACCGCGAATATATCGAGGATATTCACTTCAGTGCGGAAGCCCTGAAGGAGATGGTCGACGATGTGCTGAACATCTCCCGGGTCGATCTGAACGGCTTCGAGTTCCATGACGAGGAATACGACATCGTCGCCCATTCGGACTCGATCGTGCGGCGCTTCATGCCGATCGCGAAGAATCGGAACATCCAGCTCCTGACCACCGTCGACGAGGATTTCCCGCGCTTCCTCGTCGGCGACCCGCGGGTCCAGCAGCACATCCAGAACAATCTGTTGTCGAACGCCATCAAGTTCTCGCGCGACGGCGGCACCGTGCGGATCGCGTTCCAGACGGCCGGCGCGGAGGAGATCATGATCAGCATCAGCGATTCCGGCCACGGCATGTCGGAGGACCTGATCGAACGGCTCGGCGAACCCTTCCTGCGCGAGAACAAGCCGCATATCGCGAAGGGCACGCAGGACGGCGTCGGACTCGGCTTCTACATCACCAAGAGCCTGGTGGAGGCACGCGGCGGCCGAATCGAAGTGGAAAGCGAACTCGGCGTCGGGACCGTCGTGCGCGCGATCTATCCGCGTTCGGCCTTCCCCCAGCCGCCCAGCACGACACGCTCGCGCTCGGACGATACGCCGGACGAGGTGCTCGCCGGTTAATGCGTTGCGTCAAGCCAGCAGCCGATGCGCCGCCATCGCCTCGTAGGCGGGCCGGGCGCTCCGCGCCATCGCCTCCAACTCGTCGGGCAACGTCTCCGGCGGCGGGCTCGCCTTGACGAAGCCGGTCGAGGCCTCCACCGCCGCGTACCAGACCGGCGCCCAAACGCCATCGCTTTCCCGGCGGCCGGCCGGCCAGGAGAGCATCGCCGCGTCGAACGGGATTCCGACCGCCGCGCACAGGGCCCGAAGCGCGCTTTCGGGATCCGCCAGCACGTCGGTCGAATCCAGCACGGGCGGCACCCGGCCGGTCGCGTGGCGGACATGCTCGAAGATCTCGAGCTGGCGCTCGAAACCGAGCTCGAACGGCTCCGGCCGCCCCCGCCCCCTGGCGAAGGAGGCGACCACCGCACGCGGATCGCGGATCAGGAAGGCATTGGAAAGCCCCTCCGTCCAGCCGAGCGGATCGTCCGGCAGCAGGTGCTGGGCCATGTGCTTCTGGTACCAGACCGCGGCGCCGCCCGGCACCGGTCCGACGAGTTGCCGCGTCACGGCCGCGAAATCCGCCGGTTGGCTCGCGATCACCTCGTCGCGCATCGGATGGTCGAGGCCGGTCCGGGTCAGGTAGGCGCTGTAGAGCGGCTCGTCCGTCACCGTGCAATCGGCGCGGTTCTCGAAGCTGCGCATCATCGCGGTCGAGATGTTGCGCGGCCCGGACCACATGGCGATGCGGACCGGCACCGCGACATCCCCGGCCGCACTCATGCGGACAGGGTCTCCGGCGGGCAGACCCGCTCGATCAGCGCGCGATAGGCCTCCTGCAGCCGGGCGGTCACCGGACCGCGCGCGCCCTCGCCGATCACCCGCCCGTCGATCTCGCGGACCGGGATGACGCCGGCGAAGGTGCCGGTGACGAAGGCCTCCTCGGCCGAATAGGCCTGGGTCAGCGAGAAGCTGCGCTCCTCGACCGCCAGCCCGAGGTCGCGTGCGAGCGCGATCACGTTGGCCCGCGTGATGCCGGCGAGACAATAGAGGCCGCTCGACGTCCAGACCGCTCCGTCGCGCACGATGAAGAAATGGGTCGAGTTGCAGGTCGCGACGAAGCCGTGCGGGTCGAGCATCAACGCCTCGTCCGCCCCCGCCTTCTCGGCCTGGATGCAGGCCGCGATGCAGTTCAGCTTGGAGAGCGAGTTCCACAGCGGGTCCTGCACGTCGGGCGGCCCGCGATGAACATGGACCGTATGAAGCCGAAGCCCGGTCTCCAGCACCGCGGGATTGGCTTGCTTCCATTCCGGGATGATGACCACGGTGGCGCCGCCGACGTTCGCGCGCGGGCTCTGAAAGGGCGTGGCCTTCTCGCCGCGGCTCACCACCAGGCGGATATGCACGCCGCTCTCCATGCCGTTCGCGCGGCAGACCTCCAGGATCGCGGCATGCAGCGCCTCGCGCGTCATCCCGATGTCGAGATCGATCGCCTTCGCCCCCTCCCACAGCCGCGCCAGATGGCGGTCGATGAAGGCGAGCTTGCCGTTGTGCAGGCGGATTCCCTCCCACACGCCGTCGCCCAGCAGGAAGCCGCTGTCGAAGACGCTGACGACCGCCTCCCCGCGCGGCACGATCCGGCCGTTGACCGAAATCTTCACCGTCTCGTTGCGCGGATCGGCCCCGTGCGCGTGGCTGCCGGACTCCATGGCTCTGAGCGCTCCTTCTCTCCCGTCGTGCGTCCGAGCGGGAGCCTAGCGAGGCGAGACGGGGCTGGAAAGCGCCGCCGTCGCCCTGTAATAGGCCGTTTACCCGTCCCGGAGCCGGGCCTAGCGAGCGGGAGCCAGATGTGAGCGAACCGAAGACCGCGATCGTGATCGGCGCCGGCGTCGTCGGCATCTCCTGCGCGCTGCAGCTTGCCCGCGCGGGCCTCTCGGTCACGGTGGTCGACCGCGGACCGGTCGGCGGCGGCACCAGCCACGGCAATGCGGGCGCCATCCTGCGCGCCGCCTCGCCTATCGCCACGCCGGGGATCCTGCGCGAGGTCCCCTCCATGCTGCTGGATCCGACGGGTCCGCTGACGCTGCGCTGGCGCCATCTGCCGAGGCTCGCGCCCTGGCTGCTGCGCTTCCTGAGGGAGAGCCGGCCGGACCGCTTCCGCCGGAACGCGGACGCGATCTGGCAGTTGGGCGACGGCGCGGTCGACGCCTGGCGCCGGCAGGTGCGCGGCACGCCGGGCGAAGCGCTGCTGCGTTCGGTCGGCTGGCTCAAGGTCTATGAGCGCGAGGAGAGCTTCGAGGCAGCCCAGCCGAGCCTCGATCTTTATCGCGACCGCGGTGCCGCGATCGAGACCTTCGACCGCGACGAGCTGCGTCAGCTGGAACCCAACCTCGCGCCGATCTTCGCGCGCGGCGCGCTGCATGCCGACGGGCTGTTCGCGCTCAACCCGCGCCGGCTGGTCGAGGTCTGCGCCGAGGAGGCCCGCGCCCATGGCGCGACCATCCGCCAGGCGGAGGTGGTCGACGTGGCCGCCGACGCGACGGGCGCGCGCGTGACGCTCGCCGGCGGCGAGACGCTCGCCGCCGACCGGCTGGTGCTCGCGGCCGGCGCCTTTTCCAAGGGGCTGGCGGCGAAGCTGGGCGCGCGCGTACCGCTCGACACCGAGCGCGGCTATCACCTGATGTTCGAGACGCCGGAGCGCTCGCTCAACCGCCCGACGGTTTGGGAGGAGAAGGGATTCGTGCTCTGTCCGATGGAACATGGGCTGCGCATGACCTCGCAGGTCGAGCTCGCCGGGCTGAAGGCGCCGCCGGACTACCGCCGGATCGAGAAGATGGTGCCGCTCGCGCGGCGCATGCTGCCCACGCTCGAGGGCGATGCCAGTGACCGCTGGCTCGGCTTCCGGCCGAGCACGCCGGATTCCGTGCCCGTCGTGGGGACGAGCCCGCGGGCGCCGACCGCGATCCTCGCCTTCGGGCACCAGCATTACGGCCTGTCGCTCGCCGCCCGCACGGGCGAGGTGGTCGCCGCGCTGGCGCTCGGTCGCGATCCGGGCGTCGACACCGCCGCGCTTTCGCCCGCGCGCTACGGCTGACGACCAGACGTCCGGGCGGTGTTCGGGCCCGGAAGAGCGATCGCCTCCTGGCCGCTAGGTGCGGAGGGAAATGCCATCGGCCAGCGAGGTCCGGTAGGCCCGCCAGGCCGGCAGCACCCCCGCCAGTAGGCCGGCGAGGAAGACGAGCGCGATCAGCGCCAGATCGCGTTCGCCCGGTGCGGAAATGGCGATCGTAAGCCCGTAGGCGTCCTTGACGATCGGCCGCGCGCACGCCAGCCCGACATAGAGGAGCCCGAGACCGGCAGCGAGACCCGCGGCGGTCAGGATCGCCGCCTCGCCCAGCATCAGCGCGAAGATATGGCGCGGGCCCGCGCCGACGGCGCGAAGCACCGCCATCTCGCGCCGGCGCTCTTTCAGGCTGGCGAGCAGCATCGTCACCATGCAGACGAAGCCGATCAGCACAACGAACCCGGCGACGATCGCAAGCGCGCGTTCGGCCGTGCCCATCAGGCTCCACAGCCCTTGCAGCGCGGCTCCGGGCAGGATCGCGAGCAGCGGCTCGGCGGGGTACTCGTTCACGAAACGCTGGACCTCGAAGGTCGCGAAGCGCGACTCGAGCCCGACCAGGAAGGCCGTGACGGCCTGCGGCCGCAAGTCCATCGTCCGCACCGCCTCGGCACTGAACGTGGTGCCCGGCATCTGCCGGCCGCCGCGCCAATCGACGTGGATCGCCTCGATCCCCTCGAGGCTGACATGGACCGTGCGGTCGACGGGCGTGCCGGTACGCTCCAGGATGCCGGTGATGCGGAAGGGCTTGTCGTCGTGACGCTGCAGGCCGATCTCGCCCAACCCGTGGGCGACGACGATCTCATCGCCGACCCGATACCCGAACGCCTCGGCCACGTCGGCCCCGAGAACCGCGTCGAAGACGTCGTCGAACGGCGCACCCGCGGCGAACACGAGCGACCGGTCGCGCCCGAACCGGTAGTGTCGGAAGTAGTCCAGATTCGTGCCGAGCACGCGGAAGCCGCGGAAGGAATCGCCGAGCGAGAGCGGGATCGTCCAGGCCACCTGCGGGTGCGCCGCGATCTCGCGGTAGCTCTGCCAGGAAATGTTGTTGGTCGCATCGCCGATGCGGAAGACGGAATAGAGCAGCAGCGGGATCTCCCCGCTGCGCGCACCGACGATCAGGTCGGTGCCGGAGATGGTGTTGGCGAAGCTCGCCTTGGCCTCGGTGCGGATCTTCTCGACGCCCAGGAGAAGCGTCACGCTGACGGCGATGGCGAAGATGGTGAGCGCCGCCGTCCCGCGCCGGTTGGCGAGACTGCTTAGGGCGAGCGTCGCGAGGAACCTCATGGCGTGTCGCCCTCCTCTGCCGCCCGATTGATCCGCGCGAATTCGACGGTACGATCGAACATGTCGGCCAGCACCGCATCATGGCTGACGAAGACGATCGTCGTGCCGGCGGCGCGCGCCTCAGCGAACAGGAGGTCGAGGAAGCGCCCGCGCGTGTCCGCGTCGAGGGCCGATGTCGGCTCGTCGGCGATCAGCAGCTCCGGCGCGCCGATCAGGGCCCGTGCGGCCGCCACGCGCTGTTGCTGGCCGACGCTGAGCTCGGCAACGGGCCGCCCCGCAGCCGCAGCCGGATCGAGCCCCATCCGCTCCAGAAGCCGCCTCGCAGTCTCCTCCATATCCCCGGCCCGCGCCCGCCGCCGCGCAGAGAAGTGGCACGGCAGCACGACGTTCTCGACCAAGGACAGGTAGGGCACGAGATTGAACATCTGGAAAATGAAGCCGGCATGGTCGGCGCGGAAGCGGTCGCGCCGGGACGCGGACAGCCCCGCCAGGTCCGTGTCGAGCACCGAGACCGTGCCGCGTTCGGCCACGCTCACCCCGGCCAGCAGGTTCAACAGCGTGGTCTTGCCCGATCCGCTCGCGCCTCGGATGAAGACCCGCTCGCCCGCGGCCACGTCGAAGACCGGGATGTCGAGAACGGGCGGGCGGTCCATGCGCCAGCGGAAGAGGACGTCGCGAAGTCGGATCATCCTGTGCCGTCGTCCGCGCGGCTCAGAAGTCGAGCCGCGTATCGCCGGGCGTCAGCGCCCGCCGCGTCTGGCCCGTGTCGGAGATCGCCTGCACCGCGAGCCGCTGCGAGGCGGGAAAGATCTCGAAGACCCGCACATCGACATGTGTCAGACGGACGCGCTCGGCGCATTCGAAACGATAGCCGGCGGTGAACTCCGCATGGCCGTCCTCGGAACCCGCGTGCTCGTGCGACGACCCGTGCTCATCCTCGTGCTCGTGCGCGTCATCATGCGCATGCGCATCGGGCGCGGCATCGGTGAGGAGGTCCGAGTGCACCTCCGACGCCTCCAACGTGCATCCGGCCTCCGCCGGGAAGACGAAGAGCGCCGCCCCATCGCGCAGGCGGGCGGCCGCGTTCGAAAGGGCCGCGCGCTCCGTCTCGTTCGTGGCCATATGTTCGAAGCCGACGATATCGGCCCCCGGGGCGGATAGTTCGATGCGCACGGTTCCCGCTTCGACCGCGATGTTGAGCTGGCCGATCCCGTGCTGATGGGCGTCGTGCTGGCGCTCCGCAGCCAGTGCCGTCGATCCCGCTGCCCCGCAAAGGATGCCGATCGTCGCCGCGGCTGCACGCCGCACCGAGCCCGTCCTAGTTCTCGACTTCGTAGGGCTCAACCGTCGCCTCCTCCATGGTGTAGCCGGACAGAACCGAGGACGCGCCATCCGTCAGGTAGAGGGACTTCTCGTTCTCCTCCAACCGCAGGCGCCCTTCGATCCAGACCGGCGCAAAGACATCCTCGATCGCGTACGGCTCGGCGAGTTGCACGAGGACCATCTGGTTCGGCGGAGGCGGCGGCACATGGATGCACGCCCCGACATAGGGCACCAGCAGGAACTCCCGAACCTCGGTGCCGGTGAACTCCAGGGGCAGCGCATAACCCGGCAGCCTGACCTCCTGCGCGTCCAGATCGGTCACGACCGAACGGTCGAGCTTGCCGATCTCCGCCTCCCAATCCTTGTAGCGCGCGATCAGCTCCTCGACCTCGACGCCGCGGCTCTTGAGGTCGTATTCGATCTCCACGCCGCGCTCGTAGAGCGGGCTCACGTCGGAAATCCGGCCGGCCTCCTTCTGTGCACGGATCCCCATCAGGCCGTGCAGCTGGATCGCGATCTCGGGTGTTAGGTGATCGAGCGGGCTTGCCGGGAATTCCTCGAACGGCATGAGGTCGTCCCACGTGATCTCGCGCGCGCCCTCGGCCTGCAACGGATGAAACAGGGGAAGCAAGAGCCCGAGGAGAAGAGGAATAAGAAGGCGTTTCACTGTTCCGGACCCTTCCGACCGACCCATCGCGGTAGATGAGATGTTATACTATCACGTCACCGGCGCACGAGATCAAGAGCGAAGTGCGAAGGCCGCCGTCACACGTTGAAGTCGAGGTTCCAGTCGCGGTAGCGCTCGGGATCGTCCTGCCAATGCTCGCGTACCTTCACGAACAGGAAGAGGTGCACCGGATGGCCGAGCATCTCGCTCAGTTCCTCGCGCGCGGCCTGGCCGATGCGCTTGATGCGCTGCCCCGACTTGCCGAGGATGATCGAGCGCTGGCTTTCCCGCTCGACGAAGATCACGGCCTCCACGCGCGCACTGCCGTCCTTCTTCTGCTCCCAGTTCTCGGTCTCGACGGTCAGCGCATAGGGCACTTCCTGGTGGACGTTGAGATAGAGTTTCTCGCGCACCACCTCGGCCGCCAGCAGGCGCTGCGGCATGTCGGAGAGCTGGTCCTCCGGGAACAGCAGCGGCCCCGCCGGCATCAGGACGGCCAGCCGGTTCGCCAGATCCTCCACCCCGTCGCCGGTCAGCGCCGAGATCATGAAAATCTCGGAGAACAGGCCGGTCGCGTCCATCTCCTGCGCGAGGTCGAGGAGCTTCGGCCGCTTGATCGCGTCGACCTTGTTGAGCGCCAGAATCGCTTGGCGCCCGTCCGGGCCGTAGCCTTCCCGCGCGAGGCCGTCGAGGATGCCCTGCACCTCCTCCGTCACGCCCGACTGCGCGTCGACCAGCAGCAGCACCGCATCCGCATCCCCGGCGCCCGCCCAGGCGGCGGAGACCATGGCCCGATCGAGCCGGCGCTTCGGCTGGAAGATGCCCGGCGTGTCGATCAGCGCGATCTGGCTCGCCCCCACCATGGCGATGCCCAGGACGCGGGCGCGCGTCGTCTGCACCTTGTGGGTGACGATCGAGACCTTGGCGCCGACCAGCTGGTTGACCAGCGTCGACTTGCCGGCGTTCGGCGCGCCGATCACGGCGACGAAGCCGCTGCGGGTGCCGGCGTCGGTGTCCGGTGTGGCGTCTGTGCCGTCCGTGTCGCTCATCGCGTACTCACTTGGTCCAGCAGGCGCTGCGCCGCCTCGCGCTCGGCAACCCGCTTGGAGGAGCCCTCGGCCCGTGCGGGGTCGTGCCCCTCGACGGCGACCTCGATCGTGAAGATGGGCGCGTGCGCCGGCCCCTCGCTCCCCACCACGTCGTAGCTCGGCAGCGGCAGGCCGCGCGCCATCGCCCATTCCTGCAGCGCCGACTTGGGATCCTTCGGCGGGGCGGCCGAGCGCTCGAGGCGTCCTCGCCATTGCGCCTCGATGAAGCCGCGCGCCGCCTCCAGCCCGCCATCGCGGTAGAGCGCGGCGATCGCCGCCTCGACCGCGTCGCCCAGGATCGAGGGGTTGCGCCGCTGCACGGCCTCCACCTCCTCGCCCCCGCCGAGGCGCAGATGCTCGGAGAGCCCGATCGCGCCGGCGACGTCGGCCAGCGTCTCGCGGCTCACCAGCGCGTGCAGGCGCTTGGAGAGCGCGCCCTCGCTCTCATTCGGGAAGGCCTCCATCAGCATGTCGCAGACGATGAGCGCCAGCACCCGGTCGCCCTGGAACTCCAGGCGCTCATAGGCGGCGCGGTCGGTCTCCACCGCGCTGCGGTGGGTCAGGGCGCGCTCGATCAACGTCCGGTCGGCGAAGCGGTGGCCGAGGAGTTCCTCGACCGCTTCGATGTCCAGCTCATTCGACGGCATCGAAGAGACGCCCGTAGCGGATGCCGGCGGGCCAGGTCCAGGGCATCCAGAGGACGACCTCCCTCTCGACCGACCAGAACAGCACGTCCGCCCGGCCGATCAGGTTCTCGAAGGGAATGTAGCCGACCGCGTTCAGGATGCGGCTGTCCCGCGAATTGTCGCGGTTGTCGCCCATCGCGAAATAGTGCCCGGCGGGCACCGTGAAGACCGGGGTGTCGTCGAGATAGCCACCGTCCCCTTGCTCCTCGATGATGCGGTGCTGGGTGCCGTTGGGCAGCGTCTCGATATATTGCGGCACGGTGCGCCCGGAGCCGAGACGATAGTCCTCGATCCGGCGGCGCTTCACCGGCTCGCCGTTGATGTGCAGGATGCCGCGCACGACCTGGAGGCGGTCGCCCGGCAGGCCGACGATGCGCTTGATGAAATCGACCGAGGTGTCGGAGGGCTGGCGGAACACGGCGACGTCGCCGCGCTCCGGCTGGTCGCCCAGGATACGGCCGTCGAAGGGACCGGCAGCGAAGGGGAAGCTGTAGCGGGTATAGCCGTAGCTCAGCTTCGAGACGAACAGATAGTCACCTTCCAGCAAGGTCGGAATCATCGAGCCCGATGGGATGTTGAACGGTTCGTAGAGGAAAGTGCGCACCACGACCGCGATCAGCAGCGCGTAGAGCACGGTGCGCACCGTCTCCCACCAGCCGCCGCCGGCGGGACGCCCCTTGTGCTCGTCGGCGCGCGGTCCGCCGTGCTGGCCGGAGTCGCCCTCCTCCGGCTCGATGAAATTCTGCTTCATGACCGTCCAATCCGTTGCCTGCGCGGGACAGGCACTCCCAGGAAACGCCGCGGCCAGGAGCCCCGCCGCCACCGGCCCGGATAAGGGCAGCGCCCCTTTGCGAAGTCAAGCCGATTGCCCGGCTGCCCCGTTCTACAGGGCGCGCAGCCACTCGAAGGCCGCGCGCTCAGCCTCCGGCACGGCGGAGAGGATCACCGTCGCCTGGGCGAGCCCGCTCTCGTCGGTCAGCGAGATATCGACCAGCGGCGCATAGCCCTCCGGCATCAGGGCCAGCATGCGCTGGCGCGCGCCGCCATGCAGCACCAGCGTCGGCTTGCCGGAGCGCAGCGGCATCAATTCCATGTCGCGCCAGAAGACACCCTTGCGGAACCCGGTGCCGAGCGCCTTCGAGCAGGCCTCCTTCGCCGCGAACATCTGCGCCAGCCGATCGGCGCGCTTGGCCGGTCGGCGGTCGGCGCGGGCACGCTCGCCCTCGGTATAGACCCGGTGCAGGAAACGCTCTCCGAACCGGTCGAGGGTGCGCTGGATCCGGGCGATGTCGCACAGATCGACGCCGGTTCCGATGATCATGGCTCCCGCTCCTTGAGGTCTATTTCGGCCTCGCCCGTGCCTTCCGTCGCACGCTCGGCGGGCGCCGTGCGATGCACCACGCCCTGCGGGCGGGCATCGGCGGCCGGCTTCAGCCGTCCACGGTGCGGCGCGATCGGAACGTCCGGTTGCGCCGCCTTGCGCTGGCGGCGCAGGAAACGCCGATGCTGATAGGTCGCGACCGCCTTGCGCATCGGAAAGTAGAAGGCGAGCCACACCGGCACGGAGAGTACGATCCCGCCGACCGACATCGGCAGGAAGACGTCCCAGGGATTCGCCAACAGGTAGCTGAAGGTGAGCCGGGTCGTCTGCAGTTCCTCCGCGCTCGCCCCCAGGAGGATGTTGCCGAGCTTGAAGATCCCGACCCAGATGAAGGGGAAGGTCCAGGGATTGCCGACCACCGTGCCGATCACCGAGGCCAGCACGCTGGCCCGGGCGAGATAGGCGCACAGCGCGCCGAGCGCGATGTGGAAGCCCATGAAGGGGGTGACGCTGACCGCGGCGCCGAAAGCGAAGCCCGCGGCGATGGCGTAGGGCGTGCCGGGCATGCGCCCGACGCGGTGGCGAAAATAGTCGAAGAAGCGCCGCCAGCCGAGCGACGGCCACACGCTCTCGCGCAGCCGGCTCTGGATCGGTCTCCTGTTGCGCCGCCGGAACATCCGCCCCCCGTCAGCCGCTTTGCGCGCGTTCGACGGAGTTGACCAGCGGCGAGGCGCGCAGAGCCGCGATGATGTTGCTCAGCTGGCGCACGTCGCTCACCTCGATATCGACCATCAGGTCGAAGAAATCCTCGCTGCGATCGGTGAACTTCAGGTTGGTGATGTTGCCGCCGTCGCGTCCGATAACGCTGGTGAGCGCGGCGAGCGCCCCCGGCTCGTTGCTCAGCACCGCCGAGATCCGGCCGACGAAGGCGCTATTCTGCGCGCCCTCCTCCCAGGCGACGTCGAGCCAGCGCTCCGGCATGTCGGTGAAGCTCTCGAGCGTCGGACAGTCGACGGTATGGATGGTCACCCCCTTCCCCGTCGTCACGATGCCGACGATGCGGTCGCCGGGCAAGGGGTGGCAGCACTTGGCGTAGTGGATCGCCATGTTCGGGATTAGGCCGCGCAGCGGCACCGTGCCGCCATCCTCCTCGCGCGTGGACGCGCCGCCGTCGGCGCCTCCCTTGGCCTTGCCCTTGCGCGCCTGCTGCTTTTGCTGCTGGTCCTTGGCGCCCGGATAGACGGCGTAGAGCACCTCGCGCCCGGTGTGGCGCCCTTCGCCGACGGCGACGAAGAGATCGTCGACGCTTTCCACCCGGAAGCGGGTCAGGACCCCCTTCAGCGCCTTCTCGGTCAAATCGTAGTTGGTCTGGTGGAAGATCTTCTCGACGATCTCGCGGCCGAGCTTCAGATACTGCTCGCGCTGCTGCGAGCGGATGAAGCGCCGGATGCAGGCGCGCGCCTTGCCGGTGACGACGAAGCTCTCCCACGACGGGCTCGGCGTCTGCGCCTTGGAGGTGACGATCTCCACCTGGTCGCCGTTCCGCAGCTGCGTGCGCAGCGGCATGATGCGTCCGTTGATCCGCGCCGCCGTGCAGCGGTCGCCGATATCGGTATGGACGGCATAGGCGAAATCGACGGGGGTCGAGCCGCGCGGCAACGCCAGCAGATCGCCCTTCGGCGTGAAGACGAACACCTGGTCGGCGAACATCTCCATCTTGGTGTGCTCGAGGAAATCCTCGGGCCCGGCTGCGTTCTCGAGGATCTCCAGCAGTTCGCGCAGCCACTTGTACTGCTTGCCCTCGGTGACCGGCGTGTCGACGGAGGCGCCCTTCTCCTTGTAGCGCCAATGCGCGGCGACGCCGAGCTCGGCGATCTCGTGCATCTCGCGGGTGCGGATCTGGATCTCGATGCGCTGGTTCTCCGGCCCGATCACGCCGGTGTGGACCGAGCGGTAGCCGTTCGGCTTGGGCAACGAGATATAATCCTTGAAGCGCCCGGGCACCGAGGAATAGGCGCCGTGGATCACGCCGAGCGCGCGGTAGCAGTCCGCCACCGTGTCCACCACCACCCGGAAGGCCATGATGTCCGAGAGCTGCTCGAAGCCGACATTCTGGCGCTGCATCTTGCGCCAGATCGAATAGGGCGACTTCTCGCGCCCGCTGACCTCGGCCTTGACGCCTTCCTGCTCGATCAAATCGGCCAACGTCTTGCGCACCCGTCCGATCAGGTCGCCGCCGGTCTCGCGCAGGAAATCGAGCCGCTTGATGATCGAGGCGCGGGCATCCGGATTGAGCTCCTGGAACGCCAGGTCCTCGAGCTCCTCCTTCCAGTCGCGGATGCCGATGCGCTCGGCCAGCGGCACGTAGATGTCCATCGTCTCGCGGGCGATGCGCCGGCGCTTCTCGCTGCCCTTGATGAAATGCAGCGTGCGCATGTTGTGCAGCCGGTCGGCCAGCTTGACCACCAGGACGCGGATATCCTGGGACATCGCCAGCACCAGCTTGCGGAAGTTCTCCGCCTGCTTGGTGCGGTCCGACTGCAGTTCCAGCTGCGAGAGCTTGGTGACACCGTCCACCAGGCCCGAGACCTCCGAGCCGAACAACTCGTGGATCTGGGCGACCGTGGTGTCGGTATCCTCGACCGTGTCGTGCAGCAGGCCGGTGATGATCGAGGCGCTGTCGAGCCTTTTCTCGCTCAACAGGCCGGCGACCTCCACCGGATGCGAGAAATAGGGGTCGCCCGAGGCCCGCTTCTGCGTGCCGTGCGCGCGCATGGTGAAGACGTAGGCACGGTTGAGCGCGTCCTCGTCCGCTCCCGGCTCGTAGGTCTTCACACGTTCGACTAGTTCGTACTGGCGCAGCATCGCGGCAAATGGTCTCGGTCGATCCGGATCGACCCCGGATCAATGGGGTTTCAACGCTCTAGCAAGAGACATTGAAATAAATGGTCCCGCAAGACCTGCCGGACCAGAGGGGCGGGAAAGAGGAAGCGGTGCGGCGGAAAAAGAAAGGCCCGGCGCGACAGTCGCGGCCGGGCCTTTCGGCAAGTCCTCGCGGCACGAAAGGGTGCCGGTCAGTCCTCCCGCTCGGTCGGGTCGACATCCTCGAACATCGCCTCCGCGGCCGCCTTGGCGCTCTCCGCCTCGTCGCCGTCGGCGCTCTCCTCGCCCTCGGGACGGGCCTGGCCGGAGGTGCCTTCGCTCTCCTCGCTCAGCAGCGCGGCGGCGGCCATCTCCAGCATATCCTCTTCCTCGGGCTCGTCCTGCTCGACATGCTTCTGCAGGCCGCGCACCAGAGAATCCTTCAGGACCTCGGTCTCGAGCTTGTCTTCCGCGATCTCGCGCAGCGCCACGACCGGGTTCTTGTCGCGGTCGCGATCGACCTGCAGCTCGCTGCCGTTGGCGATGTCCCGGCTGCGCTGGCCGGCCATCAGAACCAACTCGAAGCGGTTCGGAACCCTCTCGACGCAATCCTCGACGGTAACGCGTGCCATGAATACTCCTCTCGAGCCCTGGCGAACGAACACGGGCCGCGATCGACCGGCCTTGCTCCGGTCCGCCGCCCCGTCCTTCTCCTGATCCGACATGCCGGTGCAGGGACGAAACCGTGCCCTACCGGCAAGGCGCGGGACTATAGGCAAAGCCGCCTCCCGGCGCAAGCCCGCCGGGAGGCCCCTTCCAGACCCAATCGACGCGCGATCCGGCGCTTGACGCGGGCGCCCGCGGCGCTTACCGGACGGGGCGCCGGCGGTCCCGATCCGGGGGTCCGTCCGGCGTCCGACCGGCGCCCGGTGCCTTGGGCCTTGTCCAACCCGGAAGCGCGCTATAGACAGGCTGCATAAGTGGTGGGTGTGACAGGATATCTCAACTCAGCGTTGCGTCACCCATCGAAATCATCGTTACGCGATTGTTGCCCAAATCATTGAAAGGTAGGAGATCCTTATGAAACTCGGCGTTTATAGCTTCGAGAAAATCGGCATGTTCATCGACGGCTCGAACCTCTATTCGGCCGCCAAGAGCCTCGGCTTCGACATCGACTACAAGAAGCTCTTGGAGATGTTCCGCAACGAGGGCCGGCTGATACGCGCCTTCTACTACACCGCGCTGTTCGAGGATCAGGAGTATTCCCCGATCCGTCCGCTGGTCGATTGGCTCGACTACAACGGCTACACCATGGTCACCAAGCCGGCGAAGGAGTTCACCGACGCCCAGGGCCGCCGCAAGGTCAAGGGCAACATGGACATGGAACTCGCCATCGACATGCTGGAGATGACCGAGCATCTGGACCATGTGATCCTGTTTTCCGGCGACGGCGACTTCCGCTCGCTGGTCGAGGCGGTGCAGCGCAAGGGTGTGCGCGTCTCCGTCGTCAGCACGATCAAGACCTCGCCCCCGATGGTGGCGGACGAACTGCGCCGTCAGGCGGACAATTTCATCGAGCTGCAGACGCTCTCGGAGCTGATCGCCCGTCACTTCCACGCGCAGCGCCCGCCCGCCGGCGGTGGCCGCGGCCGCCCCCCCGTCGAGGAATATGACGAGGACGAGGAGGACGAGGACTACGACGACGAGGAGTACGACGACGAGGAGGAGTATGACGAGGACGACGAGGCGATCGTCGAGCGCACCTCGCCGAAATCCTGAGCCGCGTCGCGACCCGTCGACACGCCGATGCCGGAACCGTACCAGGATCCGCCGCCCGACTGCCCCGAATGCCCGCGACTGGCGGCGTTCCGGGCGGAGAACCGGCGCGCCTATCCGGACTTCCACAACGCGCCGGTGGCGAGCTTCGGGCCGCTCGACGCGCCGCTGCTGATCCTCGGTCTCGCCCCAGGCCTGAAGGGGGCGAACGCGACGGGCCGGCCCTTCACCGGCGATTATGCCGGCGATCTGCTCTACACGACGCTCCTGGAGCATGGTTTCGCGACCGGCCGCTACGACCGCCGACCCGACGACGGGCTGCGGCTCGTCGACTGCCGCATCGCCAACGCCGTGCGCTGCGTGCCGCCGCAGAACAAGCCGCTGCCGGCCGAGATCAAGGCCTGCCGGCCCTTCCTGGACCGCGAACTGGCGGCCATGTCCGAGGTGCGGGCGATTCTGGCGCTGGGGCGGGTCGCGCACGAGGCGGCGCTGCGCACGCTCGGCCATCGGCTCGCCGACCATCCTTTCGGACACGGCGCGCGGCACGCGGTCGCGGGGCCGGCGGGCCGGCCGTTGCAGCTCTTCGACAGCTATCACTGCTCGCGCTACAACACCAACACGGGTCGGCTGACGGCGCCGATGTTCTCGAGCGTCTTCGAAGCGATCCGCGACGCGCTTTGATCCGGACCGTCCCTCCGAAAAATTCCATGGAATCCGGGCTTTAATAAGCCGTTAAGCGCCGAGGCGCATAGTTCTCGCGCCCCGGGAACCCGGGGATTCCCAGCGCGCCGGCGCAGTCCGCCGAGGCGCGTGCGCCGGTAGTGGAGAAACGAGATGGCCGGGTCCGCCCGCACAGCGCTGACCTGCATGCCGCCGGAGGAGGCCGACCTTCAGCGGCCCCGCGCCCTGCAAACCTTCTGGGATTATTGGTTGGAGGTGCAGCAGGGCTGGGCACGCGCCGGCTCACCGGGCCCCGCCCCGCCGCGCAGCCTGCTCAACCTCGCGCGCATGCGCGCCTTCCTAGACAGCCTGATGCTGGCCGACGTGATACGCGACGATGCGGCTGCGGCCCCCGCGGATTCGGACTACCGTTTCCGGGTCTACGGCACGGCACTCGCCAACCTGCTGGGTGCGGACCATACGGGCGCCATGCTGTCCACGGTGCCCGCGCCGGCGGGTGACATGCTGGCCGCGATCTTTGCCGCCGTGTTGGAGGGGCGCAAGCCGACCGCCTTCCGCTTCGAGATGCCGGAGCCGTCCTACGCCCGCATCGCCTGCGGCCTCGCCTGTCCGATGACCCGCCAGGGGGAGCGAATCGACGAGGTCCTCGCCCTGATCCTGCCGGAGGAATTCCGCTGGGACCCGCCGCCCTATCTGTGAGCGGCCGCGCGAGCGCTCAGCCGTATTCTTTCATCACCTGGGCCTTCTTGCGCTGCCAGTCGCGCTGCTTGATCGTCTCGCGCTTGTCGACCTGGCGCTTACCCTTGCCGAGGCCGAGGGCGAGCTTGCAGATGCCGCGGTTGTTGAAATAGAGCCGCAGCGGGACGAGCGTGTAGCCGCCCTGCTTCGCCGCGCCCATGAACTTGTCGCGCTCGCGCTTGTGCAGCAGCAGCTTGCGGGCGCGCTTCGGCTCGTGCTGGAACTTCGCCGGTGCGTTCGGGTATTCCCCGATATGGACGTTGAAGAGGTAGAGTTCACCGTCCTTCGGACCGGCATAGGCGTCCGACAGATTGACCGTGCCGCGCCGCAGGCTCTTCACCTCCGTGCCGGTCAGCTGGAGGCCGGCCTCGACCTCCTCCTCGATCTCGTAGTCGAACTTCGCCCGCCGGTTGACCGACACGGTCCCGGTCGAGGTCAGCGTCGTGCGTTTCTTCTGGGCCATCGGATCCTCTTGCACCCGGCGCCGTGCGCCGGGTCGTCTCAGATCAGCTCGGCCTGCTTCAGGGCGCTCTCGACCTGGCGCTTGCTGTCGTCCGCGATCTCGCACACCGGCAGGCGCGCGCGGCGCGAGGCCTTGCCGATCAGCTCGGCGGCGTACTTCACCGGGCCGGGCGAGCATTCGCAGAACAGCGCCTCATGCACCGGCAACAGCTTGTCGCGAACCTCGGTGAAGGTCTCCATATCGTTCTGCTGCCACGAGTTGTGAAGACGCGCGCAGAGATTGGGCGCCACGTTCGAGGTGACCGAGATGCAGCCGTGCCCGCCCTGCCCCAGGAAGGCGGCGACCGTCGCGTCCTCACCCGAGAGCTGCGAGAATTGCGGGCCGATCGCGACCCGGGTCTTGAGCGGTCGCGTCAGATCGTTGGTCGCGTCCTTGACGCCGACGATGTTGTCGAAATCCTCGGCCAGCCGCTTCATCGTCTCGACCGACATGTCGACGACGCTGCGGCCGGGGATATTGTAGATCACGATCGGGATGTCGACCGCTTCCGCGATCGCCTTGTAATGCTGGTAGAGCCCTTCCTGCGTCGGCTTGTTGTAGTAGGGCGTCACCACGAGGGCGGCGTCCGCGCCCGCCGTCTTGGCGTGCTCGGTCAGCCAGATCGCCTCGCGCGTGGAGTTCGAACCCGTGCCGGCGATCACCGGCACTTTGCCTTTCGCGACCTCGATGCACAGCTCCACTACGCGGCAATGCTCCGCATGGCTGAGGGTGGGCGACTCGCCCGTGGTCCCCGTCGGGATCACGCCTTCCGTCCCCTCCTCGATCTGCCATTCGACGAAGGCCTGGAAGGCCTCCTCGTCGACCGACCCGTCCTCACCCATCGGCGTGATGAGGGCGGTCATCGAGCCCGTGAACATCGGTGTCATCGAACCTTCTCCACTCGCGTTCCTGCGAAGTCGTCTCGGCGGGAGTCCCCGGGCGCATTCCGATCGCGCGACTCGGCCCGCCGAACAGGGCGCGGACTGTACCCCCGGCCATGCGCTGGAACAAGCGGCTTCCGGCGGATTCAGTCAAGCTATTGCGTGGGGTAGCGGGGTGGGCCTACACTTTTTGGTAACCATCACGATGGTAGGTTAAGCGTCAAATGGAGGGGGACGACGCGCCCGCTGTTGGTCCATCGGGGGCCGGGCGGCGGCGCGTTCTGTTCGGGAGCTGCGGCCACGACCATGGCCTATCGAGCGTCGGCGTATCGAGCCGGAATGAACGCCCCACGGACCGCGGAACGTCGCGGCCCCACCTTCCGCGCGCTGCTGGCGGGGGCGTTCGCGCTCGTCGTGCTGGCGGGCGCGATGCTGCCGGCCGGGCCGGCGGTCGCGCTCCTGAATGCGGAGGACCGGGCGGAGTATGAACTCTCCTTCCGCGCGATCGACCGCGGACGCTGGGAGGCGGCCCTGCGCCACGCGCGGCGCGCGGGCGAGGATCTGCCGCTGCAGGCGATCATGTGGCTGTGCCACCAGAGCCGCGATTGCCCCTCCAGCTTCGTCGAGATCACCCGTTTCATCGAGACCCATCCGACCTGGCCGCGGCTCGACCGGCTGGCGCGGCGCGCCGAGGAGGCGATCGACCCGGGTGTCCCGGACGCCGCCATCCTGCGCTGGTTCGAGGACCGGGTTCCCGAGACCGGCGCCGGCGCCATGCATTATATGCACGCGCTCGAACGCAGCCGGAACGCCGACGCGCTGACCCGGGCCGCCCGGAAGATCTGGCGCCAGACCCTGATGGGCCCGCGCGACGAGCACGATTTCCGCAAGCGCTATCGCAAGTTCGTCACCCGCGAGGACGAGATCGAGCGGCTGGAATGGCTGCTCTGGGAAGGCCATATGGACAGCGCCAGCCGCCAGGCCCGGCGGGTGCCGCGGGCCTACCGCGACCTGGCCGAGGCGCGCATGCGCCTGCGCGGCATGCGCGGCGGCGTCGATGCGGCGATCGCCCGGGTGGTGCCGGACCTGGCGAACCATCCGGGTCTCGTCTACGAGCGGCTGCGCTGGCGGCGCAAGAAGGGTCGCGACGACGACGCGCAGGAGTTGCTGCGCTGGCCCGACATGCAGGCGATGCGCCCCGACCTCTGGTGGCGCGAACGCGCGATCCTGGCGCGCCGCGCCTTTGAGGACGGCCAGATCAGCCGCGCCTATCGCCTCGCCGCCGAGCACGGCACGGAGGACGGGGCCGATTTCGCCGGCGCGGAATGGTTCGCGGGCTGGATCGCGCTGCGCTATCTGCGCGATCCGGAACAGGCCTTCCCGCATTTCCGGCGCATGTTCGAACGGGTCTCCTACCCGGTGAGCCTGAGCCGCGCCGCCTATTGGGCCGGCCGCGCCGCGGAAGCCGGCGGGCAGCCGAAGATCGCGCGCAAATGGTACGGCGAGGCGGCGCAGCACGCCTCCAGCTTCTACGGCCAGATGGCCGCCCTGAAGCTGCCGGCGCAGGCCCGGCCCGGCATCCCGCTGGAGCCGGCCCCGACCGCCGCCCAGATCAACGCGTTCGAGACGCAGGAACTGCCGCGCCTGATCCGCATGCTGCAGGCGGCGGGCGCGGAGGATACGGCGCGCGTCTTCATCGACCATATGGCGGACCGGCTGACCGATCCGGTCAATTTCGCGATGCTGGGCCGACTCGCCCGCGATATCGGCCGGCAGGATCTGGCGGTCCGGGTCGCGCGCGAGGCGATCAAGCGCCGCGTCATCCTGTCGGGCACCGGCTACCCGTCGCTCACCCTCTCGGGCTCGCAGATCGAGGATCGCGATCTCGTGCTCGGCCTGATCCGACAGGAGAGCGGCTTCGACATCGACGCCGAGAGCTATGCCGGCGCGCGCGGGCTGATGCAGTTGATGCCGGCGACGGCGCGTCTCGTCGCGCGCAAGGAGGGGCTCCGCTACGAACGCGAGAAGCTGACCGAGGACGCCGCCTTCAACGTCCATCTGGGCACGGCCTATCTGAAGGAGTTGCTGGAGCGTTTCGACGGCCACCTCGCCATGGCGCTCGCCGGATACAACGCCGGGCCGCACCGGGTCTCCCGCTGGGTCGAGGCGTTCGGCGACCCGCGCAAAATGTCGCTGGAGGACCAGATCGACTGGATCGAGAGCATCCCCTACCCGGAGACTCGCGACTACGTGCAGCGCGTGCTGGAGGGCATGACCGTCTATCGCCAGCGCGCGGCCGGCCGACATGTCGCCCTCAACTTCTCGGCATCGGCACGATAGGCCACGCCCCCTCTCCCTGGACAAGCCCGCCTGCCCTCACCATAACCCTTAAGGGAGAACAGGGAGGCACGCGAGCGATGTCAGACATTCCAGAGATCCGCGGCGCGCAGGCCTGCGTCTTCGACGCCTACGGCACGCTGTTCGACGTGCACGCCGCGGTCGGCGCGCTGAAGCCCGAGATCGGCCCCGAGGCCGACCGCCTGTCGCAGATCTGGCGCCAGAAGCAGCTGGAATACAGCTGGCTGCGCAGCCTGATGCACGCGCATCAGGACCTTTGGCAGCTGACGGCCGACGGGCTCGACTACGCGATGGAGGCGACGGGCATGGCCGATCGCGCGGAGCTGCGCGGCAAGCTGCTCGACCTCTACCGCAAGCTCGACTGCTATCCGGAGGTGCCGGCGACGCTCAAGCGCCTGAAGCAGGCGGGATTCACCACCGCCATCCTGACCAACGCGCCGCCCCACATGGTCGACAGCGCGGTCGACAACGCCCAGCTCGCGCCCCTGCTCGACGCCACGCTGTCGATCGAGGAGGTCGGCATCTTCAAGCCCGACCCGCGCGTTTATCAGCTCGCCTGCGACCGGCTGGGCCTTGCGGCGGACGCGATCTGCTTCCTCTCCTCCAACGCCTGGGACGTCTCGGGCGCGGCGCATTTCGGCCTGCAGGTGGTGTGGATCAACCGCTTCGGACAGCCGCGCGAACGCCTGCCGGGCGGTCCCAAGGCGGTGATCGAGACGCTGGACGAACTGCCCGCCCTGGTCGGCGCCTGAGCGCCGCCTCCCGTTCAAAAATCGAGGGAGAGGCGCAGCCCCTGCGCGCCCGGCGTCTGCAGCGCGTTGAGGTCGAGTGGGCTTTCCGCCGCGAAGGCGTCGAGATCGGCCACCGCCTGCCCGATACCCCAGCCGACCAGCGCGCTGACCAGTACGTCGGACGCCCAATGCTTGTCGTCGTAGATCCGCTGGGCGCCGACCAGCCCGGCCGCGCCGTAGGCGACCCAGGGCACCCAGCCGGTATGCTCGTACTCGTGCGCGATGCTGCTGGCCGCCGCGAAGGAATAGGTCGTGTGGCCGGAGAGGAACGAGTTGCCGTCGTCGAACCAGTCGTCGTTGCCTTCACCCTTGTTCGGGCGCGAGCGGCCGACCAGGCCTTTCGTCAATTCCACCGGGATCGCCGCCAGCAGCACCGACTGGAAGCCGTTGAGGCCGACGCGCTGCAGCGAGCGATCGCCGGTCACCTCGCCGGTCGCCCAGGCGCCCGCGCCGACGGCGAGCAGGCCGTAGAACTGCCCCATCGGCTCGACCGCGTCGAAGAAGTCGCCGGCCCCACCGGATTGCGAATCCTGCACCTCGTCGCGGATATCCTCGTCGGCCAGATAGAGCGCGCCGAAGCCGCCCAGCGCGATCGCATCGATGATCAGCGCCCGTTGGCCGACGTCGAAGGGCCGCTTGGCCATCGCCCAGGGCACCTCGTAGAAGCCGGCGAGATAGTCCTTGTCCCAGGGCGCCGGGTCCTGGCAGCGGTCGGGATCGGCCGCGCAATCGACGCCGTCGGCGGCGACCATCCGGTCGGTGTCGAGGCGGGTGTCGAGGCGTGCGGGTTGCGGTCCCTGCGCGGTCTCCTCCGGCGCAGGCGCGGCAAAACCGGCGGCGAGCGCGCTCCGCGGTGCCTCCGCCGGCGGCGTATCGGGCGGCGAGGCGCCGTTGGACGCGACCTGCCCCTCCGGCCAGAGCGGCGGCAGACGCTCGCCGCCCTGCCAGGCGATGCCGGTGCGCTCGCGCGGGAAGGCCGCGCGTTCCAGCGGCTCGAGGGCGAGGCGCACGCGGTAGTCGCCGCCGGTCTGCTCCGGCCGGTCGAGCGCGAGGCGTGCCGCACTCATCGGGCGGTTCAGATCGATCGTCAGCGCGCAGCCGGGCGCCGGCCCCTCGAGGCAACGCCAGCCCTGGATCAGACCGCCCTCGCCCCGTCCGGCCGCATCCATCGGCGCCCCCGGCACGAAGAGCACCACGCGCCGGCCGTCCGGCGCGCCCCAGAACAGGAAATCCGCCGGCTGCGAAAGATCGATGGTCAGTTCGGGCCCGTCCGATCCCGGGCGCACCGCGACGCCGCCGATGCGCGGCGCGTCCGAGGCCGTGCCCTCCCAGCTGCCGGTACCGCTGACGACGATCGTCTCGGCGGGCGCGGTCGGGGTCTGCGACGGCTCCGGGGACGCAAGCGGCTGCTCCTGCACCGGCGGTGCGGGCGCAGGGGCCGGGGCGCCCGGCTCCTCGACCCGCCAGCCGCTCGAATCGACGACATAGGTCTGGGCGTAGGCGCCCAGGTCCGTCCCCGCCGCGAGCGCGAGGAAAGCCGCCGATCCGGCGAAAATTCGAAGGCCGTCGAGAGCGCGCGCCGCCACGCTAATCCCTCATCCCGCTCAAATGTCCCGAAGAGTTCGGCTTCGCGACATCTTGGTTGCTTGCTCGTCCGGCAAAGTAGCAGTTTAGCGAATCGGCGCAAGTCATAATAATCGCTCGCTTATTTGTTGTGCAGGCTCCGATTCGCCTCTAGGATTCGTCAAACCGACGGCACGGGACCGTCCTCCCGACATAGCGCTTCCGGACGCCCTCGCCAATGCCCGCCGCCCTCCAAGCCGAGATCGACGCCCCCCCCGCCTACCGTCCCTGGCGCATTCGGGGCCAGGACGGGCTCGGCCTCTTCGCGCGTGACTATCCGGCCGCGCCCGGGTGCCGGGCGCGCGTGCCGATCCTGTGCCTCGGCGGCATCGCGCGCCATTCGGCCGATTTCGACGCGCTGGCCCGGCGTTACGCCGCGCGCGGCCACCGGGTGATCGCGCCGGACTATCGCGGCCGCGGCCGGTCCGACCGCGATCCGGATCCCGACCGCTACCGGCCGGAGATCTATCTCGCCGACCTGCGCCATGTGCTGACCGCTCTCGACAGCGGGCCGGTGGCGATCATCGGCACCTCGATGGGCGGGCTCTTGGCCATGGGGATGGGGGTTGCCATGCCCAGCCTGGTCCGTGCGGCCGTGCTGAACGACATCGGCCCGGACATCGAGGGCACCGGTCTGGGACGCATCGTCGACTATCTGGCGTCGGGCACCAGCTACGCCGACTGGGACGCGGCGGTGGCGGCCCTGCAAGCGCTGATGCCCGATCTCAATCCCGGGCCGGGCACGCGCGCGGACGCGGCCGACTGGCGGCGCGTCGCGGAGGCCACCTTCTCCCGCGGGGAGGACGGGCGGCTGCATCCGGATTGGGATCCGGCGATCGCCATTCCGCTCAAGCGCGGCGATCCGATCCCCGACCTCTGGCCGCTGTTCCGCAGCCTCTCGCCCAAGCCGGTGCTTGCCATTCGGGCCGGCCGGTCGGACATTCTGGGCGCGGAGACGGTGGCGCGCATGGCGGCGGCGCATCCGCGGATGGAACAATTGACCCTGCCGCACAAGGGCCACACGCCGACCCTGGACGAGCCGGCGAGCCTGGAGGCCATCGATGCCCTGTTCGCCGCCCTCTGAGCAGGCCTTGCCGACGGTCGCGGACATCGAGGACGCGGCCCGGCTGCTCGACGGCGTGGTGGTGGAGACGCCGCTTCTGGAATCGTCGCTGCTGAACCAGCGGCTCGGCGGCCGCGTGCTGCTGAAGGCGGAATGCCTGCAGCTCACCGGTTCCTTCAAGGTGCGCGGGGCCAGCAACCGGATTCGCCGCCTTTCCGCGGCGGAGCGCGGCCGGGGCGTCGTCGCCTTCTCCAGCGGCAACCATGCGCAGGGCGTCGCCTATGCCGCGCGCGAGGCGGGCGCGCCGGCGACCATCGTCATGCCGGCCGACGCGCCCGCGATCAAGCGGGCGAACACGCAAGCCTACGGCGCGGAGCTGCGCCTCTACGACCGGTTCAGCGAGGACCGGCAGGCGATCGCCGAAGCGATCGCGGCCGAGCGCGGGGCGACCCTGGTGCCCCCCTATGACGACCCGCACATCATCGCGGGTCAGGGTACCGTCGGGCTCGAGATCGACCGGCAGCTCGCGGCGCGCGGGATCGAGGCGGATCAGCTGCTCTGCTGCTGCGGCGGGGGCGGGCTGATCGCGGGGCTCTCGCTCGCGCTCGCCGAGCGGCGGCCCGGCCTGCCCGTCTACGCCTGCGAGCCGGAGGGGTTCGACGACACCAAGCGCTCGCTGGAGAGCGGCGAACGCTGTCAGGTCGACCCAAAGGCACGTTCGGTCTGCGACGCGTTGCTGTCGAAGGAGCCGGGGGACCTCACCTTCGCGATCAACCGCCGGACGCTCGCCGGCGGGCTGAGTGCGAGCGACGACGAGGCGCGCGGGGCCATGCGCGCGGCGTTCGAGATGCTGAAAGTCGTGGTGGAGCCGGGCGGCGCCATCGCGCTCGCCTGCCTGCTGGCGGGACGGATCGAGGCGCGCGGTCGCACGAGTGTCGTGGTGCTGACCGGCGGCAACACCGACCCCGCCTTCTTCTCGGAGGTGCTGGCCGAGGGTGACGCCGCCTGACGGGCCGGCCTCAGTTGCCGGTCGTGGCCGTGTCCTTGCTGGCCGGCTCGGTCTTGTCGGCCTCGGCCTTGTCCGCGCCGTCCCCGGAGGCCTTGTCCGACGGCCTTTCGGCGGACGCCGCCGGTTCGGCGGCGGGGCCCGCGGCGGCGGCCGTTGCCTTCTGCCCCTTGCCGACGGCGTCGGCCGGGGATCGCGCGGCCTCCAGCCGCTTGTCGATATCGTCGACCCGCCGGCAGAGCCCCTGCATATGGGCCCCTGCCTCGATCGCGAGCCGGTCGTGATAGATGTCGCCGGAAACCCGCGCCGTGGCGGTCAGCATCACCTCGCGGCCGGTGATCTCGCCCTCGACGGTGCCGGCGATGCGGATATGGTCGGCGATCAGCGCGCCGCGCACCGTCGCCCCCTCGCCGATCGTCACCTTGTGCGAACGGATATCCCCCACGATCGTGCCGTCGACCTGGATGTCGCCGGTCGAATCGAGGTCGCCGGTGACCTTCAGCGAGCCGGAGATGATCGAGGGCGCGCCGTCGCGCTTCGGGCTCGGCGTTTCCTTCGTCGGCGCGGGGGTAGCGGTCTCGGCCGGCCGCGCCGGCGGCGTCTTAGTCGATTTTGAAAACATACTTGCCCGCCTCGATGAACTTGAGGGGATCCAGCGGCTTGCCGTCGACCTGGATCTCGTAGTGGACATGCGGACCGGTCGACCGCCCGGTGCTGCCCAATTTCCCGATCGTCTCGCGATGGTCGACCGTCTGGCCGCGCTTCACATCGATGCTGCGCATATGGCCGTAGATCGTGCGGACGCCGCAGCCATGGTCGATCACGACCTTCTTGCCGTACCCGCCATCGCGCCCGGCGCTCGTCACCGTGCCCGGCGCCGCCGCCTTGATCGCGATGCCCGGCCAGCCGCCCAGATCGACGCCTTCATGCATCGACCAGCGACCGTTGATCGGGTCCTTGCGTTTCCCGAAGACGCTGGTGACGTGGTAGTTGTCGACCGGCGAGACGAGCGGCACGCATTTCACCACGCGCTGCAGCGCCCGCCAGCGATTGATCCGGCCCTCCAGCGCGTCGACCTCGTTGGCGAAGCTGTCGGTCACGACCGATTCCGCCGCGGCCGGCGACTCGGGCGCGGCCTCCTCGGCGCTGGCCTCGACCATCGGGCCGCCCTGCCCGCCTTCGAACCCGACGCGGGTCAGCATCGCATCGACGTCGAGACCGGCGAGCCGCAACAGCGACTCCATCTTGGAGAGGTTCGACACCGTCTCCTGCATCAGCCGAGCGACGAGCTGGCGCTGGTTGTCGTGCAGCCCTTCGATCTCGGTCAGCAGCGCTTCGGCCTGCCCGACCGGATCGGCGTTCAGCCGGGCGCCGGCGATCGGATCGCCCCCGGCGCCGCCGGCCTGCGGCGCGATCCGGGCGAGCTGTTCCGAGGCCGCCTGTCCGGAGGCCTCGACGTCGAGCGCGGCGAGCCCCTGCACGGCCCCGGCCTCCTGGGCGACCCGCGCGAGGCCGAGGACCACCTCGGCCAGCGTGTTCTCCGCCGCGTCGACCCGCCGGCGCGCCCGGTGCAAATCCTCCACAATGGCGCTCGCCTGCACCTCCAGCGCGGCCACGGCGTCGCGGTCGTCGTCGGCCTCGGCATCGCTCTGCGAGAGCGCGGCGAGATCGCGCACGACCCGATCGACCCGCTGCTCCACGGCGCGGCGCGCCGAGCGGCTCTCCTCCAGATCATCCTCCGCCTGGGCCAGCCGGCCCTTCAGCGAGTCGCGTGCCTGCTCGACGCCGCGGGTCTCGCGTTCGGCGCTCTCCAGCGCGTCGGCGAGCGCGGTCACCCGGCCGCGCAACGCCTGCTCCCGTCGATCGGTGGCCGCCAGATCCTCGCTCAGCGTCTCGACGTGCTCCGACAGCGCCACGCGCGCCTTGTCGGCGTCGCGATAGTCGGCGACCGCGCGGTCGCGCTGCTCCTTCAGGCGCGCCGCCCGGGTCTCCAGGCGGGCCTCCTCGGAACGCGAGTCGGAAAGCGCCGCCTCCAGCGTGCGGATCCGCGCATGCAGCGCGTCGCGACTCTGCACGATGCGCTGGCGGTCGGCCTCGCTCAGGTCCAGATCGGTGGCGATCCGGTCGAAGGCGCCTTCGATGCGGGCGCTGATCTCCGCCAGCTCCTCCAGATCGACGGCCAGCAGATCGCTGGCGCTGCGATCGTCCGCCGGATCGTCGCCCGCCGGCACGCCGGCGAGCTGTTCGCCCGCTTCCAACGCGCGCTGCCGGTCGAGGATGCCGCGGGCGAGCGCGCCGACGCGGGTGCGATAGGCCTCGAGATCGGCGCGAACGCGATCGTAGGCGAGCTTCGCCTCGATGATCTCGGCGTCCTGACGGACGAGGTGATGATGCTGCCAGGCGGAGAGACCGGTCCCCACCGCGGCCCAGAGGCCGAGCGCCACGAGACCGCCGGTCGCGGTCTGCAGCAGCCAGGGCTTGATCCGGAAGTACCGGACGCGATCGTCGCTGCGGATCAGAAGCTCACGCTCGCGGAAGAGATGACGCAGGCGTTCGCGCAAGCTGCGGCCTGCGCCGTCCTCACCCTCACTCCCGTGCTCTCGAGTCGTGCTCCCCAAAGCGGCTCCCCGTCAGCGCTTGATGATGCCCCCGCCGTCTGTCGGACAAGACGGAATCGGCGGCCGATCACGGCGTCGTTATCGGTGCCGTCCGTTCTAGTCGATAAGTCGAAGGCTTGCGAGTCCTAATCGGTCCATGGCGCCAAGCCCTTGAATTCTTTGGAGGTCAGTGGGTCTCGCCATAGGGTCCGCTGAGACTGCGCGCGATGCGGTCGATCGTCTCGTCGTCGGAGACGATCGTGTCCAACGGCAGCACGCGGCCATCCGGTAGCCGCACCGAGACCGTCCGCAGGCTGGCCGCGTCGCAGGGCCCGAGCAGGCTGACCTCGCCGCCATCGATGCGAAAGACGAGACGGTCCTCGAAGCGCCGCCCGTCGCCCGCATCGGGGTCGAAGTCGAAGGCGAGGCGATCGCCCCGCTCGAACGGCCAGCCGAACCGCTCACCATGGGTGGGGGCAGGAATGCGCACATAGCCGAGCGCGCCGCGCGGCGCACGGGCGCCGGGCCGCAGACGGGTACCGGTCCCATCGGTGGCGGGTTTTTGCATTGGCCGCTTGCCGTACTGGGACCCATCCACGGCGACATACCTCCTTGTGCGAAACGCCGGCGGATCGGAGCCGTCCGGCATCGAATCGAATTGTCCGCCGAGCCTATCCGCCAAATCTTTAAAAACTCCCTAATCGCAATGTGGTAACGGACTGCCACTCAGGTCGCCGTTGGCGCCGATGCGGCCATTTCCTGCAGAAGCCAAGCCCGGAAACCGGCGATCCGCGGGTCGCGGGCACGGTGCATCGGGCAGACCAGGCAGAGCGGCTGCGCCTGCGGGATCGACGCGCCGAACGGACGGACCAGCCGGCCGTCGGCGAGATCGGGCGCAACATAGAGATCGAGCGCCATGGCCACCCCCTCGCCGCGCATCGCCGCCTCCTGGGCCAGGAGGAAGCTGTCGTAGCTCGCCTGCTGATTGGCCGCGAGCCCCTCGACCCCCGCGGCCGCGAGCCATTGCGGCCAATTGTCGGGGGCGGTGTAGACGTTGAGCAGGGTGTGGTGACGAAGGTCGGACGGCCTTTCGAGCGGGCGATCGCCCTTCATCAGCGACGGCGCGCAGACCGGGAACAGCTGTCCGCTATAGAGCGGCGTGACCTCCACCCCCTCCAGCGCCTCGTCCTCGAAGACGATGCCGGCATCGGCCATGTCGCCGCTGAACCCCCAGCTTCCGATCGCGGTCGCGATGGCGACGCCGGTGTCGGGCCGCTCGCGCTGGAAGGCGGCGAGCCGCGGCATCAGCCATTTGACCGCGAAGGTGATATAGACCTGCACCGTGAGCGTGCCCTTGGCGCCGCGGCCGCTCGCCAGTTCCGCGCCGGCGGCGATCGAGTCCAGCGCCTCGCTGAGAACCGGCAGCAGCAGGCGGCCCCCGGCGGTCAGCGAGACCGCCCGGGCGCCGCGGACGAAGAGCGGCGCCTCCAGCCACGCCTCCAGCGCCTTGATCTGATGGCTGATCGCCGAATGGGTGACCAGCAGTTCCTCCGCCGCGGCGCGGAAACTGCCGAGCCGCCCCGCCGCCTCGAAGGCCTGCAGCGCGCGCAAGGGCGGCATCTGGCGGCGCCGTAACGGCCGGTCGGGTTGTTTAGGATTGTTCATCTTGCGAACGACGCTCCGCTCCAGAGGTGCCGGCTATCATGGCTTGCCCCCCAGCCGCGATATCCGATCGGTTAGATATTCTAATCTCTGGGTGAAAAAGTCGAGATTGTGGGCGCGCCGGTCGCGATCCCATCCTGATCCAACGGTTCGACGGAACCGAAAGGCCCTCGGCAGAAGGAGGCCGGACCGGCGATGGTGGAGGAAACGATCGTCGCAGCATCCGCGGACGGCGGCACCGAGCGACGGCGCGGCCGTGCCGCGCGCACGGCGGCGCGCGCCGCGGAACCGGCGGACGCGGACCGCCCCGTCCGGCCGGGCCAGACCGGCGGACGCTACCGTCCCCTCGACCCGCCGGACATCGCCGCCATCCACGAGGCGGCCTTGGAGGTCCTGGAGAGTATCGGCCTCGCCGACCCGATCCCGAGCTGCGTCGCGGCCGTCACCGCCCGCGGCGGGGTGATGGGCGCGGACGGTCGGCTGCGCTTCCCGCGCACGCTGATCGAAGAGACGCTCAAGGTCGCCGCGCGCGGCTTCACGCTGCATGGCCGCGAGCCGGCCTATGACATGCATCCGAGCGCCGGCCGGATCTATTTCGGCACCGCCGGCGCGGCGGTCCATATCGTCGACCCCGAGACCGGCCGGTACCGCAATTCCGAGCTCCTCGACCTCTACCATTCGGCCTGCCTGGTGGAGCGGCTGGAGCATATCCACTTCCTGCAGCGCCCGCTGGTCGCCCGCGATCTGAGCGATCCCGACATCCTCGATTTCAACACCTGCTACGCTTGCGTCGCGGGCACCGCCAAGCATGTCGGCACGAGCTGGGCGAAGCCCGAGCATGTGCGGCAGTCGCTCGAGATGCTGCATCTGATCGCCGGCGGCGAGGCGGCCTGGCGCGCCCGGCCCTTCGTCAGCCAGTCGAACTGCTTCGTCGTCCCGCCCTTGAAGTTCGCGGAGGATGCCTGCGCCTGCCTGGAGGCGGCGGTCGAAGGGGGCATGCCGGTCCTGCTGCTGGCCGCCGGTCAGGCCGGCGCGACGAGCCCGGCCGCGCTTGCCGGCGCCGTGGTGCAGGAAGTGGCGGAGGTGCTGGCCGGCCTCGCCTACGTCAACGCCCTGAAACCGGGCCATCCGGCCATCTTCGGCACCTGGCCCTTCGTCTCCGACCTGCGGACGGGCGCCATGTCGGGCGGCAGCGGCGAGCAGGCGCTCCTGATGGCGGCCTGCGCCCAGATGGCGGAATTCTACGGTCTCACCGGCGGGGTGTGCGCCGGCATGACGGACAGCAAGCTGCCCGACGCCCAGGCCGGCTACGAGAAGGGCTACAACTACGCGCTGGTCGCCCATTCCGGCGCCAATCTGATGTACGAGGCGGCCGGCATGCATGCGAGCCTCCTGGGCTTCTCGCTGGAAAGCCTGGTGATCGACAATGACGCGCTAGGGGCGGTCAACCGGACGGTGCGCGGGATCGAGGTCGATGCGGACACGCTCTCGGTCGCGGTGATCCGCGACGTCTGCCTGAACGGCCCCGGCCACTATCTGGGGCACGCCCAGACGCTCGCCCGGATGCAGCGGGACTACGTCTACCCGCTGGTCGGCGACCGGAAGAGCCCGAAGGAATGGGTCGAGGGCGGCTCGACCGACATCCTGACGCGCGCGGTCGCCAAGCGCGCGGAACTGCTGGCGATACCGCACCGCGCGGCGCTCGCCCCCGCGCTCGACGCGGAGATCCGCGGACGCTTCCCGGTGCGTCTGCCGGAGACGGCGGTCGTGCGCGGCGGGTAAGGTTGGTCTCAGGGAAGAACGTTGGGGGGGGAAATGATGCAGGATCAGGCGCGGGTCGTGATCGTGGGCGGCGGCATGCTGGGCTGCGGCCTGCTCTACCATCTGGCGCTGGAGGGCTGGACGGACTGTCTGCTGATCGAGAAGGGCGAGCTCACCTCCGGCTCCACCTGGCATGCGGCGGGCCAGTGCCCGAGCTTCATCGCCGACTTCTCGATGGCCAAGATCCACCATCACGGCAACACGCTCTATCCCAAGCTGGAGGCGCTGACCGGCCAGTATGTCAGCTGGCACGGCTGCGGCGGGATCCGGATCGCCACCAAGCCTGAGGAGGTCGATTTCTTCCGCCATGTGGAGGGGGTGGCGAAGCTGATCGGCTTCCGCATGCAGGTGATCGGCCCGGACGAGATCAAGCGTCTCAACCCCTTCCTGGACACGAATGGCGTGCTGGCCGGGGCCTGGACCCTGGATGACGGGCATGTCGACCCGGCCGGATGTTGCAATGCGCTGGCCAAGGGGGCGCGGGATCTGGGCGCGGCGATCGAGCGGCGCACGCTGGTGACCGGAATCGAGCGGGCGGACGAGGACTGGATCGTCCGCACCGACAAGGGCGATGTGCGCGCCGAGCATGTGGTGAACGCCGCCGGCTGCTACGCGCGGCGGGTGAGCCAAATGGTCGGCGCGCCGACGCCGATCGCCAACATGACCCACCACTATCTGGTGACAGACCCGATTCCCGCCTTCCAGGAGCGCAGCGACGAGCTGCCGGTGATGCGCGACCCCTATCCCGACGCCTATTACCGGCAGGAGCAGAAGGCCGGCCTGATCGGCATCTACGAGACGGAAGGCGCGCCGCTCGCCTGGCCGGAGACCGGCAACGATCCGGAATGGCCATCGGAGAACGAGCTCTTCACCGACGAGCTCGACCGCATCGCGGAGCCATGGGTCGCGCGCGTGATGGAGCGCATGCCGATCCTGGGCGAAAGCGGCATCCGGCGCATCGTCCACGGCGCCATCGCGCACACACCGGACGACAACCCGCTGGTCGGCCCGGCGCCGGGCCTCAAGAATTTCTGGCAATGCTGCGGCGCCTCGATCGGCATCGCGCAAGGGGCGGGCATCGGCAAGTACCTGGCGCAATGGATCGTCCATGGCGAGGCGGAGATCAACATGGGCGGCCTCGACCCGCGCCGCTTCGGCGACTGGGCCGACCGCGCGCATGTCGAGGCCCGCTCGATCGAGGGCTATCAGCATATGTACGCCCTGCACCTGCCCGGCGAGGAGCGGCCGGCCGGGCGTATGGCGCGCACGACCCCACTGCACGAGACGCTGGCCGCGCGCGGCGCCCAGTTCGAATCCGTCGCCGGCTGGGAACGGCCGAAATATTTCGGGCCCGAGGAGACGCCCGGCTACCGCCGGACCGAAGGCTTCGAGGCGGCTGCCCGCGAATGCCGCGCGGCAATGGAGGCGGCCGCGCTCTTCGAGTTGTCGAGCTTCGCGAAATTCGACGTGACGGGGACCGGCGCCCTTGCCTTCCTCGACCGGGTCTTCGCGAACCGCATGCCGGCGAAGGACGGGCGTATCGCGCTGGCCCACCTGCTGAACGAGAACGGCGTGATCGAGGGCGAGGCGACGGTGACGCGCCTCGCCGAGGACCGGTTCTACCTTCTCTCCGGCGCGGCGTCGGAACTGCGCGATTTCGATCGCCTGACGCAGTCGATCCGGCCCGGGGAGGAGGTCGTGGTGCGGCCGGTCACGACGGCGTTCGGGAACCTCGTACTCGTCGGGCCGAAAGCGCGGGATATCCTCGCCGGCCTCACGGACGCCGACCTTTCGAACGCGGCATTCCCCTGGCTTTCGGCGCAGGAGATCGAGGTCGCGGGCGTCCCGGTCCGCGCGCTCCGGGTCAACTATGTGGGCGAGCTGGGCTGGGAGCTGCATGCGCCGATGGAACGGCTGCCGAATCTGTTCGCGGCGCTGCACGAGGCGGGCGATCCGCTCGGCCTCGCCGATGCCGGGACGCGTGCCGTCAATGCGATGCGCCTGGAAAAGGCCTATCGCGGCTACGGCAGCGAGCTCACCAACGAGATCACGCCGGTCGAGGCGGGGCTGGAGCGCTTCGTCGGCTGGCAGAAGCCGGACTTCGTCGGCAAGGCGGCCTGCGAGAGACGCCGCCAAGGGGGCATCGCGCAGCAGCTCGTCTATTGTGCGCTCGACCCGGAAGCGGTCGCGGAACACCGCCTCGACGCGCGCGGCGGCGAAGCGGTGCTGGATGGCGAGCGCGCGATCGGCATCACCACCTCGGGCGGGTACGGCCACCGCACGGGGCGGAGCCTCGCCTTCGCCTATGTCGATCCCGCCCATGCCGAGCCGGGCCGCCGTTTCGACCTCTGGCTAATGGGGGAGCGGATCGGGGCCGAGGTCCTCCCCGGTCCCGCCTACGACCCAGAAAACGCGCGGCTCAAGGCCTGACCCGCTTCCCCTTGCCTCCCCATCCCGCCTTCGCCATATGCGAAGGAAAGGGATTCACGAAACGGGACCCAGAAGAGCATGGCCGACAATCGCGAACTGCAGCCGGACGGCGCGCGCCGGGGCTTCAATCTCGGCGGCGGACCGGCGGGGCCGCGGGACCGGCTGACGGACCCCGCGCTGACCGACGGCACCATCGCCCGGCGCGTCTTCGCCTATCTGATCGACGTCGTGATCCTCGGCGCGATCGGCTTCGCGATCCATCTGGTGGTCTTCGCGACGCTGGGGCTGCTGGCGCCGCTGCTCTACCCGCTCCTCGTCATCCTCCCGCTCGTCTACCACACGGGCCTGGTGGCCTCGGAGGCCTCGGCGACCGTCGGCCAGCGGCTGATGGGCCTGCAAGTGTGCGGGCTCGACGGGGGGAGACCGCCGCTGCTGCAGGCCTTCATCATGGTCTGCCTGTTCTACCTGACGCTGGCGCTGACCAGCGGGCTGCTGCTGCTCTGGTGCCTGATCGACGACCGCGGACGCTGCCTGCACGACATCCTGTCGGGCACGCTGGTGGTGCGCGGCGACCGGCTGACGCAAGCGGCGTGACGCGCCCCGCAAACAAGCCGCGGGCGATCGCGTCTTGCGTTCCCCGCTGCGCCCGCCCTACGTTATTGGCGTCAAGGTGCCCGCCGAAGAGGCGCCGATGACGATGCGGGGATCGAGCGGCAGGATCAGGTCGATCCGCCGGGCCTAGGGTGCCGAGGCGCCTGTCCAGGCTTCCGGCGGCTCTCCCAACCGGCCGGAATTGGAGATGTCGGGTCCACGCCCTTTCATGCGCGGGCCGGCGGATTCGATCGCGACAGGGGCACCATGAACGAGAGCATCGGCGCCGAGATCGGCTTGCCAGGCTATGATCCCAACGGTTTCTTCTGCGAAATATTCGGCGATCCCAAGGGTGCCAACGCCCCCTCCCCCGCGATCCAGGAGCGGCTGAAGGCGCTGGATACCAGCGACCTTTCCGCCCGGGCCAAGGCGGCGGAGGAAGAGCTCTTCAATCTCGGCATCACCTTCACGGTCTATACCGAACGCGAGGCGATCGACCGCATCCTGCCCTTCGACGTCATCCCGCGGCTGATCGGGGCGGCGGAATGGGAGATGCTGGACCGCGGCGTCAGGCAGCGGGTGCAGGCGCTCAACCTCTTCCTGCGCGACATTTATCACGAGCAGAAGATCCTCAAGGACGGCATCATCCCGTCCGAGCTGATCCTGAAGAACAAGAACTACCGCCCGCAGATGGCCGGTCTGGATCTGCCGCACGATACCTACGTCCATATCTGCGGCGTCGATCTGGTGCGCGGCAGCGACGGGCAGTTCCGCGTGCTGGAGGACAATGCGCGCACGCCCTCCGGCGTCTCCTACGTGATCGAGAACCGGCACATGATGCTGCGCGCCTTCCCGGACCTGGCGCGCGACATCGGCCTGCGCGACGTCGACGAGTACGGCGCGCGCCTGCATCAGGCGATGCACGAGGTCGCCCCGATCGACGTGAGCGAGCCGCAGGTCGTCCTGCTCTCGCCGGGCACCTACAACTCGGCCTATTTCGAGCACATCTTCCTCGCCCGCGAGATGGGGGTGCCGCTGGTCGAGGGGCGCGACCTCCTCGTCGGCGAGGACGACCGCGTCTATATGCGCACCACCGCCGGGCTGGCGCCGGTGCACGCGATCTACCGGCGCATCGACGACGACTTCATCGACCCGGAAACCTTCCGTCCGGACAGCATGCTGGGCGTGCCCGGCCTGATGCGGGCCTATTGGAAGGGCAACGTCTCGCTCGCCAATGCGGTCGGGACCGGCGTCGTCGACGACAAGGCGGTCTACGCCTACATGCCCCGCGTTATCCGCTACTATCTCGACGAGGAGCCGATCATCGAGAATGTCGAGACCCATATCTGCGGCGAGGCGGAAGGGTTCAAATACACGCTCGACAATCTGGAGAAGCTGGTGGTGAAGCCGGTCGGCGAATCCGGCGGCTACGGCATCCTGATCGGCCCGCAGGCGAGCCAGGAGGAGCTCTCCCAGTTCCGCGAGAAGCTGAAGGCCGATCCCGCGAACTTCATCAGCCAGCCGGTGATCAGCCTGTCGGTCTGCCCGACGCTGGTCGACGGCAAGATCGAACCGCGCCATGTCGACCTCCGCCCCTTCTGCATCACGGGCCGGGACAGCTGGGTGCTGCCCGGCGGCCTCACGCGCGTCGCGATCAAGCGCGGCTCGCTCGTCGTCAATTCGAGCCAGGGCGGCGGCTCCAAGGACACCTGGGTGCTGACCGAATGAGCCAGCCACTTCTCGCCCGCTATGCCGACTGCATCTTCTGGATGGCCCGCTACATGGAGCGGGCGGAGAACCTCGCCCGCCTCCTCGAGGTGAACGAAGTCTTCGCCCGGGACCGCAGCGGGAGCCGGAACTGGGAGTCGATCCTTCGGATCAACTCGGACCTCGAGGATTTCACCAAGCGCTACGGCAGGCCGAGCGAATCGACGGTCTGCTACTACTACATGCTGGACCCCGCGCATCCGGGCTCGATCTATTCGGCGGTGCGCCTTGCGCGGGACAATGCGCGCACGCTGCGCCCCTTCATCTCGACCGAGATGTGGACGCACCTGAACGCGATCTACAACCGGTTGCGGGCGAGCGAGGCCGGGCCGGAGCGGTTGCCCAACGTCGCGGACTTCTGCACCCGCGTGAAGCACGACTGCCAGGCGCACGGCGGCATCACCGAAGGTACCTTCTATCGCGACCAGGGTTGGGTCTTCTACCAGCTCGGCAAGTATCTCGAGCGCGCCGACCAGACGACGCGGTTGATCGACGTGAAGTACCATGCGCTGGTGCCCTCGGCGCACGACCCGGGCTCGCCGCTGGACGAGAGCCAATGGAACGCGCTGCTGCGATCGGTCGCCGGCTACCATGCCTATCGCCGGGTCAATCCGCGCGACCTGAGCCCGGCGCGCGTCGCTTCCTTCATGATCCTCAACCCGCAGTTCCCACGCGCCGTGCGCTACTGCATCGGGGAATGCTCGCGCAATCTGGCGACGCTGATCACCACCTTCCAACTGCCGCGCGGTATCGAGGTGACCGACCCGCTGGATGCGCTGCATCAACGCTTGGAAGAATCCGATATCGAGGGCATCATAGCCTTCGGCATGCACGAATTCCTCGATACGGTTCAGCTTGATCTGATCGAGGTATCGCGAGCCATGGGGCGCGCCTATTTCGGCGTCGAGGACTAGCCGGAGCCGGCGATCGTCCCGCGCCCCGGGAGCCGGTCGGGTGGCCGGAAAGGACATCACGCATGACCCTGCAGCGCAGCCCCACGATGCTGGTGTTCCACCGCTCTGGCGCGATGCATTGCCCCTATCTCTCCGGCCGGATCGAGCAGCAGCTCTTCGCCGAATTGAGCGGTCCCGACGCGCAGGCCCAGTTCGAGCATCTGAGCCGCCACGGATTCCGCCGCTCGCACCACATCGTCTACCGGCCGGCCTGCAAGGGCTGCGAGCAGTGCATTCCGGTCAGGATCCGCACGGTGGATTTCCGCTGGACGCGCTCGTTCCGACGCATCGCCTCGCGCAACTGCGACCTCACCGTCCGCGATATCGGGCCGAACGCGACGGAGGAGCAGTACGCCCTCTTCGCGCGCTATGTCGGCGTCCGACACGGCGACGGCGACATGGCGGACATGAGCTTCCGAGACTACGCCAATCTGGTGGTGGCGAGCCCGGTCGACACCACGCTTCTGGAGTGGCGGGACGCGGACGGGGTGCTGCGCGCCGGCTGCATCACCGACCGGCTGGGCGACGGCTATTCCGCGGTCTACAGCTTCTTCGATCCTGCGGCGGATCGGCGCAGCCTGGGCACGCAGGTGATCCTCTCGCTGGTCGAGCGCGCGCGCGAGCGGGGGCTCGCACACGTCTATCTCGGCTTCTGGGTGCCGGAGAGCGCGAAGATGGCCTACAAGGCACGCTTCCAGCCGCTGGAATGCTTCGGTCCGGACGGCTGGCGCGCCGGCGAACCGCCGACGCTCAAGGGCGCGGTCGATCGTGGCGGGTAGCTGCCTCGATGCGCAGCGGGGGACTGTTGCTTGGGGGTAGATATGCGTTATAAATCCGATCAATCGGGTGCGAAAAATCCGAGCCTGATCGGATGATCGGCAAATTGGGGGACGCGGTCGGATTCCCGCCTATCGGGGTCGGCACGCCAAAACGACAGACGGGAAACACACCCGTCGGGCCGATCGAACTGGGAGCGAAAGTCAGGGGGCACGTAAACCGGCTGAAGCGTTTTTCCAACGAGAACAGGCTCTAGGCAGCAACCGACGGGCGTCGCCAGGACGGCGGGTCCGGCCGAAGGGTTGCAACGCTGCGGATGGCGATCCCACGCACGTGCCGGGGGACGCAGGGTGCGGCGCGGCGATCCGAACAACCAGGGACTAGACACAAAAAGGGAGAATTCCATGAAACGTCGCGACTTCATCAAGGGCGCCGGTATTGCGGCCGGGGCGGGCGTCGCCGCCGCCGCTTCGTCGACCCTGTCGACGCCGGCCATCGCGCAGGAGCGCATTCCGATGGTCATGGTGTCGACCTGGCCGCGGGACTTCCCCGGCCTCGGCACCGGGGCCCAGCGCTTCGCGCAGCGCGTGGCCGATCTCTCCGAGGGCCGCATCCAGGTCGAGTACTACGCCGCCGGTGAGCGTGTCGGCGCCTTCGACTCGTTCGACGAGGTCGCCTCGGGCAACGCGCAGGCCTACCACGGCGCGGACTACTACTGGAAGGGCAAGCACCCGGGTTGGGCCTACTTCACGACCGTTCCGTTCGGCCTGACCTACACCGAGATAAACGCCTGGATCCGCTTCATGGGCGGT
>MRWG01000087.1_pt1 | contig 181874 bp, 165 predicted proteins | sample 1013341 | NCBI WGS metagenome assembly MRWG01 (sample SAMN06117577, study PRJNA244670) | biofilm metagenome | biome: Water; feature: Cathode Biofilm; material: Biofilm; isolation source: microbial consortium enriched at the cathode of a solar microbial fuel cell | place: USA: District of Columbia...
GCTGAGCCAAATTCAGGGGCATTCTTTTGAGGGAATCGGGGTTTAAACGGCCTGTTCTGGGGCATTAAGCTAAGACGATCCCCTTCGGGCAGCGCTGCGCGCTGTCTGCGCCGCTGACGCGGCTTTCGAACTGGAGAGTTCTCACTACTCCCCCTCCGCCTTCTGGGCGTGCAGGGATTTGCTTACGGAGTGCTTTTCGGGAGTTGAGTCGTAGCTTGGCTGGTGCCCGGGGTTAGCAGCCTTCGGCTGCTGGGGGAGAGATTGATTCGCTATTTGGCTGAGCCAAATTCTTGGGCATTCTTTTGGGGGAATCGGGGTTTAAACGGCCTGTTCTGGGGCACTAAGATAAGACGATCCCCTTCGGGGCAGCCTTCGGCTGTCTGCGCCGCTGACGCGGCTTTCGAACTGCGAGAGTTCTCTTACTCTCCCCCTCCGCCTTGCGGGCGTGCAGGGATTTGCTTACGGAGTGCTTTTCTTGTTGGGTGGCAGGATAGAGAACGGAGAATGGCGGAGGGGGAGAGATTCGAACTCTCGGAAGACTTTCGCCTTCGCTGGTTTTCAAGACCAGTGCATTCAACCGCTCTGCCACCCCTCCGCGACAGGGGCAGAATCTTACACTAATCGGGGCTTTAGTCCAATGCGTTAAAGCGACAAATGATGGGCTTTGGATGGGGCGAAATTGATTGATTTTGTGGGGCGCCCCGGTATGATAATTCCTTGATATTTGAAGTTTTGTTGGGGTTTTTATTGGGGCTAAGGCATTGAAATTTCACTCATTAGCCCCCAAATCTTTAAATGTGAGCCGGGGCGCGTCCCCGACCCTGTTTTTTACTGCTGGAGAAATCGATGAACGAAGTTAATGTGAGTGTAGCCCACGGCCAACAATCGGCTGTGGAGGTGAACAAGGTACTTAAAAATACCTATCTGCTGTTGGCCTTGACGCTCGCTTTCAGTGCGTTTACCGCCATGCTGAGTTTCAACGCCCGTCCGGTGGGCCTGTTGCCCATGATCGTTGGCTTTTATGGCCTGTTGTTTTTGACCCACAAGCTGGCCAATAGCGCCTGGGGTCTGCTCAGTGTGTTTGCCTTTACCGGTTTCATTGGCTATACCCTGGGCCCGGTGATCTCTGCCATCCTGTCCTTTCCCGGCGGTAGTGAGATCGTGGCCAAGGCTCTGGGTGGTACCGCCTTTATCTTCTTTGGTCTGTCAGGTTATGCCCTGGTCTCACGCAAGGACTTTTCCTTCCTGAGCGGCTTCCTGTTTGCCGGCTTCCTGGTGTTGCTGGCTGCCATCGTCATTCAGATTTTCTGGCCCATGCCGGCACTGCAACTGGCCCTTTCGGTTGGTTTCATTCTGTTTTCCAGTGCCGCCATCCTGTTCCAGACCAGTGAGATCGTGCGCGGTGGCGAGCGTAACTACATCCTCGCCACAGTGACCCTGTTCGTCTCGCTGTATAATATATTTATCAGCCTGGTTCATCTGCTCATGGCCTTTGCCGGCGACGAATAACAGGCAGCTCTGCCTGCAAAGCCCCAGCGCAATCTGGGGCTTTTTTGTTTTCCGGGCAGACAAACTGTATCTTCAGCAGCAACATCAACCTAGACGAAGAAAGAGCCACCAGTGCAATTCTCCATTGTGATATACGCGGCACCCTATTCTGCCCAGGCTGCTGAATCGGCCTATCGCTTTACCTCCACGCTGCTCGATGAAGGACATAGCGTCTACCGGCTCTTCTTCTTTTCCGATGGCGTTCATAACCTGGGCAAGCTGGCGGTCTCTGCCCAGGATGAAATCAATCTGCCCCAGCGCTGGCAGGATCTTATTCAGCGCCATGAACTGGACTCCGTGGCCTGTGTCAGCTCTGCCATCAAACGTGGCATCATCAATTCCCGGGAAGCACAGCGCTACGAACTGGATGCAGTCAGCATTCAGGACGACTCTGAAATCGCCGGACTCGGCCAGCTTATCGATGCTGTGATCCAGTCAGACCGTGTCATCAGCTTCGGATAAATCATGGCCAGCAGCAATCCATTGAAGAAGAAATTTCTGTTTATCAGCCGAGCCGCCCCCTATGGCAATAACCGCGCCCAGCTCTGCCTGGATGCAGCCTTCGCCAGCGCTGTTTTTGAACAGGATGTCAGCTACCTGTTTATGGACGACGGGGTTTTCCAGTTGCTAAGCGACCAGAGTGCCGAAAGCATCCACAGTAAATCCCTTGGCAATATGCTCGAGACCCTGGATCTTTATGGCATCGAAAAAGTCTTTGTTCACAAAGACTCACTGGCACAACGAAAATTGGGCAGCAAGGATCTGTTGCTGGATGCACGAAGCATCGACAGCAGGGAGATCGCTGCCCTGGTCAATCAATGTGACTGCGTAATAAATCTATGAGCACTCTGCACACCCTTTCCAAATCACCGCAGTCAGGACTGCTTGCCAGTTGCTTGTCAGGCTTCAGTCAGGGGGATGGCCTGTTGTTTCTGGAGGACGGTGTATATCACTGCCTGGACAGCGAGTTGCTTGCCAGCTTGCCCAAGGGAAATCGCTTTTTTGCCCTCAAGGAAGATTTGCGCGCCCGTGGCCTGGCAAACAAACTGCCCGCCAACGTGGATGCTGTCAGCACCAAAAAATTCATTGCCCTGTGCTGCAGCTTCGATAAAGTGGTTAACTGGTTTTGAATAACAAAGCGATCAGGAACCCGAATCATGCTTGAAGTGGCTGAGCTGAAACTTGAAACAGACAAGGAAGGCTATCTGAAAAATCTGGACGACTGGAACGAAAGCGTCGCCATTGAAATAGCCCGCGCGGAAAATATCAGCCTCAGCCCGTCGCACTGGGAAATTATCCGCAGCCTGCGCATCTTTTATCAAAGGCATCAGATCGCCCCGGCCAATCGGGCGCTGGTGAGTCTGGTGAAGAAAGAATTTGGCGCTGACAAAGGCCGCAGTGCCTATTTGATGCGGCTGTTCCAGGGCAGCCCCGCAAAGACTGCTGCCAAAATCGCCGGACTGCCCCGCCCTGATAATTGCCTCTAGAGGCTGCCTGCGCAGGCAGTTGTTAGCCGTTCATTCCGTCTGCTGCTGGGCACTGCCATCACCTTTAAACCACTTAAGCTCATCATGCAGGCTGACTACACTGCCGATGATAGTCAGGGTAGGTGCCTGTAAGCCAGCTTGCTCAACCAGCCCGGAAATACTTTCCAGAGTCCCGGTTACAACCCGCTGATGCCGGGTGGTGCCCTGCTGAACCACCGCCACTTCAGTACTGGCTGCCATGCCATGCTGTATCAGCTTCTGGCAGATAAGCGGCAAGCCAACCAGGCCCATATAGAACACCAGGGTTTGTTGCTCGGCAATGATATGGGGCCAATCCAGGTCCAGTTCACCCTGCTTGAGATGGCCCGCCAGAAAGCGCACCGACTGGGCATGGTCGCGATGAGTCAGGGGAATGCCGGCATAGGCGGCGCAGCCGGATGCGGCGGTAATGCCGGGGATAACCTGAAAGGGAATTTCCGATCTGCTCAGTGCTGCCAATTCCTCGCCGCCGCGCCCGAAGATAAAGGGATCGCCACCTTTCAGACGCAGCACCCTTTTGCCCTCACGCGCATGGCTCACCAGCAGATCGTTAATGCGTTCCTGGGGAACCGGGTGGTCCTTGGGCTGCTTGCCGACATGAATCTTCTCGGCATCCGGGCGCAGCTTGGCGAGAATTTCCTGCGAGACCAGGCGGTCATAAAGCACCACGTCAGCCTTGTGCATCAGGCGCAGGGCTCGCAGTGTCAGCAGGTCCGGGTCTCCCGGGCCTGCTCCCACCAGATAAACTTCACCCCGGCAAGCATTGGGCTTTTCCCCGGCAGAGGCGTCGAGCCACTGCGCCAGGAAGTCATCAAAACTCTGTTCGGCACTTTGCTCCTGACCGGCATAAACCAGCTCAGGAATTCTGCTGTCCAGTACCGATTCCCAGAAACGAATCCGCTCATTAAAACTGGCGATGGATTGTTTGACTGCCTTGCGCTTGCTGCCCAACAGGCTGGCCAGATTATTGATGCGACCGGGCACCATCACTTCATTGAGTTCTTTCAAATGTCGCGTCAGCACTGGTGAACTGCCACCACTGGAAATAGCGATCACGATGGGTGTGCGGTCGACGATGGCGGGCATGATAAAACTGCACAGGCGGGGCTGGTCCACCACATTGACCGGCAGATCCCGTTGCCGGGCCAACTCACTGACTTTTTCATTCAGCGCTGTATCGTCGGTGGCCGCAACCACCAGCAGGGCACCATCAAGATGCCGGGGCGCGAATTCAGCCCGCAGCAGCCTGAGCGTGGTATTGCCTTGCAGAGCCAGTACTTGCGGGTCGAATTCCGGCGCTACCGCAGTCACCTGGCCACCGGCTCGCAGCAGCAGGGAGATTTTTCGATAGGCGACCTCGCCTCCCCCTACCACCAGACACGCCCTTTCCCTGATGTTCAGGAAGATGGGCAGCAGATCCATCAGGCAAGAAACTCCTGACCGGCCATATAGGGCTGCAGTACTTTGGGAATTTGAATTCTGCCCTCGGCGTCCTGGTTGTTTTCCAGGATGGCCACCAGGCTGCGACCAATGGCCAGGCCGGAACCGTTAATGCTATGCAGCAATTCCGGTTTGCCGGTATCGGGATTTCGGAATCGGGCCTGCATGCGTCGCGCCTGAAAATCGGTGAAGTTACTGCAGGAAGAAATTTCCCGATAGCAGCCCTGAGACGGTAGCCACACTTCCAGATCGTAGGTCTTGTGAGCAGAAAAGCCCAGATCGCCACCACAGAGCATCACCCGGCGATAAGGCAGTTCCAGCAGTTGCAGGATTTTCTCGGCATGGCCAGTAAGATCTTCCAGAGCTTGCTCGGAGTCTTCCGGGCGCACCAGTTGCACCAGTTCCACTTTCTCGAACTGATGCTGGCGGATCATACCCTTGGTGTCCTTGCCATAGCTGCCGGCCTCGGAACGAAAACAGGGTGTGTGACAGGCGAACTTCAATGGCAGGTCACCGGCATCCACAATCTCGTCCCGCACCACATTGGTCACCGGCACCTCTGCCGTGGGTATCAGGTAATAAGGATGCTCACCTTCCAGCTTGAACAGGTCTTCCTCGAACTTGGGTAACTGGCCGGTACCACGCAGGGAATCGGCGTTAACGATGAAGGGGACATTGATTTCCTGATAGCCATGATCGACGGTATGCACATCCAGCATAAACTGGATCAGGGCCCGGTGCAGACGGGCTGTAGCACCGCGCATGACAACAAAACGGGAGCCGGTGAGCTTGCTGGCAGTGGCGAAATCCAGGCCTTCTTTCAATGCCTCGCCCAGCTCAGCATGATCCTTCACCTCAAAATCATATTCCGCAATCTTGCCCCAGCGTGACATCTCCTGGTTATCATCCTCACTGCTTCCCTCGGGCACCGACTCATGGGGCACATTGGGAATGCCCATGACATAGTCATTGATCTCGTTCTGCAGCGCCGTGAGCTGGTCTTTTTTCTCTTCCAGTTCCTGCTTCAGGGATTCCATGGACTGCAGAATCTCACTGACATCCTCGCCGGCCGCCTTGGCCTTGCCGATGGACTTGGAGCGACTGTTTCGCTCGTTCTGTAGCGCTTCGGTTTGCAGTTGAATTTCCTTGCGGCGGGCATCCAGGTTGCTGAGCTTTTCAACATCCAGATCGAAGCCTTTTTTCTTGAGAAGAGTCGCAAGTTGCTCTGGTTCAGAACGAATCCGTTTCGGGTCAAGCATGCCGGGTTCCTGATAGGTTTAAAGTAGCAGGCGAGTAATCTGCATGCCGGCAAAGGCGGCAAAGAGGCAGAGCACCACGCTGCTGAAGACATAAAAAAGGGCTGTATTGTAGTGGCCCTGCTGAAATAACAAAAGCGCATCCAGAGAGAAGGTGGAAAACGTAGTCAGCGCGCCAAGAAATCCCACCACCACCAGCGGTCGCCAACTATCCACCAGATGCAGTCGCTCCATCAGCAAAACAAACATGAAGCCAATCAGGAAGCTGCCCAGCACATTGACCACAAAAGTGCCCAGCGGAAAATTGCTGCCATTGAATCGCTCTACCGCAATGTTCAGCCAGAATCTGCAGACTGCGCCAACGGCTCCACCCAGGGCCACGGCCAGCGTACTGCTCATGATTGCATTCCTGCGTCGCTGTCCAACATGGCAAGCCTCTAGTTGACGTAAGTGTTCTCTATTACTTCGATACCCTGGGGGGCTTCAAATTCAAACAGGGAATCTTCCAGGTCGGTGTTTTTCTCCAGGGAAGTAAAGCGCCAGACCGTTTGTTCACCATTTTTGTTGCGCAGATGAATCATATCCAGCTTGTCCTGCACAAAACTGATCTTGATTACCTGATACACGCTGTCGGCAGCAAACGGCGTCAGGTCGAATTCAATGATATCGCCCTGGCGACCGGCGCTACTGATCCGGTATTCCTCGGCTAACGATGCTGTGTTGCCGCTGAGCAATTGCGCAGCCAATTCAGATTCCTGGGCATTCCAGTCCTCGATCACTACCTGTTCCAGGTCCGGCTGGTAATTCCACAGCAATTGGCCATTGGTCACTACCAGTTCGGGAAACGGGCTGAGGGTTTCCCAGTAGAAACCGTCGGGTTTTTTCAGGTACATGCGAATCTGGCTTTCTTCCAGCACCCCGCCATCAGACTCCACAATCAATTGCTCGACGTCGGCCGCCAGGGTCGACACATCTGCCAGCAAATTATCGAGAGCCTGGCGTGCATCATCCTGGGCCAGGGATTGATTGAAACAGCTGCAAAGCAATGCAATTGCCAGTGCAGCCAGACTTTGCTTCAACATGCTGGAGACCTGCTGCTTAGACTGAAAACTGATGGTCACGACCTTCAGTCACGTGGAGGTGGCGGTGCGATAACTTCCCGGGAGCCGTTGCTGCTCATCTCTGAAACTACCCCTGCCGCTTCCATGGATTCTATCATACGGGCGGCGCGGTTATAGCCGATGCGCAGCTTGCGCTGCACTGCCGAAATCGATGCCTTGCGCGATTCGGTGACAAACCGCACGGCCTCATCGTAAAGGGCATCACCCTCCTCGCCTTCGCCACTGTCGCTACCGCCGCCCATGGCCCCCATGTCCATATCATCCGTGCCCTGGGTGATCTCGTCGATGTAGACCGGCTCACCGCGCTCTTTCCAGTCGGCCACCACGCGATGCACTTCCTCATCACTGACAAAGGCGCCGTGAACACGGGTGGGTACGCCGCCGCCCGGCGGCAGGAACAACATATCGCCATGACCAAGCAATTGCTCGGCACCCCCTTCTCCGAGAATGGTGCGTGAGTCCACCTTGGACTGCACCATAAATGACAAGCGGGTGGGCACATTGGCCTTGATCAGGCCGGTCAACACATCCACGGATGGCCGCTGCGTGGCCAGAATCAGGTGAATCCCGGCAGCCCGCGCCTTCTGGGCGATTCGGGCAATCAATTCTTCCACTTTCTTGCCCACTACCATCATCATGTCCGCCAGTTCGTCGACGATCACCACAATACAGGGCAAGGCTTCCAGTTCCGGTGCCTGCTGTTCTTCTTCCAGCAACATCGGGTCCGGCTTCCAGGTGGGGTCCATGATGGGCTTGCCAGCCTTCCTGGCATCCACCACCTTCTTGTTAAAACCCGCCAGATTCCGCACCCCCAGTGCCGACATCAGCTTGTAGCGACGTTCCATCTCCGCCACACACCAGCGCAGACCATTGGCCGCATCCTTCATATCGGTAATCACCGGCGTCAGCAGGTGAGGGATACCGTCGTACACAGACAGCTCCAGCATTTTCGGGTCGATCATGATCACGCGCACATGTTCCGGTGTGGACTTGAACAGCAGGCTCAGGATCATGGCATTGATACCTACCGACTTGCCGGAACCGGTGGTACCGGCCACCAGCAGGTGCGGCATCTTGGCCAGGTCCACGATCACCGGTTTACCCACAATGTCGTGTCCCAAGGCCATGGAAAGTGGCGAACTGGCACGATCAAAATCCGCCGAGGACAGGACCTGGCTAAGCTGAATGATTTCCCGCTTCTCATTGGGAATCTCAATACCAATGACGGTCTTGCCCGGGATCACTTCCACCACCCGCACAGAAATTACAGCAAGTGAGCGCGCCAGGTCTTTGACCAGATTACTGATTCGGCTCACCTTCACTCCCGGTGCTGGCTGTACTTCAAAGCGGGTAATCACCGGCCCCGGGTTGACTGCGGTGACTTCAATGTCGATACCGAAGTCCTTGAGTTTCAACTCCAGCAGTTTGGACATGGCCTCCAGGGATTCCTTGGAAAACCCGGAATCATTGGTCTCGTGCCAGGCATCCAGCAAACCGATGGCCGGCAACTCCTTGACCGAATTGGCGGCGAACAAAGTGCCCTGCCGCTCCTTTTCCACCCGCTTGCTCTTCTCCGGTTGGCGGGGAGCCGGTGCCTTGATAGTGGGCGGCACGCGCTTTTTCTCTTTGGCGATATGGATATCCAGTACTTTCTTGCGGCTCTCCAGACGCTCTTTGGCGGCCGCCGCCTGCTTGCGATCTTCCAGCCACTTGTTGAACCGGCCGGCCACAAAGCTGCTGCCGCTGAGGGTCCAGAGACCCAGCCGGTCCACCACATCCAGCCAGGAAATGGTGACCGTAATTGTGAGGCCAAACAGGAAGCTGGCCAGCAAAACCAATGTCGATCCGAGCACCGCCAGTACCGGCACAAACAGATCCACCACCAGGGAACCGACGACACCGCCGGCCAGGTAAGTGACCTGGGCCGGAATCTCGAAATGCAGCGTGGCCAGGCCACAGGCAGAGATCATCAACAGGAAAAAGCCCAGGCATTTGAGTCCAAACAGCGGCCAGGAAAAGGGCATGGGGTTTTCACTTTCCCGGTAAGCGCTGTAAATCTTGTATGCCAGAAAGACCGGCAAGCCGTAGGCCAGGTAACCCACCAGATGCAAGAGGATGTCGGCCACCCAGGCGCCATAGACCCCCACCGCATTATCAACTCCGCCACCACTACCGGTGGTGGTAAAGCCCGGATCATCCGGTGAGTAGCTCACCAGGGCAATCAGCAGAAACAGGGCCAGCAGGAAATAGGCGATCAGGGAGCCTTCTCGCGTTACGCGCTGGATGACGGTTTCTACTTCGGCCTTGTTATCAGGCTTGCTCATGGTTGTATTTTTCAATTGTTTCAGATACCTGAACGGTTTTTATGGAACTGTTTCGAGGATAAAGGCCAGCCCGGGCAAAGTCACTCCCTATTTGCCGGCCAGAACTGTTTGCTATCCCTAGGTTATCGGGCGCTGACGCGGATTATTAATGCCTCGCTGCCAGCAATCTTGCCGGCGCTGCCGGCTTTGTGCAGTGCTTCACAATGGGCCGGCAGAATGGCCATGAGCCGGTGCCCCGGGCAAAAATTCTGTACAATGCGCCCTCTCCCGCGGAGTTGAATTCATCCAGTTCAGACCCAATCTGACTGTAAGCTCTGCAAGGAGTCTAGATTTGTGCCAGTTAACCGCTCCTTAATGCGCAAGGATCCATCCCGAAGGACACCAGAAGGACACCATAATGACCGACGTATCCCATCACCGAGTAATCATCCTGGGCTCTGGCCCTGCCGGCTACACTGCCGCTGTCTATGCTGCCCGCGCCGGCCTGGAACCGGTGGTTATCACCGGCCTTATCCAGGGTGGTCAGCTCACCACCACCACCGATGTCGACAACTGGCCCGGTGACGTGGAGGGTCTGCAGGGGCCCGACCTGATGGTACGCATGCAGAACCATGCAGAACGCTTTGATACCAAGGTGATTTTTGATCATATCAATGCAGTGGATCTGAGCAATCGCCCGTTCCGGCTAACTGGTGACAGCGGCCAATACAGCTGCGACGCCCTGATTATTGCCACCGGTGCCTCCGCCCAATACCTGGGCCTGGAATCGGAACAGGCCTATATGGGCAAGGGTGTCAGTGCCTGCGCCACCTGTGACGGTTTTTTCTATCGCAACAAGCCGGTGGCGGTCATCGGTGGTGGCAATACCGCCGTCGAGGAAGCCCTGTATCTGTCCAACCTCTGCTCCCATGTCACGGTGGTACACCGCCGCGATGCCCTGCGGGCCGAAAAGATTCTGCAGGACAAGCTCATGGAAAAAGTCGCCGAGGGCAAGGTCACCATGGCCTGGGATCATACCCTGGAAGAAGTTACTGGCGACGACATGGGTGTCACCGGCATGCGTATAAAGCATGTTAAAAGCGGCGACATCCAGTCGGTGGATGTGGACGGTGTCTTTATCGCCATCGGTCACCGCCCCAATTCCGAAATTTTCGAGGGGCAACTGGACATGAAGAATGGCTATGTGGTGGTCAATACCGGCATTGACGGCAATGCCACCCAGACCAGCGTGCCGGGTGTTTTCGCCGCCGGCGATATTGCCGATCAGGTCTATCGTCAGGCCGTCACCAGCGCCGGCTTTGGCTGTATGGCGGCCCTGGATGCGGAGAAGTTCCTCGACAGCTGATCAACAACAAGCGGCAAAGCCATGACCCTGCCCTGGCTCGACCCCGAACGGATCGCCTTTCCACCTGCCGAAGCTGCCCTGGCAGACCCCAATGGCTTGCTGGCGGCCGGTGGCGCACTCAGTGCCGACTGGCTGCAGGCCGCTTACCGGCGCGGCATTTTTCCCTGGTATGAAGAAGGCCAGCCCATTCTCTGGTGGAATCCGGATCCGCGGCTGGTGCTGTTCCCGGATCGCTTGCATGTCTCCCGCAGCCTGCAAAAGTTGATCAGGAAATCGCCCTATGTCCTCACCATGGATAAGGATTTTCCGGCCGTGATGGCTGCCTGTGCGGCCCCAAGAAGGGACAGCGCCGGTACCTGGATAACTGCAGAAATGGAGCAGGCCTACACTGAATTGCACCGCAGGGGCATGGCCCACTCGGTGGAGGTCTGGCAAGGTGAGACCCTGGTTGGCGGGCTTTACGGCGTGGCACTGGGCAGGGTATTTTTTGGTGAGTCCATGTTCAGCCGTCGGGACAACGCCTCAAAGCTGGCATTCGTGGCCCTGGTGGAACAATTGCAGGCATGGGGGTTTAGCCTCATCGACTGCCAGGTGGACAGCGAACATCTGCGCAGTCTCGGCGCCGAGGAAATAGCCCGGCATCATTTTCTGGAACTGCTGGATAGTGAGACAACGCTTGCCTCGAAACCGGGACCATGGCAATTTGAACAGCGGTAGCTATTGATGAACTCGAATTCCAAGACACTCAGTTCGGTACGTCTGTTCCGCACCTCAACCCACCCCTGCAGTTACAAGCAGGAGCAGCAGGCGGCCACCGTCTTCGTCGACCCGGACCTGGTGATCGACAAGAACCTCAACAGCAAGCTCAGTGATATGGGCTATCGCCGCAGCGGCGCCCACCTCTATCGTCCCGATTGCGAACTCTGCAATGCCTGTATTTCCTGCCGCATCCCTGCCGGCTTCTTCGAATTTCGCCGTCGCCACAAACGCATATTCAAGGCAAACATGGACTTGCGCGTGGAAGAAAGAAACGACCTCACCGAAGAAGAGGCTTTCCGTCTGTATCAGCACTACATCAATGTGCGCCATCGAGACGGTGATATGTATCCGGCCACCCGGGAACAGTATGAGGCCTTCATCAAGACCAAGACCGTAGATACCCGCTTCTTCCTGTTCTATGCCGGCGATGAACTGCTGGCGGTCAGTGTCACCGACATCCTCGACCACGGCCTGTCGGCAGTCTACACCTTCTTCCACCCGGAAATGCCGAAGCGCTCCCTGGGTAACTACGTCATCCTCTGGCAGATCCGCAAATGCCAACAAATGCAGTTGCCCTATCTGTTTCTCGGTTACTGGATCAAGGGTTGCCAGAAAATGCAGTACAAGAGCGAATTCCGTCCCCTGGAGCTGCTGATCGATGGCAAATGGATTTTACTGACCTAGCACCTTTCGTAGCCCTGATGGCGCGCCAGCTTTGCCTTGTGGCCCAAAATCCGGCACAATGCAGCCCGCAATTCACAGCCCACTGGAGTGCCAATGGCGAAAGAAGATCAAATTGAAATGGAAGGCGAAGTTGTTGATACCCTTCCTAACACCATGTTTCGGGTAAAACTCGAGAATGGTCACGTGGTTACCGCACATATCTCCGGCAAAATGCGCAAGAATTACATCCGCATTCTTACCGGTGACAAGGTGTTGGTTGAACTGACTCCCTACGACCTGACCAAAGGCCGCATTACCTACCGCGCCCGCTAGCGCGACGGCCCTGATCACCCCCACGCTTACCGCAAGCAGCCCTGCGTAATGGCCCGGCGGCTCAGTCCTTGACCGAACTGAGCTCCCTGGATTTCTGTGGCTTGCCGCCCTCAATACTGAGTTTGATGTCGTCGTCCTCAGCACTGACATAGACATCACCACCGGCGCTGGCCAGTTCACCGAAGAGAATATCTTCCGCCAGGGCTTTCTTCAGTTTCTCCTGAATCAGGCGCGCCATCGGCCGTGCCCCCATGCTTTCACTGTAGCCATGGGCAACAAACCAGTCTCTGGCATTGTCATCCACGTGCAGCAGCACGTTTTTCTCATCCAGTTGCACCTGCAGCTCCACCAGGAATTTGTCCACCACCGTGCGGATAATCTCCGGCGGCAAGGCACCAAACTGGATGATGCCATCCAGGCGGTTGCGGAATTCCGGAGTGAAGGACTTCTTGATAATTTCCATGCCGTCGGTGCTGTGATCCTGCTCCGTGAAACCAATGGAGGCCCGGGACATTTCCTGGGCGCCGGCATTGGTAGTCATGATCAGTATGACATTGCGAAAATCCGCCTTGCGGCCGTTGTTATCCGTCAGGGTGCCATGATCCATGACCTGCAACAGCAGGTTAAAGACATCAGGATGCGCTTTCTCAATCTCGTCTAACAGCAAGACACAGTGGGGGTTTTTGGCCACGGCTTCGGTCATCAGGCCACCCTGATCGAAGCCGACATAGCCCGGTGGCGCACCGATCAGGCGCGACACAGTATGGCGCTCCATGTATTCGGACATATCGAAGCGCAGCAATTCAATGCCCATGATCTTGGCCAACTGCCGACTGACTTCGGTCTTGCCCACACCGGTGGGACCGGCGAACAGGAATGAGCCAATGGGTTTCTCCTCTTCACCGAGACCGGCACGGGAGAGTTTGATCGCAGTGGCCAGGGTATCGATGGCCTTGTCCTGACCGAAGACCACCATTTTCAGATTGGCTTCCAGACTCTTCAGGGCATCAATATCGGAATTGGTCACATGCTTGGGCGGTATCTTGGCGATGGACGCCACCACCTTTTCCATGTCCTGCACCTGGATCATCTTCTTGCGCTTGCTGGCCGGCTGCAGACGCTGATAGGCACCCGCCTCATCGATCACGTCGATGGCCTTGTCAGGCATGTAGCGGTCGTTGATGTAGCGGCCCGCCAGTTCCGAGGCGGCCTTGAGGGCCTTGTCGCTGTAGCGCAGCTCATGATGATCTTCAAAACGCGACTTCAAGCCTTTGAGAATCTTGTAGGTTGTTTCCACATCCGGTTCATCCACATCAATCTTCTGGAAACGCCTGGACAGGGCCCGGTCTTTCTCGAAGATGCCGCGGTACTCCTGGTAAGTGGTCGAACCAATGCAGCGCAACTGACCGGAAGTCAGCACCGGCTTGAGCAGATTGGAGGCGTCCATGACGCCGCCCGATGCCGCCCCGGCACCGATGATGGTATGAATTTCATCGATGAACAAAATGGCGTGTTCATTTTTCTTAAGTTCCGCCAACAAGGCTTTGAAACGCTTCTCAAAATCGCCACGGTACTTGGTGCCCGCCAGCAAGGCACCCAGGTCCAGTGAATAGATTTCGCTGTCAGCCAGCACATCGGGGACATTGCCTTCCACAATCAGCTTGGCCAGCCCTTCTGCCACCGCGGTCTTGCCCACACCGGACTCGCCCACCAGCAAAGGATTGTTCTTGCGGCGCCGGGACAACACCTGCACCACCCGGGTTACTTCGTCCTCACGACCGATGAGTGGGTCGATACGCCCCTGCTCGGCCTCAACATTGAGATTGGTGGCAAAGCTGTCCAGCGGACTGCTGGCGGATTCACCTACCACTTCCTCCTCGTGCTGCTCACTGCTACTGTCTTCGTTCTCCGAATGCCCGGGCACCTTGGAGATGCCATGGGTAATAAAGTTCACTACATCGATGCGCGCCACATCCTGCTGCTTGAGGAAATAGACCGCCTGGCTCTCCTGCTCGCTGAAGATGGCCACCAGCACATTGGCGCCGGTCACCTCCCGCTTGCCGGAAGACTGCACATGGAAAACGGCGCGCTGCAGCACGCGCTGGAACCCCAGGGTTGGCTGGGTCTCACGGGCGGTATCAGCTTCCGCAAGTAGCGGCGTGGTGGAATCAACAAAATCCAGCAACTCGCCACGCAACCGGCTGAGATCACAATCACAGGCCACCAGCACATTGGCAGCGACTTCATTGTCCAGCAAGGCCAGCAGCAAATGCTCCACGGTCATGAATTCATGCCGTTTCTTGCGTGCTGTCTTGAAGGCATAACTGAGGGTGGCTTCGAGATCTTTACTTAACATAATTTGCCTGCCTGTTGATCCTGCCCCTGCGGGCCGGACTGCTGCTAGCGATCCACTTCCACGGAGCAGAGCAGCGGTTGCTCGCATTCACGGGAATAATCATTGACCTGGGCGGCCTTGGTTTCGGCGACGTCCTTGCTGAACACCCCGCAGACTCCCTTGCCCTCGGTATGCACCTTGAGCATGATCTGGGTGGCCTTCTCCACGTTCATATTGAAAAACGAGCGTAGCACGTCCACAACGAAATCCATTGGGGTGTAGTCGTCATTTATCAACACCACCTTGTACAGGGGTGGCTGCTTGAGTTTGGGCCTGGCGGTGGTGGTGGCAGTTCCGAATTCCTGGTCGCTGTCATTGCCGTCTTCGGAATTGCGCGGTCGTATGGGAAATTGGCTCATACGCGGCTCCGGAAATGGGGTTTTCTGCATGCTACTACTCTGCGTACTCCGCGGTACTGGTTAAGCGAATGGAGCCGGCGGCCGTTTGTGGCCAGGGCACCATTGCGCGTGACGACTGGGATCAGGAGGCAGCAAATTTGGCTGCCCGACTACTGACTATTTTGCGTCAGATGGATTGGCTTGGGAAGACTTGACCTCGGGCGAATATTCACCCTGCCAATTGCTGCCTCGCTGAGGTATATGGGGCTAACTCAAGCAATTTCAAGGGCTTGGACTGAAATCCCGAAAACGGGATTGAGCAAGAGTTTTGACAATGATCTTTGCTTCGTGTATAGGATCGTGTGTGACTAATTGTCACAACAACATAATTACAAAAAATAATAAAACAGTACGGAGTTGTCTATGAGTACTGGGCAAGTAAAGTGGTTTAATAATGCCAAAGGATTCGGCTTCATTCTGCCGGATGATGGGGGCGACGATCTCTTCGCACACTATTCAGCCATCGGCATGGAAGGCTATAAAACGTTAAAGGCTGGGCAATTGGTGGAGTTTGATGCCATCGAGGGACCGAAGGGATTGCATGCTGCAAATATTAAACCCTTGCAGGATTCTGCCAAGCCGGATTCAGAGGCTGACGCAGGTTCTCCGCCGGCCCTTAACGGCGAAGAACAGCCAGAGTAGACAGAGCTCCGCCCGGCCTCTGATCAATCCTGATTAATTCGAGATTAATTCGAGATTGATTCGAGGCCAGGTCAGGCACTCGCACCGTGCTCAAGACGGTGCTTTATCACATGCCCCTTTTTGTGAGAGTCTGCTACGCGCTGATTTTCATCTGATGGATTAACTGTCTGCCGTCTGCGCGGTGCTGGCGTGTATTGCTGGCCCTGTTGTCTGCGCAGTTGCAACTCCCATGTCGAAACTGATCCTGTTCAACAAGCCCTGTGGCGTGCTGACTCAATTTACCGGTGAACCTGGCGATCGCACCCTGGCGGACTTCATTGACCAGCCCGGCTTCTATGCCGCCGGGCGGCTGGACAAGGACAGCGAAGGGCTTCTGCTGCTGACCAATGACGGCCGTCTGCAACAGCGCATCAGCAATCCCAGGCATGGCAAGGGCAAGACCTATCTGGCCCAGGTGGAAGGTGCAATCAGCGAACAGGCCATCCGGCAATTGCGTCAGGGCCTGCAATTGAAAGATGGTCCCACCCGGCCCTGCGAGGCCGCTGCCATCGCCGAGCCCGCACTCTGGGAGCGGCAGCCCCCCATTCGCTTTCGCAAGAACATCCCCACCAGCTGGCTGGAGCTGACCCTCACCGAAGGCCGCAATCGACAGGTGCGGCGCATGACGGCGGCAGTGGGATTCCCCACCCTGCGCCTGGTGCGCATAGCGGTGGACAAATGGGAGCTGGGGGATTTGCAGCCAGGTCAGTGGCTTATGGTAGATAGCTGATTTTGCTTTTAAAGAAAACGGTGCCTCAGTCGCCGCTGTGGCTGGCCTGCCAGCGGGCAATGGCCTCGGCATCGGATTCCCGCGCCTGAACCCAATGGCTGCCGGCCGGAGTCTGCTGCTTTTTCCAGAACGGTGCGGTGCTTTTCAGATAATCCATCAGGTAGCTCGCCGCCTCGAAAGCATGCTGGCGATGACTGCTGGCAGCGCCCACAAACACGATCTGCTCATGGGGCTGCAATGTGCCTACCCGGTGAATAATGCGACAGGCCAGCAGGTCCCAACGCTGCTGCGCGTTGGCCAGAATCTGGGCCAGGCATTTCTCGGTCATGCCCGGGTAGTGTTCCAGGGTGAGGGAGACAATCCTGTTGTCTGGCCCTGGCTCCGCACTGGCATCATAGATCTCCCGCACCAGCCCGGTGAAAGTCACGATGGCGCCAGGGTCTCCGGCCTCGCTGCGCAGACAGTCATATTCCCGGGCCAGGTCAAAGTCTTCCGATTGAATCGAGATACTCATTCTAACCACCTGTCATTGGTGGGAAAAAGGCAATTTCATCACCGTCTTTAACAGCCGCCGACGAGTCCACTACCGTTTGATTCACTGCCACCAGCAAGGGGTTTGCGCCCTGCTCCAGGCTGGCAAAGTCGGCATCCTGACCGGCCAGGAACTGCATCAGCTCTGCCACGGTAGTGACTCCGGCCGGCAATTCCAGTTGCTCGGCTTCGCGCCCCATGGCCTCCCGCACGCTGGCGAAATACTGCAGTGCCACCATTAGCGTTCCGCTCCCCGTCGATAATGCCCGCTGCGTCCGCCCTGCTTCTCCTGCAGGCAGATCGCCCCGATCACCATGTCCTTGTCCACTGCCTTGCACATGTCATAGATGGTCAGCGCCGCCACAGACACTGCTGTCAGTGCCTCCATCTCGACACCGGTCTGACCATTCAGTTTGCAGGTCGCACTGATATCTACCTGCTGTTGTTCATGATTCACTTCAACCTGTACATCCACTTTGCTGAGCATCAGGGGGTGACACAGGGGAATCAGGCTGGAACATTGTTTGGCCGCCTGGATACCGGCAATCCGTGCCACTGTCAGCACATCTCCTTTCTTGTGACCGCCGGAGTCAATCAACTCCAGGGTCTCCCGACTCATGGCTACATGGCCGCTGGCAGTGGCCTGGCGCTGGCTCATGGCCTTGTCGCCCACATCCACCATATTGGCATGACCGCGGGAATCTATATGGGTAAGCTTAGTCATCTTGATCGAGGCCTGTTACTACATGTGAGGCGCATTATCGCCTATTTGCACGGCCGAGCAGAAGCGGCCACCGACAATCCTTCAATAAACAATTTTATTGCATTGATCCGGCAGGGAAATAAGCGCTAGCATTGCCGCTTTTTTTGACGCCACTGAGCATGTCCGAATTACCCCATATCACTGTAGGCACTGTCGTGGAGCGGCAGGGCCGGTTCCTGATGGTCAAGGAGCGCTCGGCTGGCGACATCGTCTACAACCAGCCGGCCGGGCATCTGGAAAACGGCGAAAGCCTGATTGCGGCCGCCTGCCGTGAGACCCTGGAAGAGACCCGCTGGCAAATCCAGGTCACCGCCCTGCTCGGTATCTATCACTATCGCTCCAGCGCCAACAACATCACCTATATTCGTCACTGCTTTATTGCCAGGGCACTGGAGGAAGTCCCCCAAGCCAGCCTCGACCCGGATATAATAGAGGCCATCTGGCTGAGTCGCGATGAAATCGCCGACTTGCAGTCACAACACCGCAGCCCCATTGTCATGGAAGCGATTGACGACTTTAACAAGGGGATCAGCTTTCCACTGACCCTCATCCACGGTTCCTGAGCCCATGAACACAATTACAACGGATCCTGCCAATACCCGGGTCATCGTCGGCATGTCTGGCGGCGTGGATTCTTCCGTTGCCGCCTATTTGCTGAAACAGCAGGGATATCAGGTATCTGGCTTGTTTATGAAGAACTGGGAAGAGGATGACGGCACCGAATACTGCACCGCCAAAGAGGATCTGGCCGATGCCCAGTCTGTCTGTGACGACCTGGGCATCGAGCTGCATGCTGCCAATTTTGCCGCCGAGTACTGGGACAATGTATTCGAACATTTCCTGGCGGAATACAAGGCCGGGCGCACTCCCAATCCTGATGTGTTGTGCAATCGCGAAATCAAGTTCAAGGCCTTTCTTGAATATGCCCAGATGCTGGGCGCCGATCTGATCGCCACCGGTCACTATGCGAGGCGTCAGGACCAGGGTCAGCACAGCCATCTGCTCAAGGGCCTCGATGACAACAAGGATCAGAGCTACTTCCTTTGTGAAGTCACTGAAGATTGTCTGGCCAAGTCACTGTTTCCAGTGGGAGAACTCCCCAAAAGCGAAGTACGGCAAATTGCCGCAGAGCTGGGTTTGCGCACCCATGACAAGAAGGACAGCACCGGCATCTGCTTCATTGGTGAGCGCAAGTTCAGTGATTTTCTGTCCCGCTACCTGCCTGCCCAGCCTGGCGCTATCCAGACCCGCGCAGGCGAAACCCTGGGCCAGCATGCCGGCCTGATGTACTACACCCTGGGTCAGCGCCAGGGACTGGGCATCGGTGGCCGCGCCAACCACAGCGAAGCCCCCTGGTATGTGGTGGATAAAAACCTGGATGACAATGTGCTGGTGGTGGCCCAGGGCAATGAGAACGAGGATCTGTTTTCATCAGTCCTGTATACCCAGGCGCCCACCTGGATCAATCAGATCGCCCCGGAACTACCCCTGGCCTGCCAGGCCAAGATTCGCTACCGGCAAGCCGATCAAGCCTGCACTGTCAGCGTCGAAGGCGCCGGCCTGAAAGTTGAATTTGAACATCCGCAACGGGCTGTAACCCCCGGTCAATACATCGTTTTTTATGACCAGGACCGTTGCCTTGGAGGAGCCATCATTGAGCGCTACCAACGATCGCTTTAATCGCTGGGAACAACAGAATATCGCCCTGGCGGCCGTGGCCCAGTGCGCCACACTGGTGCACCGCGTGGCCAGCAGCGGCGAACTGCCCCAGCCGGAGCTGCGGGCCTGCATCAATCCGCTGTTTGCCACCAATCCGGATGACTTCGCCGATATCTATCCACATCTGGGGGAGCTGGGCCTGGGCCTGCGCACCCTGCAATCCATCTTTGGTGCCGAACGGGATCCCCAGAACAATGAAGTAGTGCGCTATACCCTGGGCATGTTGCTGCTGCGTAATCGCCTCACGGCCGATGCCGGGATGCAGTCACAGATTCGCGATCGCCTGACCCGGATCCCGGCGCTGGAACTTCTGCCGGAGCCGGAATCCGAGCAATTTGCGGCCGCAGAAGACGCCCAGCTGCATACTATTCGCCAACTTGCCGGACTGTATCAGGATACAATCAGCACCCTCAGTTATCGCATCCAGGTACAGGGCAAGGTGGAACACCTGAAAAGCGAGGCAGTGGCCAACCAGATACGCGCCCTGCTTTTGGCTGGCATCCGCTCGGCCGTGCTCTGGTATCAACTGGGCGGTCGCCGCTGGCGCTTGCTGCTGTACCGCAAGCGTATTCATGAATCTGCTGGAAATATCCGGCGCAAGTTATTGTCTTCAGTATAGGAAATACGAATGCCTGAACAGGAATCCGCGGCTTTAATGGCCATCTCTCCCCTCGATGGGCGCTATCAGAACAAATGTCAGGAACTGGCGCCCTGCTTCAGTGAATTCGGCCTCATGCGGGCCCGTGTGCAGGTCGAAGTGAAATGGCTGCAGGCACTGGCGGCCACCGACGGTATCGCAGAACTGGCGCCCCTGAGCGCCGCAGATACCGGGGCCCTGGACAGCCTGTACCACAATTTTGACTTGTCTGACGCCCGGCGCATCAAGGACATTGAGGCCACAACCAACCATGATGTCAAAGCGGTGGAATACTTTATTAAAGAGAAACTTCAGGATCATGCCGGTCTGGCTTCCCATCTGGAGTTCGTGCATTTCGCCTGCACCTCGGAAGACATCAATAATCTCGCCTATGCCCTGATGCTGAAGCAGGGCCGTGATGAGGTACTGGTGCCGGTGATGGAAGAAGTTATTGCCAAACTCCGGCAGCTGGCCCTGGACTTCGCCGAGCAGCCCTTGTTGTCCCGAACCCACGGCCAGCCAGCCTCTCCCAGCACTGTGGGCAAGGAATTCGCCAATGTGGTCTATCGCCTGCAGCGGCAGCTGCAACAATTTCGCAATAATGAAATTCTCGGCAAGATCAATGGCGCGGTGGGCAATTTCAATGCCCACCTGAGCGCCTACCCTGATGTGGATTGGCCCACACTGGCCAGCCAGCTGGTCAGCGATCTGGGTCTGAACTGGAACCCCTATACCACCCAGATTGAGCCCCATGACTATCTGGCAGAGATTTTTTCCGCCCTGGCCCGTTTCAATACCATCATGATCGACCTCGATCGCGACATTTGGGCCTATATCTCCCTGGGTTATTTCAAGCAGAAGGCAGTGGCCGGCGAAGTGGGGTCTTCCACCATGCCCCACAAGGTAAACCCCATCGATTTCGAAAATTCCGAAGGCAATCTCGGCATCGCCAATGCCCTGCTGGGCCACCTGGCAGAAAAACTGCCCATTTCCCGATGGCAGCGGGATCTCACCGATTCCACGGTACTGCGCAATCTGGGCGGCGGCTTTGCCTATAGCCTGATCGCCTATCGCGCCACCCTCAAGGGACTGGGCAAGCTGGAGCTGAATGCCGCGGCAATCGATGCCGATATCGACCAGTGCTGGGAGATCCTGGCAGAACCGATTCAGACCGTGATGCGCCGCTACGGAGTGCCGGAACCCTATGAAAAGCTCAAGGCCCTGACCCGTGGTCAGGCCATCAATGAGCAGACCATCCGTGACTTTGTCAGCAAATTGGAGATTCCGGAAGCGGCCCGGGAGCAATTGCTTGCCCTGAGCCCGCGCACTTATCTGGGCAATGCCTGCCATCAGGCCCAGGCCATCTAGCGCCGGAAGCAAGCCATTGGAACTCAAAACCACCCTGGATCCGCAGCAGTTTCTTGATGAGTATTGGCAGAAAAAACCGGTACTTATAAGAGGTTTCATAGCTGATTTCCAGGACCCGCTCAGCGCCGAGGAACTGGCCGGCCTGGCCTGTGAAGCGGAACTGGAAAGCCGCCTGGTCTGCAATCCTGGCGAGGGGCTCTATGCACTGGAGCACGGCCCTGTGCCGGAAAGCCGCTTTGATGAATTGGGCGATGCCAACTGGACCCTGCTGGTACAGGCTGTGGATCAGTGGGTGGCGGAAGTGGCGCAACTGCGTCGCCACTTCGCCTTTCTGCCCAATTGGCGCATTGAGGACGTCATGGTGTCCTTTGCCGCGCCCGGCGGCAGTGTCGGACCGCATTTCGACCAGTATGACGTCTTCCTGCTGCAGGGCAGCGGCAGCCGTCACTGGCAGGTAGGGCCATTCTGCGACGCCAGTACCCCCTGCCGAAATGAAAACGGCCTGTCCCTGCTCCAGGATTTTCACAGTGAATACAGCGCCCGGCTGGAGCCCGGCGACGTGCTCTATTTGCCGCCGGGTTTCAGCCACTGGGGTGTGGGGCTTGAGCCCGGACTTTGCTTCTCCATCGGGCTCAGGGCCCCATCCATGGCAGAGATGCTGGAAGGCTTCAGCAACAACCTGATTGACCAGGCCGACCCGGGCCAGCGTTATACAGATTCCCGGGCCGAGGTGCCGACCAGTAGCGCCGATGCCGCCAGGATTGATCCGGCAAACTTGCAAGATGCGTTCAATAAATTACTGCAAGCATTTGATAATAAAGCTGAATTTAACCGATATTTCGGCATGCAGGTAAGCCAGCCACGCTACCCGGAACAGATCCTTCCCCCCGCCGAACCCCTGCAAGCCGAGACCCTGGACGACAGCCTGGTCCAATGCAGCGCCTTGCTGCGCCATCCCGCTTCCCGCTTCGCCTGGATGCAGGATGAGGATGGCCGTGGGCTGTTGTGTTTTGTGGATGGCGAAGCCTGGTCGCTGGCTGCCAGCGAAACCGCTTTCGTTGCCGAGCTTTGTGACTTAAGCATCGAAAACATAAAGGAAATCACAGACCGGTGCGCCACGCAGGACGGGCGCGATCTGCTCCTGAAACTGATTAATTCCGGCAGTCTGGTGCTGGAATAAGCCCTACAGGCTCAGGTCGCGCTCACTGGCGGCGCAAAAAGCCTGCTTCAACTCCTCGTAGCTGGTGACGGAGGGGAACTGTGGAAATTCAGCAATGACATTGTCCGGGGCCCGAAACAGAATGCCGGCATCCGCCTCTGACAACATGGTGGTGTCGTTATAGGAATCGCCTGAGGCGATCACCCGGTAGTTCAACTGATGGAAAGCCTTGACGCACTGCCGCTTGGGATCAACCTGGCGCAGTTTGTAGTCCACAATGGCGCCACTGTCATCGGCAATCAGACGGTGGCAGAACAGGGTCGGGAAGTCCAATTGACGCATCAGCGGCTGAGAAAACTCATAAAAAGTGTCTGACAAAATAATAAGTTGGAAGCGCTGCTTCAACCAGTCTACGAACTCTTTGGCGCCTTCCAGCGGGCTCATGGTGGCGATTACTTCCTGGATGTCCGGCAAGCCCAGCTGGTGCTGCTGCAGCAATGACAAACGCTGTTTCATCAGCACGTCATAGTCAGGAATATCGCGTGTGGTGGCGCGTAGTTCATCAATACCGGTTTTCTCGGCAAAACCTATCCATATTTCCGGAATAAGGACCCCTTCCAGGTCCAGAGCTGCAATTTCCATGGGCCGTAGTCGCCTCCACGCCAACAATTAAAAACACCAATCTACCAGAGACCGGACCAGCGTCACAATTGTGACAGTGTGCAGGCAGTCTGACCACTAAATATAGGAAAAACATTCTGTAAAAATCATATATTTAGTATAAGCGATGCTTTTAGACTGTCTAAGTCACTAATATTATTGAAGTTTTTCACGTGGAACATATAGCCTGTCGCTGTGAAACCCCGGCGCCAGAATTTTGGCGCTGGACCGCCGCCAGGAAATATTCCAGAATGTGCCGCCATCCACCGCCGGCCCTGGGCTCAGGCGATTTCCCGTAACAGGATTCGGTTCAGTGACAAGCAGTATCGACATAGACGCTCTCAACAGCAGCCTGCAAGACGCTGCCCCCCGGGACATCATCAGCCAGGCCCTGCAGGGCTTTGAGCGGGTAGCCCTGTCCTTTTCCGGCGCCGAGGATGTGCTGCTGGTCCACTTTGCCGCCAGACTGAATCCACAGCCGCAGATCTTCACCCTGGAGACCGGCCGCCTGCACCCCGAAACCTATCGCTTCCTCGACAAGGTGCGCAGCCATTATGGCCTGCAGATCGAAATGCTCTACCCCGATGGCAAGGCCCTTGAGAAGCTGGTGTCCAACAAAGGCCTGTTCAGCTTCTATGAGGACGGCCACGAAGAGTGCTGCGCCATCCGCAAGGTCGAACCCCTGCGCCGCAAACTGGCCACAGTGGATGCCTGGATCACCGGCCAGCGCCGCGACCAGAGTCCCAGCCGCCTCGATGTGCCGCTGGTGGAACTGGATAGCGCCAATGCCACAGACGGCAGCCAGTTGGTGAAATTCAATCCCCTGGCCAACTGGACCTCCAGCCAGGTCTGGGAAACCATTCGTTTGCTGGAAATCCCCTACAACCCACTCCACGATCAGGGTTATATCAGTATCGGTTGTGAGCCCTGCACCCGTCCGGTGGGCCCTGGCCAGCATGAGCGCGAAGGCCGCTGGTGGTGGGAAGAAGCCACTATCAAGGAATGCGGGCTGCACCGCAGCAATATCTCCGGCAAAGACGCCTGAGAGGCACAGCCCCGCTTCAGTCCCGCACCCACTACTGAACCGGCAACGAGAGCTCAGCCAGCACCGCCTGCAGGGCCTCGGCATCGTCCAGGGCACAGGCCTGCTGGACCAGTTCCGGCTTCAGATGGGGCGCAAACATCTCAATGAAATCATACATATAACCGCGCAACACACGGCCGCGCCTGAAACCCACCCGGGTGACACTGGCGGCAAACAGATGACTGGCGTCGATGGCCACCAGATCCTGGTCCAGGGCCGGGTCATAGGCCATGCGGGCCACAATGCCCACACCCAGCCCAAGCCGCACATAGGTCTTGATGACATCGGCATCAGCCGCGGTGAGCACCACCCGGGGCTCCAGACCCCGGGCCTGGAAGGCCTCATCCAGGCGTGAGCGCCCGGTAAAGCCAAAGGTATAGGTGATCAGGGGAAAACTGGCCAGTTGCTCAAGACTGGGCCGCTTCTGGCCGGCCAACTCATGGTCGCGGGGCACCAGCACTGCCCGATTCCATTGATAACAGGGCATCATCATCAGGCCACTGAAATGCTCCAGCGCTTCGGTGGCGATGGCAAAGTCGGCGGTGCCATTGGCGGCCAGCTCGGCTATCTGCATGGGCGAGCCCTGGTGTAATTGCAGGGAAACTTCCGGAAACTTCGCCCTGAAGCGCTCAATCACCGGCGGCAGTACATAGCGGCACTGGGTGTGGGTGGTGGCAATGGCCAGACTGCCGCGTTTCCGGTCACGGTGATCCTGGGCAATACTTTTGACCCCGTCCACCGCTTCCAGCGCCCGCCCGGCATGCTCCAGTATGGCCTGACCGGCAACACTGATGCCGCTCAGATGCTTGCCATTGCGGGTAAATATCTCGACCCCAAGCTCCTCCTCCAACTGTATGATTTGTTTACTGATTCCTGGCTGGGAAGTATGCAGGCTGCGAGCCGCTGCGGTGATACTGAGGTCCTGCCGTGCCACTTCCTGTATGTAGCGAAGCTGCTGTAGTTTCATGGGTCTTCTGCTGCCTTTGCTTTATGCTTATACGTTATGAATAAATAATAAAATATTACTTTAAAGAATATAGCACAGCCATTATTCTAGCCGCCCCTGTAACCCGCTGAACTGCCATGGACTTCTTGCTGTATATCATCGCCGGAGCCGGCGTTGGCTTTGCCATTGGATTAACCGGTGTTGGCGGCGGCTCGCTGATGACGCCGCTGTTGCTGCTGTTTGGCTTTCCGGCACCGGTGGCTATCGGTACCGACCTGCTCTACGCCGCCATCACCAAGGCCGGCAGTGCCGTCTCCCATCATCGTGCCGGCAATATCAACTGGCCGGTAGTCTGCCTGCTTGCTGCCGGCAGTATTCCGGTCTCCCTGCTGCTGCACTGGCTGCTTATCGACCCCCAGTACCAGGAGAGCGCCGAGTTCGAGCGGCTCCTGACCCTCAGCCTGGGAATCATGTTAATAGTCACCGCTATCATATTGATATTCAGAGACAAGTTAAGGGAGAGTGCGATCCGGGAAAGGCCCCGTAGCCTGATGCAGGGATTACACCGCTACCGCCAGCAAGCGACTTTCCTGATGGGAATGCTGCTGGGCGCCTGCGTGACCCTGTCGTCAGTGGGAGCCGGCGCCTTCGGTGCCGCCATCCTGATGACCCTCTACGCCCGCAGCAGTGCGGTGCGCATTATCGGCACCGACATTGCGCATGCTGTGCCGCTGACCTTCTTCGCCGGGGCCGGTTACTTCATCGCCGGCTATGTGGATATGCTGCTACTGGCAAGCCTGCTGCTGGGCTCCCTGCCCGCCACTCATCTGGGCTCAAAGCTCAGCAACCGGGTACCGGACAAGCTTCTGCAGCGCATCCTTACCCTGATTCTGCTGAGCCTGGGCCTGTATTACGCAGTATTTAAGCCAGCGCTATAGCAACACACAGCAAGCTACTGACTTTATTAGCTATTGGCGACGCCATGGGGGACATGCCCCGTGGCCACATGATTGCGGGCCGACTCACAATGACCCTGCTGGTCATCAAAGAAAATGTCGGCATCGAAGGCCTGCAGAAACTGCCCCTTGTCGAGACCGCCCAGAAACAGGGATTCATCGATGCGGATATTCCAGGCCCGCAGGGTGCGCACCACCCGCTCATGGGCCGGCGCGGCCCGGGCCGTCACCAGACAGGTGCGGATCGGTGATTCGCCAGCCGGAAAGGCCTGCTGCAGCTTTTGCAGGGCTGCCAGAAAGGGCTTGAAAGGACCGCCGCTGAGCGGCTCATTGGCAGCTTCACGCTCATTCTGAGTAAAAGCTTCCAGGCCATTGTTTTTAAATATCTTTTCAGACTCATCAGAAAACAGCACCGCATCCCCGTCGAAGGCAATCCTGAGATTGTCCCGGGCCGCAGCCGGCTTCTTGGAAGGCATGATGGTGGCCGCCGCAACCCCCAACTCCAGAGCCTGTCGAACATCCGCGCCGTCGGTGGACAGGAACAAATGACCACTGAAGGGGGCAATATAACGATAGGGGCTTGCGCCACCGCAGAACGCAGCCCGGGTGATATTGAGTCCGTAATGCTCAATAGAATTAAACACCCGCAGGCCGGTATCGGCACTGTTGCGGGACAGCAGAATCACCTCCACCCGGGCAGCGCTGAGCGTATCATTGAGCTTCAGCAGCTTTTGCACCAGCGGAAAGGCCACGCCCTGGGCGAGAGGCTCATCCTCATGCTCGATCTGGTATTCCTGATAGGCATCCAGGCCCTGTTCTTCAAATACCTTGTGACTGGCGTCCAGATCAAACAGGGCACGGGACGAAATAGCGATTACCAGGGGTTCTGTGGTGGTGGCTGACTGATTAGACATTACTTCTCTTTTGAAATATAAGTATTTGATCTAAAGTTAATTAAATTTTGCCGATAACGCAAAGTTAGGGCCTCGACAAAATGTGACGCAAATCACCGTTAGCAGGCCATTACCGGCCAGGCCAGAGCTCGCCGAACATCCGCTCGAAGCATTTTTTTGCCTGTTTATGCCATGCTACTACAAGCGCGGCGCCGAATAAGCGAAAATTTTGCACTGCAAGGCTCGCCGCGGCGCGCCTCCTGAAGGACCACCCCCTGCTGACAGGGGCCGAATCAGCCGGATGCCCAAGCATGAGAATTCTTAGCAGCAAACCGCGCCAGCCCGTCGGCCTGATCCTGTCCGGTGGCGGCGCCCGCGCCTCCTATCAGGTGGGTGTCCTGCGCGGAATCGCCAATATCCTGCCCCGGCATGCCGCCAACCCCTTTAATATAATCTGCGGCACCTCGGCCGGCGCCTTGAATGCCGCCTCCCTGGCCAGCCATGCCCAACGCCTGCGCACCGGTGTGCGCCTGCTTGAACATATCTGGACACATCTGCGCAGCGAGCAGATCTATGACCCGGCCAGCGCCAATTTGCTGGGCAGCGTCTCCACCATGCTGCTGCCCATGCTGGGTAGCAGAAATGAAAACGGCCGCACCGCCCTGCTGGACAATTCCCCGCTGCGTGGTTTGCTGGAGCGGGTTATCCGCTTCCCCCGCATTCAGCGCCACATCGATATTGGTTTACTGGATGCCCTGAGTGTCACCGCTTCGGCCTACAGCAGCGGTGAATCGGTGTCTTTCTATCAGGGCATAAAAGGCCTGCAGGACTGGCAGGGCCCACACCGGATCGGCCTGCGCAGTGAGCTGGGCCTGGATCACCTGATGGCCTCTTCCGCCATTCCCATTGTTTTTCCATCGGTACAAATCGGCAATCAGTATTTCGGCGATGGCGCCATTCGCCAGCTGGCACCCACCAGCACGGCCCTGCACCTGGGAGCGCGACGCATTCTGGCCATCGGCGTCAGTGGCAATCGCACCAGGACGCCACTGGAGGATGAGCAGCATGAATCACCGCGAGTGATGCAGATTCTTGGTCATATTCTTAACAGCGCCTTTGTGGATACCCTCGAGAATGACCTGGAATTTCTGCGCCACATGAATGCGGTGCTGCCTCATGTGCCAGAGCGCACCCGCCGCAAGCACGGCCTGGAGCATCTGCACGAGGTGGAATTGCTGGAAATTTCGCCCGGTGAAGAATTGAATCTGTTGGCCCAGGAGTATTACGAGGAACTGCCCAGGCCACTGGCGCGCTACATAAAACCCGACAGCTCCGGGACTCTGCTGAGCCTGATCCTGTTTGAAAAGGGCTTCTGTAGCAAACTCTACCAGCTGGGACTGGCTGATGCCCTGGAAAAGGAAGCCGAGATTCGCCGTTTCTTCAGGCTCTGATCAACCCTGTTCAGGCGCGTAGCAGGCGCCGGTACCCGCCAGGCCGCAGTAGCCGCCGGGATTTTTGGCCAGATATTGCTGATGATAATCTTCAGCATAATAAAACTCTTGCAGCGCTCTGATTTCAGTGGTTATTTCACCATAGCCCTTTTCTTCCAGAGCGGCCTGGAACGCGGCCCTGGAGGATTCAGCCGTGGTGCCCTGCTCGGCACTGGTGGTATAGATAGCGGACCGGTATTGGGTACCACGGTCATTACCCTGGCGCATGCCCTGGGTCGGGTCATGGGATTCCCAGAACGCCGTCAGCAGGGCTTCATAGGAAATCTGCGCCGGATCGAAAAACACCAGCACCACCTCGGCATGACCGGTGCCACCACTGCAGACATCTTCATAACCGGGATTGGCGGTCTGGCCGCCGGCGTAACCGGCCGCCGTGCTGTAGACACCCGGCAATTCCCAGAACAGTCTCTCGGCACCCCAGAAGCAACCCATACCGAACACCGCTTTATGCAAATGCTCAGGTACCGGCTCTTTGATGCGGTTTCCGCTGACAAAATGCTGCGGGTTGATTTCCACCGCCTGCTCACGGTCGGCGATTGCCTCACCGCTTTTGGGAAGCTCATCGCTTTTCTTGCCAAGATTAAAAAACATAGTGGGTCCTGCGTCAGTTGATGGCATCCGGCTTATCCGGCATGATGCTGAGCCAATTGTACTCCTCCCTGAACCAGCCTTGTACGCCTATGAAAACAATAAATTTTGTGCGACTTAGCCAGTCCGTTTCAGACCGGATCGTAGCAATCGCTCGCAACTACCTGATTCCTTTTTCTTTTGCCCTGGCACTGCCCGGATCGCTCGGGCTTGCACTCACCCACGCCGACAATGACATTGCCCGGCATAACAATGACAGCCGACCCGCCATGAGCCGAGACAACAGCAAGCAGCGCCTGGCTGCCAACAGTGAAGACATTCGTCCCTTCCGCATCGCCATCGACGACGCCGCCATCGATGATCTGCAGCAACGTCTGGCGCGCAGCCGTCTGCCGGATCAACTGGACGGTATCAGCTGGGAATATGGCACTGACCTGGATTACCTGCGGGAATTACTGGATTACTGGCAACAGGACTTCGATTGGCGCCAGCAGGAAGCCCGCCTCAACCAGTTCGATCACTTCAAGACCGAGGTGCAAGGCCTTGATTTGCATTTCATTCATCAGCGCTCCGAACGCAGCAATGCCATCCCCCTGCTGCTGGTCCATGGCTGGCCGGGCTCCATCAGCGAGTTCACTGAAATCCTGGAACCACTCAGCAATCCCGACGACAGTGACGTGGCTTTTCATGTGATCGCGCCGTCACTGCCCGGTTTCGGCTTTTCTGAAAAACCCTCGGATACCGGCTATAGCCCCGAGCGCATGGCCCTGATCCTGGCCGGCCTGATGGAGAAGCTGGGCTATGAGCGCTATGCCATCGCCGGTGGCGACTGGGGCGCCATCATCAATCGGCATCTGGCCAATCATTTCCCGGAGCGGCTCATGGGCCTGCACTCCAATATGATCCTGGCGGGGCCACCCGCCGACGAAGCCCAACGGGAACAGGTCACTGCCGAGGAAGCCGAGGCCCGCGCCAACCGACAGGCCTATATGGCCAATGAAGTGGCTTATCAACAAATTCAAGGCACTAAGCCACAATCCTTGGGTTATGGATTAAATGATTCTCCCGCCGGGCTGGCGGCCTGGATCGTGGAAAAATTTCACGGCTGGACCGACATGCCCCAGGGTGCCGATGGCGATCTGGACAATCATTTCAGCAAGGATGCCCTGCTCACCAATATCGCCATTTACTGGTTCACCGAAACCATCACTTCATCGGCCCGTATCTATTATGAAAACCGCAGCACCCCGGCAATAAAAGCCATGGGCTATATCGATGTACCCACCGGGGCTGCCATTTTTCCGGCCGAAATTTTCATAACCCCGCGGGCCTGGGCCGAGGCAGCCTATGATCTGCGCCACTGGACAGTGATGCCGGAAGGCGGCCACTTTGCAGCCCTGGAACAGCCAGAGCTGTATCTTGCCGACTTGCGCGAGTTCTTCGGGCAACTCGAGCCCTGATCAGGCAGGACCGTTCATTGCGCATGGGACTCTTGTGCTTATTCAGCTCGTAACTGCCTGAAATACGGTAAACTTGCGGCACATCAACTGCACAGCTACACCAAGAATCCACAGCAAGAATCCACAACAAGAAACAACACTTGATGCAAGCAGGGGCTCAGAGAAGATATGACTGACATCGCACAATCGAAGACCCAGGAAATGACAGGCGTGCTGGCCTGGATCGAGCGCTCCGGTAACCGCCTGCCCGACCCGGTCTTTATATTCGTCTGGTGTATCGCCGCCATAGTGCTGATCAGTGTCATTGCGGCGCTGCTCGGCGTGTCGGCCCAACATCCCACCCAACTGGACGCTGCCGGCAATGCCGTCATTGTCAGTGCCGAAAGCCTGCTCTCGGCAAACAATATACAGCGCCTGTTGGTGGAAATGCCCGCCACCTTTACCTCATTCCACCCCCTGGGCTATGTGCTGGTGGTCATGCTGGGTGCCGGGGTAGCGGAACGCTCCGGGCTGTTTGCTGCGGCCATGAGTGGCGCCATTGCCCGCGCCCCCAAGGCCTTGCTGACACCGGCCGTGGCCTTTATCGGCATGATGGGTAACCTGGCCACCGACGCCGCCTATGTGGTTCTGATTCCCCTGGCCGGCGTGATCTTCGCCGCCGCCGGTCGCCATCCCATTGCCGGCATTGCGGCCGCCTTCGCCGGCGTTTCCGGCGGTTTTTCCGCCAACCTGTTGCCGGGCCAACTGGATGCCTTGCTGTTCGGTATTACCGAAGCCGCTGCGGAAACCATCATGCCGACCTTCGATGCCAATATTGCCGGCAACGCCTTCTTTATTATCGCCATGACTTTCGTATTCCTGCCCGTCATCTGGTATGTCACCGACAAAATTATCGAACCGCGCCTGGCGCCTATCATGCCCGGCGAAATGGAGAGCAGCACCGCTGGTGTTATCAAGGACCCGGGCAGCTCACTGGATGAGACTGAACGCAAGGGCCTGCGCCGTGCCGGCCTTGCCTGTCTCGGCGTAATCCTGGTGTGGGTCTATCTCTGTGTGGGGCCTGGCACGCCACTGATCGATGAATCGGCCTCTCCGGAAGCGCGGCTGAACCCGCTGTTTCAGTCCCTGGTGGCCGGCTTCTTTATTCTATTTCTGGCCGCTGGCTGGGCCTATGGCGCTGCCGCCGGCAGTGTTGGTTCCCACCGCGATATCGTCAAGATGATGAGCGAGGCCATGGGCGATCTGGCCTACTATCTGGTGCTGGCATTTGCCGCTGCCCATTTCGTCGCCATGTTCAACTGGTCCAATCTGGGACTGATCTTTGCCATCAATGGTGCCGCCTTCCTGGAAGGTTCCAATCTGCCCGACGCATTGCTGCTGGCCATCATTATTCTGTTCGGTTCCTTTGTGAACCTGTTCGTGGGCAGTGCCAGTGCCAAGTGGGCGCTGCTGGCACCGGTGCTGGTGCCGATGCTGATGCTGATTGGAATCAGCCCTGAAATGAGCACCGCCGCCTATCGTGTCGGCGATGGTGCCACCAATATCATCACCCCGTTGATGCCCTATTTCCCGTTGATCCTGGTCTTCTGCCAGCGCTGGCAGAAGGACTTCGGAATCGGCAGCCTGGCGGCCACCATGCTGCCCTATTCCGTCCTGCTGCTGATTACCGGCATCACCATGACGGTCATCTGGGTTGTTCTGGGAATTCCGCTGGGCCCCAATGCGCCAGTGGAGTTCAGTTTGAATTGAGGAGTTGTTAATGAATACCAAATCACTATTGCCACTGTTGTTCGGGCTGCTTTGTGTTCCTGCACTGGCCCAGGATGTGGATTACCCGGATGAGTTTGCCGAGCCCATGGGCCTGCACCCCGAATCCATGGGCGACTTTCACTATCCCATTTCCAGCGACTCGGAGCTGGCCCAGGAATATTTCGATCAGGGCTTCCAGCTCATGTATGCCTTTGCGAAAACCGATGCCGCCCGGTCTTTCTATGCCGCCCACCAGGCCGATCCCGATTGCGCCATTTGTTACTGGGGCGAAGCCTGGGCCTGGGGATCTTATCTTAATGGCGCCATGACCACCGCCGAGGCGCCGCGGGCCTGGCAGGCACTGCAGCAGGCCCTGACCCATATCGGCAATGCCAGTGCCAAAGAAGCCGACATGATCCGCGCACTCGAATCCCGTTACGTGGAAGATTTCGACCCCGCCGAGCGTCGCCAGCAGGATCAGGCCTATGCCGATGCCATGGCTGAACTGGCTGCAAAATATCCTGAAGACCTGGATATCCAGACTCTCTATGCCGACTCCCTGTTCCTGCTGGAAGAACGCCGCGGCTATCGCAGCCTGGAAGACCCCAATGTCGTTCGCCTGCATGGTGTATTGCTTGGCGTGCTTGAAAAAGACATCCGGCACCCTGGTGCCTGTCACTTGCTGATTCATGCCACTGAATCAACACCCACACCGGAACTGGCAGCCCCCTGCGCCCGCTTTTTGGGCTACTCAATCCCTGGCGCCAGTCACATCAATCACATGCCCAGTCACACCTGGAATGAAATGGGCCTGTGGCATGATGCGGTGCGCTCCAACACCATCGCCTGGCATTCCGACCAGAAGGCTGCCTTCGGCCAGGGCTTTGCCATCTATCCCACCCATAATCTCACCATGCTTTACTACGCGGCGGCCATGGGTGGCGAAAGCGCCTCTTCCATTCAAGCTGCCAAGGACCTTGCCAAGCTCAATGGCAATAGCGCCATGTGGGCCATGTCCCTGGTACGATTCGGTCGCTTCGATGAAGTCATGGAACTGGACCAGGCACCCAATGGCGAAGTCAATCGCGCCATGTATGATTTCTCCAAGGCCTATGCCGCCCTCAAAGAAGGCGATATGGAACAGGCCCGCTCGGCCCAGGCAGAACTGGCAGAGCTGACGGAAACAACTACCTCACGTTTCCGCTTTCACGATGGCGCCGACATTATCGGCACCCTGGCCCATATTCTGGCCGGTGAAATTCTCTGGAGCGAAGGCAATATCGAAGGAGCCGCGGCGGAATTTCGCACTGCCACTGATTACTATGACAGCCTCAACTATGACGAACCGGAACCCCTGCCGTTCTCGCCCCGTCACTGGCTGGGTGCCGCCTATATCGAACTGGGTGCCTATGACCGTGCGGTAGAGGAATACCGGATCGACCTGCTGGATCATCCCCATAACATCTGGTCACTGTTCGGTATTCAGCAGGCCCTCAAGGCGACCGGCGAAAACGACCCGGTCGTGGACAAGGATCTGTTTGAGGCATTCTCCTACGCTGACATCTGGCTGCCCGGCACCAAATTCTAGTCTTTACTTTCCAATCACGCGCCGCCGCTTCAACCCGTTCCCAGGGGGATGAAGCGGCTGGTCTGTTTACGGGGGCAAACCCATGTCCGTCATCACTTCCCTTGCTGAACTTGAAGCGCTGTATGGCAGCGCCAATCCGACATCAGTTGAAAAAGTCCTCGGCCAGCTGTCGCCTCTTTACCAGCGATGGATCTCGGCGTCCAGGTTCCTTGTTATTTCCACCGTAGGGCCAGGTGGCACAGATGCCAGTCCACGAGGTGACGATGATGCTGTGGTAAAGGTGGTCAATGATTCAACCCTGTGGCTGCCAGACTGGCGCGGCAATAATCGCCTGGATTCGCTCCGCAATATTGTCGAAGACGGGCGGCTGAGCCTGATGTTTATGGTTCCCGGCAGCAATAATGTGGTGCGGGTCAATGGCAGCGGGCAGTTGAGTACTGAGCAAGAATTGTGCGCGACCTTCGAGAAAGACGGCAAGCAGCCCCGCTGCGTCATCGTCATCAGCGTGGCCGAGGTCTATTTCCAGTGCGCCAAGGCATTAATGCGGTCCCGTCTCTGGCAATCCGGCGACGAGGGACAGGCGCTGCCCAGCGCCGGTGAATTCATCAAGGAAATACGCGCAGACTTCGATGCCAATTCCTATGATGATGGTTATGAGGAGTACGCCCGGGACAAGATGTGGTAGTGCTGACGGCAGGCAGACTCGCCACCTGCCGCCCTCTCAGGCACTGTTTCTGGAGGCATTGATATTGCCGAAAAGCGTACGTACCACCATCTTTTCATAGACCGACAACATCTCATTGGAGTCTTCCTCTTCTACAGGAATCGAATTCAGCTTCATCAATGCGTATTGCTGAATCAGCAATAGCGGCATCACCACCTGTTGTCGCAGGGCAATACTCATGCGGCTGCCGGGGTTGTCCTCCAGCAGTCTCTTCTGCCCGGAAACCTTCAGTACCATCTCCCGGCTGAGCAGAAATTCCTCATAGATCATCTGCCAGAATTCACCAAACACCGGATCGTCCTTCATATAGGCGGTAAGCTGAAAATTGGTCTTGCACATGCTCTGCATACTGTTCTCAATCAGCGCCTCAAAGAAACGGGAATTACGGAACAGCGCTTCGCACTCAGGCAAGCGACCTTCGTCTTCCAGTTCTTTCAATGCCGAACCCACGCCGTAGAAGCCCGGTACATTCTGCTTCAGTTGACCCCAGGCGCCGACGAAAGGAATGGCGCGCAAGTCTTCAAACTTCAGCTGGCTGTCGCCTCCCCGTTTGGCTGGGCGGCTACCGATATTGGACTGGGCGTAGTAATGCAGAGTGCTCATTTGCTCCAGGTAGGGCAGGAAAAGCGGGTGTTCCTTGAAAGCGGTATATTTGGCGTAGCTGCGATCCGCCAGATTCACGATCAATTCCCGCTGCTTGTCTGTCAGCTCACGCTCCGGCCGTTCGAACAGGTTATTCTCCAGACCTGCCGCCAGTAACTGCCGGGCATTATGAGTGGCCGCATTCCGGGTGCCGTAGTAGGAGGAAATAGTCTGGCCCTGCACCGTCAGATGAATATGATTGGATTCGATCTTGCGACCCAGCGCCGAATAGAATTTGTAGGTGCTGCCGCCACCACGGGCTGGCGGCCCACCACGGCCATCGAAGAAGATCACTTCAATATTGGCAGCGCGGGAAACAGCCGTCACATCTTCCTTGGCCCGATAGATCGCCCAGTTGGCCATCAGATAACCGCCATCCTTGGTGCCATCGGAAAATCCCAGCATAACGGTTTGCTGCTTGTCACGTCTGGCCAGATGACGCTGGTAAGGCTCAAACGCATAGAGAAACTGCATACTCTCGCCGGCCGACTGTAAATCACGAATGGTTTCAAACAGCGGCACCATATCCACCGTCAGCTCCTCATCGGCCCAACCAGCCAGGCGAAACAGGGCAATGAGTACGGCTATGTCCAGGGCTCCGGCGCAGTTGCTGATGATATAGCGGTGACAGGCGGCTTCCTGGTTGCGCTTCTGGATATCCTTGATGGCACGCAGACACTCGAAGGTATCCAGCAGCAGAGCATCGTCGAATCGGGAAAGATCCACCTCGCCTTCGATGCCCAGTAATTTTTCAATGCGTTCTGCCTCCGGCAATTGCTCAAAATCATCCGGCAACAGGCCCGGGGTTTTCTCGCACACTTCATTGAAAATATTGCGCAGCACTCTGGAATCCTGACGAATATCCAGGCTGGCAAAATGAAATCCGAAAATACGAATCTTGCGCCGGAAGGAAAGCAGCAGATCCAGATACAAACCCTGGTGCTTGTCGCGAATTATTGCCACCAGCTTGTCCAGGCGCGAGAGTATTTCATCGACGCTGGCAAAACATTCATCCACCTCGCCGGAAAGCTCCGAGTAAAGGGTCTGTTCGATGCTGGTGAGTTCTTCATGCACCCCGGAGAAACTCAGGCGTCGTTTCAACTCCCGAATATCACGGTGATAACAGCCGAGAATATTGCTGCGCAGTTTTTCCGCTACCCGACGGGTAGTGTCGGTGGTCACAAACGGGTTGCCGTCGCGGTCTCCGCCGGGCCAGAAACCGACGCTGAGTACATGGCTGGCGATATCTTCATTAACGTCCGGCATTTTCGTCAGGCTGTCGATGATGTCGCCAAATACCGGATAGAAAATATTGCTCAGATACCAGCTCAGCTGGATCGCCTCATTATAGGGAGTGGGCTTTTCCTTGTTGTAAAAAGGTGTGTTGCCCAATTGCTGCAGCAGATCCCGCGCCCGGGCCACGTCGTTGGCCTCGATGGCCTGGGTCAAGTCGGCAATAATGCCCAGCACCGGCCCTGGATAAAACTGGGTTGGGTGCGCGGTGAGAATCACCCGGGCACCGAATTTATCCAGTTGCCGGCTGAATTTTTCCTCCAGATGATTCCTTTCCACCCGGTCCATCAGCACCCGCAGGCGATTGGCGGTTTCTGTCTCCTGCACATCCACCAGTGCCGCATCCTCCAGGGCATCAACCAGTGCCACCTGGCGCTCAACGTACTGAATCACCTTGAACAGGAAATTGCTGCGTTCCCGCTCGCCACTGTCCGGGCGATGGATGTCGAGAAAATTGTCAATTATCTGAAGAGGCGTTTGCCCTTCTTCCAGGCCCTTGCTGCCGGCCTCTTCCAGTAGGGGCAATAGCAGCGAAGCCTGCTCCACTGCATCCAGGGGCAGTGTCAGAAAGAGGCTGTTATAGAGTTGATATTTGAGTTCTACCAGATTCTTGTAGGCATCGCTGCCCTTTTCATGCTTGCTGGGGTCCTGGCTCACGGGGTCCTGACTCATCGGGTTCCTTGCCTGCGCTATAAGGGAATAAAGCGCAGCCCCGAAGAACTGCGCAGACTGACATTTGCTGGCGGGCCTGGCTTAAAACCTGGCGCGCAGGATCACCGGTGCATCCTGGCTGGTGAACTGCGGCTGCACCACGTAGATGTCATCATCCACCGCTGCCGCGGTGGTGCCCTGGCCGCTGAAACTGGCCACCCCGGTCAGACGGGCACTGCGCCAGTTATCCTCGCTGTGGTATTTGAGTACCCGACTGGCATTGTTGGAAGTAGCCACCAGACCACCATCACTGGCCCAGACCAGTCCGTCACCGCCATACATGGGCATTTCCAGGTCCACTTCCGCCCAGTTCTGCGGATTATTCACCGGCACCCGCAGCAATTTGCCATTGCCGGGCGACGCCACCAGCAGCAGTCCGGCGGGATGAAATTCGATGCCGTTGAGGTTGTAGCCGGAGTCAGCTCCCAGATCCAGCAGCACCTCGGCGTTGTAGTAGTTATCCACGCGATAAACAATGTTCATCCGGGTATCGGTAACAAAGGCGGTGCCGTGGGTGGAAACCGCCACATCATTGGCAAAATGGGAGGCATCAGCCGGACGGTCCTGGATGGCATCGGCCAGATCCACCATGGCGATGGGCGCACCACTATCCAGTTCATAGACCCCAAGCATGGCATCACCCTGCTCGATACGGGTATTGGAATTAGCCACCAGCAGGCGATTACGGGCTTCGTCTGCTTCTATGCCTACCGAGGCAATCAATTGCGGGTCGCTCACCACTTCCTGCAGGCGACCACTGGCGTCGATGGCATACACCGAGCCATCGGCGATGGAACCGGTCAGCAGACGTCGATTATTGGTATCAAATTCAATGCCTTCGGGGATAAAACCACCGCGCTCGGCCACAATCCGGTCAGGATAGGCGCCACCGCCGGTGCCGCCGGTGCTGGTACAGGCGGCCAGCAGGCCCGCTGCCGCCAGCAGGCCCAGTGGCCTGAAAGCCTTGCCAGCCATGCCGGAGAAATTGAAAACTGATGAATCTGTCCTGCGTTGTGCCATGGATTACCTCTTGTTGATCGATGGGCGACAAAAACTGTGTGCCGCTATTCTACTCTGAAAGCCGCCCCTGTCCCCAATCCGGGGGCAGATTTCCAGCTTTTGCTTTATGCCAGGGCCCGGCAATGTTTTAATGCCGCACCATGTCAGTACCAGCCTCCCACAAATTTCCTCATCGCCTGATGGCCGGCCTGGTGCTGGGCGGCTTTTCAGTCTCCGTCTGGGCCGCAGAAGCCGCCGAGAGTGAAACCGCTTTCTGGTGGAACCTGCTGATTGCGGCAATCGTGTTGCTGTTTTCCCTGGCCAGCGCCGCCTTGCCCCTGGCCGCCCTCAAGCAGTGGCGTCGTCACTGGCGAATCGGCGCCGCCTTACCCCTGCTGGGTCTGGGCTTATGGATAGTGCTGATCATCGCCGGCCGAAACCTGGACCCCCTCAGCCACCGTCTCTGGCCCCTGGAGATCTTCGCCTGGGCCATGATCAACATGATCTATATGGTGGCTCTGATGACCGCCAAACGGGTCTTTGAAAAAGCCGACCAGGCTCAACAGGGCTCTGAAGAACCCGACCCATCTATCTGATTCTGAAAGGATGTTTCTTGAAGAGAAACGCTGGAATTGATCAATAATTGATCAATCCGGGCTCGCCTGTGGCTCCCGATCGACTTCCAGCTCCCAATCGGCGTAGCCGCCATCCAGACTATAGGCCTCTTCAAAACCCTGCTCCGCCAGCCAGGCAGCCGCGCTCTGGCTCATGTGACCGTGGTAGCAATACACCAAAAGCGGTGCATCCAGGTCGGCTGACTGAATGAATTCCTGCATATTGGCATTGTGCAGGTGCACAGCGGCGGGCAAATGCCCCTGGGCATAGGACTCTTCATCCCGGATGTCCACCACCTGCAGGGGCTGCTGCTCCGACTGGCCTGCCAGCAAGGCTTTGGCTTCAGTCACTGAGATGCGCTTGAAATTCACTTGGCTACTCCTTTTTCCTGTTCGGTTCAGCTATTCAGACATCAGGCCCAAGACCTGCTGTAGCGGGCCTGAGCCGGGGCCAGCCTAGCAGAAATGGCTGTCCAAAAGTGACCTGGACAGTCTAATTATAACTGGACTGCCTAATTATTTTGTTGACTCTTGTTAGACAGCCTATTTATACTGCCTAAACTTTCTCCCTATGGCAGCCTGAGCCTTATGCTGGACTCAAAGCAACTCATTGAAATTACGGGAATTTCCCGGGCCACCCTGAATAATTATGTGGCCCTGGGCATTCTCCCAAATCCGGTAGTGCGCAGCCCCGAGGGCAGTGACAGTCGTGCTACCCGTCTGGGCTATTTCGATGACAGTGCCGTGGACATGATCAAACAGGTACAACGCCTGAAAAAGGAGGGCCTGAGCATGGCTCAGATCGCGGACCAGATCGGTAATCGCAAACCAGCCAGTCAGCAGCTTTCCGGTCAGTCCGGTCATGCCACCTCCCCGGCCCTGGCTCCGGACAGTTTTTCCCCGGCAGGCCAGTTCGACGCCCAGGGAGCCCTGAACCACCTTTCACTTGAGCAGGACAGCATCGAGAGCCTGCCCGGCCCGGCCTATATGGTGAACAACAATATGGAGCTGATCTGGTGGAATGAACAGGCCAGCAAGTCCTTTTTCAACTATGAGGCCGATCTGCCCGGCGAGCTGGAATCACGCAATCTGTTGAAGATGCTGTTCAACACCCAGGTGGGCGCCGACCCGGATCATCTGCGCGAGCTACTCAAACCCCACATCGCAGCCGGCAAGAAACGACTCAGCCAACAGGGTCTGATGAAGGTCTATTCGGCCCTCGATGCTGAACAACTCAGCATCCTCAAACAGTGCTTCGAAGAAGCCGAGCCATTGGACAAGGTACCCATGGTGCACTTCCCGGCCATCCTGCCGGCCGGCTATGGCGGCATCAAGGACCCTTTGTGCTGTGACCTCTATATCTGTTTCTACCGGGAAGGCATTCTGTTCACCTTCAGCCCGGTGCAACTCAATGACGATTTCCTGCTGGAATTCCTGCGCAAGCGCAACCATGTCATCAATGAGCTGCTGAAAAAGCGCAAACCCTATCTCACCGATGTCACGGTGATGGTGGCGGATGTGCAAAACTCCACTCGCATCTGCTCTGAATTGCCAGCCGAGGAGTATTTCGAGCTGATCAACAATATCTGGCAACGCAGCGAGCCCATTTTCCGCAAATACTACGGCACCTATGGCAAACATGCCGGCGATGGCATGGTGTATTACTTTTTCCCGCAGCCGGATTGTGACTACAAGCTCAATGCCCTGCGTTGCTCACTGGAACTGCAGAAAATGATGCGCGCCATTACTCATGAATGGCAGGCACGCAAGGGCTGGTTCCATGACATATTCCTGAATATCGGTCTCAATGAAGGCCAGGAATGGTTCGGCAGTTATCACGCCGGCGGCCATGTGGAGTTCACGGTACTGGGTGAAACCATTAACAACGCCTCGCGCATCAGCGACTTCGCCCGCAATGGCTCGGTCTGGGCCACCAAGAACATGCTGAACCAGATCCCCGCCTCTTCCCGACGCAAGATTAATTTCGGCATTACCCGCAAGACCGCCTCCGAGGAATCGGTTTTTGTGACCGACACCTATGCCAACCTGGGCTCGTTGCTGGATGAGAGTATGCGTGGCAACAAGAAATTTCGCGACGTGGAGATGCTGCCCATCACCGAGGTCAGAGACGTCGCCGCTGACGACTGAGACAAGACACAAGGGAGAAATAAAAGAGCCAGGTGTAACAGCCTGGCTTTTTTATGCTAACGAGGCTTGGTCAAAGTACTGTAGTGTAGCGGGAATCATCAGCGCAGCGGCAAATACACGTCAGTAATCATGTCTTCGGCTTTTACACTGGGCCCCACATTTACATAATGAAAAATCATCGGCAGCCCCGACAGGCTCTCCCCGCTTTGAGGCAGCCAGTTCTGCAGCAGACTTTTTACCGCCTGGTTATCCATCCGCGAGCCGATATCCCTGGCCAGTGCGCAGCGGCAAGCCGGGATGACTGACTCTATGATGCCCCATTCATTGGGCGCCACGGCCTCCTCGATGGACAGGCAGAAGTCCACCCGGCTCTCCCCATTGTCTGCTCCATTGTCTGTCCCCTTGCCTGCCCCCTTGTCTGCCGCCTGATCCGGCAAGTGATGCAGGCCATAGCTTCTGAAGCGGGACTGATCCAGCAGTTTGTGCTGCAGCTTCCACTGCACCAGCTTCATGGCGCTGTCATGCTCGCCTGCCGAGCTGCCCCGGTGACTGATCATGGCCACTGGCGTTTGTGGGAATTCAACAATACTGACTTTCATGGCTACAGGAATAACAGACCGCTGATAAAGAACAGCACTGTGGCTACCCCCGCCGCCATCAGGGCATAGGGCAACTGGGTGCGCACATGATCAATATGGTCAGTGGCCGAGGCCATGGAAGACACCACCGTGGTGTCACTGATGGGCGAAGCATGGTCGCCAAACACCGAACCGGACAATACCGCCGCCAGGAACATGGGCACCGACAGTTCCATGGACAGGGCAATCTGCACCGCCAGGGGAATCATGATGGCAAAAGTGCCCCAGCTACTGCCGATGGAAAAGGCAATAAAGGCAGAGATCAGAAATAGCAGTGGCAACATCAGGGCCACAGGAATCGTATCCTGGGCTACCTGGGCCACATACACCCCGGTTCCCAGCAGATTGGCCACATCGCCCAGAGCCAGGGCAAACAGCAGAATCATGGCCACCGGCAGCAGTCCGCCGGCACCGCGCAGAAAGATCTGCATCAATTCTTCCACCCGGGCGCGTTTCTCCACCAGCACCAGAATCCAGGCCACCGCCAGGGCCACCAGCACCGCCCATAACACCGAGGTAGAGCCGGAACCGGCACTGATCACCCCGTCGCCGGTCACATACAGGCCAACAGGCATGGCCAGCACCATGGCCAGAATGGGCAGAATCATAAAGCGGGCCTTGTCCGAATCGGTGGCCTCGGCGGACTCGTCGGCCAGAATCGTCGGGTCCACCATGGGCGTGGCATCGGGCCACAGCAGGCCACCCTCTTCGGTGCGCTGCTGGGCTTTTTTCATGGGCCCGATATCCATATTGCGCCAGATGACAATGGCCGCCAGGGCGATGGCTGCCAGGGCATAGAAATTAAACAGAATCGCCGAAACAAAGACCTCCACCGGGCTCACCACGCCAGAAGATTCCAGGATGCCGATGACCACTGCTCCCCAGGCATTCAGGGGAATCAGAATACACACCGGTGCCGAGGTGGAATCGATGATATAGGCCAGCTTTTCCCGGGCAATCTTGTAGCGATCGAACAGCGGCCGGGAAATGGAGCCGGCCACCAGCAGCGTGATATTGGACTCAATAAACACCACAATACCGATGCCCCAGGCCAGCCACTGGGCGCGAATACCACGGTCAACCCAGCGCCGGTTTTCGAGCAGGCGGATAAAGCCCCGCACCCCGCCCACCTTCTCGATAGTGGCGATCAAACCGCCAATAATGAGGGTGAACACCAGTACCCGGGTGTCCCCGGCATCGCTGAACACATTGATAATGCCGTCGATAGCCAGGCCCAGCCCGGCCACGGGGTTAACCGATTCCAGCAGACAAAAGCCCAGCCAGATGCCCAGGGTCAGGGAAATAATCACCTGACGGGTCATGATGGCCAGCAAAATGGCCATCAGCGGCGGCAAAACGGAGAGAAAATTGGGTTCGTACATAGCTCGCGTTCCCTGCAGGGCGAAAGCCCCTGTTTTGCGCCAGAGTATAGGAAATAAGCCGCCCGACGGATACGGCAGGCGGGAGGGAATCGCTGTCGGAAAGACTTTAAAACGCCACAATCGCCGCCATAATAGATGTATCGTTAATTCCCCGCGGGGATGGAGTACTCAATGAAACGCGTTTTTCTGTTTGTTGCCACCAACCTGGCCATCCTGATTGTGCTCGGCATTGTGCTGAGTATTCTCATGCCGGTGCTGGGCCTGGATCAGGGCAGCAATGCCGGTCTGCTGGTCATCTGTGCCGTCTTTGGCATGGGTGGCTCGTTTATCTCCCTGGCCATGTCCAAGTTTATTGCCAAACGCAGCACCGGCGCCCGGGTAATTGAATCGCCTCGCAGCCAGGAAGAGCGCTGGCTGGTGGACACCGTTGCCCGCCAGGCCAAACAGGCCGGTATCGGTATGCCGGAAGTGGCAATCTACGATTCACCGGAGATCAATGCCTTTGCCACCGGCGCCAACCGCAATAATGCCCTGGTAGCAGTCAGCAGCGGCCTGCTGCGACAAATGAGCGCCGATGAAGCCGAAGCGGTACTGGGCCACGAGGTCAGCCATATCGCCAATGGCGACATGGTCACCATGACCCTGCTGCAGGGCGTGCTGAACACCTTTGTGTTCTTCCTGGCACGTATTGTCGCCAATCTGGTTAACCGGGGCGGCAATAATGCCTTTGTGTATTTCATGACCGTCATGGCCTTTCAGGTGATCTTCGGCATGCTGGCCAGCATTGTCGTCATGGCCTTCTCCCGCTACCGGGAATACCGGGCCGACAGCGGCGGTGCCACACTTGCCGGCAGGCAGAAAATGATTGCTGCCCTGGAGCGCCTGCGAGCCTCGCAAATGGAGAGCCAGCTCGACGGCCAGCTCACTGCCTTCGGCATCAATGGTAAGCGTGCCATGACTGAGTTATTTCTCAGCCACCCGCCTCTTGAAAAGCGTATCCAGGCCCTGCAGAACGCCTAGGTCAGCCAAGACTGCCAGAGCAAGCAAAAGCAAGCAAAAGGCCGCAAGAGAAAGGGGAGCAACAGCTCCCCTTTTTACCTTCGACTTTTATGCAATCTGGTCCATAATTAACGGCGCCGGATCTGTACATCCCCTACGCCCACCTCGGCCCTGATCTCATACTCGCCCTCGCCCACATAATAAGCGTCGGCACCTATCAGGGCCCGCCGTTCGTTGTCGGCACCGCGCTCAAAGCCCCGCACCAGGGCATCACCCACACCGGCTTTGGCAGTAATCTCAGCATAGTTTTCGCTGGCCACATTGATTCTGGCAGCACCGACCCCCAGCTCCAGTTCCAGATCATTAACCAGGCCATCTATTTCCAGATCGCCTATTCCCACCTCGATTTCCAGTGCCAGGCGTCTCGGCACCCGAAGGCGCCAGGTCTGTTCCAGATTATCGCGCTCGATGCCAAGATAGAGTTTGCTGCCCATCAGACGCTGCTCCAGTTCAATATCATCGACACTGGGCCGACGCAGGGAGAACCAGTTGCGGTCCGCCTCCAGGCTCAGGTCAAGCTCGATGATCTCACCGTCGTAAACTTCGATCTCGATCTCACCCACCGATATTTCCAGCTCCAAACGGTCCAGATCGTTGGCGTCGAATTCAAAAAATTCGCGCTTGCTGGAAGCCGCCGAGGCCATGGACATGGCAGTCAAAGCCAGACCAAAAGCCAGCAGCTTGCCCAGCAAGCGCATGGAAGGAAACCCCATTGCCGTCGTATTCATCATTGCCTCCTCAGCGGGCTGTATGCACTGGATACAGATCGCTTTCATTACTTCCTTAGACGGAAGTAACGGGCAATGGTTACAAGAAATTATTCCACGCGGTCAAGCAGGTAAATATTGTCGATTCGGCAGCGCTCCACGCGACCATCAATATCCCGCACCAACACTGAACCGAAGCGGTCCACCCGGGTGGTGGGCGTGCCAATGCCAATGGAGAAAGCCGATTCCAGGCCGAAACAGGGCTGCATCAGCTCAATCAGATAATGGTCATTAACACCGGAGCGCACCGTCAGATAGCGGTCATTCACGCTGCTCCAGCTATTGATTCGATAACGGGGAATGTTCTGGTCTGCCGGACCAATGAGATAGCCTCGCTCCGCCATACGTTCTTCTATAGTGCGGGTATCCGGGGTCCCGGCGCAGGCGGCCAGAGACAGGGCCAGCATTGTCAACACAATGCCTGACAGGGTTTTCATAGCGACTCTCCTTACATAGTGCAGGCAGTAGAATCACTGCTTGTCTACTATGACATGGAGGGTAATTTATTGCATTCAAGCCCTGTGGCTGCAGCGCCCGTGCTGCTAGGCCGGGAAATGCGGCCGCAAACGGTTGGCCAGGGCCACCAGAGACAGCATCACCGGCACCTCCACCAACACCCCCACCACGGTGGCCAGGGCAGCACCGGAATCCAGCCCGAACAGGCTGATGGCCACCGCCACCGCCAGTTCAAAGAAGTTGGAAGTGCCAATCAAGGCCGCCGGAGCCGCAGTGGAAAATGGCACGCGCCAGAACCAGGCCCAGACAAAGGCTATGACAAAGATGCCATAGCTCTGGATTAACAGCGGCACCGCAATCAGGGCAATAACCAGCGGGTTGGCCAGAATAGTCTGTGCCTGAAAGCCAAACAACAAAACCACCGTGGCCAACAGGCCCAGTACCGAAAAAGGCTTGAAGCGGTGGCTCAGGGCCTGCACCCGCGCTTGATCATGATTGCCATCCAGGGCGCGGCGGGTGAAATAACCGGCCAACAGGGGAATCACCACGTACAGAATCACCGACAGCAGCAGGGTTTGCCAGGGCACCACAATATCAGTCACCCCCAGCAGCAAGGCGGCGATTGGTGCGAAGGCAAACACCATGATCAGATCGTTGATGGACACCTGTACCAGAGTGTAATTGGCATCACCCCGCACCATCTGGCTCCACACAAACACCATGGCGGTACAGGGTGCCACGCCCAGCAGGATCATGCCGGCGATGTACTCACTGGCCGATTGCGGGTCCACCAGGCCGGCAAACAGGTATTCGAAAAACAGGATGCCCAGCCCCGCCATGGTGAAAGGCTTGATCAACCAGTTCACCACCAGGGTGATGCACAGACCGCGGGGTTTTTTGCCCACATCCTTGATGGAAGCAAAGTCCACATTTACCATCATCGGGTAGATCATCACCCAGATCAGTACCGCCACCACCAGATTGACATTGGCTATCTCCAGCCCGGCAATGACCTGGAAAAGATCCGGTAACATCACGCCCAGACCAACCCCGCTGGCAATACACAGCGCTACCCAGACTGACAGATAGCGCTCAAAAGCTCCCATGGGAGTTGACTGGCTTGCCTCTGGTGTTTCGCTGCTCATCCTGATAAAACCTCATTCCTGAAATCTACGATTGTGTACCCTGCCCACTGCAGGCTCGGCAATTGCCGCGCTTTCTAACATAACTTTATGACAGGCTGATTAATTTCGGCCTCACCCACTGCCAGGCTGGATTATCGATCCTGCATCTAGACTCCCGCCTGACAAGCCCCAGGGGAAAAACCTCATGATCAACCCCGACTACTGCCAACTCATGGCTCGCTACAACCACTGGATGAACAGCCGTCTCTATGCCCTGGCGGCTGATATGAACGACGGGGCTTTATATGGCGATAAGGGCCTTTTTTTCAAATCCATCTATCTGACGCTCAACCACATCATGTACGGCGACCAGGCTTTCTATGCCCGCTTTACCCGCAGCCCGGAACCGCAAGCCGGCATTGGCGATGAACTCTATGCAAATTTCGCCGAACTGAAGAAGGCACGCGAAGCCTGGGATCAGAAGCTGCTGCAATGGTCTGCCCAACTCAAGCAGGACTGGCTCGATGACTGCGTCAGCTATACCAGCAAAGTAGACGGCAAGCAGCGGACTCTGGCTCACAGCCTGCTGGTCACTCATCTGTTCAATCACCAGACCCACCATCGCGGTCAGATCACCACCGTGCTGAACCAGATGGGCCTGGACATCGGCAGCACCGATATTCCCTTCATGCCACAATAAGGGGCTGGCTCAGCATTCCTTGCGGGCCACCTGGGCGGCCAGGGCCTTGTTGATATCACCGCCCTGCTCGGTCAGCCCGGCAATGACGCTGGCGCGATTGGCCGCTGGCTGGTTCTGGCTGGCCTTGGTCTTGCCATCCAGCCGGCTGATACTGATTTCCAGGCCCAGCAAACTGTTCAGCAGTTTGTCGGTGTAATCGGCAGGCGCGTCGGAGATTTGCCAGGGCGAGGCAAATCCCGCCTCCTGCTGCGCAGTCAGGGTTTCCATCTGCGCCAGCACCCAATTGCGGTCATCAATAATTCTGGGCTTGCCGCTGACGTGTAGCACCTGATAATTCCAGGTGGGCACTACTTTGCCTGATTCTTTTTTAGTGGCATACCAATTGGGTGAGATATAGCCATTGGCACCGTGAAAGATCACCAGCACCTCGCCATTGTCCTCGATGTCCTCAAGCAGCGAGTTAAAGCGTGGCACATGGGCCTGCAAGATACCGAGGGGCCCGGGCGAGTCCTGATAGACAAAGGGAATATGGTTGGCATTGAGTCCGGCTGACGAGCGCGTTATCAGACTACCCAGGGGCTGGCTGCGTATCAGCGCCTGTTTCTCCGACAGGCTGTGCTCTTCAAAATATTTCGGTGTATGCATAGCGGCCCCGCACACTCAGACAGGCTGACTCCCTACTGATTGGGATTGCCCAGATAATCCAGTTTCCCCAACTCAACCCCATTGTGGCGCAGAATATTGTAGGCAGTGGTGCTATGAAAATAGACATTGGGTAGTACAAACAGGCTGAGATACTGACGGCCACTGAATTTGAATTCGCTGGCCCCGGCCTTGAGGATCACTTCCCGGTCTTCGCTGCCATCAATCTGCCCAGGCTCAAATGACTTCAGGTAGTCGATGGTCTTTGCGATTCTGGCCAGCAATTCTTCAAAACTGGCTTCATTGTCCTCATAGCTGGGCGGTTCAGTGCCGGAAAGCCGGGCGGCCGCGCCTTTGCTGACATCACTGGCAATTTGCACCTGTTTGGCCAGTGGCAGCATGTCCGGATACAGACGCCAGTTCACCAGCACATGATCTTCAAGCTCACGCTCTTTGGCATAGTCCGCGCCTTTCTGGATGATACTGGCAAGATTGTCGAGATTGCGGATCAGGGCGGGAATGGATATTTCATACATGGACAAGGCTGACATCAATACAGATCTCCAAAGTCAGTGAACGGCAAAAGTTTGCGCGCCATTATGCAGGATCGCAACAGGAATAGGCAGGTTTGACTCTGCAACAGACACTCAGGATAAATCGTTAATCACGATCCAGGCCACCATGACAGCAGCCACGGCAAAGGTAGTGCCGGTGGCCACCGCCGCTGCCCGAAACCAGAACCAGGCCCTTCGTGACCGGGGGTAGTCCGCCAGCCTCGCCTTTTCCCGCAACACCGGCACAAACACAAACAGCCCTTTATTGGCACTTCTGTGGCGCTTGAAATTATCCCCCGCCCGCACCGAGCCCAACTCGCGCCAGGCTGCGGGGTCCTGTTCTTCCAGTTCAGTGAAGAAAGCGCCAATCTTCAGGTTATACAGCAGATTCACCACCACCGTAATCGGTAGCAGAATGCCGATGGCATAGAAGAGCAGGTTCTGGACAGCTTCCGGGTTCACAGCAAACCTGCAGGCCTACAAATGTTTGCGATGGCAATAGCTTGCCTGCTCAAACTCACTGACGTTCATGGCGATATTGTCTACATCGGGAAACAGTTCCACCAGCCTGCCAACCACCGCCCGGGACAATGCAGCTCGCTGCTCAGGCGTGCGCCCCTCAAGGGCATGGGCAAACACATGGATGAAGGGTTCTTTTTTACCGCCCACCAGATAGTTCTGGTAGGGATTGATCCGCACCTTGATGTCCGAAACGTCAAACAACCTGGAAGCGGCAGCAAGCTCATGGATCTGCTGGTTAACGGTTTCTTCAGAGGGCTCGCCTATAAGTTCAGCGGCGCAGTCGATAACAAAATGGGGCATGGATCAATCTCCAGCAATTGCGCTAATTCAAAATTAAGTTGTCAAGTCGTGAGTGTCCCCTAAAATGGAGTCGATGAACAACAACTGTGTTGCCAATAGTCTGCTAATTGCGCTGCTGCTTGTGACTGCCGCACCGGCCTCACTGGCCCAGGCTGTGTATGGTGGTGAGGGTGGCAGGCAGTTCTCGCCGCTGAGCCAAATCAATGCCGACAATCTGGATCAATTACAATTGGCCTGGCGCTTCCGTACCGGCGACCTGAATCAGGGCTTCGCCCACAAGCGACATTCCATGCAGGCCCAGCCCGTTTACTGGAACGGCCTGCTCTATCTCAGTACCAGTGCCAACTGGGTCATCGCCGTCGATGCCGCCAGCGGCACCGAGCGCTGGCGTTTTGATGCAGAGCTGCCCAGGGATATTGGCTATTCCGAATCTGCCTCCCGGGGTGTCAGCCTCTGGCACGGCGCCAGTGATATCTGCCCCCACCGGGTTTTTCTCGGCACCCTTTTAGGCCAGGTCTTCGCCCTGGATGCACTGACCGGCGAGCCCTGTGCGGACTTCGGCAATGCCGGGCAAGTCGATCTGACCGTCGGTGTCGGCGAGGTCAGCCCGGGAGAATATGGCATCACCTCTCCACCGGCGGTCCTGGGCGATCAGCTTATTGTCGGCTCCGCCATTGGCGATAACCGGGCAGCACGGCTGGAACGGGGTATTGTGCGTTCGCTGGATGTGCGCACTGGCGCCATGCACTGGAGTTGGGACCCCATCCCCGTCTCGGCAGACGACCCGGCCTATACTTCCTGGGCAGATGACAGTGCCCTCGTCACCGGTGCGGCCAATGTCTGGCCGCCCATCACCGTCGATGCTGACAATAATCTGGTGTTTCTTTCAACAGGTTCTCCCAGCCCCGACTTTTATGGCGGCGAACGCCTGGGTGATAACCACTACGCCAACTCCCTGGTAGCCCTCGATGGCAGTACTGGGCAGCTGCGCTGGTGGCAGCAGCTGGTGCACCATGATGTCTGGGACTACGATATTCCCTCCCAGCCCACGCTTACTACTATTGAATACAACGGCCGCCGCAGTGAAGCCGTAGCAGTAGTCACCAAGACCGGCATGCTCTATGCCTTCGACCGTCTGAGCGGCGAAACCGTTTATGCCATAGAGGAAAAACCGGTACCGGCCAGTGACATACCCGGTGAGCAACTGGCCGGCACCCAACCCTTCTCCAGCTTTCCGGCACTGGCAAATCAAGGCCCGGTGAGCCGGGATGATCTGTTTGGACTGACCTGGTTTGATAAACGCAGCTGTGTGCGCACCCAGCGCACTGCTCGCAACGAAGGCATCTTCACACCACCCAGTTTCCGGGGCAGCATCATGAATCCCAGCTATGCCGGCGGCTCCAACTGGGGCGGCATGGCAGTGGACAGCGACCGGCAAATCGCCGTGGCCAATGTGAACCAGATACCCGCACTGGTGCACCTGATACAACGCGATGGCCTGCAAGCATTCTATGATGAATACGGTGAAGACGGCTGGGAGGTCGCAGAGCAACGAGGCACGCCCTACTACATGGCCCGCAAGATCTTTTTGTCCTCGCTGGGCCTGCCCTGCACCAAACCGCCCTGGAACAAACTGGTGGCGGTAGATCTGGCCAATGCCAGCATCCTCTGGGAAGTGCCACTTGGCACTGTTCGTGACCTGGCGCCGGGCATCGTGCCCAATTTCAATTGGGGTGCCCCCGGCATGGGTGGACCAATGCTCACCGCCAGTGGCTTGATTGTCATTGGCGCAGTCAGTGAACATGTGCTGCGCATCTTCGACCTCAACAGCGGCGAGGAACTCTGGAGCCATGATCTGCCTGCCGCAGCCATGGCACTGCCAATGACTTATGAACATGAGGGCGAGCAATACATCGCCATCGTGGCCGGCGGACACGACAATCTGGAGATGCCGCGGGGCGATTATCTCTTTGCATTCAAACTGCAGCCCGGGGATACACCCTGATGCAATGCCCAGCGCCGGATCATCACTATCGAAACCTCACTGCTTGACTGGCTGCAGAACAACCAGCAACTGGCCCTGCTACTGGTGCCCTTATTCGCCTTTGCCGAGGCCTGCATTGGCATTGGCCTGCTGGTGTCCGGTGCGTTTTTACTGCTGGTAGCCACCACTTTGTACAGCACCGGCATTGCGCCGCTGGCTGTTATGATCCCGCTAGCCATGATAGCTGCGATGCTGGGAGATCATACCGGGTTCTACGCCGGTCGCTGGCTGGGGCCACGCCTGCATGGCAGTCGCCTGTCCTTGCGTTATCGCCAGCGCATCCACAAGGCCGAAGCCATGGTCAGACGCCACGGCGCCTGGGCTATTTTTATCGGGCGATTCATACCTGCCATTCGCAGCCTTATTCCGGCGGCACTGGGTATCAGTGATTTTGATCGCCTGCGTTATTCAATACTGGATGCCCTGGCCTGTGCCCTGTGGGCTACGGCCCTGGCCGGACTCGTGCTGGCGCTGGATGCGGGCTTTCTCAGCTAGCCTTTTTGCTGACATGCAGTGATCGGCCCGGCCTGCACACTCGTTTTAATAGCAAGCGTTTAGACAGCAAGCGCTTAAAACAGCAAACAAGTGCTTCAGGAACTTTTGGCAGACAACAATCGGTAAACAGAGGGAAGGAGTAAAATGCGAGAATCCGAGTCACGAATCGAGGACGCCATTGTGGATGCCAGCCAGGCCCGGGATCTTGCTTATGCTCCCTATTCCCGCTTCAAAATGGGGGCTGCCGTGGTCACCGACAGCGACCATATCATCAAGGGCTCGCTGGTGGAGAATATCTCTCTCGGCCTGTCCATGTGCGCAGAGCGTGCGGCCCTGTTCGCCACAGTGGCAGCGGATGCGGGCAAGCCGGAAATTCTGGCACTGGTTTCCAAACGTACCGCCGGTGAACTCACCTGGCCCTGCGGCGCCTGCCTGCAGGTGGCTCAGGAACTGGGCGGTGATGATTTGCTGGTGGTGGTGAGCGATGGCAAGCGGCAACAACAGGCCCGACTCTCCGAACTCGCCACCCGACTTCCCTTCAAGGGCTGAAGGCCAGGCCTGTTTCGCTACGCGGCCACCCACCGGTCCCTGCTGAGACTATAGATCGACACTTCCTCGTCTTTGGGATCGCGCGTTTTTCTTTGATACTGAAAACCCAAATGCTCAAGCAGGCGGATTGACCTGGCATTTTCCGGCACCGTGACCGCCAGCAACTCACTTAGCGCCAGTTCTTCAAATGCATAGTCAATGGTGGCCCGGGACGCTTCACTTGCATAACCGCAGCCCCAGTGTTGCTCAAGCAGGGCAAAACCCAGATCCGCCTGCGCAAGATAGTCCCGCTTGATCAGGCCGCAGATTCCCAGTGGCTTGCCGGACGCTTTCGATTCAATCAGCCAGAACCCCATGCCATTCACATAACCAGCTATGATGCGCTCCTGCAAATAGGCCCGGGCAGTTTCTTGTGAATCTACCGAGTGTTCACTGATAAAGCGGCGCCAGCCAGCTTCGCTCAGCAAGCCCAGCATAAAGGCTGCATCCGTCTCATGGGCAGGCCGAAACCTGAGTCTGCCGGTATTGCCTGGCATTGCCATGGGCATGCTGCTATTCCTGACTCACAAAGGCGCTGTTAGTCCGGCAGCGACAGCGACCAGGACTGAACTTCATCAATCAAATGATGGGCCGTCCAGTCAAATTGCAGTGGTGTGATGCTGATATAGCCCTGTTGGTAGGCATAGGTATCGGTATCCGGATTGTCACTGCGCACGATGTCCCGCACCCGCTCATAGACTCGCTCATCACCGTTGTCCTCAAGCAGTTCGTAGTCACTGGTGTGCAAATAGGAATCCCCCATGGGGCGCACCACTACCCCCTGCAACTCGCCGCGGGGAATATTGATGGACAACACAATCCCTGCCAGTGCGCCCTGCTGCTGGTAACGACGCACCACTGACGCCGCAAACTGCGCCGAGGCCCGGGTATCCACACCGCTGGTATCCTCAGATACGGCAATGGCCGGGATTCCATGATAGAGCCCTTCCATGGCAGCGCCGACGGTGCCGGACAGATGGGAAACATCACCCACATTGGCGCCCCGGTTAATGCCGGAGACCACCAGGTCAAAGCCTTGCTCCTGGCCAAACTCCACGATGGCAAAACGCACCGCATCCGCCGGGCGCCCGGCCACCGAATAGCCAAAAAATTCGCCATTGCGCTGATAGCGGCTCACCCGCAGGGGCGATACGCCACTGGACTGACTGCTGCCGGACTGATTGTCACTGGGTGCCGACACCAACACGTCGGTATTGGGCAGTGCCACCAGGGCATCATGCAGGGCATGCAGCAATGGCGATTCAATACCATCATCGTTGGAAAGCAGAATGCGGTAATTCTGGGCCGAGGCAGCGACCGCAAGGAAGCTGCTCAGCAGCACTGTGAGCAGCAGGCTAAGAGGCTTGAACTTGATCATGTTGTTATTCTTTTTGGCGAATGGTTGGCAGGAAAGTGGCAGGCCGACAGCAGCACGGCTCAGCAAATCCTAACACAAAGCATCAAGCCGGCAAGGCTCGATCAGCAGCCCCGGGCCTGCCTACTCATAACGCAATGCCTGCACCGGATTGGCCTGGGCGGTACGCAGTGATTGCCCCATCACCGTCAGCACCGCCACCGCCGACACCAGCAGTATCGCCAGCACATAGGGCAGCGCCACCGCCACCGCGTCCCATTCGGCCTGATAGGCAAAACGCTGCAACCAGGACTGCATGGCATAGTGACTGACAAGGATTGCGGGAATGGCGCCCAGCACCACCATAAAGGCAATGCTGCGGCACAGCATCAGCACGATCTGGGTACTGGAGGCCCCCAGCACCTTGCGGATGCCGATCTCCCGCTTGCGCTGTTCGGTATTGAAAGAGGACAAACCAAACAGGCCCATGGCGGAAATGACAATACAGATGGCGGCGAAGATTTCCGTCAGGTGCATCAGATTGGTTTCCGATTCATAGAGCTCATTCAGGCGCGCATCCAGAAAGCCGGGGTCAAACTCATGATCGGGGTCCAGGGAGCGAATGGCACGCTCAATACTGGCCAGGCTGTCGCCTACATTATTGCCGCTGATATTGACGAGCAGATTCATGGTTTGCAGCGGCCTTGTCTGCTCATCCATTTCTGAAAAGTCCGGTACAAAAGGATGAATCAACAGGGGCCCGATCTCATTATTTAGCGGTGCGTAATGAAAATCCTCCGTGACGCCGACGATGGTGGCAATATCGGCATCTTCACCGTTGCCGAGCTGAATACGTTTGCCCAGGGGTTCGTCCCAGTTCATCTTGCGCACCAGGGCCTCATTGGCCATGAAGGCCAGCTCGGCATCGGTGCCCATGTCTTCGGAAAAGGCTCGCCCCTGCAGCACATTGATACCCATGGCCTCGATAAAATTCATGCCCACCACTACCCGGTCCACCTGTTCCGGCCCGATGACACCCTCGTTGTTCTCAATGGGAATCACATTCACGGCATTGCCAAAGCCGGGCACCATGCCGGTGAGGATCACATCCTGGATATCGGGATTAGCCAGCAACTCGGTCTCAAGAGTCTCGAAGCGCTCAATCAGATCGGCACCGCGCAGTTCCACCCAGACCTTGTTTTCCTTGTCGAAACCCAGGGGCTTGTTGGCCACATAGCGCATCTGGCTGGACATCAAAAAGGTACAGGCAATCACACCAATGCTAATCATGATCTGCGCCACCACCAGACCCTGACGCACCGTCAGGCCGCCCCTGCGGGTATTGGCAATCTTGCTCAGCGCCGCCCGGGGTGAAATGGACGACAGATAAAAAGCAGGATAAAGCCCCGCCAGCAGTGTCACCAGCAAGGCCAGTGCCACGATGCCAGCCCAGACCCCGGGCTCGCCCAGGGCGGATAACAATTCCGTCTTGCCCATCAGGCCGCCAATGGGAGTAAAGGCCAGGGCAAACAGGGCCAGACCCAGGCCGATGAGCATGGAGACGAGCGTAAACAGCGCCGACTCCCCCAGGAACTGGGCAATCAACTGCGCCCGGCTGGCGCCCACTACTTTGCGCATGCCCACTTCTTTGGCTCGCCGGGTGGCGCGGGCGGTGGCCAGGTTCATGTAGTTGATACAGGCAATGATGAGAATAAAAATGGCCACGGCGGCAAAGCCGTAGATATAGAAGATATTGCCCAGGGGTTCATCAAAAGGCGTGTCAGAGCCGAAGTGAATCCGGTCCAGACGCATCAGCCGCGCCTCGAAACTGGCATTCATAAGCCCCAGCACTTCGGTCATGTAACGATTCACAAAATCTTCACTGATGCTGGCAAAATCATCGGGGTCAAACTGCTCATCAACCAACAAATAGGTATAAACGCCAACACTGCCCAGGGAGTTGCGATAATTGTCTTCGTAATTGGGCACAAACTGGGACATGGCCCGGTATGGATACAGGGCATCGTATTTGAGGTGGGTGTTCTCCGGCAGGTCGGCAAACACCAGGGTCACCCGGTAGGCAAAGACACCGCTCTGCAAGACCTCGCCAATGGGGTCTGCCCCACCGAAATAGGCCCGCGCAAAAGACTCGCTGACAGCAATGGAGTTCATGTCCGAAAATGCGGTGGCAGGATCGCCGGCGATGATGTCATGATCAAACACAGAAAAGACATTTTCATCAGCCAGGAAAATATTCTCCCACTCGAACATCACCTCGTTATAGCTGAGCACATTCTGGGTAGAGCGACGAAAACGCACATGCTCACCCAACTGCGGATAGTCCGCCGTCAGCAAGGGGCCGAGGCCCTCGGAGGTCACAGAGAAATCACCCGGCGAGCCATTGGCCTGCTGAAAATGACTGGATATGCGGTAGATATTCTCGTAGTTACTGAAATGCTGATCGAAACTCAGCTCGCTGCGCAGGTACAGCGCCAGAATCAGGAAACTGCCGATCCCCAGCGCCAGGCTGAAGATATTGATGCCAACATAGAGTTTTTCCCTGGCCAGACGGCGCAGTGCCACCAGAAAGTGAACTGTGAGCATGGTCGTGCCTCCTTGGCCATTCAGGCGATTATTTTTCCGTCCAGCATTCTCACAATACGGCTTCCCACCGCCGCGTCATCCGGCGAGTGGGTCACCATCACCACCGTCGTGCCCTCGTCGTTCAGGGTCTTGAGGATGGACATCACTTCCTGGCCATGCTCGGTATCCAGATTACCGGTGGGCTCATCGGCGAGAATCAGTTTGGGCTGGTTCACCACCGCCCGCGCCACCGCCACCCGTTGTTGCTGACCACCGGAAAGCTGCTGGGGAAAATGATTGGCACGATGGCCCATGTCCATTTTCTCCAGCACTGCTGCTACCCGTTGCTTGCGCTCGGCCGCCTCCAGCTTGATATAGACCAGCGGCAACTCGACATTCTCATACACCGTCAGCTCGTCGATGAGATTGAAACTCTGGAACACGAAACCGATATTCTCCTTGCGCAGACCCGCCCGCTGCCGCTCGGAACAGGCCGACACATCCGTCTCACGAAACCAGAATTTACCGCCGTCGCAATTGTCGATCAGGCCCAGGATATTCAGCAGCGTGGATTTACCACAGCCGGACGGCCCCATGATGGAAGTAAACTCCCCTTCCTCGACCTCCAGATCAATGTCCGCCAGGGCGGTGGTTTCGATCTCGGTGGTACGGAATTTTCTGGTCAGTCCTTCGGTACGAATAATCATGGGCACTTCCTGTCACCTGATGGATTTATTATGGATTGTTTGTTCAGTTATTTAGCACTATGACATGGGGATGGAAAGAGAGTTCCTTGTTTTTTTCGGATTGGCGTGTAATGAGTTCTGAACTGGCGGTTCTCTGGCGCCTTTTTGCCCTTTCTATGTGATCAGCGTTCATATGTAATGCCGGGAAATGGCGCCTGCACCACAGGGGCTTGTTTTTGGCTGAAAGTTGCCAGCATCATTCGGTAGACGATATCGGGAGGGAAATGGTTACAATTTTTGGATCAGGACCATTTGCCGGTACTGGCCCGGTCATTCCTGGCATATGGAATTAACTGCAGGCTGGCGCTCAACAGAGCCGTTCCCGGCTATTGAAGATGACAGCATTCACCCTGCCAGGACATTATGGGAGCCTGGAAGTGGCTTTGGTTCCTCTGCCAGGCCGGACTACCCTGCTGACTCTGACGGCAGTGCCAGCCTCCTGATAGCAATCTGAAGCAATTGCTCAAGTAACAACAATGCCTGTCGTAATTAGCAGCGCTGCCATGAGAGCTGGCGTTGCCTTGCCCCGTGCTTATTCGGCATAGACCTCTGGCCTGACCCTGAGTGCCCTGCAATCTGCCGCTGGCGTGGAAAGCGGTGCTCACCACTTTATATACACAAAGGATATACCCATGAAATACCTAGCTGCTCTGGCACTGTTCGCCCTTGGTGCGAATCTGGCCCAAGCCGAATCATCCACTTTTATCAATGGTGACGGCTCTCCCCTGACTGATCTCTGCATTGCCGCCCTGGATTCCGAGGCGTCTTTTGAAGAGTTGACTGCCGCCCACGACCTGCAAGGTCTGACCGAATCTGACCTGGTTTGCAATGGCCTGTCACTGAGCCTGTTCAAGGCCCGCTACATTGAGTCAGTACAGATCAACACTGTGCTTGCTTTCAGCAAGGCTGACCTGAACCCGGCCACTGAATTGTGCTTTGCTGCAGTAACCAATGCACAAGAGCTGGAAAGCCTGAAGGACAGCTATGAAGGCCGAACCAACACCCCGCTTTCTTCTGTGACCTGCAACGGCATTCCCCTGAACCGTTTTGTGCGTCGCTATGGCGCCCATGTTTCTGCCAGCGCTAACTAGTTCTGATTGACGAAATCTGAAAGGTCAGAGCAAGAACCAGGCACTGTGTTCTTGCTCTGACCTTGTCAGTCATTGCAGCGGGGATTGTTAAGCCGATCATCGCAGCAGTTTTGCAACCACTGCAATACGATCCCGCGGCAAACCAAGCAGTCCGTAATACACCGAGGCTGCCAGAGTACGATAACCATATTTCTCGCTCATTGCTGCGAGAATACGCCCGGCCTGTGCTGACCCAAGCTGATCCGCCCGCTGTGCAACCGGGGTGCGAATACTTTCCCTGGCCCCATGCACCAGGCGTACTGGCACAGCGCTCAATAAGGACTCTGCCACCACGGCTTCGGCATCATGGTAGATCACGAGTTCACCCTCTATCTCCAGCACCCACAGACGCAATTCCCGCACACCGTCACGGGTGTCTACCGACAACTCCACCACCTCGCCTGACTCCCAGAGGCTGATCACCAGCGCAAAACTGGCAACCCACAAAAGCAACCCAGCGGCGCCAAGAACAGTGGCCATAAACAACTCATTACCCGACGGCTTTAAAGCCAGTTTCAGCAAAATGCCAAAGCCGCCCAAAAATGCACACCAGGCAATCAAGCCGCCACGGTGAACAAGCAGGGTCAATGCGACCAGGCTGACAAGCCCGGCAACGGAGGCTGCGATCCAGGCATTCTCTTTCATGGTTTGTTTCACTCCCATAGAACGGATGTCTGCAGAGCTGCCAACTTCAACTTCCACGGCTTGAGCTGCCGGTGTCGGCGCGCAGGCTGACAACAAGCAGCCCTACTGCCACTAAAGCTGGCAAAGTCACTCCCATGAAATCCTGCGCCAGGGCCTGGGGCTCGCTGAGCCCCACTATCACTTCCCACACATGGAACAGTGCATGCACAAGCAGCCAGGCAGTCGGCACAATCCATAACTGCCAACGTGCCCGGGTAGTGAACGCACCGTAAATAAACGCCGCCGAACCCAGCAGATAGATAAAACCGATATCCCGCAGAAAGTGCTGATTAAAGGCACCCCGCTCCGCCACACCCGCCACTGCCAGATACCAGGAATGGGGTTCGAAAGCCATGTAGGCGCCATTAAGCAACATGGCCAGCCCCAGAACGATGGCAAGGCCCGAATAAAATTTGTGAATCACGACTTGCTCCTGTTTAGCTATAACCGGGCATAAAGAGTAGCCAGTTGCCAGCAAGTGAAAAATAGGCATTATTACCAATGATTCATGAATATTTTTCATGGTTTTGGCTATACTCTGCCCATGGACAAATTGCGCTCCCTGGAATTCTTTCTGGCCACCTGCGATAGCGGCAGCTTCGCCTCGGCTGCCCGGGCCTGCAATAGCGACCCGTCCACGGTGAGCAAAGCCATCAGCCGCCTGGAAGAGCACCTGGGGCTCACCCTTTTGCAGCGCTCCACCCGACAACTGCGAATTACCGAGGCCGGGCAGCGTTATGCACGCACGGTACGCAGTGCCATGCAGAACCTCAACGAATGTGAGGCTGAACTCAAACAACTGAACGACTCCCCCAGTGGCGTGTTGCGCATCAATTCCGCAGTCTGCTACGGGCACCTGTATATCCGCCCTCTGCTGCCCGCCTTCTGCGAACGTTATCCGGACATCAAAATAGAGCTGGAACTGGACGACCTGCATGTAGATATCATCGAGAACGAAGTCGATATCGCACTGCGCACCGGCTATATCAAGGATAGCCGACTGGTGGCCCGGCGACTCAGCCCCATGGACTTTTTGACCTGTGCTTCACCACAATACCTGGAGAAGTATGGCACTCCCCGATGCCATGAAGACTTTCAACAACAGCAATGGATTGGATTTCGAATCAAAGAGACTCGGCAGCTGCAACCGATCTACCTGCCTGATAGAAACGGTAACTATGTGCCTGTCGAGTTGGAACGGGATTACATTACTGATGATGGTGAGGCCATGGCGCAGATGTGTGTTGATGGTTTGGGGATTGCCCAATTACCGCACTTTTTGGCCAGGCAGAGTTTGTTGGATGGTGGTCTTGTTTCGCTGTACCCCGCTTTGAAGTTGACTGAGCCTGAAAGTGGTGTGTTTGTGATTTATCCCAAGCGGGAGTATTTGCCGGCGCGGGTTCGGGTGTTCATCGAATTTCTGACCGAGAATCTGGCGACCATGGAGGAAAGCCCTAACAAAACCTGGGCTGGGGAGTGGAAGCCGTTGGTGACCTTAGCAGGATAGAGCGAGATTGAAGGCCGTTGGTATTCGTTGTGCGCTGGATCAGGGCTCTACATGCACGGCAGCGGTCAACTACCGCCACCGATGCCACAAATCCCGAATTCATTTGCATCCGGATCTGCATATGTGAGTTTGCGTACATCGTTTGGAAAGCTCTCATCCTTTAAAGGGCTAATCGATTGACCGGACAGACTGGCAATAAAGGATGTCAGGTCATCGACGAAAAAGCTTACAAGTGCATGCCCCGCTTTCTCATTGTCTTGCACGATGTAGGCATATCTGCCTTCAGCCAATCCCCAAACTGCTTCAGTTTTATGGGGGAAAAATGCCGGCTCTTTGCCGAAGAACCGCTTGTACCACTCTAGTGCCACATCAAAGTCCTTTACAGGGATTCCGGCAAATAGTTCATGCATAAGGCAAGCCTTTTCTTATCAGATACACAATTAAACGGGTCAGAGTAACCTGATCCACACTTCAGCTTCGGCCAGATCGAATTACTCGACCTCTTGGATTGCCTGGATCTGACCCCTTTGATTCTGTTTCACGATGACGCCACCTTTAAGGTGCATCCACATTGAAAACGGCGCCTGGCACCAATCAGCCGCGGCAAGATATGCCTTGTTAAAGCTGGTTGCGGCGGATGACATGGATGACCCCTGCAGCTATCAGCGCGACGACAGCGATAACGTCTGCGATGACCACGTTGCGAAGGGAGTCATTGAACCCGCCAACAGACCAGGCAATCACGATAAAGGAAACAACGCTGAAGAGACCTGCGATAATTGCCAATGCCTGCAGCGATGGCTGGAATGCTGCATACACCAGGAACAGCCCAAGAAGCCCAAACAGGATAGCCCTGTGGCGCATCAGTATCTCAATATTTGGCTCTCCCAGCGATATGCCGTACAAAATGGCTAACCGCTCCACGCCAAGAACCCCGGAAACGGGTAAAAGATGAATGATGCCTACGATCACCAGCAGACCTGTGATGACTTTTTCCATGCTTGTGACTCCTCCCTTAAATTCTTCTAAGTGTCCTATCCCATTCTGAAAGCTGTTGCATGGGCGAAATTAATATTGCAACAAGTGGCAGCAGATCAGCAAACCGTACAATAGTTTATCCAGAAGCCCATTGCGGCGAACAATTGAACTGATGGTCAGCTGCCTTTCCTGGCAAGCATGTAAATGACGCCATAAAAGGCACTACCTACTATTGCTATGTAAAACGGCAATACAGCAAACACCAAACTTGCAGTGGAGCTGGTATCATTTCGAATACTTTGCCCGGCTGCAACATATCCCCAGCAGCAAACTGGTATCAGAACTACAGTTACCAAAAAGGAAGCCTTTGAATATGTTTCTTTGCCACCTCTGTCAAATATTGATTTGGTGATTTTATAGAAGATGGCGTATGGGAACAGGCTCAAGCCGAAGAAGAATATGATTGGTACCAGGGTCGCCAACAGACCGAGAGTAAATCCGAATTCATCTATAGAGGCGGATGATGAAAAATCGCCCCATTGGAGGATGTAAACTGCGACAAAAAGAGCTCCTGCGGCGATTGTGCGGGTTTGGAGTTTATGGAGTGTTGTGGTTTTGATCAAGTTTATCGCGATCAACGCTCTTATTTATAGGCAAACTGCGTAGCAGTTTGTCCTTTATAGAATTGATTGTTATGTGGACTATTCAATGACCAGGCTACCATCGTTATTAAAATCCCAACTGTCCGCGTATGCGACTTCCCAGAAGTAGCCATCTGGATCGGAGAAGTAACCACTGTACCCTCCCCAAAATACATCTTCCGCCGCTTTTTCAATCTTCCCGCCAGCTCGCTCCGCTTGATGAAGAATGTCGTTTACTTCTTCTCTAGAATTAGTGTTATGGGCAAGTGTGATTCCCGAGAAACCGCTACGCTCAGCAGACAGCGAAGGAGAAACATCTTCAGCAAGTTTGCCCAAGGGGTACAACTCCAAATAAACTCCACTAGTCTGAAAGAAGATTATCCCTTGCTCGGGATCTCTTGTTGTCGGGAACCCTAATCCCATTTTATAGAACCGATACGACCTTTCTAAATCTTCTACACCCAAAGTGATTATGCTTATTCTAGATTCCATCACTGATCTCTACTGGCCACATAAACTGTTTGTTATGTGTCGTTTTCTCAACTGCTGGCATCATTAGTTGTTCTTATCGAGAGATTGTGAAAATAGCCAATTAGGCAATTCTGGTTCTGCAAACGCTCGAATCCAAGAGGCATGTCCTACTTCGGAGTATTCTGTATATCTAATATTTCCTTCCAACTCGCGCAATAACGATACGAGTTCTCTAGATCGCTGTACAGGGACAGTTGTGTCCAGCTCTCCATGAAAAGCCCAAATTGGGACTTCTCGAGCTCGCTCTACTAACTCGATATTTCCAAATCCACAAACGGGAACAGCGGCAGCAAATCGATCAGGATGTTTTGAAACTAGGTCCCACACTCCTGCACCACCGAGGGATTGGCCTAGAAGATATATACGTTCTTCGTCAATCTGATATTCATTTTCCAGAAAAGCAATGAGTTCTAATAAAGTCTGAGAGTGCGGTGCTAAGAGTAATGAATCAGGATTAGCCCACCGCTGATAGGATAATTGAGGAGCAAGAATGTAAGCTGGATGTTTGGATGCAATTTCATCATGGAGCCAGAGCCCTAATCCGTGGCGATTTCCTCCGCGAAGTTGTGCTTCGTTATTCTGTCCCCAACCGCCGCTTCCATGCAGGAAGACTATGAGTGGGATTTTATTTGCATCAGAAATATTCGGTGGAGTGTGAAATCGATATCGCAAGCTAATGTTCGAGCTGCCCACATATGTGCGTTTGTCAAATTCGTCTTCCAAATTTTGCGCTTCAATTGAGCCAAATGGCAGCATTAGATAAAAAAGAGTGATGCCAACCAAATAATATTTGTGAATTGTTTTCATTAGATTGGCACGATGTTTAACTGTACACATAACGCCCTTGTCCCAGAGCCCGCCTTGGCGGGCGATTGAACTGCTTGTTAGGTGCCACTACCATCATCGACATTGCGACTTCTAAAATATGCATTGTCTGCTGTGCCAAGCAGGCCGTACTTCAGAAACTGAAAAGGCACAATGAAAGCGGCGAAATACAGGGCTAGAGTCACAAAGTCTCTTGGCTGTTCCTGCGCTAACTCTTGAGTTACGAATGAGTAGGAAAATAGGCCAAAGAAAATAATGCCCAACACTCTCAAAACGATCCTAAGTAACTTCGGTGTTTCAGTCATCTCGTGCACCGAACATTTGTATATTGAGCGGGCTCATTTTGTATTTTGATTGCCCGTCAGTTTAACGGCTATCTATCTGAAACTGAAACAATAATTTTAACCTGATCAGTTTTTAACCAGAATTACAATGCATGCTCAATTAGAATTTTGAACCTGCTCGATTTAAAGCGAGCCTTTATCTGTAAGTCACTGAATTTTCGGGTACTGCATTGCACACTAGCCTAGATACTGAGCATGCAGATTTGACCATGCATGCGGTCGTATAGACTTGTGGATACCACTCTCTCAGTGATTTGAGAATTTGGATGCTTGAGATAGGGTATGAAATGGTGCCCGGAGCCGGAATCGAACCGGCACGGTGTTTCCACCGAGGGATTTTAAGTCCCTTGCGTCTACCAATTTCGCCATCCGGGCTTTGAGGGTGGTCAGAGTTGCTCTGTTGGGGATTGGTAGAGAAATTGGAGGCTAGGGTCGGAATCGAACCGGCGTACACGGAGTTGCAGTCCGCTGCATAACCACTCTGCCACCTAGCCTGTAAACTGTTTTAGCTCGGTCTTGCGACCATTGCTCTATACTTTCTATGTCCTGCAATCCTGCTAGTCAGGAGCCCTGCGGGCTCCCAGGGTCGGATTGATTCGAAATTTGGCTAAGCCAAATTCCTCACCCTTCGGGCCGCGCCAACAGCGCGCGGTCTGCGCTGCTATCGCAGCTTTCGAACCGGCGTACACGGAGTTGCAGTCCGCTGCATAACCACTCTGCCACCTAGCCTGTAAACTGTTGTTGCTTGGTCCAGGGACCTTGCTTTTATTCTATCTGTATCCTGCTGTCTTGCTAGTCAGGAGCCCTACGGGCTCCCAGGGTCGGATTGATTCGCAATTGAGCTAAGCTCAATTACTCACCCCTTCGGGGCCGCGCCACCCAACGTGATTCTCTCATCCCTGGGTGACCTTCCTTTTTTCTTCTTCACTGCCCCTAAGGCAGGACGATCAGTCTGCGCTGCTACGCAGCTTTCGAACCGGCGTACACGGAGTTGCAGTCCGCTGCATAACCACTCTGCCACCTAGCCTGTAAACTGTTGTTGCTCGGTCCTGGGACCTTGCTTCTATTCTGTCTGTATCCTGCTGTCCTGCTAGTCAGGAGCCCTGCGGGCTCCCAGGGTCGGAATGATTCGAAATTTGGCTAAGCCAAATTCCTCACCCTTCGGGCCGCGCCAAAAGCGCGCGGTCTGCGCTGCTACGCAGCTTTCAAACCTCTACTCTCTATTAAATCGCCGCAGGCGCTCAGAGTTGCAGTCCGCTGCATAACCACTCTGCCACCCTGGCTTCGATCAGGCATTTTGTTGGCCTTTTCGAAAGAGGGCGAACTATACCAAAAGTAAGCCGCAGTGGCATGTTTTTATTGAGGATTGTTGGCCCAATTGTTCACTTTTCAGGCAGCGGGATGAATTCCTCGTCATCGCCCGGGACAGCGGGGAAATTGCCGGCTTGCCAGTCTTGCTTGGCCCGTTCGATGCGGGCTTTGGAGGTGGAGACGAAATTCCACCAGATGTGGCGCTCGCCCACGTTTTCGCCGCCGATCAGGGCGATCTTGCTGGGCTTGATGGCTTTGGCCGCCAGGCCTGGTTTGCTGGTGAGGACCGCCATGGCGTGCTCGGGGACGGTTTCGCCGTCTATTTCCACCTCGCCTTCGGCTACATAGACCGCCCGCTCCTCCGCTTCCGGCAGTGGCAGGCTCTGGCCTGGCTGCAGGCGGGATTCCAGGTAGAGGGTTTCGGCGAAGGTTTTTACTGGCGAGGTGACACCAAAGGCATGACCCATCATGACTCTGATGGGGATGCCGTCGAAGTCCACCTGGGGGATCTCATTGGCTTCGTAATGAAAGAAGGCCGGGTCGATTTCCTGGTCTTGCTCTGGCAGTGCCAGCCACAGTTGCAGGGCGTGTAGAGTGGCGTCTTTTTGCCGTTCGCTGTCGGGGCTTCGCTCCGAGTGCACGATGCCCTTGCCCGCCACCATCAGGTTGATATCACCGGGCTGGATGGCCAGGTCATTGCCCAGGGAATCCTTGTGCTGGAACTGGCCTTCGAACATATAGGTGACGGTGGCCAGATTGATATGGGGGTGGGGTCTGACATCCACGCCCTCGCCCGCTGGCAGTTGTGAGGGGCCGGCGTGGTCGAAGAAAATCCAGGGGCCTACCAAGCGGCGCTGGGGATGGGGCAGGCAGCGGCGTACGGTGAAGCCGCCCAGGTCTTTCTTGCCGGGGCGAATCAGCAGATCGATGCCCTTGCAGGGATGATCAATGCATTGATCCTGCTCTTGCTGTTGTCCCTGGATAAAGCTCATGCTGTGCACTCCTTCCTGTTAATACGGTATTGGGCGGCTTTGCGGATGCAGTTGTTGTGACTATTGTGAATGTTGTGTACACCTTGCACGGGAAACTGCAGATCAATACGCGAAGCCGCAGAACAATAATAGACGGCAGGAGTGACGCCGCAAGGAAAAATGCAGACGCAGCTAAATTGTCACCGGACTGACTTCGGCGCTGGATAGAATACTGGAAGGAGAAATTGGAGCGGGAAACGAGATTCGAACTCGCGACCCCGACCTTGGCAAGGTCGTGCTCTACCAACTGAGCTATTCCCGCTTGGAGATCTTGCGTGCCCTGTGCTGAGTACTTGTTGCGGTCATCGTGCTGAGTGACTGCAACACCGCATCAGAGCGAGGCGCATATTCTAATGTGATCGCTCCCGGAGTCAAGCAGAATGGGCGCCCTTTTTAGGATTCTTTTTCTTACCGGCCCCGCACCCTTTGTGCTCTACACCCGCCCGACTGATTCGGGCCGGCATTGTCCCTTTGAGATCGCTGCCAGATCGCTGCCTAGTTCTCGTTGTTCGGGAACAATACCTGCCAGGCCTTTGAAAAATATAAGCCCATTGAGTACAGGCTGAGGGCGGCCGCCGCCAGCAGCAGGTAGAAACCGATATTGAACACCCAACCGGGCAGGTCCGGGGCTGCCAGCAGTAGCGCGCCCAGCGCGATCAGCTGGAAGGTGGTTTTCAGTTTGCCGGAGAAAGCCACCGCCACCGCCGCCCGTTTGCCCTTTGAGGCCATCCATTCCCTGAGGGCGGAAATGAGGATTTCCCGGCTGATGATTACCAGCGTCGGCCACATCAGGATGGGATAGACCGCCACCAGCATGATCAGCACCGCCGCCACCAGCAGCTTGTCTGCCACCGGGTCCAGGAAGGCACCGAATTCGGAAGTCTGATTCAACTTGCGCGCCAGATAGCCGTCCAGCAGGTCACTGAGACTGGCGATACTGAACAGAATCAGGGCCCAGACATTGGCCCAGGCGAGCCCTGAGAAGTACACAAGGATGACCAGGGGGATCAGCAGCAGGCGCAGATAGGTCACCAGATTCGCCCAGTTCATTGCTTGTGCTCTCACCTCTTTCACGGGCTTTTCCCGGCCTGGCCAAAAATTAAAGGCAAGGGAAACAGACCCCTGTATTCCAAAAATGAATGTTAGGGACAACTAACTTCGCCACTTTGACGGGCTGAATTGCTTCTGTGATGCCCATCACAGCGTTATTTTTTGCCCTGGTTCTCGCCAGGTCAGTGCGAATGCAGATACGCATAAATGTTTTCGGCCAATTTCTTACTTATGCCAGTTACTTTTGCCAGTTCTGCCTCACTGGCCCGGGTCACCTCCTGGTGGCCACCGAAATGACGCAGCAATTCCCGCCGCCGCTTGGGCCCCAATCCGGGGATTTCTTCCAGGCTGGACTTCTTGCGCGCCTTGCTGCGCCGCTGGCGATGACCTGTGATGGCAAAGCGGTGGGCTTCGTCCCGCACTTGCTGCAGCAGATGCAGGGCTGGCGACTGCTGGTTAAGGGCAATCTCCCGGTAACCGGTCTCCAGGGCCAGAAACAGGGTCTCCTGGCCGGCCCGGCGGCTGATGCCCTTGGCAATGCCCAATAGCTCGATGCCCGGCAACTGGAACTTCTCCAGCACCGCCCTGGCCTGCTTCAGCTGGCCCTTGCCACCGTCAATCAGCAGGATATCCGGCAGTTTGGCCTTGCCGTCCTCGCTTTCCTTGCTCAGGCGCGTATAGCGCCGGTCCAGGGCCTCTTCCATGGCGGCATAGTCATCGCCGCTGTCGGTGGAGCGGATATTGAAGCGGCGGTAGTCGGATTTCACCGCCCCGCCCTCGTCAAACACCACACAGGAGGCCACGGTGCCCTCGCCGGAGGTGTGGCTGATATCGAAGCACTCAATGCGGTTTGGCCGGGAGTCCAGCTTAAGTACTTTCTGTAACTCTATGAATCGTTTATGAATGTTCTGCTTGGTGCTGACATGATTTTGCAGGGATTCGGTGGCATTGGTCTGGGCCATCTTCAGCCAGGTGGCGCGGTGACCCCGCACCCGCTGGGCAATGCGCACATGTCGCCCGGCCAGGTAGGTCAGGGCCTCCTGCAGGGGCTCCAGCTCTTCCAGACCGGTGGGCACGATGATTTCCTGGGGAATGGAACTGGCCCGGTCCTCGGCCAGATAGTTCTGCACGATAAAGGCCCGCAGCACCTCCTGGGGGCTTTCCGCCAGGCGAAAGCGCGGGAAGAAGCTCTTGGAGCCGATGATGCGCCCGGCCCGCACATAGATCACATGCACGCTCACATAGGGCTGCTGCAGATCCGCCGCCAATATGTCGGCATCGGAGCCCTGATTGGCCACCACCTGTTGCTCCTGAATTCTACGCAAATCAATGATTTGGTCCCGTAACTTCGCTGCTTTTTCGAACTCCATGGCGGCCGCAGCGGCTTCCATGGCCTTGTCCAGCTCGCGGATCAACTGGTCCGACTTGCCTTGCAGGAACAGGGTGGAATAGCGCACATCCCTGGCATAGTCCTGCTCTGACACCAGACCCACACAGGGGGCCGTGCAGCGCTCGATCTGGTACTGCAAACAGGGTCTGCTTCTATTGCGAAAATACGAGTCTTCACATTGTCTTACGCGAAATACCTTTTGCAAGACCTGAAGAGTCTCCCGGGTGGCATTGGCACTGGGATAGGGCCCGAAGAAGCGGCCCTTGCGCTTGCGGTTGCCCCGGTAAAAGGCCAGCCTGGGCCACGGGTCGCCGTCGGTCAGCAGGATATAGGGATAGGATTTGTCGTCTCTGAGCTGGATGTTATAGGCCGGCCGATGGCGCTTGATGAGGTTCTGCTCCAGCAGCAGCGCTTCTGTCTCTGAATTGGTAACAGTGACGTGTATGTCCCTGATTTTGTTCACCATTGCCAGGGTCTTGCTGGTCAGGCCCGAGGCCCGGAAATAGCTGCCGACGCGGTTCTTGAGGTTGCGGGCCTTGCCCACATAAAGCACCTCCCCCTGGCCATCCAGCATCTGGTAAACGCCGGGACGGCTGCTCAAATTGGCCAGAAAGGTCTTGTGATCGAAGCTGGCAGCCTCGCTGTCGCTGCGCTCAGGGGCATTTCCTGGCTGCCTGGCTACTGCTGTGCTGTCAACTTCGGTATGGCTGTCGGCCTTGCCGGTGTCGGCACTGGAGGACTTGTGGCGGCGGTCTTTTGGCATCGGGCTCGGGAATCAGAAAAAGCCCGGCAAATCATGGGCCTGGGCTAAAAGTCGGGCGGGGAACTGCAGCGGCTGTGGCCAGTCGCAGGCCAGCGCCTGTTGCAGAGAGGGAGAGTAATCAATGCCGGGCCGCCACTCAACCGTGTTTTGGGCATTGAGGGCATAGCAAGGCCCTGCCAGCCATCTGGCCAGGGCTCGTTTGGCTGCGGATGATCGCGCCAGGCCCTGCAAACGGGCTCCAGCGCTGTGAGAGCCCGCCTAGCCGGCGAAGCGCCGCATTTCAGACAGGTCAGTCAGTTCCCGGGTGTCGTCCGTCAGGCCATGGCGCACCGCCAGGATGGTCAGCTCCACATCACTGCGGATGCCCAGCTTCTCAAAGATGCGGTAGCGATAGCTATAAACTGTTTTCGGAGAAAGATCGAGAAAACCACTGATTTGACTCACCTTTTTACCATCGGTCAACATCTGTGCGATCTGCATTTCGCGCCGTGACAGCTTGTCGAACAGGGAATCCTGCTGGTTGAAAGGGTCTACCGCCAGCTTGGTGGCCACTTCCGAAGACACATAGTGCTGGCCGTCGTTGACCAGGCGGATGGCCTTGTAGAACTCATCCACGTCGATGCGCTTGCTGATAAAGCCCTGCACGCCCATGCGCAGCATCTGGGAGGGAATCACGCCGCTGGCCACCGAGGACATGGCGATAATCTTCAGCGCCGGGCGAATTTCCAGAATCTGGCGGGCGGTTTCGATACTGCCCAGGCCCGGCATGCGTGCCTCCAGCAGCATTATATCGATGGAATTCTCGAGACTATTTTTAATTGATTCAATAGCTTGCTCACCACTATTAAGGTGCTGAACAACATTCAGGCCCGGCTCATCGTCCAGCAGTCTGGCAATTCCGCTGCGCACCAGGGTCTGATCATCAACGATGGCGATTCGAATACTTTCCTGGCTGTTAGAAGTCTCTTGCCTGCTTGGATACATAATTGCGTCCTGTAGTTTCCTGGGTATCGGGATCGATCGGAATAGGAAGATCCCCGAACTGGATTGTTGTTTTTATTATCGGACCGCAGGCTGGAGATAACGCCCACAAACTTCCCGGTAGCATATTTTCTAACACATTGCTCATTTTCCCTCAAAAGCCGGCAAGGCAAAACGGGAACTGGGTCACACTTTTAGTAGCAGGCAGGGAAGCAATCACCCGAACGGGGGATTGAAGATGAGGAAATGGCCTTGTCGCCATCTTCGCCGGGGCAGCACATTGCCCCGCTAGCATTACAGAATACGCACTTCCGGCTGCAGGGCAATACCGAAGCGCTGCAGCACCGAATTACTCATTTCCTGCGCCAGCAAGAAGATCTCCTCACCGCTGGCACCGCCATGATTCACCAGCACCAGGGCGTGCTTGTCGTGCACCCCGGCCTGCCCCCGGCGCTTGCCCTTCCAGCCCGCCTGGTCCAGCAGCCAGGCCGCGGGCACCTTCACCAGGCCCGGCTCGGCAGCGAAGGCCGGTATGTCGGGGTATTCCTGCTGCAGGGCATGATAGCGTTCGGCCGAGATCAGGGGGTTCTTGAAGAAACTGCCGGCATTGCCGAGCTGCGCCGGATCCGGCAACTTGCTGCGGCGAATGGCGCAGACCGCATCAAACACCCCCTGGGGCGTGGCTTCGCCCTGATCGGCAAACACCTCGGCCAGGGCCCCATAGCTGAGATTGGGCGTAAACTGGCGGCTCAGGGACAGGGTCAGGCTGAAGATCAACCACTGGGCCTCACGGCTCTTGCCAGCACGCTTGAACAGGCTGCTGCGGTAGGCAAACTCGCATTGCTCCCGACTCAGGCTTTGCCACTGCCCGGTGAGCAGATCACAAACCTCCACCGACACCAGAAACTGCTCCAGCTCGGCCCCATAGGCACCGATGTTCTGCACCGGAGCCGCCCCAACCTTTCCCGGGATAAGTGCAAGATTTTCAAGGCCATAAAGACCAGACCTCAAGCATTGACTAACGAAGTCATGCCAGTTCTCCCCGGCCTGAACTGTCACCGCTGCCGGGTCATCGAGGGCCATGCCGCGATTGGCCACCTGTAGCACCAGGCCCGGGAAGTCATTGACGAACAAAATATTGCTGCCCTCACCCAGCACCAGCATGGGCAGGCCATGACGGGCGGCAAACTCACGGGCCAGGTCCACATCCTCGCGATTCTGCAGGGCCATGAACCAGGCAGCCCGGGCAGCCACGCCAAAGCTGTTGAAGGGGCTGAGATCGACGTCCTGCTGAATGCCTGCACTCACCCGGCCGGCTCCGGATCGGTATCGAGATGCTCATCCCGCAGATGGGCCAGAAATTTGTCGCAGGCGTCTTCCAGCAGGTCCAGCACCAGCTCAAAGCCCTGGGCACCGCTGTAATAGGGGTCGGGCACCGTGTCATGACTGGAATCGCCAAAATCCATCAGCAGTTGCAGCTTGCTGCGATGGGCCCGGGGGCAGAGTTCACGCACGGTGCTGAGATTGCTGCGATCCATGCAGAGAATGTAGTCGAAGCGGGTGAAATCATGGCGCTCCACCTGGCGTGCCCTGAGATGATCAATCTCATAACCCCGGGCAGCCGCCGCGCTGACCGAACGGGAGTCCGGGGCCTCACCGATATACCAGTCGCCGGTGCCGGCCGAATCCACTTGCACTGCATGCTGCAAGCCCTGATTTTCTATCAATTTTTCCAGTACGCCCTGGGCGCTCGGGGAGCGGCAGATATTGCCCAGACAGACCATCAGTACCCGCACTTGTCTGGCTGTTGAGGCGTCCTGCTGCATGCTACTGCCCCGCCCCGGCGGCCAGCAGACGGCGCACCGCCTCCAGATCCTGTTCGGTATCCACCCCGGCCGGAATGCTCTCACGGGAGGGCTCGACATGAATCAGCACGTCGTTGTCCAGGGCCCGCAATTGCTCCAGTTTCTCGGTGAGTTCCAGGCTTGATGCCGGCCAGGTGACAAAGCGGTTCAGCACCTCTACCCGGTAGGCATACAGACCAATATGGCGATAGCAATTGCCGGCGGAAGCGCTGGCGGCATGGGGAATGGTGGACCGGCTGAAATACAGGGCCCGGCCGGATCGGGACATGACCACTTTCACCGCATTGGGGTTGGCCACTTCATCGGCACTGGTGATGGTTTCGCAGAGCGTGGCAATACCCGCTTCGTGAATATCCAGATTGGCGGCTACCTGCTCGATCACTGCCGGCGGGATCAGGGGCTCATCGGCCTGCACATTGACCACAATATGCTCATCGGCAAAGCCCAGCTTGCGGGTCACCTCCTGAATACGATCAGTGCCGGAACGGTGCTCGGCGGAGGTCATGCAGACCTCGGCCCCAAAGCCTTTGGCGGCGGCCTCGATACGCGTATCGTCGGTAGCGACAATGACCCGCTCGGCGCTGCTTTCAGAGGCCCGCTCCCAGGTATGCTGCAGCATGGGCTTGCCGCCAATATCCAAAAGCGGCTTGCCCGGCAGGCGGGTGGCGGCATAACGCGCCGGAATCACCACTGAATACTTCACCGCAGGCTGTCCCGCTCTTCCAGGCTCAATTCCCGGGCTTGATTGCTGAGCATCACCGGTACATCGTCGCGGATGGGATAGGCCAGGCCATCCGCCAGGCAGATGAGTTCCTGGGCTTCGCGCTCATAGCGCAGCTCTCCCTTGCACACCGGGCATACCAGGATGCTCAGCAGTTTCGTATCCAGCATAGTTTGATCCTTCAAGCAGTGATGGCGCGGCAGGCAAGCACAACGGCCTGAATGTCCCAGGCTGCTGCGGCTGCCTTCAGGCGCCTTTGATGCGGTCGGTAATTTCCTGGAGCAAGGGCTCGGGCAGCACCACGTCGGCCTGCAGCTCCCAGAAATTGTCCTTGGCGAATGCCTTGCATTTTATCCCATCTTTTTCGGTCATGACGATGGGTTGGGCAGGATCAATGTCTGTGTCAGTGAAATCTTCTTCACAAAACGGATGATGATCGGGAAAAGGAAAGGTTTGCAGCGGATAAGGCAGGTCTGCCAGCAAGTCGAAAAAACGTTGAGGATTGCCGATGCCGGTCACCGCCTGCACCCGATTGCCCAGCTTGAAGGGAGCGCCACTGAAGGGACGCCGGTCACCGCTGGCCAGGTTCACCAGAAAGCGCGGACGCAATTGCATGGCATGACAATCAGCCAGCTGCGCAGGCAGCTGATCTGGCTCACCGTTAACGATACAGTAGTCTACCGATGCCAGCCGCGAGGGTGGCTCCCGCAAGGGACCGGCGGGAAAGCACAGGCCATTGCCGAACAGGCGCTGGCCGTCCACCACGGCGATCTCAATATCCCGCGGCAGCCGATAATGCTGCAGACCATCATCACTGAGAATAACGTCCACCTCCGCCTGTTCCAGCAGAAAGCGGCAGGCACGCAAGCGATCGGGATCGATCACCACCGGGCAATCAGTCTGCCGGGCAATCAGGGCCGGCTCATCGCCGGTGACGGCAGTGTCATCCACTTCGTTGACCAACAGGGGAAACTGTTCGGCAGCCGCCTTGTAACCCCGACTGATGATGCCCGGTTTGAGACCCTGGGCCTTGAGATGCTGTGCCAGACCAATCAGCACCGGTGTCTTGCCGGTGCCGCCGGCGCTGATATTACCCACCACGATTACCGGCACCGCAACTGACTGCTGCGCCGCCGCCCTGCTCTGCAGCTTGCGTCGCAAGGCAGCCAGGGTCTGAAAAATCCAGCTCAGGGGTAGTAGCAAATAGAGCCAGGTAGCTTTTTTATACCAGGCTTTTTCCAGAAAGCTCATAGTTCTGAAGCGGCAGGCGCTATCTCGGTATCCGAAAACTGTATCTTATGCAGTCTGGCATAACTGCCATTCAGGGCCAAGAGTTCACCGTGGGTTCCGGCCTCCACGATTCTGCCGTCTTCCATTACCAGGATTTTGTCAGCCGATTCGATAGTGGAAAGGCGATGAGCGATCACGAAGGTGGTGCGCCCTTTCACCAGTTGCTCCAGCGCCTGCTGGATATGCAGTTCCGATTCCGAATCCAGGGCCGAGGTGGCCTCATCGAAAATCAGGATCGGGGCATCCTTGAGCAATGCCCGGGCGATGGCAATACGTTGCCGCTGACCGCCGGACAACAGAGCTGCGTCGTCACCCACCGGGGTGTCAATGCCCTGCTCCAGATCCTTGATGAATTCCATGGCATGGGCACTGGTGGCAGCGTCGATAATGCGCTGGCGATCCACATCTTCTTCGCCATAGGCGATATTCTCCGCCACTGTGCCGTTAAACAGCACCACCTGTTGCGTCACAATGGATATATGGTGGCGCAGATTGGCAAGCCGGTAGTCGGTCAGTTCCACCCCATCCAGTTTGATGCTGCCGCTGTTAATCTCGTAGAAGCGGGGAATCAGATTCACCAGACTGGACTTGCCGCTGCCGGAGCGCCCCACCAGGGCAATGGTCTGGCCCGGCTCGGCCACAAAGCTCACGTCTCGCAGCGCCACTGCCTTGTCATGGTAGGCAAAATTGACCTGATTGAATTCGATGCGCCCGGTGATTCTGTCGCTGTGATAATCGCCGCGGTCCTGCTCCGGTTCGGTATCCAGCACCGCAAAAATACTGTGGGCTGCCGACAGGCCACGCTGGATCACGGAATTGACCTGGGTGAGCTGGCGAATGGGTTTGGCCAGCAGGCCGGCGGCGCTGAGAAAGGCGACAAAATCACCCGGAGTCTTGTCGGCAAAGAACTCCGGCGCCATGGCCAGCCACACCAGTATGGCCAGGGCCATGGCAACAATCAGTTGCACCAGTGGCGTACTCACCGCCCGGGTCAGTTCCATCTTCATGTTCTGGCGGCGGTTTCTCTCGCTGGCAGATTGCAGCTTGTCATTGACGAACTCTTCGGCGGTGAAGGTGCGCACCACTTTCAACCCCTTGAGGGTTTCGCTGGTGATCTGGGTCACCTCGCCCATGCTGTCCTGCATCTGGGTGCTGTAGCGACGAAATTTCTTTGAGGCATAGGACACAATCAGGCCCACCAGCGGCGCGATAACCAGAAAGGTCAGGCTCAATTGCCAGTCGATAAGCATCAGGTAGATAAGCAGACCAATCACCGTAAAGCCTTCCCGAAACAACACGGCGATGGCATCGCTGGCGGCACCGGCGATCTGGGTCACGTCATAGGTCACCTTGGATACCAGGCGGCCGGCGCTGTTGCGATCGAAATAGGCCGTGGGCAGGGTCAGCAGACGCTCAACCAGTTGCACCCGCAGCCGGTGCATGACCCGATTGGCCAGGCCCGCCATGGAATAGCTGCCGAGAAAACTGCCGACGCCGCGGCCGAAGGCAATGGCCACACAGAGCAGCGGACTGAGTATACGCAGCTCTTCATAGTTCTCGGCACTGATGGCGTCCACGGTCCAGCCCAGCCACCAGGTGGCCGCCGGCGTAGAGGCTGCGAAAATGATATAGCCAAGCAGGGCCAGGCTGATGGTGAACTTGTGGTCCAGCACATAGCTGAACAGGCGCCCGTAGAGCTGCCAGCCGCCCTTGTTCTGTTTTGCGCTGGCTGACATCAGGGCAGTTCCTGGCCACTGCCGGCATCGCTATCGTCCACCGGACGCTGGGTGGCAATGTTCAGCCGACTGAAGCCAGCCTGACCAATGGCATCCATGGCAGTCACCACCGACTGATGGGTAGCTTCGGCATCGGCGATGAGCAGAATGGGCAAGTCCTGATTGCCGCCGGATTCGATCTCCAGGCCACGCATCAATGTCTCGATCTGGCTGTTCACCAGTGAGCGGCCATTGATGGCATAGCTGCCCTCTTCGGTGACCAGGATTTCGATTTGATTGATCTCGGTCTCTTCCGACAATTCGGCATTGGCTTCCGGCAGGTTCACCAGCAAGCGGGTTTCACGGCTGAAGGTGGTGGTGACCATGAAAAAGATCAACAGCAGGAACACCACGTCAATCAAGGGCGTGATATTAATGGAGAGATCGTCCTGTGTGCTGCGTTTGAATTTCAAGAATCTGACCTGTTGGCTGTTATCCGTTCTGGCGTACTTCTACCCGGCGGTCACTGTGCAGGGCATCCACCAGCTTGATGGATTCCTGCTCCAGGTTCAGCACCAGGGAATCTACCTTGCGGGTGAAGTAACGATGAAACATAAAGGTGGGAATAGCCACACTGAGCCCGGCAGCGGTGGTAATCAGGGCCTCGGAGATACCGCCAGCCAGGGCATTGGCATTGCCGGTGCCTTCCAGCATGATTTCACTGAACACCCGGATCATGCCCACCACGGTGCCCAGCAGACCCAGCAGGGGCGTAATGGCGGCAATAGTACCCAGGGTGTTGAGGTAGCGCTCCATGTCATGCACCACCTGGGCCGCCGCCTGTTCGATGCTGTCGATCATGGCGTGGCGCCCGTATTTGGAATTTAAAAGGCCCGCCGCCAGAATCTGGCCCAGCGGAGAAGACAGACGCAGTTCCCGCAGCTTGCCGGAATCCAGCTCATTGTTTTTCAGCCAGGTCCACACCTGGGCCAGCACATATTTCGGAGAAATCCGGGCGGCACTCAGGGTCCAGAAGCGCTCGATCACAATGGCAATGGCCACAATGGAACACAGGATAATCGGCAGCATCATCCAACCGCCAGCACTAACGATTTCTACCACAAACTTCCTCCATCGAATCAGCGGCTTAGGGTATCACAAAGCCCTCAGTAGCGCGGCATTTGGCATTTAAAAACCCCGCCCTATTGCTATCGGCAATCCTCGCTATTCTGTGACCGCCAGTAGCGGCGCTTGAGCTGCCGATATTGCTGCGGCCGCAGCGCCTCTCCCGAGCCGTCCAGTTCAAAGCTGATCAGGCCCGACGTGGCGGTATTGAGCCGCCCAGCCCCCAGCAGCCGATAGCGCCGATCCACTTCGGTGGCCGGATGGGAAAAGCGATTATGACAGCCACTGGAATAGACCACCCATTGCGGGCGCACAGTTTTGATAAACGGAAAGCTGGAGGACGTGGCGCTGCCGTGATGGGGTGCTATCAAGAGCTGGCTGGCCAGTTCATCGGCCTGTTGTTGCACCAGGCTGTATTCCACGGTCCTGCCGATATCGCCACTGAGCAACAGGCTGTGCTGACCAAAGCGCAGCTGCACTACACAGGAATTGTCGTTGTTGTCGGCATGCAGCGCAGCCAGCCCCGGATGCAGTACCCGCAGCTCTGCCTGGCCCAGTTTGAATTGCTGGCCGGCCAGGCAACGCTCGCCCCCTTCGCTCAGCAAGCCGGGCACACTGCTGAGAACCCTGGCCACCGCTATGGATTCAAGAATCACCGGCACGCCGCCAGCGTGGTCGTTATCACCATGACTCACCACCAGCAGAGACAGCTGTTTGATCTGCCGGTGCTTGAGAAATGGCAACACCACGCTACTGGCCATATCCACACCGCCGTCGATGCGGGCACCGGTATCATAGAGCATGGCCTGACTGCCCTGCTGCACAACGATCGCCAGGCCCTGACCCACATCAAGCACATGCACCGTCAGTGATGCGGTGGATTCCTGATGCAGTGGCCCCAATAAGAGTGGCAGTAACAACAGCGGTGCCGGTGCACGCAGCGCCCCGGGCAGTGGCAGCAGAATCAACAGCAGCGCCAGGATGGACATCAACAGCAGCAGGAACAATTCCCCTCCCTGATAGCCTGGCATTGCGGATGAGAACATGGGAAACAGGCTGCCCAGCCTGGCCAGCGCCGCCATCAACAACTCCAGCAGCAAACTGGTCAGCACCAGCAGCGCAGCAGCTGCCCCCTGCCAGACCAGACCCAGACCAAGCCCGACAAAGGCCAGGGGCAAGATCAGAAAACCCAACAGCGGAATGGCAAACAGATTGACCAGCGGCGCAATGAGTGACACCTGCCCCATCCAGAATAACAGGGGCAGCAGCAAGACCAGATAAACGACCAGCTGGGCACGCAGCACCTCTCGCCAGCGATTGGCGTGCCGGTTTTCCACGAACCACATCAGCCCCGCCACCGCCGTGAAGGATAACCAGAAACCGGCACTCATGGCCGCCAGGGGATTCAATAGCAGCACCAGGGTCAGTGCCAGCAAAAACCGAAACTGCAGATTGAAATTGCGGCCAGTAACCCGCCCCAGCATAAAGGCCATGATCATCACCAGGGCACGCTGGGTAGGCAGGGAAAAACCCGCCAGCATGCTGTAGAAAACCGCAATGCCAATGGCAGCCCAGGCCGCCAGCCTTTGCACCGGCCGTTGTGGTGGCAAGGGCAGCAGCCAGGGCAACAATCGGCGCAACAGGCCATAGCTGAACATGCTGAGCAGACCGATATGAATACCGGAGATTACAAACAGATGATTGGTGCCGGTCTGCTCCAGCTGCTGTTGGAAGGCATCGCTCAGCCGGGCCCGGTGACCGAGCAGCAAAGCCGGCAAAACCTGCTGGCCCAACTCACTGTGGCCGGCCAGTACCTGTAATCGCTCATAGAGTAACTGCCGCAGACTACTGACCGAAACGCTGCCGGCGCGAAGTCGTTGCAGCCCGGCTTCCTCGCGCACATAGCCCAGGCCGTCAATGCCCTGGGCCAACAGCCAGGCTTCATAGTCAAAGCCGCCGGGGTTGGCTAGACCGCGGGGTGCCCGCAGCCGCAGCGGCAAACGCCAGTGTTCTCCGCCGCGCAAGCTACGCTCACTGTAATCCCGCAGCAACAGCGTGCGGCCCCGCAGCTCGGCAGGCCCTTGATAAACCCTGAACAGAAAACGGCTGGCCAGGGCTTCACGGGAGGGAATGGAAACCACCCTGCCTGCCACCCAGCGGGTGTCGCGACTGAAATCATTGGCAAGGCGCTGGCCCAGTGCCCACTGCGCCCACAGACAATGCCAGGCCAGACCCAGCAGTAGTGCCGCCAGCAGAGCAAGGCTCTTGCTGAAGAAAGCTGCCTGCCTGATGGCCGGATGCCGAGCCAGTAACAGGCAGCCAGCGCCTGTCGGCAGCGCAAACAGCAAGCCTTGCAAAGGCGCAAGCAGCCAGCTGCCGGCAATAATTCCGGCACTGAACGCCGCCAGCATTGCCCGCACCGCCACACTCCCTGTTCAGCCTGAGCTTTTCTATTGCTTTATAAAGAGTGTAGAACAGCAGCGCCGCGACGCCAGTAGCAGTGCAAATCAGTCGGCGCGCAGGGCTTCGGCCGGCTGAATGGCTGCCGCCCGGCGGGCGGGATAGAGAGTCGCCAGGGTGGCCAGCAACAACACTCCGGAGGTCACCACCAGCACATCGCCCAGGCGCAATTGCGAGGGCAGAAAGTCAATGGGATAAACCTCGGCATTGAGTATCTGGATGCCCAGGCTGGCTTCCACAAAGGCCGCCAGGTCGCTGATCTGCAGGGCGCCAATCACCCCCAGCACAACACCAATACCGATGCCAGCCAGGGCAATCAGACAACCCTGCCACATGAACAGGCGGGCGATCATGCCAGGACTGGCTCCGAGAGTGCGCAAAATACCGATGTCCGGTTTCTTGTCACGCACGATCATGATCAAACTCACCACCAGGTTAAAGGCCGCCACCCCCACCAGTAACCAGAGCATGAAGCTGATAATGGTTCTGGAAAAACGGATGTTCTCGTAGATGGCACCAAACTGCTGGGCCCAGGTATTGATGAGAATATAGGAAGGCAGAGAGTCAGCCATGCCGCGCGCCAGGGCATTGGCCTCAAGCACATTGTCGGTTTGCAGGCGCAGGCCGTTGGCTGAACTGCGCAGGCGAAACAATGCCCGTGCTGCATCCTGGTTAACGATCACCAGTTCACTGTCCAGCTCCTGGGTACCGACGCGAAAGATGCCGCTTACGGTAAAACTGCGAAAGGTGGCCAGGGGCGTCAGGGGATTGATATTGATGCTGGTGGAAAACAAATCCACCTCATCGCCCACCGTCACTCCCAGATTGTTCGCCAGGGTTTGCCCCAGAACAATACCCCAGCGCTGCCCGGTCAGGGCATCGATACTGCCGCTGCGCACAAACTGCTGCAGAGATTGCAGGCCGGCATCATTGGCCACATCCAGACCATTGATCAGCACCCCCTTGCTGAAGTTTTCGGTGGCGATAACACCGGTCACCTGGATAAAAGTGGAAACCGAACTGACGCCGCTATTGGCAGATGCCTGGTCCGCCAGCTGCTGCCATTCCTCTTCGCTGAGATTTTCTTCGGTACTGAATGTGATATGTGGCACGATGTTAAGAATATTGTCACGCATCTCCCGGTCGAAGCCGTTCATCACCGACAACACGATAATCAGAATCGCCACCCCCAGGGCCAGACCGACAATGGAAATGGCCGACATAAAGGAAACCAGATGCGAGCGCTTGCCGGCGCTGACATAGCGCGTGGCAATGAACCGCGATACAGCCAGGGAGGATCTGGCGCTGGCCGGTTTTTCCATCAGCCCTGCTCCTGCAGGCAACCGTCTTTAAGCAGCAATTTGCGCTGGGCCGCATTGGCCAGACGTTCATCGTGGGTAACGATGACAAAGCTGGTGTGCAGTTCCCGATTGAGCTCCTGCATCAGGTCCTGAATATCTTCTGCCGTGCCGCGGTCCAGATTACCGGTGGGCTCATCCAGCAGCACGCATCGGGGCTCGGTCACCAGTGCCCGGGCGATGGCCACCCGCTGCCTTTCACCCCCGGACAATTCTGCCGGTTTGTGTTCCAGTCGCGCCCCCAGGCCCACCCGCTCCAGCATGGCCTTGCCGCGCTCGGCGGCACTGGCCAGGCTGTCACCGCGAATCAACAGCGGCATGCAGACGTTTTCCAGCGCCGAAAACTCGCCCAGCAGATGATGAAACTGATAAACGAAACCCAGATAGCGGTTACGCAAGTGCCCCCGCTCGGTCTCATTCACCTCGGCAAGATTACGCCCCGCCACCAGTACCCGGCCATGGCTGGGCAGGTCCAGGCCACCCAGCAGATTCAGCAGCGTGGTTTTCCCGGAACCGGAGCTGCCCACTATGGCAATCTTTTCGCCGGCCCTGACCGTGAGCTGCACGTCACGAAGCACTTCCACATCCTGGGGGCCCTGCACATAGGTCTTGCCCAGGTGCTCACAGGCCAGCACCACATCGGAATTGTTTTCGTTTCCCTCGACGTCCATTTACTTCATTGCTCCTGGCGTTTTTGCAGCCGGCAATTCACCAGCCCTATTCATAACGCAACACCTCGGCCGGTTGTACCTTGCTGGCCCGGTAGGCCGGATACAGTGTGGCCAGAAAACTGATCAACAACGCCGCCGCGCACACCAGCAGCACTTCATTCCACAGCACCTGGGTATCCAGGTGAGACAACAGATAGACATTGGCATCGGCGATCATGGAATTGATCAGTTGCTCCAGCCACAGGCTGATGGCGCTGATGTTATTGGCCAGGATCACCCCCAGCACCGAACCCAGCACAGTACCAAACACCCCGGCAATCATTCCCTGTATCACAAAGATCACCAGAATTGCCCGGCGGCTGGCACCCATGGTGCGCAGGATGGCAATATCAGCGCCCTTGTCTGCCACCACCATCACCAGCGTGGAGATAATATTGATGGCACCGATGAGCACTATCATCAGCAACATGAAGCCGGTCAAGACCTTCTCCATATTCAAGGCATTGAACAGGCTGGCCTGGGCCTCGTTCCAGGGCAGCACGGTAATATCGGGCCTGGCCACCAGGCTGTCGTTGACGATTTCGCCGGCCCTCAACACATCACTGACCCGCACTCGCAGTTGCAGCTCGGCACTGGCAAACAATTGCCGGGCCTGGGCCAGATTAACCAGGGCAATATTGGCATTGCCATAGACACCGAAGTCGGCAAAACCGATGGCTTCGAAAGCCTGACGCGCACTGAGATCACGGCGCAGCAAATTATCCAGGGCCGTGGCACTGACCTCGCCGCGCCCAAAGATGCCAAGCTGGGCCGCCAGCTGGGTTCCCAGCACCATGCCATTATTCACCTGCCCCAGTAGTTCCAGCTGCTGTAACTGGTGAGAACTGGCACTGTCCAGCACGGAGGATTCCAGCTCGGGCATGATGCCGCGTAATTGCACGAAACGATCGACTCCCTGATGCCGCAATACTGCCTCTGCCTCTATATAGGGAGCTACAGCAAGAATCTCGGGGTTTGACTCCAGCTCCGCCGCCAGGCTCTGCCAATTCTCATTCAGGCCCGGTGCGCTTAGAGTGACATGTGGCACTGATTTCAGGGCCTCAGCACGCAGGGTGTCGATGGAGCCGTTGATCACCGCCAGCGCCACAATCAGGATCATCACGCCGAGACTGACCCCCAGCATGGATATCAGGGAAACAAAGGAAAGCAGGAAATTGCGCTTGCGCGCTATGGAATATCGCAGGCCGACAAATAGAGAGAAAGGTTTGAGCATGCTGCCTCAGCCTGTTTACTGCCAGGGGTAGTCCGCGGCTGCGGCTACCCGGGCAGTATAAACGGAATCAGTCGAAATGCTGAGCGTTTCAGAGCTGATCGGCGTGCCGTTGCAGCAGACGCTGGACGGTCTTGAAGCTGATGGGCATTACCGGTGTGGACACCTCGTTGGAGATGGCCCGCAAGGACATGCCCTGTTTCTTCAGATCGACAATTTTCTTCAGCACCCGCTGCTCCATGGGATTCTCGATCAGGCGACCGTTCTCATGGATCATGTAACCGAAGGGGCGGCTGCCGCCGAGATAGCGACCCTGCTTGCGCTGGCGTTGCTTGACACCCTTGATGCGTTCCGCCGATTTACGCTTCTCCAACTCGGAAAACAGCGCTGCCATCTTGTCCACCGGCACCCGGAATTCCGGATTGCTGACATCGCCACCCAGTTCCACTATATGCAGGGCGACATTGCGGTCGCGCAGACGCTTGATCAGTTTGACCGCTTCGGCGCTGGAGCTGACGATGCGTTCCAGCTTGGCACAGACAATCACGTCCCCCGCCTTGACCGTATCCAGCAGGCGCTTGCCCTGTTCCCGTTTGTGAAATTCAAGATTCCAGCTGCAGTTATCGTCCTGCAGTGATTCAGTCATATACCACTGCCGTGACAGGCAATAGGTCTGGATGGACAACATCTCGGGTTCGAGTGTTGCGTCCAGGGCGTCTCGCCCTTTTGCCGCTTCCAACTCGGAAGTACGGCCATAGGAATAAATAGTCATTCTTGCCCCCGTCTTGAAAAGATCCACCGCCAATCAGCCTGTCCCAGGCTGGCGTAGGATCGTCAAGCTTGCTTGCTTCATTCAGGAAGGAATCCCTGTCGCCATTGTCGGCGGATTCCGGAGCCTTCGCGGTTCCTTCGTGGTTCCTTCCTGGTCCCTGGCCAACTGCCGATTCACTCCGACCGGTCAGCCTTCTGGTACTGCTTTGTTATTGTTGCTTTTTTAAGCCTTGCCAATGGGTACTACTTCGAATCCGCCCGGCGCAGACGCCTGGCTGCTGCAACCCCCTGGTAAACCCGGGCTTGCAGGCCATTATTCTGGCCTTGCAGTTTGAGTCGCCACACACCACCTCTAATGTGTCGCGGACCGGTTGGCAGTCTGCCTTGCTGACTGCGCTTGTTTTTGCTTTTTGCTTTTTGCTTCTTGTTATTGCTTTGTTAGCAACGCTTGCTGCTTTCGCCACGCCTGAAAACCACAGAATTCGTGATTTTTTGGCCACCTGGACACTGTTTTCAGCATTGTTATGTGTCTTTGTAGCGGCAAAGCCACGTGGGGAGGCTATTTTAACCACAGTGAATTTTCCAGCGCAAGCAATGCAGATGCAGCGCCACAGCTTCCCGGCATTTCGCAGGAGTGTTTCCCAGGCCCTTGTTTTTAGTAATAAAAAATGGCCGCAAAAGGAAGGTATTTGTTGTGATGGGCCTTGAAGTAGGCTATATTCGCCCACCAAGCAGGCTAGAAGTTTATCAACAGCCTGCCCCGGTCGCGGATCGGCCCCCACAAGATGGCCATCCCGCCCGAAGACAATTGAACGTGAAGCCTGCTAGGTCTGCTCACAAGTCGCCGGATACAGAAAAACCGGCGCTGGACGATAGCTAAACCGTATCAATTGAAAAATGGTACCGACGACAGGTTCTGGCCCAGGTGGCCATCAGTAAGTCGCAAGTCCCGTAAGACTGCCTGAATCACGGCAGCCCGGACCCACTACTTTACAGAGAACCCAGGTTTGTAAGGACAACCTATTTAACGACACGGGCACCTCGCCATTCGCCAGGGCCCCAGTATCAGAGAAGTAATTCAGGAACTACAGATTCGTCAAACCCGGCCCGTGATGCTCACTATTGGCATCCAGTGCGGGGCTTTCAAGCAAGAGAACTCAAAGGCAATTTTTTAAGTAAAACAATAAGTTAAATGTTGAACCTGGAACATCACTCGAAACAATCGTGATAGCCTGGCCACCGTCTTCGGTTGCCGGGTTTTAGTCGTTCCTCCGCCATTGTACTTATCGCTGCCACTCTTGGCTTGCCAGCCATCGCCCCAGGCCCATCGCAGCCTGGCGCTGTCCTGACCTGTCTCCCCTCCTGTTTGCCTTTCTGATCCAACAGAAAGTGAACTGCTATGAAAAGAATGCTGATTAACGCGACCCAGGAAGAAGAGCTCCGGGTTGCTCTGGTCGATGGCCAACGCCTTTACGACCTGGATATCGAAAGCCGCAGCCGCATCCAGAAAAAAGCCAATATCTACAAGGGCAAGGTAACCCGCGTAGAGCCCAGCCTGGAAGCCGCCTTTGTGGATTTCGGCGCCGAGCGCCACGGTTTCCTGCCCATGAAGGAAATCGCCCGCGAGTATTTCGTCAAGAACCCCCGTGGCAATGACAAATCCAGCCTCAAGGAAGCCCTTCCGGAAGGCACCGAGGTCATTGTGCAGGTGGAAAAAGAGGAACGTGGCAACAAGGGTGCCGCCCTCACCACCTATGTCAGCCTGGCTGGCCGCTATCTGGTGCTGATGCCCAATAACCCCAAGGCCGGGGGTATTTCCCGCCGTATTGAGGGGGATGAGCGCAGCGAGATTCGCGAGGCCCTGCGCAGTCTGAATATCCCCGATGCCATGGGCGTCATTGTGCGTACCGCCGGTGTTGGCAAGGCACACGAAGAACTGCAATGGGATCTGGATTACCTGCTGGCCCTGTGGGATGCCATTCAGGAAGCCAGTGGTGAGAAAAAGGCGCCCTTCCTGGTCTACCAGGAAAGCAATGTCATCATCCGCACCATTCGTGATTACCTGCGCAAGGATATTGGCGAAGTACTGTTTGATACCCAGGAGTCCTATGAAGAGGCCCTGGCCTTTATCAAGCAGGTGATGCCACAGTATGAATCCCGCATCAAACTCTATGAAGAGAAACTGCCGCTGTTCACCCGCTTCCAGATCGAAAGCCAGATCGAGAGTGCCTTCGAGCGCGAAGTGAAACTGCCTTCCGGTGGCTCCATCGTGATTGACCCCACCGAGGCCCTGATATCCATCGACATCAACTCTTCCCGCGCCACCCGTGGTGCCGATATCGAAGAGACTGCCGTCAACACCAACCTGGAAGCAGCCGACGAAATTGCCCGCCAGTTGCGCCTCAGGGACATGGGCGGCCTGGTGGTGATCGACTTCATCGACATGAATGCCAACCGCAATCAGCGGGATGTGGAAAACCGTATGCGCGACGCCCTGGAAAAAGACCGGGCCCGCGTCCAGATCGGTCGCATTTCCCGCTTTGGCCTGTTGGAAATGTCGCGCCAGCGTCTGCGCCCCTCCCTGGGCGAGACCAGCGCCATCGTCTGCCCCCGCTGTAGCGGCCAGGGCACCATTCGTGACGTGGAATCCCTGTCCCTTTCCATCCTGCGCATCCTGCAGGAGGAAGCCAGCAAGCAGAAGAGCGCCGAAGTGCGTGCCGATGTGCCCTTGGTGGTGTCGGCCTATCTGCTCAATGAAAAGCGGGTCGATCTGGCTGAAATCGAAAACCAGAGCAATACCCGCATCATTATTACTGCCAACCCGGAACTGGAAACGCCCCATTACGAGATCACCGGCGTCAACCGGCAGGCCCAGACCTATGAGGTGGAAGCCACGTCCGAGCCGGAACCCCCGGCCAATGTGAAGAAGCCGCAACCAGAGGCAGCCGCTGTACAGAAGCCGGCCGTCAATGCCATCTCCACCACCCGCGAACCGCCTCCGCAAACCAGCAAGGCCGAGCCGAAGAAACAGGGTTTCTTCGCCCGACTGGCCGCTGCCCTGTTCGGTGGCAGTGCCGAGAGTGAAGAAGAGAATCGCAAACAGAGCCAGGGCAAGAAGCAGCAGTCCGGTCGTCAGCGCGGCCAGCGCCGCAGTTCCGGCTCCCGTGATGAGCGGCGCGATGCCCGCGGCGGCAAGCAGGATCAACGCGGTGGTCAGGACAAGCGCCGCAACAAGGACGATGGCGACAATCGCCAGGATGCCAAGGGCGGTGGCCAGAAGAAGCGCCGCCGCAATGACAATCGTGGCAACGACAACCGCCGCAACAACGAAGACAAGCCGCAGAACGATCGCGAGCGCAAGGATTCCCGTGGCGGCCAGAAAAACCGTCAGGAGAAGGACAAGGATCAGCGCCAGGATCAGCCGCGCGGTAACGAGGATCAACGCCAGGACAAGGCCGAAGCCAGGGATGATAACGATCGTCCACGGCGACGTTCCGGCCGCAAGCCGCGTAACACGACGCCTCGCAAGCGCGGGCCAAGGCCTGACAATGCCGAGCAGCAGACTAATCAGGATCAGCCTGACAAGGCCGCTGCAGCGGAAAATACCGGCGCACAGGAAAATGCTGCAACAGCGGAGCAAGGCCAGCAATCTGCCCCGGCCCGTGAGGACAAGCCGCAACAGGACAAGGCACAGCAGCCCTCTGCCGATGCCGGTCAACTGAGCGAAGACAAGGCTGTCGCAGGCAATCAGCCTGAACCGCAAGCGCCTGCCCGGGAGAACAGCTCCAGACAAGGCGCTGCACCGCGCCGACGTCCGTCCGGCAACAAGGCCGCAGACAGCAATGCCGATAAGCAGGGCAATGACAAGGCAGTCTCTGAAACGGCTGCTGATACGGCTGCCAGTTCAGCCCCGGCGCCAGAACAGAAGCCCCAGGCACAAGCTGACACTGCCCAGGCAACTGCCCAAAAGCCGCCGCGCGAGTCCCGACCCGCTGCAACTTCCGGGCAAGCTGAAGCCGCAACCCGGCCCCGGCCCGAAAAAGCCCAACAGGCCACGCCCGCGCAGGAGTCTGCACCGCAAGCTCCCTCAAAACCGGAGCCCAAAGTTGAAGCCAGGACTGAGGCAAAGGCTGAAACCAGGCCCGAAGCGAAGCCTGAACCCAAGCCTGAAGCGAAGCCTGAACCCAAACAGGACAAGCAGCAGGCAGACCATCAGCCGAAACCGGCAACTGCGCCGAAAGCTGACAAGGGCAATGGCGACTCTTCAGGGGCCAAAGCGTCCGAACAAGCGCCAGCTGGCACTGGCGGTCGCGCGCCCAATGACCCGCGCGAAGTGCGCAAGCGTCAGCGACAGGAGCAGGCCCGTCAGTCGGAAAATTCCTGAAACCAGCTTTCAGGCTGAATGACAGACACAAAAAAGCCCGGTATGACCGGGCTTTTTTTTGTGCTGATTTTTGTGCTGACTGTCCGGCTTGAACCGGGCCGCTGCTTACAGGGCCGCTTCCAGTTCCGGCAATACCTTGAACAGGTCCGCCACCAGGCCGTAGTCCGCCACCTGGAAAATCGGCGCTTCTTCATCCTTGTTGATGGCCACAATCACCTTGCTGTCCTTCATGCCCGCCAGGTGCTGAATGGCCCCGGAGATGCCCACCGCAATATACAGCTCGGGCGCCACAATCTTGCCGGTCTGGCCCACCTGGTAATCATTGGGCACAAAGCCGGCGTCTACGGCGGCGCGTGAGGCACCAATGCCAGCACCGAGTTTGTCGGCCACTTTTTCCAGCAGGGCAAAGTTTTCACCACTCTGCATGCCGCGACCGCCGGAAATAATGATCTTGGCGGCAGTCAGTTCCGGACGCTCGGACTCGGACAATTGCTCACCAACAAAACTGGCCATGCTTTGCTCGGAGGCGAAGTCACTGGCCTCAATGCTGGCACTACCGCCCTGCTCGGCCTCGGCAAAGGCCGTGCTACGCACGGTAATGATCTTGATGCTGTCAGAAGTCTGTACCGTGGCCATGGCGTTACCGGCATAGATGGGACGCACAAAGGTATCCTCTGATTTCACCTCGGTAATGTCAGAGATCTGCGCCACATCCAGCAAGGCCGCCACCCGGGGCATCAGGTTCTTGCCGGTAGTGGTAGCCGCAGCCAGTACATGGGAATAGGCCTTGCCCTGTTCCGCCACCAGCGGTGCAACCGCTTCCGGCAATTGATGCTCATAACAGGCGTTGTCGGCCAGAATGACCTTGTTGACACCGGCAATCTGCGCTGCCGCATCGGCCACTGCCTGGCAACCGGAACCGGCCACCAGAATATCAATATCACCACCGATCTCGGTGGCGGCTGTCACGGTATTCAGCGTGGCAGCCTTCAGTTCACTATTATCGTGTTCAGCTATAACCAGATTCGACATGACTAACCTCAAATGACCTTGGCTTCAGTTTTAAGTTTGTTGACCAGCTCTTCAACGGATTCCACCTTGATACCGGCGGTACGCTCGGGAGGTGGTGCCACGCTGATGGTCTTGAGATTGGAAGCCACATCCACACCCAGCTCGGCCGGATTGGTATTATCGATGGGCTTCTTCTTGGCCTTCATAATGTTGGGCAAAGAGGCATAGCGAGGTTCGTTCAAACGCAGGTCGGTGGTGACGATGGCCGGCAGGTCCAAAAGCACTGTCTGCTCACCACCATCGATCTCGCGCGTCACTTCAATCTTGCCATCTTTTACTTCAGCCTTGCTGGCAAAGGTACCCTGGGGGTAGTTGCAAAGCGCCGCCAGCATCTGGCCCACCTGGTTGTTGTCGGAGTCGATGGACTGCTTGCCGAGAATGACCAGGTCAGTGCCTTCCTTCTCGATAATAGCCTTGAATATCTTGGCCACCGCCAACGGGTCCAGAGATTCTTCGCTTTGAACCAGAATGCCACGATCGGCACCCAGCGCCAGCGCTGTACGCAATTGTTCCTGGGCAGCCTGGGGGCCGATGGAGACGGCGATCACTTCCTCGGCGACGCCGGCTTCTTTCATGCGAATCGCCTCTTCGACAGCGATTTCACAAAACGGATTAATGGCCATTTTGGCATTATCCAGATCCACACCGGAGCCATCTGACTTGACCCGGACTCTGACGTAGGCGTCGACAACGCGCTTCACTCCAACAAGAACCTTCATGGATTCTCCATTTCGATAAACAAGATGAATGTAAGGACTGGCTTGGAGCGTCAATCCTTGACACTTCGGCCTGAAAAAAGGGGGCTAATAATGCCGTTTTTACCCTGTGAGGTCAATTCTCGCCGCCGCTGACGGCAAAGAATTGGCCGTGGCTCCATAGCCCCGGCCTGCCGTTTTCGTCTTCACCCAGAAGCTCCACCATGCGGTAAAAAACGGCCCGGTTCACCAGCCCTTCAAGACCACTGCGTACCTCCACCACCGGGTGCGGCTGGCCGCCCTCTTCACCGGCATCCAGGCGCAGCGGGTGCTCAGCATCCAGGGCAAATTCTTCGTCGGTATTGGTGGTAAAACTGATTGCCTGGCTGTGACCCTGGCCAGAGACATCCATATCCACAATCAAAAAGGGGCAGTCCTCGACCCGGATCCCCACCTTTTCCACCGGGGTTACCAGAAAATGCCTGTCTTGCTCTTTCTTCAATATCGAGGCAAACAGGCGCACCATGGCCGGACGCCGGATCACCCGGCCTTCATGGACCCAATTGCCATCACGGCGAATCTCCATGTCGATGTCACCACAAAAAGGCGGGTCCCAGAGATGCACCGGTGCCGGTCCCTGGGTCTTGATCCGGGCCACCATGGCAAAGGGATCCGGATTGTCCTGTGCTGATTGCTGTTCGTCGCTACTCATGTTCTGACCGCGGGCTGTTCCCGCCTGCTGACTGGCACTGATTTGCGAATACCGTACCACTGACCCCGGCCTGGGCGAAAGTCTTGCCGCGGCCCGGGGCCATGGAAGCCGCCTTACGGCTAGGTCACCCACGGGCCGGGTGATACACTTGGCGGCCATAATGAAGTCGCCAACTGCTGCCAGCGAATCCCTCGACATCCTCAGTGCCCGGGGGTTCACCGAATTGTTTGTGAAGGACCGGCCCCTGCTGGATGTTCGCGCCCCTGTCGAATTCACTCGCGGTGCTTTTCCCACTGCTCACAATATTCCCCTGCTGGATGACGATGAACGCCGCCAGGTGGGAACCCGCTATCGCCGGGCGGGCCAGCAAGCCGCTATCAAGCTTGGCCATGAACTGGTCAGCGGAGCAGAGAAGCAGCGCCGCCTGCAGGCCTGGCAACAGTGGATCGATGAGAATCCCGAAGGCCTGCTGTATTGCTACCGTGGTGGATTACGCTCGCAACTGGTGCAGCAGTGGCTGGCTGAAGCCGGCATTGTCATCCCCCGCATCGAGGGCGGCTACAAGGCCTTGCGCCGTTTTCTGATCGACAGCCTGGAACAACAGGTCAGCGAGCTGGACTGCATCGTGGTGGCCGGCAAGACCGGCTGCGGAAAAACCCATTTGCTGCAGCATCTGCAACGGGCTATCGACCTGGAGGGACAGGCCAATCATCGCGGCTCGGCCTTTGGCAGGCGAGTACAGGCACAACCTGCCCAGATCGATTTTGAAAACCGCATTGCTATTGATCTGCTGCAACTGGCTGACGCCGCGCAGGGCCGCAATGAGAAAATTTTCATCGAGGACGAGAGCCATTCTGTAGGCTCAGTGTCGGTGCCTCGCCAGCTGTTCAGCAAGATGCGGGCAGCACCACTGGCAGTGATCGAACAGCCCCTGCAAGAGCGGGTCAGCACCATTCTCAATGATTATATCCTGGCCAATTTCAGTGATTTCCAGCAGGCCCATGGCAGCCAGGCCTTTCCTGTCTTCGCCGACTATCTCAATGAATCCCTGACGCGCATTCAGCGCCGCCTGGGTCAGGACAATTACCGGCAGATCAAGGGTCAGCTGGAAGAGGCATTGGAGCAGCATGCCAACAGTGGCGACACCGCCGGCCATCGACAGTGGATAGCCAGCCTGCTCAGCGACTATTACGACCCCATGTACGACTATCAGCTGGGCAAGAAACTGGAACGTCTGGTTTTTCGAGGTGATGCGCAAGAATTTCTGGCCTGGGCTGGGCACCTGGAAACACAAAATGGGTCATTATCATGAGTCGTGGTATCGATTTCGATCTGGCACTGATCGAGAGTGCCCTGCAACAGCGGCATGTCATTCTGGTGCCCAATGCCAGAATTCGCGATGCGATCTTTCGCGAACTGGCGCAGCGCCAGGGTGAAGGCGCCATGCCCAGCCCGTCCATCTATGCTATCGACATCTGGATTCAGCGCTGCTGGCAGAGCCTGGCACAATCGGGTCAGGCTCCCTGCTGCGACCTGACGCTGCTGGATGCACGCGAAGAACAGTTGTTATGGACACAGCTGGTTGAGGACAGCCTGGATCAGTTTCCACTGCTTAACCCCGCTGAAACTGCCCGCTCTCTCAGCCATGCCTATCAACTCTTCAAGCAATGGCAATTGCAGGGTGAGGACGGCGAGCAGTTGCAACAGTTTTCCGGCATTGCCGATGTGGCTGCCTTTCTTTACTGGCAGGAGGCCTTTCAGCAAAGCTGTGAAGACAGGCAATGCCTGAATCTGGTGGATGCGGTGGAGCGCCTGATTCCCATTCTTGAAAAGCAGGATCACCAGCATCAGTACTGCCTGGTAAATTTTGACCAGCCGCCGCCCCTTTACGAAACATTGCTGGCCAGCCTGCCGGTCAGTCAGAATCTTTTCACCGCTTCCAGCGAGGCTATCGATCCTCAAACCCGCGATTGCCGCCGCCTTGAGTTTTCCGACCGGGAAAGCGAAATACTGGCCTGTGCCCGCTGGGCACTACAACAATTGCAACGGGACCCGCAACAACGCCTGGCGGTGATCTGTAACGATCGTGACAATTACCAGGCCGACTTTGAACGCTGCTTTCGTCATCTGCAGGACGATGCCAGCCTGCTGAAACTGGGCGACAACCCCCAGGTCAGCAATAGTGCCTGGGGTCCCGGATTAACGGATTTCGCCATTATCCATGACGCCCTGCTTGTTCTTGGTCTGCATGCCGAACAGCAACAGGCCGATGATCTATGCCGCCTGCTGCGTTCACCCTATGTTGCTGCCTACCAGGAAGAACTGGATGCCCGTCAGCTCATGGAACTGCATATGCGGCGGCGCTTTTCCCAGCTTTGCAGCATTACCCGCTTCAGCAGCAGCCTGCAACAGCAGGAACAGGCCTGGCACTGTCCGGCCCTGGCGGCACAACTGCTGGCTTACCGAAGCCGCTTGCGACGGGCTGGCAATCGCGCCACTGCCCTGCAATGGCAGACGGTTTTCAACGATCTGCTGGAATGCATGGGCTGGCCGGGCAAACAAATCAGCGCCCGTGAGCAGAGCGCCCTGAAAAAATGGCGGCAGTGCCTGGACAACTTCGCCAGCAGCGGGCAATTGCTGGGTGCCATGTCCATACAGCAAGCCCTGCGCCGACTGCAGATGATCTGCCAGCAGAGCAGTGTCGATCTCGGCTATCGGCCCCAGTTCAATCTGTCTTTCTATACCCCGGCCGAGGCGGCAGGATTGTTATTCGACAGCATCTGGTTACTCGGCTTTACCGACAAGGCCTGGCCGCCGACGCTGTCGCCCTCGCCATTTCTGCCCTATGAATTACAGAAGCAGTACCAGTTACCGGGCAGTCACAGTGATCTGCAATTTGCCATGGCTGAAGCCCAGTTCAATCAACTCTGCCAGGCCAGCGCCGAATCCATCATTGCCAGCCACCCACTGCTGGACGGCGATGAAGAACTGCGTGCCAGCAGCTTTATCCTCGAGTTTCCGTTGCTTGCCAATAGCGATGACAGCGCCAATGCCACTACAGCCGCCTGCCCGGTCAATCTGTATAGCGCCAGGCTGCAGGGACAAATGAGCCTGCAGCAAGTTGCCGAACAGGCAGTAGCTCTGGGCAGCGACGAAGCCGTGCATGGCGGCCAGCAGATTATCTCTGATCAGTCTGCCTGCCCCTTTCGCGCCTTCGCCAGCCATCGACTGCAAGCCGCTGAGATGGAAAGTTTCAGCAAGGGTCTGGATGCCCGCAGCCGGGGCACCGCCATCCACAAGGCACTGGAATTCCTGTTCAATCGCATTCGCGGCAAACAGGACCTGGAACAATTGAGCACCAGCAGCAGACAAAGCCTCTGCCAGGAAGCGGCACAAGTCGCCATCGACTACCTGCAATGGGCCCAGGCGGAATTAATGACACCGGCCCTGCGCAAACTGGAACTGCAGCGCATTGCCGCCCTGCTGGATGGCTTTCTGGACAGCGAAGCCAAACGTGGACCCTACACCATTGTTGATCAGGAACGACAATTGCAATGGCGTTTTGACAGCCTGGAGTTGACCCTGCGTATCGACCGCATCGATCGACTGGAGGATGGCAGTCTCGCCATCATCGACTATAAATCCGGCAAATCGACGGCCAGTCGCCAGAGCTGGCTGCAGGATCGCCCCGAGGACCTGCAACTGCCCTTCTATGCCGTTGCCGGTGCAGATGCCCTGGACGCTGCCGTCAGCGCCATTAGCCTGGCCCATGTGCATGCCGAGAAACTGGACTATTCCGGTCTGGCGCAGCACAGCAATTTTCATGCATCGATCAAGCCGGTGGCCGAGGACAGTCGTCTGGGAATTGACGATTGGGATCAGATGAATCAGGTATTCCGCAGCAAAGTGGAACACCTGGCCCGTGACTTTATCGCCGGTGACAATGTGGTGGACCCGGCCAATGGTCTGAGCACTTGCAGTTATTGTGGCCTTCAATCCCTCTGCCGTATCCATCAGGAACTGGCAAGTCATGATGAGGAGGCAGAGGGTTCTCTGTCCGGGGCCGATCGGGAGTGGGACGATGACTAGCCAGCCCCTCAGCGATCAGACCGCTCGCGAGCAGGCACTGGATACCAGCCTGTCCTGCATCGTGCAGGCACCGGCCGGTTCCGGCAAGACCGAACTGTTAACCCTGCGTTATCTGAAACTGCTGTGCCTGTGTGAGCAGCCCGAGGAAGTACTGGCCATCACCTTTACCAGAAAGGCCGCCAGCGAGATGCAACATCGCATTCTCAAGACTCTGCAGCGGGCCCGCCAATGGCAGCAACAGGGCATCCCTGAAAGCAGTAGCAAGCTGGACCTGGAACGCCATGAAATCGCCCTTGGAGTCTTGCGGCGCAATGATGAAAAACACTGGCGCCTGCTGGATAACCCCGCGCGGCTACGGGTGCAGACCATCGACAGCTTTTGCCATTATCTGGCCAGCCAGCTGCCGGTGTTGTCGCGCATCGGTGGTGCACCCAATGTCAGCGAAGACGTGGATGACTGCCTGCAGGATGCCATCGACAATACCCTGGCCAAACTGGATTCCGATTCGCCACTGGCCGCCCCTGTCGCCCAGCTACTGCTGCATCTGGATAACAACCGCAACCGGGTTCAGGCCCTGCTCACCAGCCTGCTGCACAAACGTGATCAGTGGCTGAGCTATGTGCTCGAAATTCACCAGTCGCCGGAACAGGCTCGCCATTACCTGCAATCCAGTCTCGAGGAACTGATCTTTGAGACACTGTCAAAGGCTTCGGACTTGCTGGCAGGCCAGCAACAGGACTTGCTGGCACTGCTGAATTTCTCCCGCAGCAAGCTGGCCGAGGCAAATGGCGATGAAACAACTGTGCAATGGATTCATTTTCCCGGCTGCAACAGTGAGGCTCTGGAACAATGGCGCCAGTTGACCCAAATGCTGTTGACCCAACAGGGCCAGTTTCGCAAGACCGTGGACAAACGCCAGGGTTTCCCTGCTGGCAAGAAAGGCCCGGAAGCGGAGATGAAGAGCCGTATCCGGGAACTACTGGCAGCTTATGCCGAGGATGAAGATCTGCGCCTTTGTCTCAATGAAATACAACTGATGCCGGTGCCGGAATTTGGCGAGGAACAGTGGCAGTTTCTGGTGTCCCTGTTACAGGTATTGTCGGACCTGGCCCTGGAACTGCAACTGTCCTTCCGCCGCTTCGGGCGCATCGATCACTCACAAACCAGTGCCGCCGCCCGCAGTGCCCTGGGCAGTCCCGATGATCCTACCGACATAGCCCTGGCTCTGGACCACAAGCTGAGCCATATACTGGTGGATGAATTTCAGGACACCTCGCAATTGCAACTGGAGCTGTTGCAGCAACTCACCAGCGGCTGGCAGCCGGGCGACGGGCGCAGCCTGTTTCTGGTGGGCGATGCCATGCAGTCCTGTTACAGCTTTCGCAATGCCAATGTAGGCATCTATCTCAATGTCCGGGAAAACGGCATCAATGATATCGAGATTCAGCCCCTGACCCTGAGCGCCAATTTCCGCTCCCAGGCCGCTGTGGTGAACTGGGTAAACAGCATTTTCAGCGAAGCTTTTCCGGCTGCGGCCGATGTGTCCCGGGGAGCAGTTCCCTACTCCGATTCCACTGCTGTGCATCCACAAGACCAGGATTACCAGATCTCTGCCAGCCTGATCCGCTATGGCGACGGGGAACGGGAATTGGCATTCATGATGGAGGCCGAGCAGGCGGTGGCCAGGATTCGCCTGCTACAGGCCCTGGACCCGGGTTCTGATATCGCCATTCTGGCGCGGGCCCGTTCCCACTTCAGCGATATCATTGCGGCCCTGCGTCAGGCTGGCATTCAATGGCAGGCCACAGAAATCGACAGCCTGGCCTCGGTGCCGGTGGTGGAAGACCTGTTGAGTCTGACCCGGGCCCTGATCAATCCTGCCGACCGTCTGGCCTGGCTGGCAGTGCTGCGTGCTCCCTGGTGCGGCCTGGATGCCAGCGCCCTGTTGAGTCTGTGTCGCAGTGCCGGTGAGCGCAGCCTCTACAGCACCCTCAAGGACAGCGAGGCCATTGCCCGTCTCGATAGCGACGCCCAGGCCAGGTTGCAGGCGCTGATTGAAGTGCTGGACTACGGTTACCGGCTGCGGATGCATTGTAGCCTGCGCGAGCTGGTGGAGGCCTGCTGGACCCTGCTGCGTGGCATCGACACTGCCAGCGACAGCCTGCAGCAGGAATGTATCGGTCGCTTCTTTGCCCTGCTCGAAGAGCAGGAAGACGCCGGCAGTCTGGACTCGCTTGACCGCTTCAAGGAGAAACTGGCCCAGGCCTGGGTACCACCGGCGATAATCAGCCATGAAACCGCTCAGAACCAGGGTAGCGTGCAATTGCTGACCATGCATAAATCCAAGGGACTGGAATTCGATCATGTCATCCTGCCCGGCCTGTCCCGCGGCACCGGCCGCGATGACAAACCCCTGTTGCAGTGGCATGAACGCCTCAATCGCGATGGCGAGCCACGCCTGTTTCTGGCGGCACTCACTGCCACCGGCAAGGATGATGACAAGCTCTATCAGTATATTCGCGCCGAGCAGAAGCTGAAGAGCGAACTGGAAAACACCCGCCTGCTCTACATTGCCGTCACCCGCGCCATCAAGTCTGCCACCCTGCTGGCCAGCCTGGCGGTGAAGAACCCAGGCGATGAGTCTGAAGAACTGAAAGACCCGCCTGGCAATTCATTACTGGCCCGCATCTGGCCGCAACTGCAATCCCGTCATGATTGTCTTGACTGGCTGCAAGCAGAACCCGGGGCCGGTAGCACAGAGCCGCCGGAGAATGCGCCACGCCAGAACCTGATCAGACGCTTTGCCAGCCCGGTGCAGCTACTGGAGCAGGAACGGCAACTGATGGCAGGCCAGCTCGAGGCTCTGCAAGTGGATGCCAGCGATGAAGAAGAAAAAGAAGAAGAAAGCAGCGACAGTCTGGCTGCCCTCAGCGGCGATCTTGTTCACCAGGGCCTGGAGTACTACACCAGGCTGACTGACAAACCCGCCTTCGCCAGCCACCTGGACGGTCTGCGCCGTTACTGGCAGAGCCGCTTCCGGCGGTTTGGCCTCACCGAGGAGCAAGTCAGCCGCCACTGCGCCGCCGTGGAAAAACAGTTGCTGGATTGCAGCAACGACCAGACCCATGCCTGGATATTCGATCACAGCCAGCAGGACAGCGAATGCGAGCTGGCCCTTTTGAGTGTGCGTGAGGGAGTGCCGCGCCAATTTGTGGTGGACCGCAGCTTTGTCGATGCCGAAGGCACTCGCTGGATTATTGACTACAAGACCGGCCTGCCGGCGGCTGAGCAGTCCGAGAGTGAGTTTACCGCCGCACAGTTGCAGCGCCATGAGCCCCAGTTACAGCGCTACCGTGAATTGTTTGCCGCCATGGAAAGCAGACCGGCCCGCAGCGCCCTGTATCTGACCGCCCTCAATAAACTGGCTGTTTACGAATAGCTAGCAATCAGCGGGGTCGGCGGCATAAAGGCCATTTGCATTGCGCAGATAGCCCCGATAGTCCAGACCAAAACCGAATACATAGTAGTCCGGCACCTCGAGCCCGATATAATCCGGCCGCTGCTCTGTCAGCTTGCGGGTATGCTGTTTGTCCACCAGCACCGCCGAGCGCACACTGGCGGCGCCCTGCTGCCGACAGTAATCAGCAATGCTGACCAGGGTGGCGCCCTGGTCGAAAATATCATCCACGATCAATACATGCCGCCCTGCAAGCGGAATTCGTGGCCGACTGATCCAGTGCAATTGCTCACCGCTGAGTTTGTCGCCATAACGGCTGGCATGCAGATAATCCACTTCCAGAGGAAACGCCAGGCGCAGCGCCAGCTCACTGCATGTTACAAAAGCGCCAGTCATCACACATAATAGCAAGGGATTGCCATGTTCAAGATCGGCTGTGACAGCCTGGGCCATATTATCCAGAGCCGAACCCAATGCCTCGGCATCGTAAAGACACCTGGCCCGCTGCCAGACCTGACGAGCTTTCTCTGCGCTCATCGACTCGGCTGCTGCGTCAGTCTTTCCAGTCATCAGTCGGTTTCCGGGCCCGGCTCTTCCCGCAGTTTGTCCAGCCCATCCAGGGTCATGGTCGGGAAGGCAAAGTCGGCACCGTGGCCGTGAACGATCTCGATGATCTTCAGCATCACATCTTCCTTGACGCGATGAAACTCAATCCAGTTGGTGGTCTTGGTAAAGGTATAGATAAAGAAATTGAGCGAACTGGCACCATACTCGTTGAAGTTAACGATCAGGGTCTGGCTGGTGTCGATATCTTCGTGCTTTTGCAACATTTCCTTTACGTCCCTGACAACTACCGCCATCTTGTCGGCATCACCGTAACGGATACCGATGGTCTCCTTGATGCGACGATTACGCATGCGGGAGGGGTTCTCCAGGGCCAGCTTGTTGAACACGGAATTGGGAATATACAGGGGGCGTTTGTCGAAGGTGCGCACCACTGTCAGGCGCCAGCCGATATGCTCCACCGTGCCTTCGATCTCCCGGTCTGGTGAGCGAATCCAGTCACCGATGGCAAAAGGCCTATCCAGATAGATCATCATGCCGCCAAAGAAATTCGACAACAGGTCCTGGGCGGCAAAACCCACGGCGATACCCCCGACACCGCCAAAGGCCAGCAAGGCGGTAATCTCAATGCCCAGGGTTGGCAAGGCAATCAGGGCCGCGGAGATCACCACCGACAGGCGCAGCAGTTTGGCCAGGGCATGCAGCGTAGTGGGATCCATGCGGGTTTCACTGGCCGCCTCGGAATCCTCGATCTTTACCAGCAAACGCTTTTCCGCCTGGGTGATAAAACGCCAGAAGAACAGCATGATCAGCACAATGAAAGTGAGCTGACGAACCACCGCCAGATTCTGGTCCGAAAACAGCGCGACATCCACATAGCCTTCACTGATATCGATGGCCCAGAGCAGGCCCATGATCAGAATGAACCAGCTCAGTGGCGAACGGGCCGCTTCAAACAAGGCGTCATCCCAGGTGTTTTCAGTTTTTGCCAGCTGTCTCTCCATCACCGTCAGCAGGCGCAGGGCCACTACCCGGACTATCAGGGTCAGGGTTACCACCAGAAACAGTTCCAGGCCCCAGTTCAACTCTCCCAGGTTGTCCAGGGCCAGCATGTTATTCAGCTCTTCCATTCGAAATCCTCATTCATCGAATACATCTCTGCCAGTGCGGTGCTGGCGCTCTGCCATTTCTCACTATTTTTCAGGTCGCTGATTTCCGCTGCCGGCAAGGCCCGCAATCCGGACAATCGTTTACTGCCCCTGATCTCCCGCGCCAGCAACCAGTCATTGGCCTGGCGGGCACAGTTCGGGTCATTACAGACCAGCACCATATCACAGCCCGCCTCCAGCGCCGCGCCCAGGCGAGCCTCAATGCCGCCCACTGTGGTGGCAGCTTCCATGGTCAAATCATCACTGAAAATGACACCATCGAATTCCAGCTCCTGGCGCAGCTTTTCCTGCAGCCAGACCTTGGAAAAACCGGCACACAGCCCGTCCACCTTTGGATAAATGACATGGGCGGGCATGATGCCGTCCAGCAGATCGCAGCAATCGGCAAACACGCGATAGTCATGCCCGAGAATCTGTGCTGGCTCACGTCGGTCACGAGGTAATTCCACATGGGAGTCAGCTTCGACGCTGCCATGGCCGGGATAATGCTTGCCGGTGGCACACATGCCGGCCTCATGAAGACCATTGATATAGGCCCGGGCCAGGGCGGTGACTTCTGCAGGGCTGGCAGCAAAAGCGCGATCGCCGATGACCCGGCTCTCACTCCAGTACAGGTCCAGCACCGGCGCAAAACTCAGGTCGATGCCATACTGCAGCAACTCTGCCGCCATCAGCCAGGCCGCCTGATGGGCCAGCTCCAGCCCCCGCTCCGGATCCTGCTGGTACAACTGACCAATATGATAAAGCGGTGGCAAGCGACTAAAGCCCTCCCGGAAGCGCTGCACACGCCCGCCCTCCTGGTCCACCGCAACCAGTAAGGCGTCATTGGCGTCACGAATCGCCGCCATCAGTTCTGACAATTGGGCCGGCGAGCGATAGTTGCGGGTAAACAGAATCACGCCGCCCACCGCCGGGGAAGTCAGCAATTGTTGCTCATCAGTGGTAATTTCCGGCCCCTGCAGATCGAGCATCAGGGGGCCAGGTGTTGAATGTTCAGTGTTCATGCTTGCAGGCCTTGTGGGAACGCGCCGAATTATCACAGATATCGAAAACCCCGGCAAAAAGCTTCTGTCGAAGGTTCAGGCAGTTAGCTGCCGCTGTTAATTTTCAGCCTCAGCTTGTTACATTTTTGCGCCAAAAAAGCTTCCTTTTTACGCTGTATGGGTTCTATAGTAATCAGCAGTTGATGCCAAAGCTGTAATAAAAATCCCTTGCAAAAGCGGATTTCAGCGGCGTTTCTGGCACCTTGTTCACAACAGTAACAAAGCAAGCCCCGGGAGATTATCAAAAGCAGTCATCTTCTTTCGCGACGGAGGTCCGGCAATGAATACCCTCGCCCCCGAAGTATCCACCTGGTACCAGGATGTGGTCAGCGGCAGCCTGTTTGAAGTGGTTGCCATTGATGAGGCCAGCGACACCATTGAAATCCAGATGCTCGACGGTGCAGTGGGAGAATATGACAGTGTAACCTGGCGCCACCTCTATCTGGCCCCGGCCGAAGCTCCCGAAGACTGGCGCAGCCCCTACGAACTCACAATCGAGGACAGCCTCGATACCGACTCTGTCCAGGTGCCTGAAAACCTGTCCGGGGCACTCTCTGAAATCGAGCCGGATCTGATGGACTTTGGCGACGATTTTCAGATCTACTGATCCCTTCCAGCCTCATATAAGCAGACTATCTCCTTGTATTTAAAGGATTAGTTCCGGTGGACTAAAGTTTTCTTGTGCCCGCCGGATAACTGTATATAATTACAGTTATTCCGTTTTCGAGGCAGACCGATGATCAAACTGACACCGCGCCAGGAGCAGATCCTGGAGTACATCAAGGAATATCTCGCCGAGACCGGCTTCCCGCCAACGCGCTCTGAAATCGCCAAGGAGATGGGTTTCAAGTCTCCCAACGCCGCCGAGGAGCATCTGCGGGCCCTGGCCCGCAAGGGTGCCATCGAGATGATGCCCGGCACCTCCCGGGGTATCCGCCTGCCCATCAGTGAACAACTGGGCCTGCCCATTATTGGTCAGGTGGCGGCCGGCAGCCCCCTGCTGGCAGAAGAGTGTATCGATGATTACTGTGACATCCCGCCTGACATGTTCAGCCCGAGGGCTGACTACCTGCTGACCGTCAAGGGCACCAGTATGGTGGATGTAGGAATTTATGAGGATGACCTGCTGGCCGTGCACAAGACCGATCAGGCTCGCAACGGGGACATCATTGTCGCCCGCATCGATGAGGAAGTGACGGTGAAACGACTGGAAACCGGGCGCAGCAAATACCGCGTCAGCCTGATTGCCGAGAATCCGGATTTCGATCCCATAGAGGTGGATTTGCGGGATCGCAACTTTGCTATCGAAGGCATCAGCGTCGGCGTCATTCGCCGCAGCATCTAGGCCAGCGCAATCCCTGTCAGGAGTAGATCAGCGGATTTACTAATCCGCTGATTTCTTTGCCGCTTTCTTTTTCGCAGCAGTTTTCTTCTTGGCCCGGGATTTTTTGGCGGCCTTTTTCTTGGCCGCTTTCTTTTCCGGTTTGCTTACTTCCCATTTGCCATCGCTGTAGAAGGCCTTCCAGCCGGTAGCCTTCTTGTCCACTTCCGACTGCACATACTGCTCCTTGGTCTTGCGACTGTAACGCACCAGGGTCTTGTTGCCTTCGTCGTCTTCAGTGGGAGCCGAGAACAGATAGCTGTACTTGGGATCGATCTCATCCTTGTGAGGCAATAATTCTTCCACCAGCGGCGCACGGGTTTCCCGATTCTTGGGAAACTTGCTGGCAGCCAGAAACATACCGGAAGCACCGTCACGCAGGACGTAATGGTCCTCCACAGTTTCGCATTCCAGTTCCGGCATCTGAACCGGGTCCATCTTCGGTGGCGCAGCTTCGCCATTGCGCAACAGTTTACGGGTGTTCTTGCAGTCTTCATTGCTGCAACCGAAGTACTTGCCGAAACGGCCTGTCTTCAATTGCATGTCGGCCCCACATTTATCACATTCGATAACCGGTCCGTCATAGCCGCGAATCTTGAATTCCCCATGCTCCACTTCATAGCCGGGGCAGTCGGGATTATTACCGCAGACATGGAGTTTGCGCTTCTCATCGATCAGATAGGCATCCATGGCGGTATTACATATTTTGCAGCGATGCTTCTGGCGCAGCAGAATATTTTCTTGTTCTTCAGCCTCTTCGGCCGTGTCGGTGCGAATGGCTTCTTCACCCGGCGTCAGATTGATGGTGGACTTGCAACGCTCCTTGGGCGGCAAGGCATAACCGGAGCAACCGAGAAAGACTCCGGTAGATGCAGTGCGAATCTGCATCGGCCGACCGCACTTGGGACACTCGATGTCGGTGTCAGTGGGATTGTTGGCACGCATGCCTCCGTCGTCGGCTTCCGCCTTCGCCAGCTGGCTGGTGAATCCATCATAGAAATCATTCAGCAGTTTTTTCCAGTCTGTCTCACCGGCGGCCACATCATCCAGCGAATCTTCCATCTTCGCGGTGAAGTCATAGTTCATCAGATCACTGAAACTTTCCTGCAGACGCTCGGCAACGATATCTCCCATCTTCAGGGCATAGAAACGCTTGTTTTCTACTTTCACATAACCGCGATCCTGAATCGTGGAAATAATCGAGGCATAGGTTGAAGGACGCCCGATATCACGTTTTTCCAGCTCCTTAACCAGACTGGCTTCAGTAAAGCGCGCCGGTGGTTTGGTAAAATTCTGTTTCGGGTCCAGCTTGTTGAGCTGCAAGCTGTCGCCCACGCCAACATCGGGCAGGACCACATCTTCTTCCTTGCTGGGCATCACCTTCAGGTAGCCATCGAACTGCATGATGCGACCCTTGGTACGCATCTCGAATTTGTCTGCCGCCACGGTAATGGTGCTGCTCAGGTAGCGCGCCGGCGGCATCTGGCAGGCTACAAAGTATTGCCAGATAAGCTGGTACAGGCGCACGGCGTCGTTCTCCATGCCCTGTAATTGCTCTGCCTTGACTCGCACATCGGAAGGACGAATGGCTTCGTGCGCCTCCTGGGCACCTTCCTTGGAGCTGTAAAACAGCGGCTTCTCTGGCAGGTAGTCCTGGCCGAATTTTTTGCCAATATAATCACGACACATGGCAATGGAGTCATTGCTCAAATGCGTACTGTCCGTACGCATATAGGTAATGTAACCGGCCTCATAGAGCCGCTGCGCCATGAGCATGGTCTTCTTCACCCCGAAACCCAGTCGGGTGCTGGCGGCCTGTTGCAGCGTTGAGGTAATCAGTGGCGCCTTGGGTTTGGAGGACGTGGGCCGGTCATCACGCTTTTGAATGCTGTAGTCGGCCTGCTTGAGAATGGCCAGCGCGGCATCGGTTTGCTCTTTACTGTTGGGACGAAAATTATTGCCGTCCTCCCTGACAATCTGGCAACGCAGCTTGTGGGCATCGCCGGTTTGCAGGTCGGCGAAGACCTCCCAGTATTCTTCCGGAATGAAGGCGCGAATCTCGCGCTCCCGCTCTACTACCAGGCGCACGGCCACAGACTGTACACGACCGGCAGACAGGCCTCGGGCCACCTTGGCCCACAGCAGGGGCGACACCATAAAGCCCACTACCCTGTCCAGAAAACGGCGCGCCTGCTGGGCTTCCACATAACGCATGTCCAGTTCACCTGGCTCTGAAAAAGCCTCGGTAATGGCACGCTTGGTAATCTCATTGAACACTACCCGTTTGTAGCGCTCGGGATCACCACCAATGGCTTCCTTCAAGTGCCAGGCGATGGCCTCCCCTTCACGGTCAAGGTCAGTGGCCAGATAGATATTGTCGGCGTTACTGGCCAGCTTCTTCAGCTCATTAACAACCTTTTCCTTGCCCGGCAGAATCTGGTAATTGGGTTTCCAGTCATTATCGGGATCCACCCCCATTCGGGCTACAAGCTGCTGTTTGGCCTTCTTCTTTTTATAGGCAGCTTTTTCTTCCGGCGCCATTTTGCGAGTGGCGGCCGCAGCCGCTGCACGGGCCTTGGGATCCACTGGCTTGCCATTGCCACTGGTGGGCAGGTCACGAATATGTCCGACGCTGGATTTAACAACAAATTCCGGACCCAGGTACTTGTTAATAGTCTTGGCTTTGGCTGGTGACTCGACTATTACTAGAGATTTAGACATCAGTGACCGCAGTTTTCTCTGTTCAGGGATTGGTGACAGTGACGCTTTCGCGGCACAAAAGTGGCGACATATATAAGGGCTTGTTGCAGGCTGGTCAAGTTTTCAACCAAAAAAATGCTGCCCATTCCTCAGCCCGGCCCCGGTTTTTTCCTGTTTGCGGCAGCCATTATTCTGGCTAACAGCCTGATTTGGCTTGCTAAATCTAGTCTGCAGAGTCTCCCCAGAAGAGCCGCAGCGGAAATTGTCTGAATCAGGCTGGCAGCTGGCGTGGGAAAAACGGGAGGGAAATGCCTCGCAGCCATCTATCGACTGCGAGACCTGAATCTTTAAAGCCGAGAAACAGGCAATGGCTATAGCAAAGCCAGCGCCTGATCTTCAAGGCAGAAATTAATTAATGCGACATGACCCCTATATAGGGTTTGTTGACGGCTGACACCTGGTGGGCAGCCTAAAGCTCGACCTCATGCAGCCAGCCAAATTCGTCATCACGTTCACCACTCTGGATACCTGTCAGGCGGTCATAGAGCTCCTGCATCACCGGACCAACTGACTGGCCGTCATCATTTACCACATGCCAGTCATTGTCGAACCAGATTTTGCCCACCGGCGACAACACCGCCGCAGTACCACAGGCGGCCATTTCACGGAAATCGGCAAACTCGCTGCGCAGCTCCACCGGTCGCTGTTCGGTCTTCATCTGCATCTGCTGCTCGGCGATATCCATCAGGGAGCGACGGGTGATGCTGGGTAGAATGGCGCGGGAATCCGGCGTTACCAGGGTATTGTCATCCATGGCGATAATGATATTGGCCGAGCCCGCTTCATCGATATAACGCCCCTGAGCGGCGTCGAGATAAAGCGCTTCATTGGCACCCAGTTCCTGGGCCTTGCGTGTGGCCATCAGACCACCGGCATAATTGGCACCCACCTTGTAGCTGCCGGTACCCCGTGGCGCCGCCCGGTCGATATCAGAAACCGCCAGGCTGATCAGGGCCAGGCCCTGTTGTTGATAATAGGGGCCAACCGGTGACACGAAGACGCGAAATTCAAATTCCCTTGCCGGCTTCAGGCCGAGGTTTTCACCGACACCGATCAGCATGGGCCTGACATACAAGGAAGCGCCGGAACCGTAGGGAGGAATCCAGGCATAGTTGGACCGCACTGCCTCTTCAACGCCCCGCAGGAACAGTTCCCGGGGCACTTGTGGCATCAACAGACGGCCGGCCGCATCATTCATGCGCTGGCTGTTCAGATCCGGGCGAAACAGCAGAATACGGCCGTCCTCGGCAGTCTGGGCTTTCATGCCCTCGAAGCATTGCTGGGCATAGTGCAGAGTCGGGGCGCCCTCGTGGACGCTGATCATTTCATCGGCTAGCAGAGCGCCTTCGCTCCATTGCCCATCAATATGCACGGCACTGAACCGGTAGTCAGTCTTGTGATACTGAAAGCCGAGCTCTGCCCAGTTAAGATTCTTTTTTGTTACTTTAGCGTCCAAAACAATACCCTGCACTTGGTGGCGTTGATGGTGTGACAGGCGGGCCTGAATGCCAGCCGGCCGACTATTATCGTCTATCGCAGGGGGTTTAGAAAAGGGCCTGGCCAAGAGTTGCAAAAGCCCAGGGATTCCCGCCGACAGCCTGGCCCCAGCACTGGCCTGTCCGGTCCCATTGCATTAGACTGCCCCGCTCCATTGACCGGGCAAATTCCTGAGCAAGCTGTAACCATGCAATTGATCGATATCGGCGCCAATCTCACCCATGAATCCTTCCAGCATGACTACCCCCAGGTGCTGGCTGATGCGCGGGAGGCTGGTCTGAGCCATATCATGCTCACCGGAACCGATCTGGCCAGCAGCCAGGCAGCCCGCGCCCTGGCCCTTGAAGATCCAGACTTTCTCAGTAGCACCGTGGGCTTTCACCCCCATATTGCGGCTGATGTCACGGACCAGGATCTGGCCAGTGCGGCCGAATTGACCGCAGCGGACAAGGTGGTGGCGGTGGGTGAAACCGGCCTGGACTTTAACCGCAATTTCTCCCCTGCCGATGCCCAGCTGCGGGTCTTTGAGCAGCATCTGGAACTGGCCGCTGCCACCGGCAAACCCCTGTTCCTGCATCAACGGGACGCCCATGACGCCTTTCTGCCGCTACTGAGCAAATACCGCAAGAATATCAGCGGCGGTGTGGTGCACTGCTTCACCGATACCGAAACCGCGCTCAGGGATTATCTGGCGCTTGATATGTACATCGGCATCACCGGCTGGGTCTGTGATGAGCGCCGCGGCAAGGATTTGCAGGATATTGTCTCCCTGATCCCCGACGATCGCCTGCTGATCGAAACCGATGCCCCCTATTTATTACCCCGCAGCCTGCGCCCGAAGCCAAAAAGCCGGCGCAATGTGCCAGCTTACCTGCCAGAGGTGCTGCAAACCCTGGCACGCTGCCGCGAGCAGGAGGTGGAAGAACTGGCGGCGCTGACCACCGCCAATGCCCGGCGACTATTCGCCCTGGCCAGCGGCGATCACTAGTGCTCCCCTTTGCTGCTTTGCCAGGCAGGTCAGGCAAGCAGCTGATTTGCCGACCAAAACTGCCAACACACGACTTAACCGGGACAACAAATTTTGCTATATTTTCATCATTGGCTGATCCCATCAGAGCATTACAGGGCGAGCATTGAACAAGCGGGCATTTCTTGAAGGCTTTCTGACTGCCAGTACCGTCGCCTTTGGCGGCCACTTCATGTGGCAGCGCCTCAGCAGGCCACGGTCACTTTTACTGCAACCGGCAGCGACCGGCTCGCAAGCGGCCCGGCAGGCCACTGTTGCGGCCAGCAGTGAAGTTGTACAGCCTGCCCCGCCCAGAGCCGAAACCGGCTTCGAATTTACTGAAGTCGATATCCAGGCCAGCCTGCCCAGCGAGGGCCTGCCCCAACCGGCACCCGCCATCGAAGTAACAAACAGCTTTGATGTCGGCAGGCTCAATGACGAACAGGTTGCTGCTTACCTGAGAAAGATTCGCAATTTCGACGCCATCTTCCCCAGTGACATCTATCTCGATCCGGCCTATGAAAGCCTGCTGCTGCGCACCGCCCAGCACCTGGCGCGGGTGGAATCCTATATGGGCCACGGCAACTTCAACCTGATGAGTTTCGACGAGATGTTACAGGCCGGCCGCAATTTCCCCCACATCGGAGCCTTTGACAGCGAAGAACTGAATTTTCTCGAAGAAGTCTTTTTTGCCAACCCCACCCGCTACGGCTTCTTTGGCAAGAAAATCAGCCGGGAAATCACCGAAGTGATTCCCCGCAATGAAGTGGCCAAGATTCCCAACTCCGGGCATTTTCTGCTCAAGGGTGAGTCACTGAATCTGTACAACAAACTACGGGACGATGTGGGTGAAGGCCTGATTCTCACCTCCGGCGTGCGCAGCATCGTCAAACAGATGCATCTGTTTCTGGCCAAGACCATCGAGGCCAACGGTAATCTGTCCCGCGCCTCCCGTTCACTGGCTCCGCCGGGGCACTCCTATCATGGCATAGGGGATTTCGATATTGGCAAGATCGGTTTTGGCGAGCGCAATTTTACTGCCGATTTTTCCAGCACCGAGGAATACCAGAGAATCGCCCGCCTGGGCTATGTGGATATCCGCTACCCCACCGACAATCTGTTTGGCGTACGCTTCGAACCCTGGCACATCAAAATAAGCTGAGCAGATCCTCGGGCTCAAACGGCCAGCCCACTTCCTGCTGCTGTCCCTTGCGCTGCACTACCGGTATACGAATGCCATATTGATCCACCAGCGCTTCGTCGCTGGCGATATCCACCGCCTCCACGCTGAACTTGTGCCTGCCCTGCAAGTACTCCAGCATGGCTGCCGCCTGCTCACAGAGGTGGCAACCGGCCGTGGTGTAAAGAATCAGAGTGACATCGGCGGCTTGATCAGAATTCATGGCTAAACTCCCTGTCCTGACTGGCTTCCCTATTGGCCCAGATGGGCGGTGGACTGTGCCAGGTTTAACAGTTCGCGCAGCGCCACCGAAAACATCGCGTAATCCGGATTGGATTCGGCCTGCAGTTGGCTGATCATCTTGTCCAGGCGCTGCACCTGAGCCGCGTGATGTTCAGCCCAGTTGGCCACCTGTGATTTCACCGCACCCTTGCGATCTGGCATGTTGACGATATTGCAGGTCAATGCCCGCTGCTGCCAGGCCAGGTCATCGAGATAGGTTTCCCGTGCCAGGGCCTGCCAGTAATTACTGACCGGCAATTGATTGATAATGCGCCCCAGCCAGTTGAGCTGTAACTGCTCGCCCAGGGCATAGTAAATCTCCACCACCTTGTTAAGGCTTTCACCGGTATTGTTGCTGATTTCCACAAAGCTGGTAGCCGGAAACAGGAAATCACATTTGCAGATGGATTTAGCCAGTGCCTCGGGCACCTTGTTGCTCTGCAGATGATCCAGCTTGTCATTAAACATGGCTTGATAATCCGGCGGTAATTTGCCTGGCAGCATGAGCTTGCAGCGACGAATACCTTCGCCGAAATAGCGCAGCTCTTCTTCGAACTCCAACTCACCGCGGCGGTTGCGCAGCAGCCAGCGGGTGGCACGCCGGGTCAGTCGAATCAGGCGTGACATCATCTCGGTCTGGATATCGCTGTCCACCTGGTAATCGAGCGCTTCCACCTGCTCCCAGTAATTTTCCACGTTAAACATTTCCCGGGCGATCAGCGCCGCCTTCACCACCCGCCCAAGACTCGAGCCGGTGGAGTCGATCATGCGATACACGAAACTTGGCCCAAGCAGATTGACCAGGGTATTGGCCAGTTGTGTGGCAATGATCTCCCGGCGCAGGGGATGCTCCTGAATCGCAGCAGAATAGGCGCGACGCAGTTTTTCCGGAAAGGCTGAATAGAGCAGCGGCTCCAGATAGGGATCGTCAATATAGGAGACCCTGGCCAGCTCCGCTTTCAGGTGCATCTTCATATAGGAAGTCAGCACTGCCAGTTCCGGGCGCGTCAAATACTCCCCCATGGCAGCACGCTCTTCCAGGGCCTCTTCCTCCGGCAGGTATTCCAGAGAACGATCCAGGCCGGCATTGTCTTCCAGATAGCGCATCAGGTCGGCGAATTCCTTGTGCCTCTCTTCCACTTCACTGCGGGCAATACCAATGGTCTGTACCTGACTGTAATTATTGTCCAGCACCAGTTCAGCCACCTCATCGGTCATGCTTTGGAGCAGACGATTGCGGCGCTTCTCCGTGAGGCTGCCTTCATTGACCTGTTGATTAAGAAGAATCTTGATATTCACTTCATGGTCCGAACAATCCACACCGGCCGAGTTATCAATAAAGTCGGTCAGGGATACACCGCCACGGCGACCGAATTCGATGCGCGCCCGCTGGGTCAGCCCCAGGTTGCCACCCTCGCCGATGACCCGGCAGCACAATTCGTCGGCATCTACCCGCAGGCTGTCATTGGCCTTGTCACCCACATCACTATGGCTCTCCTGGGAGGATTTGACATAGGTGCCGATGCCGCCATTCCAGATCAAATCTACCGGAGACTTGAGCAGTACATTGATAAGCTGATTCGGCGTCAACTTGTCCCGCTCGATGGCAAAGCGCTCTTTCATTTCCGGGCTGATGGCAATAGATTTAGCCGAGCGGTCAAATATGCCACCGCCGCGGGACAACAGACTCGCATCGTAATCGCTCCAGCTGCTGCCCTTCTTGCGAAACAGGCGTTGTCGCTCCCGATAGCTGCGCGCCGAATCAGGGTCAGGATCAATGAAGATATGACGATGATTGAAAGCGGCCACCAGACAGATATGCTTGGACAGCAGCATGCCGTTACCAAACACATCGCCGGCCATATCGCCAATACCCACCACAGTAAAATCTTCTTCCTGAACATTGATATCCAGTTCCCGGAAGTGACGCTGCACCGAAACCCAGGCACCACGCGCGGTAATCCCCATGGCCTTGTGGTCATAGCCATGGCTGCCGCCGGAAGCAAAACCATCGCCCATCCAAAAGCGGTATTTTTCGGCGATGGAATTGGCAATATCAGAGAAGGTGGCGGTTCCCTTGTCAGCCGCCACTACCAGATAGGTATCGTCATCATCGCGGCGCACAACCGAGTCCGGATGCTGAACCTTGCCCTCGGCAATATTGTCGGTCAGATCCAGCAGGCCACTGATAAAGGTCTTGTAACAGCGCACGCCCTTGGCCTGCACTTCGTCCCGGTCATCACCCGGCAACTGATCCTTGACGATAAAACCGCCCTTGGCACCCACTGGCACAATCACCGAGTTCTTGACCTGCTGGGCCTTCACCAGCCCCAGTATTTCGGTGCGGTAATCTTCGCGCCGGTCTGACCAGCGCAGGCCACCGCGGGCCACCTTGCCGCCCCGCAGATGCACGCCTTCCATCTGCCGGGAATAGACAAAAATCTCAAACCGCGGCTTCGGCAGCGGCATGGCCTCAATGGCCCCGGGATTGATCTTGAAAGACAGGTAATCCTTGCGCCGACCTTGTTCGTCGGTCTGGAAAAAATTGCAGCGCAGGGTGGCATCAATCAACTCCAGAAAGGCACGCAGCACTCCGTCCTCGGCCAGATTCACCACTTCATCGATGGCATTGATGATTGCAGTGCGCAGGCGTTTGGCTTTTTGTCGCTCGCCGCGCTTGAAGGACGGATCGAAAAGCGCATAAAAATAGCTCACCAGATTGCGGCAAACCGAATGGTGCTGTATCAGGGTTTCGGCAATGAACTGGGGGCTGTAGCCAAACTGGATTTGTTTCAGATAGGCAGCATAGGCCCGCAGCAGGGATACATCGCGCCAGTCCAGTTCGGCAGCGATAACCAGGCTGTTGAAACTGTCATCGTCGATCTGCCCCTGCCAGGCGGCACGAAAGGCATCTTCAAACTGACCGGTGATATCGCGATTGAACTTGCCCTGTCGGTTCTTCCGGAACAGGGAAAAATCATGCATCCAGATGGATTGTTCGCCGTCACGGGAAAGCCGGAAGGTTTTTTCACTGACGATGTTCAGGCCGAGGTTTTCCAGAATGGGGTCCACGTCAGACAGCATCAGTTGCTGTCCGTAACTGAAAATCTTGAAACTCAGCTCCGCCTTGTTGTCAGAACGGCAGGGAAACAGTTTCAGCACCAGATCATGCTGCTCCAGCACCTTGATGACGCTGAGGGTGTCGTGAAAGGCTGAACGGGCACCGTAGGTGTCCTTGTAGGCGCCGGGAAAGCATTCCACGAAACTCTCATAGATCTCTTCCGCTTCGGCATGGGAAAATTCTTTTTCCAGTTCCTCACGATAGTCGTCTTCCCAGGGCTTCACCAGATCGATGAGGCTCTGTTCCAGTTCGCCAAGATCGTATTTGACATTTTGTATATCCGGGACTCGCAGCACGATATGCACGCGGGCGAGAATGGATTCGGACAAGTAGATGTTGTATTCCAGCTCAGTGGCGTTAAGGCGTTCCTTCAGAAAATTCTGAATCTTGTAACGCACCCGGGTGGAATAAATATCGCGGGGCACATACACCAGGCAGGAGAAAAATTTGCCGTAGGAGTCGCGTCGTACAAACAGTTTCGAGGTACGGGTTTCCTGAATCTGGGTGATTTCCATGGCGGTGCTGAACAGTTGCGCAGTATTCATCTGGAACAGTTCATCACGCGGGAACACGTTAATTACCTGCATCAGGTCTTTCAGGCTATGGCCGTTGGCGGCAAAGCCCGAACGATCCAGTACGGTCTTTACCTTCTTCCTTACCAGGGGAATATCCAGCGCCGTACGGTAATACACCGATGAGGTATACAAACCCTTGAAGCGGTGTTCTACCGCCACCTCGCCATTCTCATCGAACTCCTTGATAAGAATATAGTCGTAATAAGCCGGGCGATGAATCTTGGAACGCTGCGACGATTTGGCAAAGCTGCATATCTGGGGGTCGAGAATAATCTCGCGGGTACCCTCGGGCAGGCTGTCGATGCTGGCCGTCTTCTTGATGTCCTTGTTGTAGCGAGACACGCCCAGAACCGAATCTTCCTGAAACTCCATTACCTGACCCTTGCTGCGCTGACGAATGCGGTAACATTCATAGCCCAGAAAGGTGAAATGGTTATCGACAATCCAGTCGATAAACTCCACCGACTCATCCAGTACCGCTGTATCAACTGGCAGATTATTCTGGCTGTCCAGCAAGGACTGTCTGATCTGCTGCACTTGCTTCAGCATGGGCACATAGTCTTTGACGGCAGCCGATACCAGTTTCAGTGTCTCGCGAATTTCCTTTTCCAGCTCCTTGCGCTTGTCCTCACTCAAGGGGGCACAGTGGATACAGCTGAGAGCCTCGCGCTTGTAGCCATTTTCATCGGCACTGGCCAGGGAGCGTAACTGGCGCCCGCCTTTGCCGCTGCTCTTGCCGCGCTCTACATTGAGTACCGCATTATTCAGATGTCGTATGCTGGCTCCCATGCGATTCATGCATTGCCGGAGGGAATCCACCACGAAGGGCATGTCGTCCAACAGGATAAAAATACTGGTGCCAGGTCGTCCGCTTTCCGGGCCATCGGTAGTCAGTTCGGTGAATTCGATTTTGGGTCGGGACGAAGAACGGGTCTGGATAAACTCCCAGGCAGAATTGATCACTTCGAAGAGGCGATCTTCAGAGGCCCGGGCCAGGTCGGCATTGGCGGAGCTGGCAAAAAATTTGCGAGCGAACAGCTTCATGCGTTCGGCTTTTTGTTCTCCAAAGGCCTCGTCTATCCTTTGATAGAGTGGCAACAAGAGAACATTACTGCTGTGATTCATGATAATTCGTCTCTCCGCGATTGAATCGATTGAACTGGCCGCCTGTTACCGGCCGGGTGTTACAAAATGTGATTTAGATTGACATTATTTACGGCACTAAGGAGTCAAAACTGCTGTCTGCCGCGCCTTTATGCTCCTTATATAGCGCCGCCTAGACATCCATTGGAAAACGTTTACAATCCCCGATTCGTCATCAAGCGCCCCACAGATAGCAGAGAACGCTGGAATATGAGTCATCACGGAATAATAACAGAACTTAAAACCTGGTTATCGCATCAGATCATTGGTCAGGAGCGCTTGCTGGACCGTCTTTTAATAGCCCTGTTGGCCGATGGCCATCTTCTGGTAGAAGGTGCTCCGGGTCTGGCAAAAACCAAGGCAATCAAAGACCTGTCCCGCGCCATCGAGGGTGATTTCCACCGCATCCAGTTTACCCCCGACCTGCTGCCCAGTGATATTACCGGTACCGAAGTCTTTAGACCGGAAGATGGCTCATTCCGTTTCCAGCAGGGACCGATTTTCCACAATCTGGTACTGGCGGATGAAATTAACCGCGCACCGGCCAAGGTGCAGTCAGCTTTGCTGGAAGCCATGGCCGAACATCAGGTCAGTGTGGGCCGCGAATCTTTTACCCTGCCACCTTTATTCCTGGTAATGGCAACCCAGAACCCCATCGAGCAGGAAGGTACCTACCCGCTGCCCGAAGCCCAACTCGACCGCTTTCTGATGCACGTCACCATCGACTACCCGGCCATTGAAGCCGAGCGTGACATTCTGCATCTGGTTCGTGACGAGGCCGCCAACAAGGTTGCCGAACCGCCCAAGCAAGTGGCCCAGTCAGATCTGTTTGAAGCACGCCAGGAAATTCTGGCCATGCATATGGCACCGGAAGTCGAGGAATATGTCATTCAACTGATCATGGCGACCCGTAAACCGGAAAATTATGGCGATGACCTGGCCGCCTGGCTCGAGTACGGCGCCAGTCCGCGCGGCACCATCTCCCTGGACCGCTGCGCCCGCGCCCATGCCTGGATCCAGGGGCGCGACTTTGTCAGCCCCGACGATGTTCAGGAAATCATGTTTGACGTCCTGCGCCACCGTATTCTGCTCAGCTTCGAAGCCGAAGCCAGCGGGGTGACCCCTGACCAGGTACTGGAGACCATTCGCGAACGCGTGCCTTCGGCCTGATCCCTGACGGCCGCCCCCGATGTCCGCCAAGCTGCAATCAGACCCGCATCAGGCCCGCTACCAGGCCCGTGGCGCGGTAGTCAGCCTGCAACAATTGCTGATCCAGCGCTATGCTGCCCGCAATATGGAGTATATGGCCCACCATCGCTCCATCGCCGGCATTTCCGGCCTGCACCTGTCCAAGATGCGCGGCCGCGGTATCGACTTCGAAGAATTCAGACCCTATCAGGCCGGTGATGATATTCGCCTGATTGACTGGCGTGTCACTGCCCGAACAAGTAAACCCTTTACCAAGGTCTTCCGCGAAGAGCGGGAAAGACCCGTCATTATCGCGGTCGACCAGACCCATAACATGTTTTTTGGCAGCCAGACGGCCTTCAAGTCGGTGATTGCTGCCCAGGCCGCCGCCCTGTTCTGCTGGCTGGCCATCGACAATGGTGACCGTGTTGGCGGCCTGGTGTTCAACGATGTGGACTCCAGCCTGGTGCGCCCCAAGCGCAGCCGCCGCTCGGCCCTGCATCTGCTCAACCAGGTTTACCAGTACAACCAGAACCTGCAGCACATCAAGGACCCCGAGGCCCAGGTGCCCAAAGACCCGGACTTCAAACCCGGCCTGGCCCATGCCCTGGGGCAGATCCGTCGCATTACCAAGCCCGGCAGCACCCTGTATGTGATTTCCGATTTCGTCACCATGGACGAGAAGGCGCTGCAATACCTGAACCAGCTGGCGCGCCACAATAATGTGGTCTGCTGCTTCGTCTATGATGCACTGGAGGAAACCCTGCCGGTGCCGGGGCTTTACAGCATTACCGATGGCAGCAGCAAGGGTGCCATCAATACCCATAACCCCCGCATCCGCAGTCGCTACCGGGATGAATTCCGGGAGCGGGTTGCCGGCATCGAGGCAGAACTCGATCGCCTGCAGATTCGACTGATCAAGATGCGTACCAATCAATTTGTGGTAGAACAGATTCGAGAATGGATAGCGAAGACCTATTAAGCCAACTCGCTGATATTCATCTGCCTGAGCCCGTGTCCTTCTGGCCACCGGCTCCGGGCTGGTGGGTGCTGGCCTTGTTGCTGCTGATCGCCGCCGTCCTGGCCTGGCGCGGCTATTCCCGCGCCCACGCCCGCGCCGAGCTACGCCGCCGGGCCGTGGCTGAGCTGGATCGCTGCCTGCAGCGCTATGCCGAGGCCGAAGATTCCGACGCCGCCCGCCTGCGCTATGTCAATGAGGTGAATTCGGTGCTGCGCCGGGTCGCCCTGGTGCACTTTCCCGACTCTGCTACCGCCAGCCTGAGTGGGCGGGAATGGGTTGATTTTATTCAGAAAAACGGTGATTCTTCAGGACTCGACGACAAACTTGCCGAGGCGCTCAGCTTTGGCCGTTTCCAGACTCACTGCGACGTCAATGTCGATGCCCTGGACAAGCTGGGGCGTAGCTGGATCACGAGTCTCTATTCCAGAAACCCGGATATCGCTGGCGCTCAAGGCAAGGTGGCTAAGTAGATCTTATGCTTGAATTTACCTGGCTCTGGGTGGGCCTCATCTTTCCACTTCCCTGGCTAATCAACCGCCTCGTCCCCCGGGCGCCGCGCCAGGATGCCGCCCTGTATGTGCCTTTTTTCTCCACCCTCTCACGCCTGCAATCCGACACTGAAAGCATGGCCAGCGGCGATTTGCTGCGCAAGATCCTCTGCATGCTGATCTGGCTGTTACTGGTGCTGGCCGCCATGCGCCCGCAATGGCTGGGGGAACCGGTACAACTGCCCTCCACCGGCCGCGACCTGATGATGGCAGTGGATATTTCCGGTTCCATGGAAGCCCAGGACATGGTGGTGGGCAATCGCCAGGCCTCACGCATTGATGTGGTAAAGGCGGTAGTAGGTGATTTTGTCGAGCGCCGCGAGGGCGATCGCCTGGGCCTGATTCTGTTTGCCGCCCATGCCTATATCCAGGCGCCCCTGACCTTTGACCGGGAGACCGTGGGCACCCTGCTGGAAGAAGCCGAAATCGGTATCATCGAAGAATCCGCCACCGCCATTGGTGATGCCATTGGCCTGTCGGTGATTCATCTGCGCAACCGCCCGGAAAACAGTCGCGTGCTGGTACTGCTTACCGATGGTGTTAACAACGCCGGCAGTGTCTCGCCGGAACAGGCCGGACAACTGGCCCGCCAGGAAAACATCAAGGTGTACACCATTGGCATCGGTGCCGATCAGGTGGTGCAGCGAACTTTCTTCGGAGCCCGCGCCATCAATCCCTCAGCAGAACTGGATGAACAGGTGCTGACCCAGATCGCCGAATCAACCGGGGGTCGCTATTTCCGGGCCCGTGATGTTTCTGATCTGGTGGAAATCTATGAAGAGCTTGACCGCCTGGAAACCATCGAACAGGACGAACAGACCTATCGCCCCACTCGCGTACTGTTTTACTGGCCCCTGAGTGCGGCCCTGATCATCAGTTTCCTGTTGGCCCTGATCTCTATCCCCTGGCTGGCCCTCAGTGGCCGTGCCCGCCTGGAACCCGACGACGGTGACAGTGACATCGAGGCAGATGGCAGTCTCGGTGCGGGAGGCAAAGCCTGATGGAATTCACCCTGCCCGGCAGCCTGTTTCAGGATTTTCATTTTCTGCGCCCGCTGTGGCTGCTGGCCCTGATTCCGGCGCTGGTGTTTTTCATCGCCCTGTGGCGCATGAACTCCTCACTGAGTGCCTGGGACAAGGCCATCGACAAGGCGCTGCTGCCCTATCTGCTGGAAACCAGCAAGAGTGCCGCCCAGCGCACACCTTTGTATCTGTTATTGGCGGCCTGGATACTGTCTACAGTGGCCCTGGCCGGCCCGGTCTGGGAAGAGCTGCCACAACCGGTGCAGCAGCGGGAAGATGCCCTGGTGATCGTCATGGACCTGTCCCTGTCCATGTTTGCTGCCGACCATGAGCCCAGTCGCCTGGACCTGGCCAAGCGCAAGCTGCGGGATATTCTGGCCCTGCGCGATGAGGGGCAAACCGCCCTGATTGTCTATGCCGGTGATGCTCACACGGTGACGCCTCTGACCGATGATGTAGTCACTATTGCCTCTCTGGTGCCCTCCCTCAGTCCCAATATCATGCCCCTGTTTGGCAGCAACCCCGGACCCGCCCTGCAAATGGCAGTGGATCTGCTGGATGAAGTGGAAGCGGTGCGTGGCAAGATTCTGTTTATGACCGACGGCATCGCCGGTTTCCAGGAAGAACAGCGCCTGACCGAAGTGATGGAAGACACAGACTATGAATTGTTGATCATGGGTATTGGCACCGAAGCCGGTGCCCCCATCAGCACCAGCGACGGAGGCTTTCTCACCGACGACCGCGGCGGCGTAGTGGTCCCCACCCTCAATCGCAATGTCCTGCAGTCCCTGGCCAACCGTACCGGCGGCCGCTATCACGACATCCAGCTGGCCGATTCCGATCTGGCCTATCTGTTGCCGGACAACGAGCTGCTGGACGATGCCCAGATGTCCGATGTCGAGGAAGAGTTCGATATCTGGTACGAAGCCGGCCCCTTTTTATTGCTGCTGGTACTGCCAATAGTTGCCATGAGTTTTCGCCGGGGCTGGCTGTTTGCCTTCACCCTGGTGTTCGCCGGCGGCATGCTGTTGCCCGCCGAACAGGCCCAGGCCCAGGGCTTTGGCTGGCGGGACTTGTGGCAGACACCGAATCAGCAGGCAGCCGATGCCTTCGAGGAAGAACGCCACGATGAGGCGGCACTCATGTTTGAGAATCCGGAATGGGCAGGCACTGCCAGTTATCGGGCTGGCGATTATGAAGCCGCCATCGCCTCTTTCGCCGCCTCCGATACTGCTGACGGGCATTACAATCGCGGCAATGCCCTGGCCCTGGCCGGTGCCTTCCAGGAGGCCTTGTCGGCCTATAACCGCACCCTGACCATGGAGCCCGATCACGCCGATGCCCTGCACAACAAGGAGATTGTCGAGCAGCTCATCGAAGAGCAGGAAAACGAGGAAGGCGAGCAGCAGGACGGCGAAAGCCAGGAAAACCAGTCGGAGCAGAATTCAGAGAACCAGTCCGAGCAAAGCGAAGAAAACAACCAGCAGCAGGACCAGGAGAGCCAGGAAGGCAACGAGGAACAACAACAGCAGGAGCAGCAACAACAGCAGCCCCCTGAGGACCAGGAAAACTCCGAATCCAATAGCGAGCAGAACACGCCCACCGATACCAGCAACGAAGAATTCGAAGAACAGCAATCCCTTGAGCAGTGGCTGCGTCGTATTGAAGACGATCCCGGCGAATTGCTGCGTCGCAAGTTCCGCTACCAGTATCGGCAGCGACAGCTCAACGGCACAGCCAATAGCGGCGGAGGACAGATATGGTAGGCCTGCTCAGAAAGCTGATGATTTTGCCATTGCTTCTGCTGGCCGGGCTGGCCAGCGCCCAGCAGGTGGATATCGAGGTTGACCGTGATGAGCTGGCCCGGGGTGAAACCCTGACCCTGACCATTCGCGTGTACGAGCAGCGCCAGGGCGTACAATTAGACCTGACCCCGCTAACCGATGACTTCGATGTGCTTGGCACGCGAACTTCCAGCCAGATTCGCTCGGTCAATGGCAGCGTTGAGTCCTGGACCGATTATGTAGTAACCCTGTTCCCCCTCACCGAAGGTGAACTGGAAATCCCGTCCCTGAACATCAACAGTGTGCAGACCGATCCGATCGCCATCAATGTGGTTAACCAGGGGCCGCGCTCCAACCAGGCCAGCGATGAATTGTTTCTGGAGATCGAAGTCAACAAGGAATCGGTCTATGTTCAGGAGCAACTGCTGTTCACCGTGCGCCTGTTCTACACCATCAACGGCATTCGCAACCCCCAGTTCACCGAACCGGAGATGCCCGACACGGTGGTAGAACTGATCGGCTCGCCGAACCAGTACGAAGAGTTGATAGATGGAGTTCGTTACGGGGTCTATGAAAAGCGCTATGTGATTTTTCCCCAGCGCAGCGGCCCCCTGCAAATTCCCGACATTCTGTTTCGCGGTGAAGTAACTGATGGCTCCAGCAATTTTGTGTTCCGCAATCTCAATACCCGCCGTGTCACCGCATTTATCGACGGCATTACCATTGAGGTGAAAGAGCGCCCGGCATCGGCCCAGAGCGTCAACTGGTTACCCGCCAGCCGCGTCAACCTGAGCGAAGACTGGAGCCGCAGCCTCGATGATCTGCAGGTGGGCGACTCTGTGGTTCGCACCATCACCATGACTGCCGAGGGTCTGGACGGTGCTGTGTTGCCGCCCCTGAGCGAAGAAAACATCAGTGGCGTCAATACCTACCCTGACCCACCCGAGATTGATCGCAGCTTTGTGGATGGCAGCATTGTGGGCACCCGCATCGAATCCACAACACTGGTGGCCACCGCTGCCGGCGAACTGGAGATTCCCCAGGTGACTGTGCCCTGGTGGAATGTCGAAAGTGACGAGATGGAGTCGTCCATCATTCCGGCAACCCGCATCAATATCGCCTCCGTGGCTGGTGAGGTGCCTTCGGAGCAGGCCGTGGCCAGCACTGAAAACCTGCAGGACCTGCTGGACAGAGCCCCGGCGGTGGATCAGGCCATGATCGACGCCCAGGCAGAAGCAGAAGTTATCGAAGTGGATGCCTCCTGGATGAATTACCTGATCGCCGCTGCCTTCGCCGTGGTGCTGTTCAGCATTTATCGCCTGACCATCGTGCCACGCAGTGATGAGATCAGTGCCTGGTTTGCGGGCATCAAGCGTTCGCTGTCTGAGCACTATGACCCTGTAAACAATGAAGCAGTGGCCTACCGCAATCTGCGGGCCGCCTGCCGTGGCGGTGATGAGAACCGGATTCGCAACAGTCTCATTGTCTGGTGTGGACACCTGATCAGTAATCGTGACGTGCGCAGCATGGAAGACATCCTGCAACAACAGGAAGTCACGGCCCTGCATGAACCGGCCAGCGCCCTGCAGGACAAGCTGTTCAATCAGCAATCCAGCGTCCGTTTCTCAGCCAGCGAGCTACTCAGCACAGTGAATGGCCTGCGCAAAAAGAACAAAATCAGGCAGCGTCAGCAGGAACGCGACGCCCGCTTCGATTTGCCGCCCCTCTATAAATCCTGAACCCCGCTGATGAGCAGCAAACTGGTCTACTCCACTGGCGGCGACAACCAATGCCCGCGCTGTGGCAAACGTCTGGACAAATGCAGTTGCGAGGCCGCCAGGCCTCGCCAGCAACAGGCTGATGGTATCGTCCGCATCGGCCGTGAAACCAAGGGGCGTGGCGGCAAGCAGGTCACCCTCATTCGCGGCCTCGACCTGCCCGAGGCAGAATTGAAAAGCCTGGCCAAAAAACTCAAGGCACGCTGCGGGAGCGGGGGCAGTATCAAACAGGGTGTGATCGAGTTGCAGGGAGACAAGCGCCAGGTGGCCCTGGAATTTCTGGAGGCTGAAAACTTCACGGTCAAACTGGCGGGCGGTTGAATCAGCTCTGTTTTTAATCCTGATTTCTCAACTCTGATTTCTCAACCCTGGTTCTTAACCCTGCTTCCTAACCCTGGTTTCTTAACTCTGCTTTCTTAACTCTGGTTTCTTAACTCTGCTTTCTTAATAACGGCATTAGCCGAAAACGCAGCTGCCCCAGCACCGATTTCAGGCGTGCCTGCAGTTGTCGCTGCTGCACTGACTGCAGGTCGGCGTGGCGGTAATTCAGCTCCAGGTAAAGGTCGGTGATCTCTTCCATCAATGGCCCCAGGTCCGGGCGCGCCTCGGACACGCGCCGGCAATAGTCATTGGGTGCCTCGCCCCGCTTTCGACCAAGACCGATCTTTTCCAACTCGCGCCCCAGTTGCAGATACAGACGGTCCACCGGTGCTCGGCGGGTACGAGGTTCGGTCCAGATTATTGCCACTGCAATGCCCGCCACCATGATTACCGCCAGGCTGATAAACAGCAGAACCACTTTCTGCTGGGTTACCTCCCCCAGCAGGCGTTCGAATAATTCAAACTGCACTTCTTCATCATAGTTCACAACCCGCCGGTTCCATTCGTACTCAATCGCATCCAGGCGCAATCGCAGGGTATTGATCCAGCCGGCGACGCCGAAGCGTGAGCGGGAAAACAGGGACTGCTCGAGAAAGGCAGGATCATCGGCCAGGGCCGCTTCCACACCCTGCTCGATGCGCTCCGGGGATACCGCAGCGGTGGGATCAAAACGCACCCAGCCTCGCCCCTCCAGCCAGACTTCGTTCCAGGCGTGGGCATTGTACTGATAGACCATCATGTAATCTTCATAACGGTTGTACTCTGCCCCCTGATAACCCACGACCACACGGGCCGGTATACCCGCCGCCCGCATCAGAAAGGCAAAACTGCTGGCATAGTGCTCACAGAAACCCGCCATGGTATTGAATAGAAAATCGTCAACCCGATTGTCCCCCAGCAGAGGCGGATTCAGGGTGTAGAAATAGGCGTTTTGCTGAAAACGGGCCAGCACGGCATAGATATAATCCAGATCGCTATCGGTGTCAGCGCGCAAGCGCTGGGCCAGGGCCCGGCTCTGACTATTGCCACCGGCTGGCAGCTCCAGACTGCGCCGCCGAATACTGTCCAGCAGCAACAAATCGGTACTGCTGCCACGATAACTGCGCAGGTCGTAACTCATGCGCTTGGTGATCAAACCATTGTTGAAAATTTCAAAATTGCGGCTCTGGAATACTTCCCGGTTCATGGGATCGGCCAGATGCAGGCCATAGAGCCAGGGCTGCTGGGTCGGCTCCATAATGATGTTGTAGTCGATTGCATCACCCGACAAGCGTACCCGGTCCTCCCAACTCCACTGGAAGTCATTCAGGCTGGCAGCCTGGCCATAGGAAGAACCACGCCGGGTTCGGCGCCAGGTCACCCCGTCAAAGTCATCCAGCACCAGACCCCGCCAGTAAAGATTCTCATGCAGTGGCGGCGGCGAATTTTCGAACTGCACCCGAAAAGCCAGCTCGCTGGAGCGGCCAAGCTGGGCAATATCTCCCGGCGACATCTCATCGGTCACACCAGTACCGGCGCCGGAGTTTTGCACCGGCACCGCCCATAAAGGGGCAATACGGGGAAAGATCAGGAACAGCACTACAGCCAGCGGCAGCGCCTGCAAGCCCATCTTCAGGGACAGGCCAAGCGTGCCGGAATGCTTGTCCAGCAAGGTGGAGCGGTTAAGGGCCACCATGGTGGTGGTGGTAACCAGCACCGCCAGGGCAATATAGATCGTGGAAACGGCACTCTGGGAGTACAGGAATGCCACCATCAGCATGACAAAACACAAACTGATCACCACATAGATATCGCGCTTGTGGCGCATCTCAATCAGTTTGAACACAAAGCCCAGGGTGAGCAGGCTGGCGGCGCTATCCAGGCCAATGCCCAGATTACGCATCTGGCTCACCGAAACCAGCAGGGTAAAGATGACAATGGCAATGCGCAGACTACGCCCTGGATAACCCAGCTTGCCGGCAAAAATCAGCCAGCGCCAGATAATACAGGCCACCGCAATAGCACTGATCCAGAGTGGCATGCGCAAGGCCTGGGGTGCCACCACCAGCATCACAGCCAGCAACATCCAGCTAAGGGCGGCGCGAGGGATCTGGTAGTCAACTTCCGTTCGCATCATTCAATTCCATACAGCGCCAGACAGCGCAGGAGTTTGTCACGGTGGGCAGCACCACTGTCTGGCGGAATCTCCACACCGGGCATCTTCAGGCCAAAGCTCTGCTTCTCCCGGGTCAGCTTCAATACGCCGTAACACAGACGAGACAGACGCTCCTCCACCGAAAACCCGTAGAACATATCCCAGTCCAGCCAAACCCGGCTATCGACATAATCGACAAACTGCTTCAGCTGCATGCCCTGACCCCGGGCCACGTTTTTCCAGGCCACCTGACGCAGCGGGTCACCTGGCACATAATCCCGAAAACCATAGAAATCCTCGCTGCCTTCCTGCATCAGGGCCGACTCTTCGCCCCCGCCCCCGCCGCTGTCAAACTGTTCCATGGAAAAGGCTACCGGCCTTGGATAGACCAGACAGCTCAGATTCAGGTTTATCATGGACCAGGCCCGGCAGATACCCAGGGGGAACCAGGTGGTAATGCGTAAAATTGGCGCCCGGCAGCGACCACGTTTGTTGCAGCGATAAAATACTTTCACCCGATCGCGATCCACTTCCACCAGATCGGCATGGCTGGCACTGTGCTCCGGAAAGGCGAATTCGATCCCTTCATGCACTTTCTTGCTGCCCCGGGAAATCTCGATATTGAAGCTGGCTTCTTCTCCACAGAATACCGCGGCGCTGGGCAGGCTCCTGACGGTCAGACCATTGAGATTGTTGTAGGCATAGAGAATGGAGAGGATGAACAGGCTGACCATCATAAAGGCCAGTCCGAATGCCAGGCTGACGGCATAGTTGATGGCGGCAATAAAAACCAGTCCGGCTGCCAGCAAAAACATCAGGCCATTGCCGGTGGGTAACACATAAATTATACGGCGATTGAGGGTAATGCTGTCAGTGACCGGCACACGGCTGGCCACCCACTTTGCGTAGCGTTTGCGAAAGGCCTGTCTGAAGCTGTCTTGCATTGCCCTGCTCCCGAACCGGGACACCGGCTATTCGAGAATATCGACTTCGCTTAGCATGCGCTGCACCAGGGAGGCGCCGGTATGACCATCCTCATCACTTACCGCACGCAGGCGATGCTCCACAACCGACGGCAGGATGGCCTGCACATCTTCCGGAATCACATGGTTACGGCCGCACATCAGGGCCCAGGTCTTGGCAGCGCGCATCAACGCCAGACTGCCACGGGGCGAGAGGCCAAAATGAAATTCATCCTTGCCACGGGTAAAGGCAATCAGTCTTTGCACGTAATCAAGCAGGGAACCGCTGGCAGTGATGGTGGCAGACTGACGGCGAAATTCGGTGACATCATCAACCTGCAGACACTGCTTGACGTTTTCCACCTTGTCCCATTCCGTGTCCATTTCCAGCAATTCCCGCTCGGCACGCTGGTCCGGATAACCGAGACGCAGACGCATCAGAAAACGATCCAGCTGTGATTCCGGCAAGGGATAGGTACCGGCCAGATTGACCGGGTTCTGGGTGGCAATCACAAAAAACGGCTCTGGCAGTTTGCGGGTCTCCCCTTCTACTGTCACCTGTCGTTCTTCCATGGCCTCCAGCAGGGCACTCTGGGTTTTTGGTGTGCTGCGGTTGATTTCGTCGGCCAGTACCACCTGGTTAAAAATGGGACCAGGGTGAAAACTGAACTGGCCTGAGTTCTGGTCAAAAATGGAAATACCAAGAATATCCGCTGGCAATAAATCACTGGTGAACTGCACGCGGTTGTAGTCCAGACCCAGGGCTCGTGCCAGGGCGTAGGACAGCGTGGTCTTGCCCATGCCGGGCAGATCTTCCACCAGCAAATGACCACCGGAAAAAAGACAGCACAGCGCCAGGCGGATCTGGTGTTCCTTGCCCAGCAAGGCCTGGCTGACCTCTGCCACGGCAGCTTGCACCTGTTCGGAATATTTATTCTCAACCAGTTGCGAGCGAGTGTCGGATTGCTTGTCGAGATTCAGGGAAAACATTGCTGCGACCGGAACTCCTTGATTCAGCTATCGCCTGACAGATCGGCCACCAGATTCTGCTGCTTGGTGGTACCTTCATGGCCTTTCTTGGATTTTTTGGCCGCATCGTTGCGGGCTGCTTCCAGTCGGCGCAGATACATCTCATCCACATCACCGGTAACATACTCACCGTTGAATACCGCACATTCAAATTCGCGAATTTTCGGATTACCCTCGGAACAGGCCGCCACCAGATCCTCAAGATCCTGATACAGCAGCCAGTCGGCGCCGATCATCTCTTCCACTTCCTTGTCACTGCGCCCGCCGGCAATCAACTCCGAGGCCGCCGGCATATCGATGCCATAGACATTGGGATAGCGTACCGCCGGTGCCGCCGAAGCAAAATAGACCTTGTTGGCGCCGGCATCCCGGGCCATCTGGATGATCTGTTTACAGGTGGTGCCGCGCACGATGGAGTCATCCACCAGCAGAACATTCTTGTCCTTGAATTCCAGTTCGATGGCGTTGAGCTTTTGCCGTACCGATTTTCGACGCTGACTCTGTCCCGGCATGATGAAGGTGCGGCCTATGTAGCGATTCTTGACGAAACCTTCCCGGAATTTGACCCCCAGAGCATTGGCCATTTCCAGTGCCGAGGTGCGACTGGTGTCGGGAATGGGAATCACTACATCGATATCGTGATCCGGTCGCTCCCGTTGCAGTTTGGCAGCCAGCTTCTCACCCATCCGCATGCGCGCCTTGTAGACAGAAATCCCGTCCATCAGGGAATCCGGTCGGGCAAAGTAAACGTGCTCAAAAATGCAGGGGGCATGAACGCCTGGCTCACAGCATACCTTGGTATGCAGTTTGCCGTTGATATCGATATAAACAGCTTCTCCTGGTGCCACGTCTCTTTCTATCTCGAAACCCTGGGCATTCAAAGCCACGCTCTCGGAGGCAATCATGTATTCCTTGCCGGTTTCAGTCTGGCGACTGCCAAACACCAGTGGCCGGATACCGTTGCGATCCCTGAAGCCAACAATCCCGTAGCCGGTAATCATCACAACCACAGCGTAACCACCGCGACAACGTCCATGCACCCCGCTCACGGCATTGAATACATCATTGGCTTCTGGCTGAATCTTGCCCAGACGCTGCAGTTCATGGGCAAAGACATTGAGCATCACTTCCGAATCTGAATCGGTATTCATATGCCGCAGGTCTTCATTAAAAAGATCGCGGTTCAATTCGGCGGCATTGGTGAGATTGCCGTTATGGGCCAGGGACAGACCATAGGGCGAATTGACATAGAATGGCTGGGCCAGAGCCGGACTGGATGAGCCCGCCGTGGGATAGCGCACGTGGCCGATCCCCATATTGCCGGTCAGGCGGCGCATATGGCGGGTGCGAAACACGTCCTTGATCAGGCCATTGTCCTTGCGCAGATTCAGCTTGCCGTTATCGCAAGTCATGATCCCTGCCGCGTCCTGGCCCCGATGCTGCAATACTGTCAGGGTGTCATACAGGCTGAGGCCCACATCCTGACCTGGTTGCGCTACGATTCCGACCAATCCACACATAGTTTGCTCCGCTGGGCTAATTAAGCAATTCAGACGCTGGGGTTCACACCGGCCAGGTCTTCGATAAACAGTCGTGACCAGTCAATCAGCGACATCCCGTAGGGGACCAGGGCTGATTCCTGCCACAAGGGGCTCTCCGAAACAAACACGCTGGTGATAAACAGGATAACCAGCACGATAATCACGCCTCTGGCTATTCCGAACACGCCTCCGGCGAGTCTGTCGACGAGTTTCAATCCGGTCACCGACAGCAGTTTCGCCATCAGGTGATTGATCAGGGTGCCGGTCATCATTACCAGCACAAAAATAATGGCAAAGGCGGTGACATAACGTGCCCCGCTGCTTTCAATCATGCCCGCCAGAGAATTGGACAGTGGCTCACTGTATACCCGGGCCACCAGCAAAGCTGCGATCCAGGTCAACAATGACAGCACTTCCTTGATCAGGCCGCGCCATAAACCAAACAGGCAGGATATGACCGTAACACTGATAATGGCGGCGTCAACAGCATTCATTTGTCAGCTTCCAATGCCCCTGCCGTCAGAGCGATTCGATGTCATAGCGCACGATCATGCCGTTGAGCTGAAAGCGCTCCTGCAGTTCCTGCTGAAACTGCTCCACCCGGCCACGCTCCAGCCAGGGGCCGACGAAAACTGCCGTCATGGTGCTCTCATTGGCGCTAATGATCCGGCTGTAGGCCTTGTATTCCGCTTCCAGCAGGCGATTAACCAGATTTTCGGCATTGGCCGCATTGGCAAACGTGCCGAGTCGGACCGACCAGCCCTGGGGCAGACCGGTTTCATCCAGAACCGGAACTTCACGCTGGAAAGCCGGCTCGGACTCCACTACGGCTACTTCTTCAGCTTCCTGCAGTGATTCCTGGCCGGGCTGCTCACGCTCGACTTCCTCAGCACTGTCATTGCCGCCGGCAAGCGCTGTTTCCTCGATCAGAATCTGCGGCCGGGATGGCTGCGGCTCAGGCAATATGGGAACTTCAGGGGCTGGCGGGATTCGGCTGGAGACCGAGGGCTGGTAGCTGCCCTGGCCGTCAAAAACAATAGGCAGAAAAATAAGCCCCAGTGCCAGCAAGACGATGGTGCCGACAATTCGCTGTTTGGTAGCCTGCTTCAAACTGGCCGCTTCCTGTTGTGAATGCCCCGCAGACTGCGCGACTTCGCTATGAGTTGGACGTGGGTCAGTGCCACCTGTGCGTTGCTCCCGGAAGTATGCTGCCGTGAATAAAACAATTAATCCTGCTGGTCAGGCTCGCGGCTGTGCTGGCGCAGGGCTGCCACTGTATGGAATGAACCCGTCACCAGCACCGTATCGTCACTGTCTGTGGCCCCTAGCGCTGCATCCAGGGCCGTTTCGGCGCTGTCATAGGCCGTCACCGGCCGCCCCAGCACTGCGGCGACTCGCTGTGACGCCTCACTTGCAGGCATACAGCGGGGCTCTTCGACCTGCGCAATATACCAGATGTCCACCTGTGATTGTAATGAACTGGCAATGCCTTCTATATCTTTATCTGCCATCACTGCCAGCACCGCAGCAATCCGGCCGCGAATTCTGCCGGAATCACGCAGCCCCCGCAGTTGCTGGGCCAGATGCCCTGCTGCAGCCGGGTTGTGGGCCACATCAAACAGCAGCTGGCGGGGCGGGTTCTTCGCCAGTCGCCATTCACAGCGACCGGCCACCACCAGGCCGCCAAGCGCTTGGGGCATCGCCGGCAGCTCCATGCCCAGGCACAACATTGCCTGCAAGGCCGCAGCAATACTGGCCGGATGCAGATTTAAGGGCGGCAAGCTTTGTACAGTCTGCGCTTGCCCCTGCAGGTCGACACCGTGAAATTCCCACTGTCCAGCTGTATCAGCACTGACACAGGAAAACTCGCGATTAATCAGGTACAACGGTACTTGCAAACTGTCTGCAAGTGCGGGAATCACCTCCGGCACATCACTATCGGCACACACTAGCGGCTTGCCAGGGCGCATGATGCCGGCCTTTTCCTGGCCAATCTGTTCCCGGGTGGAGCCCAGCCAGTCCATATGATCGAGACTGATACTGGTAATCACCGCCACATCGGCATCGATGATATTGACCGCATCCAGGCGCCCGCCCAGGCCCACTTCAAGTATGGCCAGGTCCAGGCCTGCCTGGCGAAACAGGCTCAGGGCGGCCAGGGTGGCAAATTCAAAATAACTGAGCAGGATTTCGCCCCTGGCTGCATCGATTGCCGCGAAGGCTGCTATCAGCTGGGCATCCGACACTTCCACGCCCTGCAGGCGAATGCGTTCATTGAACTTGTGAATATGGGGCGAGGTGTAGCAGCCATGACGCAAACCAGTAGCCGCCGCCAGTCGTTCCAGGCTGGCGACACAACTGCCTTTGCCATTACTGCCGGCTACTGTGACTACCTGCCTGGCGATGGGGCCGGTGCCCATGGCAGCCCAGACCCCGCCTACCCTCTCCAGCCCCAGTTCAATAGTCCGGGGATTGACGAGGGAGATGTAGTCAAGCCAGGCCTCGAGGTCCGCACCGGGTCCGGGCGCGGCAGTCATCAGCTTGCGTTGCGCCGTTGCCAGGTGAGTTTGGTCAGCAATGATGCAATGCGATCGCGCAAGTCACGCCGGTGCACAATCATGTCGATGGCGCCATGTTCCAGCAGGAATTCGCTGCGCTGAAAGCCTTCCGGCAGTTTCACCCGTACGGTCTGGCGAATCACGTCGGGACCGGTGAATCCCACCAGGGCATTGGGTTCGGCAATATTGATATCACCCAGCATGGCCAGACTGGCGGAAACACCACCGTAAACCGGGTCTACCAGTACCGAAATAAAGGGCAAGCCATTTTGGCGCAGTCGCTCCAGCGCGGCCGAGGTTTTTGCCATCTGCATCAGGGAGATCAGTGCCTCCTGCATGCGGGCTCCGCCACTGGTAGAAAAACACACCAGGGGCAGCCCCTGGCCGATGCAGGTTTTCACCGCCTGCACGAATTTTTCGCCCACCACGGCCCCCATGGAGCCACCGATGAAACCGAACTCAAAGGCTGCTACCACCACCGGCACTTCATTGACGGTGCCCTTGACCACGATCAGGGCATCCTTCTCGCCGGTGGCCTTCTGGGCCGCACTGAGCCGGTCCTTATAGCGCTTCAGATCCTTGAACTTGAGCAGATCCACCGGCTCCATGTCATCACAGAGCTCGACCTGGCCTTCGGTATCGAGGAATAGTTCCAGCCGCCGACGGGCCGAAATCCGCATGTGGTGATCACATTTCGGGCAGACGTCATGACTCTCTTCCAGAGATTTCTGGTACAGCATGGCATCGCAACGGGGGCACTTCTTCCAGACGCCCTCGGGAATGGAACTACGTTTGTTTTCTCCGCTCGAGGTCGAGATGGAGGGTAGGATCTTGTCTATCCAGCTCAAATCTAAATCCCTTACTAATCAATAGGATGTGCTTATTCTAGGGTATCAAGGGCCTGTCTTGCCAGTGCTATCAGCGAACAGATGTCCTCAACCTGCCCGGCATCGGGCCTGGCAGCGGCCGACAGGCCGGCAATGCGCTCCACCAGGGCGCTGCCAATAATCACGCCATCGGAGATCTCGCCCATGGCCCGGGCACTGTCGGCATCCTTGATGCCGAAGCCGATGACGATGGGCAAATCGGTCAGACCGCGCAGGTCCTGAATACGCGCGGCGATGCTGTCGCTGTCACTGAGGGCCGCCCCGGTGACCCCCTTGAGAGACACGTAGTACAGATAGCCACTGCAATGCTCGACAATGGATTGGGCCCGCTTGTCGGTGGTGGTGGGTGCCACCAGATAAATGGTTTCCAGGCCTGCGGCCCGCAGGCATTGTTGCAGACCGGCCGATTCAGCCGGTGGCATGTCCACCACCAGCACGCCGTCAACGCCCACCTCTGTGGCCTTGTCGCTGAATGCCTGATAACCCATGATCTCGATGGGGTTCAGGTAGCCCATCAGCACCACGGCGGTGTCCTTGTTGTCAGTGCGAAAGCGGGCCACCAGTTCCAGCGTGTCCTTGAGGGTGGTTCTGGACTTCAGTGCCCGTTCCACGCCACGCTGAATAACCGGTCCGTCGGAGGCCGGGTCACTGAATGGAATCCCCAGTTCAATGACATCGGCACCGGCCGCAGCCAATCCATGCATCAGGGCCAGGCTGGCCTCAATATTGGGATCCCCCGCCACCAGGTAGGGAATCAGTAATTTGCGCTTTTGCTGCGCCGCTGCCGCGGCAATATCCTGCAAGCGACCCATCGCTTGTGCCTCCCTGCTAGAGCTTGATGCCTTCCAGGCGCGCCACCGTCTCGATGTCCTTGTCGCCACGCCCGGAAAGATTGATAACAATGGACTGGTCCGGGTTCATTCCGGCGGCCAGTTTCGAGGCATAGGCCACGGCGTGGCTTGATTCCAGCGCCGGAATAATGCCCTCGAGGCGGGTCAATTGATGAAAGGCCTGCATGGCCTCGGCATCAGTCGCCGCCACGTAGTTAACGCGCTTGAGATCCTTGAGCCAGGCATGCTCAGGACCCACGCCCGGATAATCCAGGCCCGCCGACACCGAGTGGGTTTCCAGTATCTGACCAGCCTCATCGCTCATCAGGTAGGTGCGGTTGCCATGCAATACACCTGGCTTGCCGGCACTGAGGGGTGCGGCATGCTGGCCAGTCTCCAGACCATTGCCGCCCGCTTCGACGCCGTACATGGCCACCTCAGTGTCAGCCAGAAAGGGATGAAAAAGGCCAATGGCATTGGAACCGCCACCGACGCAGGCCACCAGCGCATCCGGCAGACGACCGATCTGTTCCAGCGACTGCTCTCGGGCCTCGCGACCAATCACGCACTGGAAATCCCGTACCAGTTGCGGATAGGGATGGGGCCCGGCCACGGTACCGATAATGTAATAGGTATTGTCGACATTGGTAGCCCAGTCGCGCAGGGCTTCGTTCATGGCATCTTTCAGGGTTCGCGAACCTGAATCCACGGCGATGACATTGGCTCCCAGCAGCTTCATACGGTAGACATTGGGGGCCTGGCGCTCCACATCTTCAGCGCCCATATAGACGTGGCACTCCAGACCCAGTCGCGCTGCCACGGTAGCACTGGCGACGCCGTGCTGGCCGGCACCGGTTTCGGCGATAATTCGTTTCTTGCCCATCCGCTTGGCCAGCAATGCCTGGCCAATGGTGTTATTCACCTTATGGGCTCCGGTGTGATTGAGGTCTTCGCGCTTGAGCCAGATCTGCGCGCCCTTGCTGGCCGCTGTCAGGCGTTCGGCAAAATACAAAGGTGACGGACGCCCCACATAATGCTTGAGCTCATAGTTGAACTCATCCCAGAAGGCCTTGTCCTGGGACAGTTCCTTATAGACCTGGGCCAGTTCTTCTACTGCATCAATCAGGGTTTCTCCGACAAAAATACCGCCATAGGGACCAAAATGCCCGCTGGCATCGGGGCCATCAAAACCCTTGTTTTCAGTCACTGCTTCCGCCATTTCTAGCTCCTTCAATAAACTGTCTCAGTTTATCTGCATTCTTGATACCCGGCGCAGACTCAACACCGGAACTGACATCAAGCCCGAAAGGCCTGACCTGCTCGACGGCCTGCTTTACATTCTCAACATTAAGGCCGCCCGCCAGTACTACGTCATGCTTGCTGGCACCGACCAGTTTTCGCGCCAGATTCCAGTCAAAAGTTTTTCCTGTGCCACCTGCCACCTTTTTGTCGTAGCTGTCCAGCAACAGATATTCGGCCCGCGGATAGCGATTAAGCTCCGCCGCCGCATCCCGGTCCGCTCCGACCCGGATAGCCTTCATATAAGGGGTCACGAAGGAAGCACAGAATTCGTCATCTTCGTCGCCGTGAAATTGCAGACAGTCGATGCGCCCGGTTTCCAGGGCTGCCTCCACTTCTTCGCGGGCCGGATTCACAAACAGGCCCACCCGGGTCACACTGGCCGGCACAGTGGCGAAGATATCTGCCAGCTGCGCAGGTTTTACCGCCCTGGAACTGGGCGCGTACAGCACCGCACCCAGGGCATTGGCTCCCAGGGCAACTGCGGCGTCGGCATCCTCACAACGGGTGATGCCACAAATTTTTATCCAGAGTTTTGACAAGGCGGGCTTACTGATCTGAAGTGGTGTAATTCTAACACTGATCAGGCAGTGGCGACCATGCTCTCGGCTCAGCCAGCCGCGCCCTGCTGCGGCAAGCCTGCCAGCATCGGCGGCAACCACAGGGTTGGCGGCAATTCGCTCTGCGGATAGGCGACTCCGGCCAGATAGAGCCCGTCTGACGGGGCAGCAATCCCGGACTGACGCCGGTCGGCCGCAGCAATCAACTCGCCGATCCAGGCCGGCTGCCGATTGCCCTGGCCCACCTCCAGCATACTGCCCACCAGATTACGCACCATATGCTGCAGGAAGGCATTGGCCTGCACATCAAACACCAGAAAATCCCCCTGCTCGAACCAGCGTGCATGATGGATATTGCGAAACGGACTGCGGGACTGGCAGCCAGCGGCACGGAATGCCGAAAAATCCTGCTCGCCGGGCAGATAAGCGGCCGCGGCATTGAGCGCAGCCACATCCAGCTCAGAACGCCAGTGGGTGACTTTGCCAGCCAGAATCGCCGAGGCAAAACGGCGGCGGAACAGGACATAGAAATAGCGCCGGTGGCGGGCGGAGAAACGGGCATGGAAATCCGGCCTGACAGACCTGGACCACAATACCCGCACCGAAGCCGGCAACAGGCTGTTCACACCCTGGGTCCAGGCCTTGTCGCCCCGCTCCACCGGGCTGTCAAAATGCACTACCTGGCAGCTGGCATGAACTCCGGCATCGGTACGCCCGGCGCAGTGGGTGCTAATGGGGCAATCGGCAATTTGACTCAGGGCCGTTTCCAGGGCCCCTTGCACAGTGGGTAGATCGGGAGAGGATTGTTTCTGCCAGCCGCTGAAGGCGCTGCCATCGTATTCCACCGCCAGGGCGGTGCGTCCGGTTTCCGGCGGCGAAAGAGAATCGTCAGTCACGGTGGCGCAGCGCTGGGAAGGTCAGGGTCTAGTCCAGAGAAGCCATCAGCTTCTCGGCTTCTTTAACCTGTTCGTCATTGCCTTCCTTGATCACTTCCTGAAGAATTTCCCTGGCGCCCTCGGCATCACCCATCTTCTGATAGGCATAGGCCAGCTCCAGTTTGGTAGCGGCCTCATCGTCATCCGACAATAATTCCACTTCCTCCACGTCCTGCACATCGAGGTCGTCATCGTCGTCGGCCAGAAACTCCAGGTCTTCCAGTTCTTCCTCGGCGTCATCGCTCTGTCCGGCGGCTTGCTGGTCGTCGTCATCGGCAATGGCATCGAGGTCGAAGTCGACCTCATCGTCTTCTTCGTTTGCATTTTCGTTGTCGGTCTCGACCGCCGCCTGACTGTCAGGCTTGTCGGTCTCGTCCACTTCGAATTCATCCAGATCGAAGTCAAAATCATCAGCATCGTCGCTGGCCTGCTCAGCACTGCTGTCTTGCTGCTCAGGCTTCTCGATTACGGTGTCTTCCAGATCGAAGTCAAAAGTCTCGACTTCATCATTAGCCGCCATTTCAGAGGCAGGCTCGGACTCAGCCAGTTCGCTCTTGTCAAAATCGAAGTCCACGGCATTTTCTTCATCCGCTTGCGGCTCCGCTGCGTCCGGCTCACTGTCATCCTGCCCCGGCAGATCGTCGGTATCAAAGGCGAAGGTTTCCAGGTCCAGGTCTTGCTCCTGCTCATCGGCCGCGGCCGTGCTGTCCGGCTTGCTGTCCTCAGCATCGAAATCGAAGGCTTCGATTTCCACGTCTTCCGGATCCTTGCTGTCGCCGCTGGCCAGTTCAGGCTCGGCATCGTCGTCGCTACCCAGGTCAAAGGATGCCAGGTCATCTTCCGCATCGGCCCGGGGTTCCGGGGCGGTCTCTTCCGGGGCGGTCTCTTCCGGGGCCGCGTCTGCTTCGGGGCTGTTTTCATCAAGACCTTCATCCAGCGCTTCACCGCTCTCTTGTTCAGGCTCGCCAGACTCTTCTGCACTGTCGGCGCTGCTGTCATCGGCCGGCTCATCGTCACCGCCCAGATCAAACATCATATCGACCGCTTCGGGTTCTGATTCTTCCGGATCAGTCTCACTGTCTTGCCCGGCCGTGGCCTTGTCGTCACTGTCGCCGGCCTGCTCTATTTCGTCGGAGAACTCAAAACTGTCATCGTCATCAAAGGCATCCAGATCAATACCCAGATCATCCAGGAAGGAGCTGGTGTCATCGTCATCGTCGCCGGCATCCGCCTCAGCGGTCTGTGCTTCAGTTTCAGATTCCGTTGCTGCGGCTTCCGCTTCGGCCGCTGGCCCTTCATCAAACCACTTGCGGTAAGTGTCGATTTCCCGATCCAGTACCGGGCTCTGCTGCTGGGCAATCATATCTGCCTGTTCTTCAAAGGCAGCCAGGTCACCCTTGCGGGCCAAAACTTCGGCCAGTTTCAGGCGCAGCTTGTCGTCGTTTTCATCTTCCATCAGTTGCTCGCGCAACAGATTGGCGGCGCGGTCAAAATCTTCGTCAGCGATCAGGGCATCTGCGCGACTGTTGATATCGTCTGCAATGGCTGCCGGCTCATCCTCATCGAACTCGAAATCAGTATCATCCTGCTCTTCTTCGGGCTCTTCTTCCTGCTGCTGGTCGGCGATCTCGGGATTACTGCCGATGATGTCATCCAACTCGGCATCCAGTTCACTGTCATCCAGATCATCCTGCAACTCGGCGGCAGACTGCTCCGCTATATCGCCGCGAGCCGCGGCGTCAAATTCCTGCTCGGCCAGCTCGTCCAGTTCATCTGCCTCTGTGGCCAACTTGCTGGCACGGTTACGACGCAGCAGCAACACCACCAGCAGCAGAATCACCAGGATGGCGCCCAGAGCCATGGTAATGACATTGCCAGTCAGCACCCGCATCAGGTCATCCACCAAACCACCGCCGGAGCGGGCCAGCTGGGTATCCTGTTCAGCCGCAGCGATGGCGGCCTGTTGGGCGGCGATGGCGGCCGCTTCGGCTTCTGCTTCGGCCTGCGCTTCGGCTTCGGCGGCAGCAGCAGCCAGGGACTCCTGCAGTTGTGCCAGCTGCAGATCCTGCAGTCGAATAATTTCCTGGGCATCGGCTATCTGTTCTTCCAGCTCCGCCAACTGTGAATCCAGGTTTTCACGCTCCAGGCGGGCCCGGTCGGCTTCTTCCTGTTGCACTGCCAACTGGTTTTCCAGTTCAGCGATGCGCTCATCAAGCTCGGCCAACTCGGCGCTGTCGCCGGCACCACTGCTGCCAGAACTGGCATCGATACTGTCACTGTCATCCCCGGCCACCACACTGAGCTGGCCCTGGGGCGCATCGCTGTCTGCTGTGTCCTGGGCCGGTGCTGCCAGGGGCTGATTGTCGGCAAATTCCTGGTTCTGGCGGGATACTTCGGTCAGGGCCTCATTGGCTGAGATCTCCTGCACGTCGGCCAGATTTGGCACGCGCAGGACTTCACCGCTGCGCATACGGTTGATATTGCCATCAATAAAGGCGTCCGGGTTCAGGCGCTGGATGGCTACCATGGTCTGTTGCAGGGAAACACTGTTGTTGGGGCGCACCCGTAGCGCGATATCGGTCAGGGTATCGGCATTGGTGGTGGTAACAGTTTCCTCTTCCGCCGCGCCGGGCTCCGGCTCCAGCGAGGCATCCAGAGCCTCTTCAGGCTGGACGGGCTCCTCGGCAGTGTCTTCAGCAGTCAGCAACTGCTCATCGCTGTCCTGGGGCTCTGCCGCGGGTTCCGCTGCTTCGGTTTCGGCAATGGCTGGCTCAGCTGCCTCAGGCTCGGCTTCGGTATCCGTCGCTGGCTGGCTTTGCCCGGTGCTTTCTTCCGGGGCTGTGTCTGCCGCACTTGTTTCCGGCATTGGCTCCGGCTCGGTCACCGCAGGTGTCTGCGGGGCGCTTACCGCCGGGGCCTGGACTTCCGGTTCCGGTTCCGGCTGCGGCGCAACTGCCGGGCTGTTATCAACAGGTGGCTCCAGTACCGGGCTGATGGGCTGGCGTACCGGCGCATTGCCCTGGGCCTGATCGTTAAAAACCGGCAGGTCCAGCAGGATGGTGTGTTCGCTCAGCAGGCGACCGCTGGGCCAGCGGGTCTCAAGGATAAAATTCAGATAAGGCTCACGGACCACCTGGGCACTGGTGAGCACCACATAATTGCCCTGGGCAGTAGATTCGATGGAGAAGCGGATATCGGACAGGAAGCCGACCCGGTCAATATTGAAACGCTGGAAATCATCCAGGGACGCCATTTGTACATTGACGTCCTCCAGCCGGGTATCACCCAGCTGCAGGATCTCGATACGGACCCTAAGTGGTTGATTCAATGCCGATTCGACGGAAACAGAGCCCAGCCCCAGGGCCAGTACCTGAGAAGCCATACTGCTCAGCAGCAGGGCCAGAATCACGACGGATTTACGAAGCATATTCCCTTAGTTCTCAAAATCACGCAGGCCATCTGTCACGGACCCCGGCACAAGTGCCTGATATCCAAAACAATAGCATGCGGAACATCCTGGAAAAGCTGGCCGGCCGCCTGGGCGAAATCCGGTCCGGGCAGGCCTTTATGGCCCTGTCTGTCGCTGCTCAGCGAGTATGCTGACGCCCTGCTTGTCCCCGAATACATTCTGCAAACCGCCGACCAGGCCAGGGGCATGATCGGCAGGTTAGTGAATACTGTTGTCGCAGTTGTTGGCTTTATTAAGCCGATTTCTTCACTACGGCCTGCAAGTATTCATTACAAATAGCTTTTTATCAACTCTTCAGCAATCTGAACTGAGTTTAATGCTGCACCTTTGCGGACATTATCGGCCACTACCCAGAGATTTATACCGTTGCTCAAAGAGATATCCTGCCGGATTCGACCCACGAAAACTGCGTCCTGGCCCGCAGAATCATGGACTGCCGTGGGATAACCGCCGTCTTCGCGCTCATCCATCACCACCACACCGGGGGCCTGCCCCAGTAATTGCCGCACTTCCTGCTCAGTGATGTGCTGCTCGGTCTCAATCTGTACCGCCTCGGAGTGCCCATAGAACACCGGCACACGCACGCAGGTAGCACTGACCTTGATGTCCTCGTCAGCGAAGATCTTCTGGGTCTCCCAGACCATCTTCATCTCTTCCTTGGTGTAGCCGTTGTCCATGAACTGGTCGATATGGGGCAAGGCATTGAAGGCAATCTGGCGCGGATAGACCTCGGCCTTGGCCTCACGGCCATTGAGCAGCTCTGCAGTCTGCCGGGCCAACTCCTCGATGGCGGCCTTGCCGGTACCGGATACCGCCTGGTAGGTAGCCACGCTGATACGCTTGATACGGGCCGCATCGTGGATCGGCTTCAGGGCCACCAGCATCTGGATGGTGGAACAATTGGGATTGGCAATGATGTTACGGGCCTTGTAGTCAGCGATGGCAGCAGGATTGACCTCCGGCACCACCAGCGGAATATCGGCTTCGTAGCGAAAATGGGAGGTGTTGTCGATGACCACACAGCCTGCCGCCCCGGCCTTGGGGGCGAATTCGGCGGAAATACTGCCACCGGCCGAAAACAGCCCGATCTGCGCCTTGCTGAAATCAAATTCCGCCAGATTACCCACGGTCACGGGCTTGTTGTTGAACATCACGGTGCTGCCGGCGGAACGCTCGCTGGCCAGGGGGTAGAGATTGTTTACCGGGAACTTGCGCTGCTCCAGAATACTGAGCATCGCCTCTCCCACCGCACCGGTGGCGCCAACCACCGCAACATCATAACCACTCATTTGCTTTCTCTTTATATTCAATTAGTTGTAAATACTATTTAACTCAGTTTCCAGAGTCGGGATTGGCAGCCTCTGGCTGCACGAAATACCAGGGCGACTGCTGGCGCCAGTTATCCTCAAAGGCGCGAATGCTGTCCGCATCCTCCAGGGTCAGGCCAATATCATCCAGGCCGTCCAGCAGACAGTGCTTGCGGAAGGCATCGACTTCGAAGGCAATCTCACTGCCATCGGGCTTGATGATCAATTGGCGGCTGAGGTCCACTTCCAGCTGATAACCTTCGGTGGCGGTCACTTCCTCAAACAGCTGCGATACAATTTCTTTATCAAGAACAATGGGTAAGATGCCATTCTTGAAGCAGTTGTTATAAAAAATATCGGCAAAGCTCGGCGCGATCAGCACCCGAAAACCGTAGTCGTCCAGGGCCCAGGGAGCATGCTCGCGGGATGAGCCGCAGCCGAAGTTATCCCGCGCCAGCAGCACGCTGGCACCCTGATAGCGGGGCTGGTTCAGAACAAAGTCCGGATTCAGTGGCCGCTGGCTGTTATCGGCATCCGGCTCTCCCTTGTCCAGATAGCGGTGCTCATCAAACAGGTTGACCCCGAATCCGGTACGCTTGATGGACTTGAGGAATTGCTTGGGAATAATGAAATCGGTATCCACATTGGCCCGATTGAGGGGCAGAACGATACCTTTAACAACAGAAAATTTCTTCATAACACTATGTTCCTTCTCACTTTTCCTCAGTCCAGTTCGCGCACATCCACGAAGTGACCGGCGATAGCGGCAGCCGCAGCCATGGCCGGGCTCACCAGATGGGTGCGACCACCGCGGCCCTGACGGCCTTCGAAATTGCGGTTGGAGGTGGAGGCACAGTGCTTGCCCTCACCCAGTTGATCGGCATTCATGGCCAGACACATGGAGCAGCCCGGCTCACGCCACTGCAGACCGGCAGCGGTAAAGATCTTGTCCAGACCTTCTGCCTCGGCCTGCTGCTTCACCACGCCGGAGCCGGGAACCACCATGGCCAGCTCTACCGAGTCGGCAACATGCTTGCCCTGTACCACTTTGGCCGCTTCCCGCAGGTCCTCGATGCGGGAGTTGGTGCAGGAGCCAATGAAGATGCAGTCCAGCTTGATGTCACGAATTGCCTCGCCACCCTGCAATCCCATGTATTTGAGGGCCTGCTCGATGTTGTCACGGCGCGTGGCATCACTCTCCTGGGCCGGGTCTGGCACTCGCCCACTGATCGGCGCCACCATCTCCGGTGAGGTGCCCCAGGTGACCTGGGGCTCAATGTCGGCGGCTTCCAGAGTCACTACCTGGTCAAATTCGGCGTCGTCATCACTCACCAGTTCACGCCAGGCCGCACAGGCTTGCTCCCAGAGCTCGCCTTTAGGGGCGAAGGGGCGGCCCTCGATGTAATCCAGCGTGGTCTGATCCACAGCAATCAGCCCGGCACGGGCACCGGCTTCAATCGCCATATTGCAGACCGTCATACGGCCTTCAACGCTCAGGGAACGAATCGCATCTCCAGCAAATTCAATGGTATAGCCTGTGCCGCCGGCAGTACCGATCTTGCCGATGATGGCCAGCACCACGTCTTTGGCGGTAACCCCGGTCTTCAGCTGGCCGTCTACTCGCACCAGCATGTTCTTCATCTTCTTCTGCATCAGGCACTGGGTGGCCAGCACATGCTCCACTTCCGAGGTGCCAATGCCATGGGCCAGGGCCCCCAGGGCGCCATGGGTGGAGGTATGGGAATCACCACAGACGATGGTCATGCCCGGCAGGGTGGCCCCCTGCTCCGGTCCGACCACATGCACAATACCCTGACGCATGTCTGTCATTTTCAGCTCGAAGATATTGAATTCCTTACAGTTATCGTCGAGTGTACGAACCTGGGTCTTGGAAATGGGATCCTTGATGCCTTCCAGGCCGCGGCTGCGCTCATCCTTGGTGGTGGGGATGTTGTGATCCGGCGTGGCGAAATTGGCATCGGCCCGCCATGGCAGGCGACCGGCCAGACGCAGGCCTTCGAAGGCCTGGGGCGAGGTAACCTCATGAATCAGGTGCCGATCAATGTAAATCAGCGCCGTACCGTCCGGCCGCTGTTTCACCAGATGTGCATCCCAGATCTTGTCATATAAGGTTTTACCGCTCATGACTGTTTCCTACCTAATAAAGCAAATTAATAAATTGATATATCTTATTGATATATAGTGTTTTAGTGAGCCGGAATTTTGACTCTACGCGTGCTTATCCGCGTTCTGCGCCCGGTCACGCAGCAGATGGTCCATCAATACCAGGGCCATCATGGCCTCGGCAATCGGGGTGGCCCGGATGCCGACACAGGGATCATGGCGACCGGTGGTCACCACCTCTTCCGGCTCGCCATGCACATTCACGGTTTTACCCGGTATGCGGATACTGGAAGTGGGTTTCAGGGCCAGATGGGCCAACAGATCCTGGCCACTGGATATACCACCCAGCACACCGCCGGCATGATTACTGAGGAAGCCCTCGGGCGTAATTTCATCACGATGCTCGGTGCCTTTTTGTTCCACCGAGTCGAAGCCGGCACCGATCTCCACACCCTTGACGGCATTGATACTCATCAGCGCCTTGGCCAGATCCGCATCCAGGCGATCGAATATCGGCTCGCCCAGGCCCACCGGCACCCCTTCGGCACGCACGCTGATGCGGGCGCCAATGGAGTTGCCTTCCTTGTTGAGGGCGGTCATATAGGCTTCCATTTCCGCCACCTTGTCAGCATCGGGACAGAAAAAGGGATTGTTCGCGATCTCTGCGGCATCGAACTTCTCGGCCTTGATAGGCCCCAGCTGGCTCAACCAGCCCTGGATACGAATGCCCTTGCCCGCCAGGTATTTCTTGGCGATGGCACCGGCGGCAACGCGCATGGCAGTCTCCCGGGCGGAGGCACGACCGCCTCCCCGGTAATCCCTGACACCGTACTTTTTAAAGTAGGTAAAATCAGCATGGGCCGGACGGAACTGGTCCTTGATCTTGCTGTAGTCCTTGGAGCGCTGGTCAGTATTCTCAATCAGCAGGCCAATGGGAGTACCCGTGGTCTTGCCTTCGAATACCCCGGACAGAATCTTCACCGCATCATCTTCGCGCCGCTGGGTCGTGAAACGGGACTGGCCGGGTTTACGGCGATCCAGGTCATGCTGCAAATCGGCTTCGCTCAGGGCCAGGCCTGGCGGACAACCATCCACCACGCAACCAAGCGCCGGGCCGTGGCTTTCACCAAAGCTGGTCACTGTAAAAAGCTTACCGAAAGTATTACCTGACATCTGAATCTCACAAGCGGAAGGCTGAGGGGCGGCAGGAGCCAAAAAGCACGCGATTATACACTAATTAAACTCGTCCCTGAACTGCTCTAGCTGGCGCCGTGTCAGGGCAAAAACCCCCTCACCGCCTTCTTCAAACTCCAGCCACAGCAAGGGCACCCCTGACAGCCTCTGTTGCAGGGCAGCCGCACTGTAGCCCACTTCCATAATCAGCAGCCCCGGCTCCTCGAGATAATCCGCAGCCTGGCGCAGAATGGACAGGGGAATGGCCAGCCCCTGATCTTCACTCACCAGCCCCTGGCGTGGCTCATGGCCAAATTCCGGCGCCAGTTCCGCCACTTCTTCGGCGCTGACATAGGGGGGATTGCTGACAATCAGGTCATAGCGCTGCGAAAGGCTTGCAAACAGATCGGACTGCCGGGTGCTGACCCGGTCGCCCAGGCCGTGCAGCCTGATATTCTCTGCCGCCAGATCCAGGCAATCCCGGGAGATATCCGCCAGGCAAACCTGGCTGCGAGGAAATTCCAGCGCCGCAGCGATACCAATACAGCCACCCCCGCAACAAAGGTCCAGAATCTGTCCGGGGTTGGTGGCCAGCATCGGCTGAAAGCGGTTGGCAATCAATTCGGCAATGGGCGAGCGTGGCACCAGGGCGCGGGGATCACAGATGAATTCATGGCCGGCAAACCAGGCTCTGCCGAGCAAATAGGCCGCCGGCACCTTGTCTTCCACCCGCTTCTTCCTGAGCGCATCCAGCGCGCTGCGCTGCTGCACAGACAATTCCGTCGTCAATGCCTGCACCGACTCGTCAAAACCGATGCCCAGTTCGCAGTAAACCAGATACACCGCCTCATCCAGAGCCGTGGCAGTACCATGGGCAAAAATGAGCCCGGCCTGATCCATTTCCTCGGCAAGTTGGTATATATAGTCGCGTATTTGCATCACTGTCAGCCTCTGCCCTGACCGGAAAAAGCTTTACCCCAAAGTCGGGTTATCGTAGGGTAGCCATCAAAATTTAGCCGACACAAGAGCCCCCAGCTATGCAGGATATGGAAAACTCTTTTCTGGATATCATCAATGCCATTGGTGAGGACCCTGAGCGCCCCGGTTTGGTGGACACCCCCAGGCGCGCCGCCAAGGCCATGGAATTTCTGATGCAGGGCTATGAAATGGATATTGATGAAGTCATCAATAATGCCCTGTTCCCTTCAGACACCGACGAGATGGTTATCGTCAAGAATATTGAGCTCTATTCCATGTGCGAACACCATATGCTGCCTTTTATAGGCAAGTGCCATGTCGCCTATATTCCCAAGGGCAAGGTAATCGGCCTGTCGAAAATCGCCCGTCTGGTGGATGTCTTTGCCAGACGCCTGCAGATTCAGGAAAACCTCACCAATAATATTGCCAATTGCATAGTCGAGAAAACTGGTGCTGCCGGTGCTGCTGTCATCATCGAGGCTCAGCACATGTGCATGATGATGCGGGGCGTGGAAAAACAGAATTCGGTAATGACCACATCCTGCATGCTGGGGGCATTCAGAAACAAGCCCAGCACCCGTAACGAGTTCCTTTCCCTGATCGACTAGCGCAACACCAGCTCGACTCGCTCGGCACAGTCGGCTATATCACAGGCCGGGGCCAATGGCCCCACTCCCCTGGCTGTCAGGCGTTCCGGCGCGATTCCCGCTTGCAGCAGCTGCTGCTTCAGAAATTCTGCCCGATTTGTGGATCTGTCGATGAGGGTTTCCAGTTCCCCATCGCCAGCCAAATGGACAACCAGATAAAACTGCAAACCGGGATTACTGCGCAGCAATTCCAGTACCGCAGTCAGATCAGCGCTCTCAGCCAGACTGCTGTCATCGGCAAAGACTATTCCGGGCAATGCCACACTGCCACGATCATTGAGTGTCTCCAGCAACTCCGGCGAGGCAATGCTGACCACGCCACGACTGACATCATCCTCCACAATCTCAACATAGGCATAGATACGCCGATTGGCGCGGGTGATGATATACAGGGAAATATGGGCGGCTGAGCCGGCATCCTCACCACTGCGCATGGCAATGAAGTACTGATTTCTCTCCGGCCCGTATAAAATCCTGTTGCGAAAGATATCATTGGCCCAGTAGTTACTGCTGCCACAGGCGCGGCCGGAACAGGAGAACAATTCCGTGTAATTCTTCTCCGCCATTTGCTGCCGGAAAAAATCGTGCACGTCGGAACCGGAAAATTCCTGGGACACCTGGTACGTTATCTTGGTGACATCGCCACGCAGCCGAAGGGAATCTTCGGGAACAACCTCCTCTCGATTGCGTTGCAGGGTACCGAGCACAAGGCGATAGTTGCTGTCCTCGATCACTTCAATTTCTTCCAGAGTGGAATCCGGAAAGCGTTCAATCAGCGGGTGATCACCAAGATTGCGATCATCGGACTGCGCCAGCAATCCCGCACTTAGGCAGGCAGCAAGCAGAAAAATAACGATCGAACAGCTTTTACTCATTTTAAATGCATCACCATCGGCTTCAGGCCCGGGGCAGCAACTCATAGAGTATACGTCCACAGCCCGGTGCTATCAGTTCGGTTTCCACGCAGACCAGCTGACTGGTATCAAGATAGCGATCAGCGCCCGGGCTGCCCGCCACCAGCAAACTGAGCAGTCGTGATACCAGTGGATTATGACTCACCACCAGCAGGGAATCGCCGGCAGCCTGTTCCAGCAGTGCCAGGGCCTGCCTGCTGTCCGCCTCCGGTATCAGCTTGTCTGATTCTTTAATACTGTTGATTGATACTACGTTGGCAACTTGCTCTGCGGTTTGCCGGGCTCGCAAATAAGGGCTGACCAGCATGGTTTGCAGTTCATCTTGCCGGCTGGCCAGTTGCCTGGCGACATTCCAGACATCAGCCTTGCCCCGACTACTGAGATTGCGCAGGGCATCGGAGTCGGCCTCAGCCTCAGCATCACCATGACGGAGCAATAAAATTCGCACGCTTAAGCAAAACCCCGAATCGGCCTAATTTAAGGGTTCTCTCCATCAGCCTTGTCAGCAGAATCAGCTGCCCCACTGTCGCTGTCACTGGTTTTACTGGCGCTGCTTTTTTTCGCCGCTGCTTTTTTCTTGCTGGTTTTCTTTTTGCTGCCGGTCTTTTTTGTCGTCGTCTTTTTGCTGGCCTTACTGCTGCCCGGCTCACTGCCCTGCTCACTGCCCTGCTCACTGCCCTGCTGCTCTTTCACAACGGCGGCGTCATCGGCGGCGGTCCTGGCTGCCGTCTTTCTGGCAGGACTGGCAGGCTTGGTCTTGTTCTTGTCCTTGTTCTTGTCCTTGTTTTTGTCCTTTTCGCCGTCATCATCGTCGTCTTCCAATTCCGGGAAGTCTGAAAAGGGAAAAGGCTTGTCATGGCTGTTGTAGGTGAGGAACTGAATGACTTCAAAGACCCATTGTCCCAGCGCACCACCAAACCGGCGCAGATTGAAATTACTCTCACCGGTCAGAACATAAAACAGAGCCTGCACGATCATCAGTACAATAATGATTGGCCCCACTATCAGATGCAGGACCAGCGCAAAACCCACCATGAACAGAATCCTGATCCAGGCGGACGGCTCACGCAAATTGTCGACGATATCATCCAGATCTTCTGACATGCTGTTTCCTCTTAGTCTTCAGATAAACGTTTTTCATCGCGGGCGGCAAACTCCACATCCAGGGCCTGTTCACTCTGCATCATTGAACTGACGATGTCAGCAATGGAATCCTTTTCGTAAATCACCCGGTACAAACCGGTGGCCAGCGGCATGTAGACATCCAGCTCTACTGCTTTTTCCCTGACCTGCTTGACGGTGTTGACACCCTCGGCCACCTGGCCGACTTCTTGCACCGCCGCTTCGATACTCTTGCCCTCACCCAGGGCATAGCCGATGCGATAATTTCGGCTCAGGGGCGTCGAACAGGTTGCCACCAGGTCGCCCACGCCGGCCAGACCGAGAAAGGTCATGGGGTCAGCTCCCAGTTCGCGGCCAAAGCGCGCCATTTCTGTCAGGCTGCGGGTCACCAACAGGCTATTGGTGTTATAGCCCATGCCCAGGGCAGCGGCCATGCCGGCTATAATGGCATAAATGTTCTTCAGTGAGCCACCCAGCTCCACCCCGAACATGTCATCGTTGGTATAGACACGAAAATACTTCGACCGCAGGCTGTCCTGGATGCGATCGCGCACGGCCTCGTGAGGGCTGGCAATCACGGTGCCGGTAAGTTGTTTGGCAGCAATTTCCTTGGCCAGATTGGGACCGCTCAGCGCACCAATGCGGGCAGCCGGCATTTCCTCTTGCAGGATCTGGGTCATGAATTTGAAACTGCCGGCTTCAATACCCTTGGTGGTGCTGATCAGCATGGCCTGTTCATCGACCTGGCTTTTCAGCTCCTGCACTACCGGGCGGAAGGATGAACTGGGTACAGCAACAAAAATCACGTCCGCCCCCGCAGTCACCTCAGCCATCTGGTGACTGGCCACCACCTTTTCATCCAGCAAGTAGCCCGGCAGGTAATGGGGGTTTTCGCGGCGGCTATTAATGGTGGCGGCCGCTTCTTCGCTGCGCATCCAGAAACCGACCTGATGACCGTTTTCGGCAATGATATTGGCCACGACAGTACCAAAGCTGCCACCGCCCAATACGGCTATTTTGCTCATTAATCAAAAACTCCTTTTCATCACGCCGCCCCTCGGGGCCTGGCACAGCAGGCCTTGCCGCGCCCTGTTTATTTACGGCATACGATCAGGGTTAGCGGCCAGACAAGCGTTTTTTTCAGGCCACTTTCCCAGGCCTGGACAATATCGGGCTCAATCAGACTCACCGGATCACAGCCTTTGGCCTGCAGATAGCGCTGGCTGGCCGACCAGGATCGCAAATAGGCCAGAAACTGCTCCCGACTCCATTGCTGCCTGAGCTCATGGGACGGCATGTTCAGGCGTCGATAGGGGAAATTTATCCCCTGATAGCCGGTTTCCACCAGGCGTCTTTCCGGCGGCCACCAGCTATCGCCCAGTATCTCAGTATAGAGGCGATAGACATGCTGATCTGTCTCAACATCAACGCTGCATTGTCCATAGCTCCACACTGCCAGCAGGCCGCCGGGTTTGAGCACCGTATCCAGCGCCGTGAAGAAAGCGTCAAGATTAAACCAGTGCAAGGCCTGGGCCACGGTCACCAGATCCAGTGAATTGGCCTCTATTTGCGGCTGCTCGGCAGCAAAGACGCGAAATTCCACATTTTCCGGCCCGGTGGCCGCCGCAATCTGCTCACTGCTGGCATCACTGGCAATGACCCGGTCGACTATTCTTGCCAACTGCCGGGCCGCCTGGCCATTACCCGTGGCGCAGTCCCAGGCCAGCTGGCTGTCTGCCAGTTGCCTGGCCAGATCGGCATACAGTGCTGCCGGATAATCGGGCCGGGCCACAGCATATTCCCGGGCATGGGCAGAGAAATGATCCTTGAATGTCATGCTCAAGTTCCCCGGGCAGGTAGAGGCAATCGGTGGCGATGCACAGGCATGGGCATCGAGCCGTCATGCAAGGGGCTATTATAGCAGCGTCGAGGCTGACTCAATGAGGGAAATCAGGGGGGCAGGATAAACACCCAGGGCCAGCAGCAGGACAAACAACAGCCCCAGCACCACATAGGCGCTCAGGCTTTCGATACCGGCTTCGCGGAAGGAATCCAGCTGCTTGGCCGGTTTCAGCATGCGATAGACAATGCGCAGATAATAGTACAGACCGATGCCACTACCGATGATCATCACCGCCAGCAGTGTCCACAGGCCCGCCTCCACCGCGGCAAAGAAAAGATAGAACTTGCCAATAAATCCAACGGTCAGGGGAATTCCCGCCAGGGACAGCAACATGCCGGTGAAAATAGCCGCCAGCCAGGGCGCCCGCCAGAACAGGCCCCGGTAATCAAAGATCGAATCGTATTCCTTCTCGCTGCTGGAAATCACCGAGGCCACACCGAAGGCACCGACTGTCATGATTACATAGGCAATCAGATAAAAACTCACCGCTTCGATATCCACCGCACTGTCTACTGTGGCCCCTGCGATCAGCGCCACCAGAACATAGCCCATATGGGCGATGGAAGAATAGGCCAGAATACGCTTCAGGTTATTCTGCAAAAGTGCCAGCAAATTACCCGCCAGGATAGATGCCACGGCCAGTAGCGACAGCACCGTAACAATTGATTCGAAGGCCAGTGCCTGGCTGTCAACGACGAAGCGCAGCAATAGCACAAACATAGCCAGTTTGCCGATGCTGGCCAGATAAGTGGTAGCCGGCAGTGGCGCGCCTTCATAGACATCCGGGGTCCACAAATGAAAAGGTGCCAGGGATAACTTGAAGGCAATACCCGAAAACAACATCAGCAGCGCAACAATGCTGAATGCGCTGCCAAAGACCTCATTGCCCGGCTGCAACAGCAATGAACTGAAGGCCAGGGTTCCGGTCTGGGCATAGACCAGGGCCATGCCAAATAACAGCAAACCGGACGCCGCCGCCGACAGCACCAGATATTTGACTGCCGCCTCCAGCGGATACTTGGCCGCGTCCCTGCTGTGCAGCGGATAGGCAATCATGCCATACAGGGACATGCTCAGGGTTTCCAGTCCCAGCAAGGTGCTGACGAAGTGATTGCTGCTCACCATAACGATGGCACCGATGGTGGCTATGCCCAGTAGCAGAAAATACTCATCCTTGTGATCATTAAGGCTGAAGAAATAGGGAAAGCTGAGTATGGCAAGCATCATCGAGGTGACACAGACCACCAGGGTAAACAGCAGACTGTACTGATCAATGATCAATAGCGGCGTTACCTGTTGATTGGTATCGAACAGCAATAGCAGGCTCACCACAGATGCCGCCAGCAGGCCGCTGATGGTAATGGCTGCCGTCAGCATCACACGGCGCCGGATCGCCACCGCCAGCATGGCGGCCACCACGGTAACCGTTACCAGTATCAAGGGCAGTAAGGGAATGAGATCTGCGAAACCGATAGTCATCTAGAGTTGCCCCGCCACTTCCGTAATGGCTCCCGCCCCTGCCAGCAAGCTGTCCAGAACCGGTTGCGACAGTGCCAGAAAAGACTGTGGATACATGCCCATCCACAGCAGCCCCAGCATCATGGCGATATAGAAAGTCATTTCCCGCCGGTCCAGATCCATAAGACTGTGACCATGGAACTTGCCGTCATCGAACTCACCATGAAAAACCTTCTGGATTACCCACAGCGAATACACCGAGGCAAAAATCAGGCCCAGCGCTGCCAGTACGGTCATCAGGATATTGGCCTGAAAAGCGCCCAGCAGAGCCAGAAACTCACCGATGAAATTTCCGAGCCCTGGCATTCCCAGCGCAGCGATCGAGAAGAACAGCGCCACCACCGACATCCGTGGCACCTGCCCCCAAAAGCCGCCCATATCCGGCATATGTCGCGTATGAATGCGGTGCTGCAAGCCACCGGCCAGCATGAACAGGGCTGCCGCCGACAAGCCATGGGCCAGCATGGTCATTACCGCGCCCTGCAGAGCCTGTTCGTTCCAGGCATAGACCCCCAGAGTTACAAAGCCCATATGACTGACACTGGTATAGGCAATCAGGCGCTTGATGTCGTCTTGCGCAAAGGCCACCTTGGCGCAGTAGAGAATACTGATAGCGGCCAGGGTCATGGCCACTGGCGCAAAGGCCATGGACGCCTCGGGGAACAGCGGCACGGTAAAGCGGATCAGGCCATAGGCGCCGGTCTTCAGCAGAATACCCGCCAGGATGACGCTGCCGGCCGTGGGTGCCTGGGAATGGGCATCGGGCAGCCAGGAATGAAAAGGCACGCTGGGCAGCTTGGTAGTAAAGGCGATGAAAAAGCCCAGCATCACCCACATCTCCAATGGCCCGCTGGTGGCCACAGCCAGTAGATCCTGATAACGGAAACTCACGGCGCCGAACTGGACATAATGGAAATACACCAGCACCAGAATGGCGGTCAGCATCAACAGCCCGCTGACCTGGGTGAAGATAAAGAACTTCATGGCGGCGTAATTCTTGTTCTCATGCCCCCAGATGGCGATGATGAAATACATGGGAATCAGCATAACTTCCCAGAAGAAGAAAAACAGGAACAGATCCAGAGCAGTAAATACCCCTACTACTCCTGCCAGGGTCCACAGCAGATTGAAGTAAAAGAAACCGGGCTGGTCGGTAATCTCATCCCAGGCCGAGGCCACAGCAATCACACCGAGAAACGCTGTCAACAACAGCAGCAACAGGCTCAGACCGTCTACTGCCAGATAAAAACTGATACCGAAGCTGGGCAGCCAGGGCCAGTCTACTGATGCCAGCCAGCTGCCATTGTCGCCGCCCAGCAAAGTGAGCATGGCAAGCAGACTCAACACACAGCTAAGCAAGGCCACCAGGCGGGGTAATTTGGGGTCAATAAATTCAGCCAACCAGGCCAGCAGGCCTCCGACGAATAACAGACTGATCAGCAGCACCAGGATCACAGCACTACCCCCAGGGTCACGACCAGGACGACACCGGCAACCAGACTCAGGGCATACCAGCGCAGGGAGCCAGTCTGGCTGCGCGCCACCAGGCTATGACCGGCGCGGGTGATTTCCACAACGCCCCCATAGAGCCAGTCGATAATGTCCTTGCGATTGATCCGCGCCAGAAACAGAAAGGGTCTGACGAACAGAAAGTTGTACAAGCCGTCCATGCCCCAACCGGAGAACCAGAAACGATGCAGTGATTTCGCCAGTGCGCTGTTCATGAGTTTATCAATGGACAAATGGCGCGACCCGTAGAAGAGATAGCTGACCCCTATACCCAGCAAGGGCACCGCAATCATGATGCCATGTATCAGGGCGCTGACATGATGCTCTTCGTGAACCTCTCCATGGCTGAAGACCGCATCAACGGGCACACTGATGAAGCCACCGAAGAGAGACAGCAGCATCAACACAAACAGTGGACCGGCCATGTTCCAGCCAGCCACTTCCTTTTCGCCGTCATGGCCATGACTCTCACCAAAGAACACCACAAAGATCAGTCTGAAAGTATAGATGCCTGTGAAGAAGGCGCCGACCACACCCCCCAGCCACAGCCACATGCCGGGCCCTTCCATTTCCAGCGCCGCCAGCAATATTTCGTCCTTGCTGAAGAAACCGGAAGTATAGGGAAAGGCTGCCAGGGCCAGACCGCCAATCAGAAAAGACAGAAATGCCACCGGCAGTTGCTTGCGCTTGCCACCCATCTTGAAGATGTCATGTTCGTGATGCAGGCTCAGAATCACCGTGCCCGCCCCCAGGAACAACAGGGCCTTGAAAAAGGCATGGGTCATGAGATGAAAGATCGATGCCGACCAGGCGCCGACACCCAGACCCAGAAACATATAACCGATCTGGCTGATAGTGGAATAGGCCAGAATACGCTTGATGTCATGTTGGGTGAGCGCGGTAAAACCGGCCATCAACAAAGTGGCCAGGCCGATCCAGGCAACCAGCTCCTGAACCGAAGGTGCCAGCTCAAACAGAATATGGGTACGGGCGATCAGATAGACACCCGCAGTCACCATGGTGGCAGCATGGATCAACGCACTGATCGGCGTCGGACCTGCCATGGCATCCGGTAACCAGGTCTGCAATGGCAGTTGTGCGGATTTGCCTACGGCACCACCCAACAATAAAAGTGAGGCGGCAATCGCCAGGGATGAACCCACCGGCCACTGTTGCTCCGCGGCATGGAGCATATCCTGAATATTCAGGGTGCCAAGCTGGGCAAAGAGCAGGAACAGGCCGATGGCCATGGAGGTATCCCCTACCCGGGTCACCACGAAGGCCTTGCGTGCCGCATAGCCATTGTCGGGATTACTGTACCAGAAGCCGATTAGCAGATAACTGCACAGACCCACTCCCTCCCAACCGAGATAGAGCAGCACCAGATTATCCGCCAGCACCAGGGTTAACATGGCGGCGACGAAAAGATTCATATAGGCAAAGAAACGGCTGTAGCTGGGATCATCAATCATGAAGCCGGTGGAATAGAGATGAATCAAAAAGCCGACACCGGTGATTACCAGCATCATCACTACCGTCAGACCATCGACATAGAAACTGAAGCCGGGATTGAAATTACCCACTGCCATCCAGGTCCACAGTAGCTGACTGTAGGCTTCTTCACCGCTGCCCAGGAATTCTATGGCTGCCAGCACTGCCACCAGAAAGGAAAGGCCAACGGAACCGGCGCCAATGACCGCCACCGCCTTTTTCGGCAGGCCACCTGCCGTCAGTACCAGACTTAAAAAGCCCAGTAGCGGCAAGCTTGGTAACAGCCAGATCTGATCAAGCATCGCTAACCCTTCATCTCGCCAAGCACATCAATATCCACCGTGTGAAAACGCCGATACAACTGAATGATCAGCCCCAGCCCCACTGCCACTTCCGCCGCAGCGAGAGTCAGAATCATGAGAAACATCACCTGCCCTTCGGCATGCTCCCAGCGAGCCGATGCAACAATAAAAGCCAGACCACAGGCATTGAGCATGATTTCCAGACTCATCAGCACAAACACAATATTGCGCCGCGTCAGCAGACCCACCAGGCCGATGACGAAGAGAATGGAGGCCAGAATCAGGCCATGCTCAAAGGGAATTTCAGCCATTGGCCCAGCCTGTTGTCATTTTCATAGTCGCCTTGTTGTTCATGTTGTTGTTAATGTTCTTGTTAATATTGTTGTTCACCTTGATCTTCACCCGCTATTTCTTGGCCAGGTGATAGGCCGCCACCAGACCTGCCAGCAACAGAATGGAGGCCAGCTCCACCGCCAGTACATAGGGGCCGAATAACAGCGCACTCACTTCCAGCACGCCGACCGCACTACCCGACAATTCAGGTCCGCTGCCAAGCATCACATTGACAAACTGAAATAACAGAATGGCTGCCATGACTGCCGGTGCCAGCCACATTCTGGGCTGCAACCAGGCACGCTCCTGGTCCCGACTGTGCTGCCCCAGGTTCAACATCATGATGACAAACAGGAACAGCACCATGATGGCGCCGGCATAGACAATTGCTTCCAGCACAGCCGCGAACGGAGCGCCCAGCACATAGAACACCACCGCCACTGCCAGCAGCGACAGGATCAGGTAGATCAGGGCATGGACGACATTGCTTTGCAGGATTACACAGACTGTGGAAATCACCGCAACGCTGGCTGCAAGATAGAAAAGCAAAGTCACGGCAACAGGCTCCTCACATCCACGGGTTTTTCCTCATTCAGGGCCTCACCCTTGTCCTTGCCGGCAATGGACATGCCGGCGACACGGTAAAAATTGTAATCATGGTATTTACCGGTGCCATCGATGAGCATGTCTTCTTTTTCCCAGACCATATCCTGCCGCTTGTATTCCGCCATCTCGAAATCCGGCGTCAGCTGAATGGCATGGGTTGGACAGGCCTCTTCACAAAAGCCGCACATGATGCAGCGGGAAAAATTGATCCGGAAAAATTCCGGATACCAGCGACCATCATCCATTTCGGCTTTTTGCAGGGCAATGCAATCCACCGGGCAAGCCACGGCGCAGAGATTGCAGGCAACACAACGTTCCTCACCATCGGGATCACGACTTAGAATGATGCGACCGCGCCAGCGGGGAAACATATACGGGGGCTGTTCCGGATACTCCACCGTATCCGCCTTGACGAACAGTTTTCTGAACACCCGCCACAGCGTCACCAGCTGACTGACGAAGGTGTCCTTGATCAGCTTAAGCATTCAGACTCCGGGGCGTAGCCCTGTTTGATTGCATGGATGATTCTCATTTCTTTCAATGCCATTTTTCTGCACACCGCCTCAGCCCTGACTGCTCAGAATAATGGCGCCTGTTACCAACAGGTTGATCAGTGACAGCGGCAGCAAAAATAACCAACCATAACTCATGAGCTGGTCGTAGCGCGGCCGCGGTATGGCGGCACGCAGTAAAATAAAGAAGCAGATAAAAGCACCCGCTTTCACAGCAAACCAGAAGACCGGCGGCAGGAATCCGGGCCCGTCCCAGCCGCCAAAAAACAGCACCGTGATCAGCGAGGAAATCAGCACCAGGCCCAGGTATTCGCCGACGAAGAACATGCCGAATTTCATGCCACTGTATTCGGTGTGATAGCCGGCACAGATTTCCTGCTCTGCTTCCGGAATATCAAAAGGCAGGCGATGGCTTTCTGCCACCCCGGCAATCAAGAAGATCACAAAACCGATAAACTGGGGCAGCACATACCACATGCCTTCCTGCTGGGCCTGAACAATTTCGCGCAGATTAAAACTGCCGGAAAGAGCCACAACACCCAGCAGTGAAATACCCATGAACACTTCGTAACTCACCATCTGGGCGGCGGCCCGCAGACTGCCCAGCAATGCATATTTATTGTCCGAGGAGAGCCCTCCCAGCATCACGCTATAGGCGCCCAGCGAAGCCATGGCCAGGACAAACAGAATGCCAATATTGGAATCCACGATGCCGATATTGGGCCCGAAAGGAATCACGGCAAAGCTCATTAGTACCGCCACCATGATGATGGCCGGTGCCAGTACAAAAGTGAATCGGTCGGCAAAGGGCGGCACCCAGTCCTCTTTGGTAAAAATCTTGATCATGTCAGCCACCACCTGAAACAGACCCAGGGGACCGACCCGGTTGGGCCCCAGTCGCTCCTGCCAGAAACCCAGCAGGCGTCGCTCTACCCAGATCAACATGGCTGCAACGCCAATCACTGTTCCCAGAATCAGACCTATGGTAAGCGGCGTACCGACTTCAAGCGTCAACATACTGCTAGCCCTCCTCCATCAGGTCACTGACAATCAGACCGCCAATGCCCCTGCCTTCAGCGGCATCGCTGGCCGGTACCGGCTGCAGGCGAGATGGCAGGTCATAGGGGTTCAGGCTGTCGCCACAATACACGGCCACAGTGCCTTCACGCATCTGCTCACGAATGCAGGCGGCGGCTATGGCACCATTGCCATTCAGACTGAGGCGCTGGCCATGACTGACACCCAGGGCCCTGGCATCGGCTGGCGAGAGACTGATATAGGCATCGGTCATGCGCTGACCGATCGCCTCAGCCCTTGCGCTGAGTTCCTCGCTGCCAAATATCTGATAGGCCAGGTTGAGTTCCAGTCCCTCACCGCCGGCCTCAGCGTCAGCAAGCCGGGGCAAGTAGTCACCTTCATTGACTCTCTCCAGCAGCAGTTCACCGCAATGGTCCTGCTTCAATTTGCCATTAACTTCATCCTGAAACTTGCTGATGGACTGATTGGAATTCCAGCCCGGCGACCAGCTGGCACCTAGAATGGTGGCATCCTTGAGTGGCGAGATACCCTCCATGGAGAAGGCCAGCACCGAATCGTTATCCACTGCCTGCTTTGGTTCATGCACATTCACATTGGCCTTCATGGCGGTTCTGCCACTGTAGCGATGTGATTGACGTGGCACCTTCATACCGGCAATCAATTGATTCAGATCCGGCAACAGGTCATCCAGCTCATCAAAAGCTTGCACTTCTGATGCGCAGCGCTCCACCAGGGCGTCCACTTTCATGTCGGGCTCATCCACCAGCCAACGCCAGGCTGGCAGTGCATCACTGTGATTGCGGTGCACCTGGAAACTCAGTTGAGCCCGACCCTCATAATTAACCAGCGTGGATTCCTGCTCCGAAAATGCAGTGGCCGGTAACACGGTATCGGCCTTGTCGGTGGTGGCAGTGGGCAGCAGGTCTATTGCCAGTAAACTGTCCAGCTTATCCAGCGCCGCATCTACCTTGCTGCTGGCGGCGTGGCGGTAGAGGTCGTTCTCCAGCACGATCGCCTTTTTCACCTGAGCGCTGTCCATGAGCGCCAGCGCCGCATCCAGATCCTTGTCCGGGCGGGCCAGCAGGGTCAGGCCCATGGAATTGCTTTCTGCCATGGGCAGGCAGAGATCAATCGCCTGGCCGGTCTTTTCATGCAGGGCACGGGCGATATTGGCGGCGGCGCGAACCAGATCTTCAGAAGCGGCGCTGCTGCCGGCAATGATTAGTGGCCGCTTGGCGCTGCCAAGCATCTCTGCCATGGCAGCCAGTTGTCCCTCCGCCAGGGTGGGCGCCTGCCCGGCTCTGCCCGCCAGCTGATCCGCCAGGGCATGACCAATGGTCGCCAGTTCATTTTTACCGGCTATATGCACCAGGCTGGCAATATCGTCCAGGCGCGAGGTATAGGGCATCAGGGAAATCAGTGGCGAGCGATCGTGCTGGGCCAGCTCTCGCACAGCGGCATCCTGCCACTGGGGTATATTGTTGGCAGCGGCAAGCTGTTTTGCACGATTACGCACGGCCTGACGCAACGCCAGGGCGATTCTTGGCGCTGTATTGGTCACATCTTCGCCCAGGATCAATACCGCATCACAGTCTTCAATTTCTCGAATACCTGGACTGTTGAAGGCCTTGTCTCTTGCCAGGGTCAGTATCAGTTGGTTGATCTGATGCTCAGTGGCGCTGACGCCTGCATAAAAATTCTCATCACCCACCAGGGCTCGCAGGGCAAAATTGCTTTCGTTACTGGCCCGGGCAGAACCGATACCGATCAGCCCTTCTCCCTTCATGGCAGCCACCGCTTCCCTGGCCTGTTGCTGGCTGAGTTCGGCCTGGCCTGCCCCCTGCGGTTTACCGAGGCGCTGCTTGCTGTTGACGTAGTCAAACCCGAACCGGCCCCGGTCACAGATGAAGTAGCCATTTATCTCGCTGTTATAGCGGTTAACTATCCGGCGCAGACTGCCATAGCGCTCACCGGGAGTAATATTGCAACCCACCGAGCACCCACCGCAGACCGAAGGTGCGGTCTGCAAATCCCATTTGCGGCTGTAGTGCTCGCTGAATACCCGGTCGGTGAAAACGCCGGTGGGGCAGACTTCCACAAGATTGCCACTGAACTCATTTTCCAGGGTGCCCTCTTCGTGGCGGCCGAAATAAACATGGTGATGAGAGGCCATGGCTGCCAGATCGCTGCCACCGGCATAGTCATCATAGAAACGCACACAGCGATAACAGGCAATACAGCGATTCATCTCGTGATTGATGAAGGGGCCCAGATACTGGTTCTGGTGGGTACGCTTTTTCTTGTCATAGCGGCGATAGTTATGGCCTGACATCACAGTCATGTCCTGCAGATGACATTCGCCGCCCTCTTCGCACACCGGGCAATCGTGGGGATGATTGGTCATCAGGCTCTCGATGACTCTTTCCCGCATCTGCACCGCCTGGCTGTCCTTGATGGAGATACGGCTGCCGTCGGCCGCTGGAGTCATGCAGGCCATCACCAGCATACCCTGCTCATCATCGGCATCCTTGTACTGTTTTACCGCGCACTGACGACAGGCACCCACCGAACCCATGCAGGGGTGCCAGCAGAAATAAGGCAGATCCAGCCCCTGGGAGAGGCATTCCTGCAACAAATTGTTAGCCGGGTCTGCTTCGTACTCGACGCCGTCAACAATTATCTTCGCCATTTACAGTGCTCCATTTGCCCCTGGAATCAGTGCTTGTAGGGACATTTACCCTCGGCAATATGCCGCTTGAAATCGTCTTCGAAATACTTCAGCCCGCTGCCCAGTGGTGCAGTGGCACCAGGTGCCAGGGCGCAAAATGTTTTACCCGGCCCCATGTAGTCCACGTGATCCAGCAGAATCTGCAGATCCTTCTCCTTGCCCCGCCCTTCTTCCAGATCCTGAAATATGGCATCGACCCAGGGCAGACCATCCCGGCAGGGAGTACAGAAACCACAGGACTCATGGGCAAAGAATGTCATCAGGTTACCGATCATGCCCACCGGACAGGTCTTGTCGTCGAGCACGATCATGGTACCGGTGGCCAGGCGGCTACCCACCTTGCCGATTTCCTCATAGTCCAGATTCAGATCCAGATGTTCCGGCAGCATGAAATCCGTGGAACCACCGCCGGGCAAAAATCCCCGCAGCTTGAGGCCGTCCTGCATACCACCGGCCTTGTCTTCCAGCAGTTCCCGGATCGGCGTGCCCAGGGGCAATTCCCAGCAACCCGGATTCTTCACCCGGCCACTGACGCCAAACAGCTTGGTGCCATGATCGATGCCTCTGGTGAGTGAGTGATACCAGTCCACACCATAGGCCAGGATGCCTGGCAGATTACAAATGGTTTCCACATTATTGACGATGGTGGGCTTGCCCCAGAGACCACTGACCTGGGGAAACGGTGGCTTGGCGCGGGGATTGGCGCGCTTGCCTTCCAGGGCATTTAGCAGGGCCGTTTCTTCACCGCAGATATAGCGACCGGCACTGGTGTGTACAATGACTTCCAGATCAAAACCACTACCCTGAATATTCTTGCCCAGATAACCATGCTCTTTGGCCTCGGCGATGGCCTTGCGCAGGGCTTTTTCTGCCACCACATACTCACCACGCAAAAAGATATAAGCCACCGAGGCACCGATGGCCCAGGCAGCGATGATCATGCCATCGAGTAACAGATGGGGATCGCCTTCCATCAGCAATCGATCCTTGAAGGTGCCTGGTTCCATTTCATCGGCATTGACGACCAGGTATTTCTGCTTCGGCGCATCCTCACCAGCGGGCACAAAACTCCACTTCAGGCCGGTTGGAAATCCGGCGCCACCGCGGCCTTTGAGGCCGGAATCCTTGACCTGCTGCATGAGTTGATCCGGGCTCAGGCCGGCCACGATCTTGCGCAGGCCCTGATAGCCATCCGCGGCTTCATAGGCCTTGATGTCCATCGGCCCGCGTGCCAGGTCAATGTTTTTTGTCAGGGGATTGCTGACCACTCAGGCGTCTCCCTTGTCTTTGTAGGCGGCAACAATTTCATCGATTTTCTCAGCTGTCAGGCGGCGATGCAGGTCATCGCCCACCATCATCACCGGGCCGTTATCACAGTCTCCGAGACAGGGAACCGGGATAAAGGTGTATTCATTGTCCGCAGTGGTCTCACCATAGTCGACACCCAGGGTCTGCTTGATTTTGTTGCGAATCTCTTCACAGCCGGTAATCCAGCAGCTGACACTGCGGCAAAACAGGATGACGCGTTTGCCCACCGGTTGCCGGTACACCAGATTAAAAAAGGTAGCCACTCCTTCAAGGTCTGCTGCCGGAATATCCAGGTAGCGGGATATGGCCAACAGGCTTTCGTCAGACACCCAGCCCTGATGCTTCTGTACAATTTTCAGCGCTTCCAGACCGACCGCCTGCTTGTCAGGATAGAGCGTCATTTCATGCTCGATCTCGGCAATTTCCGCATCCGTCAGTTTGCGCGGGCGAGTCATGTTACTGGCGATTACACTATTGCTTGTCTGTACTTCACTCATCTCGATGCCTGCCTAGCGATCCACGTCGGCCATGACAAAATCAATACTGGCGATAATGGCAATCAGGTCCGGCACCATGAAGCCACGACTGATTTCCGGAATCATTTGCAGATGGGCAAATGATGGGGTTCGGATACGGGTGCGATAGGATGTTGTACTACCATCGCTCACCAGGTAATAACTGTTAATACCCTTGGTGGCCTCGATTGCCACCGTCACTTCATTGGGCGGAATCACCGGCCCCCAACTGACACTCAAAAAATGACTGATCAGGGTTTCAATATCGTGCAGGGCTTCCTTGCGACGGGGCGGTGTGGTCAGCGGATGGTCCGCCTTGTATTCACCAGACGGCATATTGTCCAGACACTGCTTGATGATTCTCAGGCTCTGGCGCATTTCCTCCACCCGCACCGCACAGCGATCGTAGCAGTCGCCATTGACGGCATAGGGCACATCGAAATCAAAATTCTCATAGCCACTATAGGGGCGACGCTTGCGAAAATCCCATTCCAGGCCGGTCGCCCTGAGGCCCGCACCGGTAATTCCCCAGTCGAGGGCTTCTTCAGTATTATAGGCACCAACCCCCTGGCTACGACGCTTGACGATGCCATTGTCCATAACCATACGATCGTAGTCGTCGAGCCGCGACGGCATAAAGTCCAGTAATTCCCGAACCCGGGTTTCCCAGCCCTGCGGCAAATCCTGGGCCACGCCACCAATGCGGAACCAGCCCGGATGCATGCGGGCACCAGTAATGGATTCGATAATATTGAATATTCGTTCCCGCTCTACAAACATGTAGAAAATGGGTGAAAGCTGCCCCACATCCTGGGCAAAAGTGCCATAGAACAACAGATGACTGCAGATACGAAACATTTCTGCCAGCATCACACGAATGGTCTGGGCTCGGGCTGGCACCTGAATCCCGGCCATCTTCTCCACTGCCATGACATAGGGCAGGTTATTCATGACACCACCGAGATAATCGATGCGGTCGGTATAGGGAATAAAAGTGTGCCAGGACTGGCGCTCACCCATCTTTTCCGCGCCCCGATGGTGATAACCGATATCGGGAACGGCATCGACAATGATCTCGCCGTCCAGTTGCAGGGCAATGCGAAAGGCACCGTGCACACTGGGGTGATTGGGGCCGAGATTGAGAAACATGAATTCGGAATTCTCCGAGCTTCGCTGCATGCCCCACTCTTCCGGTTTGAACTTCAATGCCTCCTGTTCAAATTCTTCTTTCTCATCATCCAGGGAAAAAGGTTCCATCTCGGTGGCGCGAGCGGGATGCTCCTTGCGCAGCGCATGGCCTTCCCAGGTGGGCGGCAACACCAGTCGATAGAGGTTGGGGTGGCCTTCAAAGCGAATGCCGAACATGTCCCAGGTTTCGCGTTCATACCAGTTGGCATTGGGCCAGATCTCGATCACTGTCGGTATCTGCAGATCAGCATCCTGAAGCGGCACCTTGACGCGCACATCACAATCGCCGCTGAAGCTCATCAGGTGGTAGACCACAGTGAATTCACTGGCCGGCTGGCCTTCCCGGTGTACTCGGGCCCGCTCATCGATGGCGGTCAGATCAAACAGCATTTCGAACACAGGTGTTGCTTCTTCATGGAGAAAACGAAGCACTGTCCTGACATTGGCACGTTCGACCCAAACCGTGGGTATGCCATCGCAACCCGGTTGTTCGGCAATAATCTGCTCGGCGAAACGCTGCCGTAACTGACCTATCAGGCCTGCCGGGTCACCGTTGCTTGCTGTATGTACTGCCGCTTCCATAGTTACCGCTAGTTTTTGGCTGCTTTGTGCTGTTTCTGTTCCCGATCTTACACGTCATCCGGCGAACGTAATTCGGTGGCCGCGATGCGTTCGGGTTTTCTGACTTCCCGTTGCACCGGAGTCGCCTCTTTCTGAATTATTCCCTGATCGTTGATCACCCAGCTCAGGGGCCGGCGCTCACGTCCGATCTCCTCCTGCAGCAGGATCAGCCCCTGTAACAGGGCCTCTGGCCGCGGCGGACAACCGGACACATAGACATCCACGGGCAGGAATTTGTCCACCCCCTGCACCACAGAATAAATGTCATACATACCCCCGGAATTGGCACAGGAACCCATGGAGATTACCCATTTCGGCTCCAGCAACTGGTCATAGAGCAGCTTCACCACCGGTGCCATCTTGCGAAACACCGTACCGGCAATAACAATCATGTCTGCCTGTCGCGGCGTACCGCGTATCACTTCCGAGCCGAAACGTGCCAGGTCATGCCGACTGGTGAAAGCTGTCGCCATTTCCACGTAGCAACAGGACAGACCAAAATTAAAGGGCCAGATTGAATTCTTTCGCCCCCAGGCAACCATATCTTCCAGCTTCGCCATCATCACATTGCGGCGAATGAAGTCATCAACACTATTGCCACCCGGCTTGACCGAGCTGGCTTCGTCTACAGACTCTAGCTGCCAATTCATAGGGAGAAATCCTTCTTGTTGACGACGCCACCGGGACCGGCAAGGGTTTTGAGTTCGCGCTTCTGGGTCTGGGTACGCCAGTCCAGTGCCCCGATGCGCCAGAGATACAGTAATGCCACCAGCAGTATAAAAATGAACACACTGATTTCGATAAAACCGGGCCAGCCCGATTCACGGATAGCAACCGCCCAGGCAAACAGAAACACGACTTCAAGGTCGAAAATGATAAAAAGAATGGCGGTCAGATAGAAATGAACGGAGATGCGGAACTGGGCGCTGCCGACGGAGATAATGCCGGATTCGAAGGGTGTTTCCTTGTACTGACGATTGATGCGCTGGCCGAGGAAATAGGACAGGCCCAGCATGGTCACCACCACCGCCAATACCATGGCGGTGTACAGGAGGAAGGGCTGGAGCCCTTCAAAGACTGCCTCTGCTGAATCCACGATCGCCTCCAGAATTACTGGTTCGTTTCATGGAAGGCCTGGCATTCTAGCCCTCAGACACTCACTGATTACTATTCACTGTTTTAAGGAAAATAGCCTGGTGTCTGACAGAACTACTACAGAATAGTACAAACCCTCTTCATTAAACGTCCTAAACTACCTTTCACCCTAATACCGTACTTCCACAACAGGAGTGAGCCCGGCAACGCATAAATCGCTGCTGGAAATTCTGAAGCGCATTTTTGAATTTTGCGGGAACGCATAATGAGAGCAGTTTTGCAGCCAATTCCATGAAAGCTCAACAAGAGCTTCCGGAAAACTGCCAAACTGACGACTGGGCAGAACAGGATCCAGACCTGGATCGCTGGTTTGGTCGCTAACTGCCAGGGGTTGTGAATCACTTCCCATTGACTTCCACACTGCGCTGAGAGCCCGATAATCTGATTTTGCAATGCATTTCCGGCATCTTGTTCCGGAAATGACTGCCATTACAGCCCAGCTTAAAGAGTACGGCTCGTCTTTATAATAATTATCTTGTTGGGTTACGACTTTCTAATTCTTGTTACGCACTGCTCCTGCCTCGATCCTTTCGGGCGGGAGCGTGACCGTCTGAATAGTTACACGGATGGGCCAGGTTTCGCAAGTATTTTGTCCGCCGGGCATCTGCTGTCGCGCAGTGCTGACGCGGCCTGACCAGCAAGCGGATATCAGCGCTGCGACTGAATCTCTTTCCAGTTTTCGTAGTACTCGAGGCTGACCATATGGTTGAGTTCCTCAAGATCCTCAGTAGCCTGCTGCAAGGTGGCTTTCATGACGTCACCCACCGAGAGGATACCGATATATTCGCCGCCTTCCTCGATCAACAAGTGGCGAATACGGCGCCCGAGGAATTTGTCATAGAGCTGGTAGGCAGGCTCCTCCACATTGGCGGAGATCAGATTGACACTCATATTGTCCCTGAGGCGCGCGGACCTGGGGTCGAAGCCCTCTTCCAGAACCCTGAACATCAAATCCCGTTCGGTCCAGATGCCGACGATCTTTTCATCCTCAACCACAACGATGGAACCCACCTTGTTCTGGGTCATGACCGTCAGGGCCTGATAGACAGTGGCATCGGAATTGATAGTCACCATATGACCGCCTTTGTCTTTGAGAATATCTCTGGCAGTTCTTTTCATCGCGCGTCTCCCATACTGACCGGACTGGAAATTGGGCCACCCCTGTCCCCGCTCTGGCAGGACTTTGCAAGGCTTGCCTACAAGCTAACCCTGATCGTCAGCCTTGGCAAGCCCGACTCGCCCGGTCACCTTCAGAAGACGCGGTTCAGACCGTCCAGTGCGGCAGTGCGATAGGCCTCCGCCATGGTGGGATAATTAAAGGTGGTGGTGAGGAAATACTTCATGGTATTGGCCGCGCCAGGCTGGCGCATAATGGCCTGGCCAATGTGCACGATTTCGGAGGCCTGGTCACCAAAGCAGTGGATGCCAAGAATTTCCAGGGTCTCGAAATGGAAGATCAGCTTGAGCATACCTACCTGCTCGCCGGTGATCTGGGCGCGGGCGGTATTTTTGAAGAAAGCCTTGCCCACTTCATAGGGTACTTTTTTTCTGGTCAGTTCGGCCTCGGTCTGGCCCAGGGTACTGATTTCCGGGATGGTATAGATACCGGTGGCGACCTCATCCACCGGATAGCATTCCTGTGGTGCCACAATGGCATTACTGGCGGCACGGCCCTGGTCATAGGCGGCGCCAGCCAGAGACGGCCAACCCACCACATCTCCAGCGGCATAAATATTCTTGACCCTGGTCTGGTAGTTCCTGTTAACCGCCAGCTGGCCGCGACTATTGGCTTTCAGACCAATGTTCTTCAGGCCCAGGTCCTCGGTGTTGCCGGCACGACCATTGGCCCACAGCACGATATCGCTCTTGATCTTCTTGCCCGACTCCAGATAAGTGACGATGTAGTCATCGTGATACTCAATGCTCTTGTAGGCTTCGTTATGGCGCGAGCGAATACCCAGGTTGCGCAAATGGTAGGCCAGCGCATCACTGATCTCGGTATCCAGAAAGGTCAGCAAGGACTCGCCGGGATTGATCAGCTCCACCTTGTAGCCGAGGCCGCCGAAGATCGAGGCATATTCACAACCGATCACCCCGGCGCCTATGACCGTGACTTTGCGGGGAGAAAAATCCAGATTGAGAATGGTATCGCTGTCGAACATCAGGGGATGCTCGAAATCCACATCCGGCGGACGATAGGGGCGCGAACCGGTGGCAATAATAAAATGGTCGGCGCTCAGCTTCTTGCGCTTGCCAAGCAGCTTGATAGTGTTCTTGTCCAGAAAGGATGCACGACCGTAATAGATCGGCACATGGTTGCGATCATAGAAATCACTGCGCATGCGCACCTGTTCATACTTGACCCGGTCGGCATGGGTAAGGATTTGCTGAAAACTCAGCTTGCGGGCATCGCCGAATTCACGAAACAGAGGGTTGGTATTGAATGCCATCACCTGTTTGACTGCATGACGCAGGGCTTTTGACGGGATAGTTGCCCAATGGGTGCAACTGCCGCCCACGTGATCCAGGTCGCAAACCATAGCCACAGTGCGGCCCTTTTTCTTGGCATTCATGGCCGCAGCCTCACCGGCGGGCCCCGCACCAATTACGATGATGTCAAAATGATCTTTCTGCGCCTGGGCAGTTTTCCTGGTAGCGGCGGCAGACTTTTTAGTCACTGACTTTTTGGCAGAGACAGGTTGTTTCTTACTGCTGGTTTTCTGCTTTCCCTTGACCATCTACTGCCCCTTATTTGCTGCTGGTTTCTTCACATTTGTTACGGTCGCCACCGCAAATATCACAGTCGCCCAGGCCGCCGACCTTGTTCAGGCCGCCGCAGGATCCCTGCACCGGTTTGCCGCCCATCAACACACCGACTGACATGAGGGCAAAGATTACTGCCAGTACAACGAATGTAACGATCAATGTAGTCATGATTCACTCAGATAATTTGCAAATGCGTCCGTGTAGAATTCATCAAAGCCATCTCCCTCGGCCTTGTAAATAAAATAAACTGCCTGGCCCGACTCTGTCGCCAGTTGCCTGCCAGCCTCGAGACCCAGCACCAGATAGGCTGTGGCCAGGGCATCGGCCCGCGCCGCCGACTGATCGATAACATAGACTGCTGCCAGATTGTGCTGAATCGGCCGCCCCGTGCGCGGATCAATTTCATGGGAATAGCGCTGGCCGTTTTCCTCGAAATAATTACGGTAATCACCGGAACCGGCTACAGCCAGTTCTTCGCCACGACTGAAAAACACTTCATAAAGCTGGCTCTGATTGGCCACCGGCGCTTCGATGGCTGGCACCCAGCTCAAGCCGCCGGGCTTGAGGCCTTTCATTTTCAGCTCGCCACCGATCTCGATAAAATAACTCTCAAGGCCCAGACTATCAAAATACTCCCCTACCCTGTCTACCGCATAGCCTTTGGCGATTGCACTGAGATCTACTGTCACGGCACGGGTTTTACTGATTACAGCGGCCTGTTGATCCACCCGCAGGGCATCAAAGCCTATTTGTTCCAGCTCAGCTGCCAGTTGCGCCTCATCGGGAATACGGGAACCGGTCGATCCAGGGCCGGGGCCAAAGCCCCAGAGATTGACCACCGGTCCTACTGTGACATCGAAGGCACCGTCGCTGTGCATCGATATTTCATTCGCCAGCAGCAACACTTCCCGGAGCTCGGCGGACGCGGCAAAGGGCTGATTGACCGGATGCCGATTAAAGCGCGACAACTCGGAATCTGGTGCATAAGTGGAAAATATCTCCCGGTCCAGCCGGTTGAGTTTTTCCTGGACGGATTCGGCAATGGAATCCAGTGAAAGGTTTTCGGGCACATCCACCAGCTGGATCTCGTAGCTGGTGCCCATGGTGAGCCCTGACAGGCGCTCGATTTGTCCATCGTCGCCCCCGGAGAAAAATACGAAGCCCAGGAAGAGCGCAATGAAGGTGATGGAAAATGCGTGGCGGCGCAGAATCTCTGTCATGAAAATTCGTCTAGGGCAATATTTTCGTCCTCCACTCCGAGATCCTTGAGCATCTTGATGACCGCCGCATTCATCATGGGCGGACCACACATATAGTACTCACAGTCCTCAGGAGCAGGATGATCCTTCAGGTAATTCTCCAGTACAACATTGTGGATAAAACCGGTCATGCCGGACCAGTTATCTTCGGGCTGCGGATCAGAAAGCGCCACATGCCACTCAAAATTGTCATTTTCCGCATCCAGTTCGTTATAGTCTTCCTCGTAGAACATTTCCCGGAGACTACGTGCGCCATACCAGAAGCTGATCTTGCGCTTGGAATGCAGGCGCCGGAGCTGGTCGAAAATATGCGAACGCATTGGTGCCATACCGGCACCACCGCCAATGAAGATCATTTCATTGTCTGTATCCTTGGCAAAAAACTCGCCGAAGGGTCCGAAAACCTTCACTTTGTCACCGGGCTTGAGGCTGAATACATAGGAAGACATCTTGCCGGGCGGCAGCTTGGTGCCCGGGGGTGGCGTCGCCACGCGGATATTGAATTTGATAATACCCTTCTCTTCCGGGTAATTGGCCATGGAATAGGCACGCACGGTGGTGTCATTGACCTTGGAGACGAGATCAAACAGACCGAACTTCTCCCAGTCACCGCGGTATTCATCACCTATATCAAAGTCCTTGTAATGCACTTCATGAGGTGGCACTTCCAGTTGCACATAACCACCGGCCCGGAAATCAACGCTCTCGCCATCGGGAATTTTAAGCACAAGCTCCTTGATGAAGGTGGCGACATTGTCGTTGGATACCACCTCACATTCCCACTGCTTGACGCCAAAGAATTCCGGCGCCACTTCGATTTTCATGTCTTGCTTGACTGTTACCTGGCAGGAAAGGCGCCAGTTATCCCGCGCCTGCCCCCGTGTGAAGTGACCGGCTTCAGTAGGCAGCATGGAGCCACCACCGCTTACCACCTGACACTTGCACTGGGCACAGGTACCGCCACCACCACAGGCAGAGGACAGAAAGATACCGGCATCGGCCAAGGTGTTCAGCAGCTTGCCACCGGCTGGCACGGTCAGCGACTTGTCGGGATCGCCGTTGATCTCGATATGCACATCACCGCTGCTGACCAGTCGTGAGCGGGCAAAGAGGATAACCACCACCAGCAGCATCACAACGAATGTGAACAGCGCGACTCCACCAATAATGGTTGTAAAATCAATCATGGATCAGACCTACAGTGAAATTCCGCCAAGCGACATGAATCCCAGGGACATCAGGCCGGTAGTAATAAAGGTAATACCCAGGCCGCGCAATCCTTCCGGCACGTCGCTGTATTTTAATTTCTCTCGTATTCCCGCCAGCAAAATTATCGCCAGGGCCCAGCCCACACCGGCACCGAGACCAAAGGCCACAGATTCGGAAAAGTTATAGTCGCGCTGGGTCATGAACAGGGTTGCACCGAGAATGGCGCAATTCACTGTAATCAGGGGCAGGAAGACTCCCAGGGCGTTGTAGAGAGCGGGCACAAATTTGTCCAGGAACATTTCCAGAATCTGTACCATGGCGGCGATGACACCGATGTAGCAGAGGTAACCGAGGAATTCCAGGGACAGACCGCCCAGGCCAAGCCATTCCAGGGCACCCTCGCGCAGCAGAAAATTGAACATCAGGTTGTTCACCGGCACGGTAATGCCGAGCACCACCACAACCGCCACGCCCAGGCCGATGGCTGTTTCCACTTTCTTGGATACCGCCAGAAAAGTACACATACCGAGGAACATCTGCAGGGCCATGTTTTCAATGAACACGGCTCGCACGAAAAGACTGAGTAGCTGCTCCATTACACGGCCTCCTCTGCTTCAGTATGAGCTGCCATGCGAAACTCGCGAGTCTCCACCTGTTCCTTCTTGGCAGCACGCAGGGCCCAGATAAAGAAACCAATAATGAAGAAGGCACTGGGTGACAGCAGCATCAGGCCATTACCCTGATACCAGCCACCGTTTTCCACCAGCGGCAGAACCTGGTAACCCAACAGCGAGCCGGAACCGAACAGTTCCCGCACCGAGGCCACCACGATCAGCACCAGGCTGTAGCCCAGACCATTGCCGATACCATCCAGAAAACTGATGAACGGCGGGTTTTTCATGGCAAAGGCTTCGGCACGCCCCATCACGATGCAGTTGGTAATAATCAAACCAACAAACACCGACAGGCTCTTGCTGATCTCATAGGCAAAGGCCTGCAGGAACTGGTCCACGGCGATAACCAGTGAGGCGATGATGGTCATCTGAATAATGATTCGAATACTGGAAGGCATGTGGTGACGAATCATGGAGATAAACATATTGGAAAAGGCGACCACCGTGGTCAGCGCCACACACATCACCAGGGTGACGCTCAGTTGCGTGGTAACCGCCAGCGCCGAGCAGACACCCAGTATCTGCAGGGCAATTGGGTTATTGTCCAGCAGTGGATTGAGTACTACTTTTTTCGCGTTCGCCATAATGATTCCAGTTTTGCTTACCGAATTAGCTGTTAGTGCTGGTCTCAGTCGCCAGAAACCGATTGCAAATTGTCCAGTACCGGCCGGTAACCGTTCTCACCCAGCCAGTACTCCACCATATTATCGACACCGCGGGTGGTCAGGGTGGCGCCGGACAGGCCGTCGATCTGGTATTGACCACTGCCAGTTCCCTTTACGACCTGCAGAGCCACCTCACCGGATTCGTCATAGACTTTCTTGCCTGGCCATAGTGCCTGCCAGCGAGGATTACGTACCTCGGCCCCCAGGCCGGGAGTCTCCTGCAACTCATAGAAGGAAATACCTTTTACTGTATTGCCATCGGCTTCAAGGGCCAGATAGCCATACATGATTCCCCACAGCCCATAGCCATTAACGGGCAATATAATGGTGCTCAGTTCCCCGTCCTGCTGCTGCAGATAGACCATGGGATAGATCACCCGTCGCTTGATATCCGCCACGTCCTGCTCGGCTGGAATGGCTTCTGACAACTGGGGATCATTGATCACTGTACGCTGATCATAGCTGCCCGGGTCGATGCCCAGTTCAGCCACTTCAGACTCAGTCAGGAATTCACCGCTGTGCAAGTCCACAACCCGTGGAGAAAATGCAGCAAACATCTCTGCCACTTCCTCGTCGCTGTGCACTTCGGGATCATAGAGCCCGGCAGCGCTGAGAATATTCTTGTTGCGATCCAGCACCCGGTTGGCATCCTGCATGGGCTTGAGAATCACCGCCGTGCCTGACACCACAATGGAGCACACCACGCAGAGGCAAAAAGCCACTAACAGGGTCTTGTTGATAGACTCTCTAGAGGACACCGCGCAACCTCCTGCGGGCGATATTCGCCTTCACCACGAAGTAATCGATCAGGGGAGCAAACAGGTTGGCAAACAGGATTGCCAGCATGATGCCCTCTGGATAGGCCGGATTGACCACCCGGATCAGTACTGTCATCACGCCAATCAGTGCGCCAAACAGCCACTTGCCGGTATTGGTCATGGAAGCGGAAACCGGGTCAGTTGCCATATAAACCATACCAAAGGCAAAGCCGCCCAGGACGAAGTGCCAGTACCAGGGTGTGGCAAAGGCAGGATTGGTTTCCGAGCCGATCATGTTAAACAGCAGAGACATGCCGACCATGCCGAGGAACACACCCAGCATGATGCGCCAGGAGGCGATTCTGGTAATCAGCAACAGGCAGGCACCCATCAGGATGGCCAGGGTAGACGTCTCACCAATACTGCCCTGCATCTGGCCAAGAAAGGCATTCATCCAGGTCAGTTCGGTGCCGGTAGCCGAGGCGATAGCCGGCAGGCCACCGCTGGCAATCTGCGACAGTGCCGTGGCACCACTGAATCCGTCCACGGCAGTCCAGACCGCGTCGCCTGACATATTGGGTGCGTAGGCAAAATACAGAAACGCACGCCCGGTCAGGGCCGGATTGAGAAAATTCTTGCCGGTGCCACCGAAGACTTCCTTGCCCACCACAATACCGAACGAAATACCCAGCGCTGCCTGCCACAGGGGAATATCCGGTGGCACGATCAGGGTAAAGAGAATGGAGGTAACAAAGAATCCTTCATTGATCTCATGGCCCCGCTTGGCAGCAAACAGCACTTCCCAGAAGCCGCCAACCGCAAACACAACCACATAAATGGGAATATAGTAGGCGGCCCCGTAGATCACATTATCCCAGATACTGCCGGGGTCGTGCCCTGCCAGCAGGCTGATGATGGCCTCATGCCAGTCACCGCCGCTCTCCAGCCCCATGGAAACGATGGCGCTATTGGCCTGGAAGCCCAGGTTATACATGCCATAGAACATGGGGAAGAAGGCTGCTACCCAAACCGTAATCATGACCCGCTTCAGGTCAATTCCGTCTCGCACATGGGGTTCGGCTACGGTGACTTTGCTCGGGCTGTAGAAGATCGTGTCCACGGCCTCATAAAGAGCGTAGAAAGACTCATACTTGCCACCTTTCTTAAAATGAGGCTCGAGATCATCGAGCACACGTCGCAAGCCCATCGCTTAACCTTCCTTCTCTATCCGGGTGAGATTCTCCCGGAGTATGGCACCGTATTCGTATTTACCGGGGCAGACATAGCTACAAAGTGCCAGGTCTTCCTCATCGAGTTCGAGCGCCCCAAGATTGATCGCAGTTTCGATATCGCCAACAATCAGGGCACGCAGTAATTGGGTGGGCAGAATATCCAGCGGCATCACCTTTTCATAAGCGCCGATGGGTACCATCGCCCGCTCACTGCCATTGGTACTGCTATGCATGGGAAAAGACCGGTTCTTGTAAAGACTGGATACATAGATGCCCATGACCGAGTGGCGATCCGTGCCGGGTGACAGGTAACCGAACAAGGGTCGTTCCCGGCCCTCGCGAATAACCGTTACCTGATTGTGATAGCGCCCCAGAAAGGCTTCATCACCGGCGGCCTTGCGCCCGCCCAGTACCGAACCGGAAATGACCCGGCTTTCCTGACCGTGCAATTCCCCCAGTACCAGTTCATCCAGATTGGCACCGATACGGGTACGCAGCAGACGCGGCTGAATGACCTGCGGACCGGCAAAGGAAATCACCCGGTCGGTATACAGTTGGCCCTGCCTGAACAGGCGGGCAATAGCAATCACATCCTGATAGCCCACATACCAGATTTCACTGCCCACCCCTGCTGGCTGCAGGAAGTGGATATGAGTGCCAGTGAGTCCGGCCGGATGGGGCCCCTTGAATTGCTCGATGAGCACATTGTCGCGGAAATCATTGGCGGCCAGCGACAGCGGGTCCTGGTCCCCCATACAGAGAAACAGCTTGCCTTCAGGCAGGCCCGCCAGCAGATTGATACCGGCCACAAAATCATCCACATGATCGGCAATGGCCACCATCGGATCTGGCGCCAGTGGATTGCTGTCCATGACACTGACGAACAGGGCCTTGGGGGTCGCATCCGGGCTTGGCACCTTGCTGAAGGGCCGCTTGCGGATGGCAGTCCACAGACCCGCAGCCAGCAGATCATCCACCAGAGTCTGTCGCCCCAGGGTTTGCAACTGGCTGTCGGTATATTGATTGAACTCGAGCTGCTCTTCGCCCTCTTGCTCGATTACTACCGAGAGCAGGCGGCGCTGATAGCCGCGATTGATGGCCTTGACCTCACCTGAGGCCGGGGCAGTGTAGCCGACCTGGGGGTTTTTCTTGTCCGTGAACAGGACCTGGCCGGCACGTACCTTGTCGCCCTCGGCCACTTCCATGGTGGGTTTCATGCCCACATAATCATCGCCGAGCACAGCGATTTCACGCGGCTGATGACTGCCGGTAATCATTTGCTCCGGCTCACCGGAGATCGGCAAGTTCAGTCCGCGTTTTAGTCTAATCATGAGAATAGTTGCGCCGGATCGCTGCTATCCGGCAAAAAATTAATACAAATCAACCCACTGTCGCGAGCTAATCACGACAGCATGGCTGAATAACTAAAGGAATATTGACCCTGTTTCCGCTACGAATTTGATAATGCACTCACTGTCGGCCGCTATTTCACGTTGCTGAGTGAAATCGCCACCGTCACCGAATAAATCCGCCCAAGTAAAGCAGCCGCAATTATAGAGCTAAACCCTTATAATTGCTAGTGAAAGCAGGACATCAAATGCCCTGCTTCCGGTTCAGATGCCCTGTGCTCAGGGTTGCTGCGGGTAAAACTTGTAGCTGACACCGGCCATCTTGTAGACCATGCGTCCAACCTGGCAGCAATAGCCGAATTCGTTGTCGTACCACAGATACAGTACGCAATTCTTGCCATTGCAGATGGTGGCATTGGAATCCACCACACAGGCCTCTCGGGTACCAACGAAGTCGGTAGATACCGCATCCGGTGACTGGGTGTAGCTGATCTGGTGCTGCAATTCCGAATGCAGGGCAATCTTGCGCAGGAATTCGTTCAATTCCTCCTTGCTGGATTCGGTCTTCAGGCTCAGGGTCATAATCGCCATGGAGACATTGGGAATAGGTACCCGCACCGCATTACCGGTGAGCTTGCCTTCCAGCTCCGGCACCGCCTTGACCACCGCCTTGGCGGCACCGGTTTCAGTCAGCACCATGTTCAGGGCCGCCGAGCGTCCGCGTCGGTCACCCTTGTGGTAGTTATCAATCAGGTTCTGGTCATTGGTATAGGCATGCACCGTTTCAATGTGGCCATGATCAATGCCGAACTTGTCATTGATTACCTTCAGCACCGGCGCGATGGCATTGGTGGTGCAGGAGGCGGCAGTAATGATCTTTTCCTGCGGAGTAATCTGATCGTCATTGATGCCATAGACAATATTTTTCAGATTACCCTTGCCTGGCGCCGTCAGAATGACCTTGGCAGCACCCTTGGAGTTCAGGTGCCGAGACAGGCCTTCTTCGTCACGCCAGGCGCCGGTGTTGTCAATCACCAGGGCATCCTCGATGCCGTACTTGGTATAGTCCACCTCTTCCGGTGAATTGGCGTAGATGAACTGCAGCTCATTGCCGTTGGCAATCAGCACGTTGCGCTCCTCATCGATACGCAGGGTGCCCTGGAAGGCGCCGTGCACAGAATCATTGGTAAACAGGCTGGCCCGCTTCACCAGATCCCCTTCGCGACCGGGTCTGACCACTACCGCCTTCAGGCGCATGACTTCCCCGGTGCTGGTGCGTTCCACCAGCAGGCGCGCCATCAGGCGGCCGATGCGGCCAAAGCCGTACAGCACCACGTCCTGGCTTTTCTCTACCGGCTTGTCATTGACTCCATCCAGATAGGCCAATTCCTGCCGAACGAAACTGTCCACATCCTGGGCCTTGTCGCCCTCGGCTTGCAGATGCTCCATGAAGCGCACGGTGAGCTTGCCAAGATCGATCTGGGCGTGCCAGAGATCCAGCTTGGCCAGAGCCATCAATACCGGATGAGTCTCAAACTCGGACATTTCGTTGCGCTCGACCTGGCGCACGAATCGGTGGGATTTCATGATGAAAGTAACCGAACGGTTATGCAGGGGCCGACCATAGATGAACACGCCAACATTGCGCTGGCTGAACAGTCGGCCTATCACCGGAATCATTTCCTGGACCAGCGCCTCGCGCTGTTTCCAGTCACTGAAGTAATCGTCTACGCTCGGTCTATCCACTTCCACCCCTTCTGCATTGGCGAGCTGGAGTCGCCCGCTGGTTAAAAAAGGCGGGTATTATCTTTTACCTGACAGGCATGTGCAACTGAAGCCGCCAGTGATGGGGCCTGCTGGGCCCGGCAATTTGCGCTACAATGGCCCGCTTTTGAGTCCGGGCCCAGCGCCCCGCAGATCATAAGCAGCATCTTCTGTTACCGCGCCCCGAGCAAGCAATCCGAGAACAGCGACCCATGAATAGCCTGTTGCAGCCCCCCATTCCTGTCGATACCAGCCAACGCTGTTTCTGGGACCAACTCCATGGCAGTGCCCGCAGCCTGGCCATCTGTGAAGCTGCCAGCAGCGCCAGCGGTCCCATGGTCCTGATTTGCCCCGACAGCGAAACTGTCGATCGCGCTGTCAGGGAATTAAATTATTTTTGTCGCGAAGCCGGCGAGGCTGACGGAAAACTGGAAGTTTTCAGCTTCCCGGACTGGGAGACCCTGCCCTACGACAATTTCTCCCCCCACCAGGACATTATCTCCGAGCGGCTGCGCGCCCTCTACCACCTGCCGGAACTGCAGCGGGGCATTCTGGTGCTGTCGGTCAACAGCCTCATGCATCGACTGCCGCCCCGCCACTATGTGGCGGCCAATTCCCTGGAATTGCAGGTCGGCCAGACCCTGAACATTGACGACCTGCGTCAGCAACTGTTGTTGGCCAACTACCAGGCGGTGGAGTCCGTTAATGAGCACGGTGAATTTACCGTGCGCGGCTCGATCATTGACATGTTCCCCATGGGCTCACAGCTGCCGTTTCGGGTGGACCTGTTCGATGACGAGATCGATTCCATCCGCCTGTTCGACCCGGAGAGCCAGCGCACCATTCGTCAGGTGGAAGAGATCCGCCTGTTGCCCGGCCGGGAATACCCCCTGGACAAGAACGGCATCAATGAATTTCGCCGCCGCTTTCGGGAAACTTTTGATGTAGACCTCAGACAGTGCCCGCTCTATCAGGATGTGGGCGAAGGTATCAATTCTCCGGGCCTGGAATACTACCTGGCACTGTTTTTTGAGGAACTGGGCAGCCTCTTCGATTTTCTGCCGGATAACAGCCTGGTCTGCACCCTGGGCAATGCCGAGCGCATCGAATCGGCCGGCAGCGAATTCTGGGACAGCATTCAGACCCGCTTCCAGGACAGACAGATCGACCGCTACCGCCCCATTCTCGATCCGGAGGCGGTGTTCATGCCGGTGCACAAGGTCATGCAGGAGCTGAAACGCTTCCCGCGCATCGAATTTCAGCCCCATAAACAGGCCAGTGGACTGGGCAGCCGGCCACTGCCGGAACTGGCATCCAATGCCCGTCTGCAACAACCCTTTTCCCACCTGCAGGATTTCCTGGCAAGCAGTCCCGGTCGCGTGCTGTTTTGCGCCGAATCTGCCGGCCGACTGGAAACCCTGCGCGAAGTGCTCAGGCATATTGGTCTGCAGGCAGTGCAAGTGCAGCATTTCTCCGAATTTCTCAATGGCGACATGGAACAGGCCATCAGTATCGCCCCTCTGGATGAAGGCCTGTGGTTTCCGGACAAGGGGCTGGCCCTGATTACCGAGGCTGAGCTGTTTGGCAATCGTGTCGCCCAGCGCCGCCGTCGACGCAAAAGCCAGACCAATACCGAACTGGTCATCAAGAACCTCACCGAATTGCATATTGGCGATGCCGTGGTGCATATCGACCATGGTGTTGGCCGCTACCGTGGTTTGCAGACCATTACCCTGGATGAGCAGAGCACTGAATTTTTAACTCTGGAATATGCCAATCAGGCCAAGCTCTATGTGCCGGTGGCCTCACTGCATCTGATCAGTCGCTACAGTGGCAGTGAGCAGGAACAGGCGCCACTGAATACCCTGGGCACCGACGCCTGGCAGAAAACCAAGCGCAAGGCGGCGGAGAAAATTCGGGATGTGGCCGCCGAGCTGCTGGACATTTATGCCCGCCGCCAGGCCCGCAAGGGTTATCAGTACAAGCTGGAAACGGACGATTACGACAAATTCGCCGCCAGCTTCCCCTTCGAGGAAACCGCCGATCAGGAAAATGCCATCGAGGCGGTACTGGAAGATATGCGCTCGAGCGGCACCATGGACCGGCTGGTTTGTGGCGATGTGGGTTTTGGCAAAACCGAGGTAGCCATGCGCGCCGCCTTTGTTGCCGTACAAAACAATAAACAGGTGGCACTGCTGGTACCTACCACCCTGCTGGCCCAGCAACATTTTGAGAGCTTCCGCGACCGTTTTGCCGACTGGCCCATTAATGTGGAAGTAGTGTCCCGCTTCAAATCCACCAGTGAGCAGGCGGCGGTATTGAAGCAGGTGGAAGCCGGCAAGATCGACATCCTGATTGGCACTCACAAATTGCTGCACGGCGATATCAATTACAGCAATCTTGGCCTGCTGATTATTGATGAGGAACATCGCTTCGGTGTGCGCCAGAAGGAAAAACTGAAATCCCTGCGCGCCAATGTGGACATCCTGAACCTGACCGCCACTCCCATTCCCCGCACCCTGAATATGGCCCTGTCCGGCATCCGGGATCTGTCCCTGATCGTTACCCCGCCGGCCAAACGCCTGTCGGTAAAGACCTTTGTGCGGGAATACCAGGACAGCCTGGTCAAGGAAGCTGTGTCACGTGAGCTGTTACGTGGGGGGCAGGTCTTTTACTTGCACAATGAAGTCAAAACCATCGACCGGGCAGCCGAACACCTGCAGGAAATCATTCCCCAGGCCCGTATCTGCGTGGCTCATGGCCAGATGGCCGAGCGCGACCTGGAACGCATCATGGCGGACTTCTACCACAAGCGTTACAACATCCTGGTGTGCACCACCATTATTGAAACCGGTATCGATATACCCAGCGCCAATACCATTATTATCGACCGGGCCGACAAGTTTGGTCTGGCCCAATTGCATCAATTGCGGGGCCGCGTAGGCCGTTCCCACCATCAGGCCTATGCCTATTTATTACTGCCTGAGCACAGCCGCCTGAGCAATGAGGCACACAAGCGCATCGAAGCGATACAGGCGGCCAATACCCTGGGCGCCGGCTTCACCCTGGCCAGCCACGACCTGGAGATTCGCGGTGCCGGTGAACTGCTGGGCGATGAACAGAGTGGGCATATGCAGAAGATCGGCTTTACGCTTTACACGGAAATGCTGGAACAGGCAGTGAATGCCATCAAGGCCGGCCGCAGCCCCTCGGCAGACCTGCAGATCAGCAACAATGTCGACATCAATCTGCGCATACCGGCCCTGATACCGGAAGACTATCTGCCCGATGTCCACACTCGCCTGATCATGTACAAGCGCATTGCGTCCTGCAAGGACGATGAGGAACTGGAGGAAATGCAGGTAGAAATGATTGACCGTTTCGGCCTGTTGCCAAGACCGGTGAAACTGCTGTTTCGACTGACCCGGTTGAAACTGCGCGCACTGCAATTCGGTATCCACAAGGTGGACGTCAATGCCGCCTCCGGTCGCCTGGAATTTAATGCCGAGACCCGGGTTGATCCACTGTCCCTGGTGCAGCTTATCCAGAATGATCCGGCCCATTACAAACTGTCAGGTGCCAATCAGTTTCATTTCAAGCATGACTGCGAGGAAGCCGAGGACAAGCTGGCCCTGGTGGATGAATTACTGGATCGCATGAAACTGGTAGAGCAAGCGGCCGCCTGAGGTTATGCTTGTACAGGATGAAAACTGAACCGATCAATGCCCTGCGATTTCTTCTCCTGCTGAGCAGCCTCTGCCTGACATCGACAGGCCTCGGCCAGGAGCGCTGGTTCCAGATAGAAGTCTCGGTATTCAGCAATGAACGTCTCGCCGACCGCGAAGAGGAAGTCTGGGCCCCCGGTCATGCCCGGCTGGAATATCCGGGCAATTTGCAGCGCCTGCGTACGCTGATGGAGCTGTTGATGATCGATGCCCTGCTAATGGAACCGGCGGCGCCTGCCGACACGGTGGAGACGGCTGAGGAAGAAACGCCCGTTTCAGCGCTGAGCCTGCGCCTGCAGCGCATCAACGAGACCGGTCCCTTTCCGGCCGCGGGCCCGCCCTATTTTTCCTTTCCGGATTTCGCCCGCGATCCTTTCCTGCAGCTTCCCGCCTCGGAGAGTGACTTCCAGCAAACCAATCGTGCCCTGAATGCCTCAGCGGAACACCGGTTATTGTTCCATGGCCTGTGGCGCCAACCCATGCCTGATCCGGGTGCCGAGACTCCTGTGCTGATCAGTGGCGGTGAGCGCTACGGCGATCATCACGAACTGGAAGGCAGCCTGAGCCTGCACTTCAATGCCGGGCGCGACCGGGTGGTCATTGATAGCGATCTCTGGCTCAGCGAATTCACCACCCTTGCCGACCCCGACAATGAGTGGCAACTGCCGCCTTTCCCTGGCCCACAATCAGCGGCCGACGGCGAGGCAGACCGCTATCAACCGCACCGCGTCTATCATTTTCAGCAAAGCCGGGATATGCGCAGCAATGAGTTTCACTACCTCGATCATCCCGCTCTGGGGCTGGTAGTTACCGTTTTTCCCTATGAGGTGCCAGCAGAGGAAGCTCCGGAACCGGAAACCGGGCCACTGCAATAGCTCAGCTCTTCAGCATCGCCTGCAAGACCTGCACGACATAGCTCATGCCACCTTCCACCACGGCTTCGATTTCCGCCATGGCAATCTCGCCGGGGAATAGCCCTGCCGCCCAGTTTACCGACAGCGCCAGCATGGCATAGGAAATATCCAACTCGCGCGCCAGCCCTGCCTCCGGCATTGCGGTCATGCCAACGATATCGCAGCCGTCGCGCTGCAATCTTTTGATCTCTGCGGCTGTTTCCAGGCGTGGCCCCTGGGTCACTCCGTAAACTCCGCCATCAAGAACCGGCCGCGCCGATTCAGGGCTGGAGATTGACACTGTCCTGACAGCCTCCAGCAGTCGGTCCCGCAGACTGGCGGTAAACGGTTCGGTGAAGTCCACGTGGATGACCTGCCCGGGGTTGCCTTCAAAAAACGTGGCGTCCCGGGAATGGCTGTAATCGATGATCTGGTCCGGCACCATGAAGCTGCCAGGTGGCAGTTGCGGGTGAATACCACCAACTGCATTGATGGCAATAATTTCATCAATGCCGCTTTCCTTGAGCGCCCAGATATTGGCCCGGTAGTTGATTTTGTGGGGTGGCACCGAATGGCCAGGGCCGTGGCGTGGCAGAAATACGACCGACTGGCCGTGGGCGGTGAAATATTCAAGCTCCACAGCCTGTTCCGACCAGGGCGTTTCTACGCTCTCGCGGCGTAGTTCCTCGAATCCCGACAAGCGGGACAGGCCGGTCCCTCCTATTATTGCCAACATGGCTATTTCCCTGAAGGAATCAAAGGCTGGGACAATAAACCACCGGCTGTGTCTGCGCAAGCACAGTGGCAAACAGGCAGGAATTCAATGAGGCCGGCGCATTTGCCAGCGAGCGGATTCTGCTAATCAGTGAGGTCTGGCTACTTGGCCGGGAAGAGGTTACTCTCCCCGGCCCGGCTCCAGTTGCAATCAGGATTCAAGTAGCCATAAACCGACCCGGATCCTGAAGATGCCTGGCATCATTCAAGTCTTGGCTAGCCAATCAAGGCTTGGCGAAGACCCTTATTGCAAGTAGCTGAAATCAATTATTCAGGAATAGGCAGCAATTTCCATATCGCTTGAGCAAGCCCGTCTCGAAAATGCAATACGTTTCACAAAAAGCCCGTTTTTCCCGCTGCCGACAATATCGCTACAGCCTGCAACGAAGCTGGCAGACTGGCAAAGGTCGGGTGTTATTTATTGGCCTTAACCCCTCTACTGCCGACCATCGCCGCGACGACCCCACAATTCGCCGTTGCGTTAATTTCGCCAGGGACTGGGGCTTTGCAGAAATCGAGGTGGTTAATCTGTTTGCCTTCCGGGCCACGTATCCGGAAGACCTGAAAGCGGCAGCCGATCCGGTGGGCAAACGCAATGACGAGTGGATTCGACGCGCCCACCGCCTGGCAGATCTCAGCATTGCCTGCTGGGGCAACGATGGCCAGTTCCAGGATCGCAGTCAGAAGATTGCAGCCATGCTCACTGATCTGCACTGCCTGCAAATCAATCGCTCACAACAACCGGCCCACCCGCTGTATCAGCGCGCCAGCCAGAAACCCAAACCCTTCATAGTTGGCAGGGCTTAGGACAATGAGCAGCACCCCGCTATTGGCAAAGCTGATCTGGCGCCAGAACTGGATTCCTCTGCGCCTGAAAAAAACGGCTTACAAGACACTGAGCAAATCTGGACAAGCCCCCAGTGCCCCCTTCGAAAGCGACTTTTATGGACTCCGCTACCGGGGCAATCTCAACAATGGCATCGAGTTCGCACTGTTCTACTACGGTGCCTTTGAAAAGCCCCTGCTGTACTTTCTTCGTGACTGCCTGCTGGGCCTGGGGCAAAGCGCTGAAGAGAAACTGGTGTTCTGCGACGTGGGGGCCAATATTGGTCAACACTCCCTTTTTATGTCCCGCTTTGCCCAACAGGTGCATGCCTTTGAACCTTTCAGCGAGGTCAGCGCTCGCCTCGACGCCCACATCAAACTCAACAAAATCGACAATATCCGCCTGCACCCTCTGGGCCTGAGTGATGAAAATGGCAGCCTGCCTTTCTTCGCTCCCGCCGGCAGCAACCGGGGCGTGGGTTCTTTTGTCAGCGACAGTATCCAGCGCGGCAACCAGGCCATTGGCGAGTTGCGTATCGCCCGCGCCGATGACTATTTCCGGGAGCAGGAAATCACCAGGGTGGACCTGATCAAGATCGACGTAGAAGGTTTCGAGGCCAGGGCCCTGGCCGGTATGCGCGAGATTCTCCGGCAGCAACGCCCGGTAGTGGTTTGTGAGGTGAGCTACGGCGAGGAATTGTCCTTTGGCAGCCGCGAAGCCTTTCTTGCCAGCCTGCCGGATAACTACTGCCTCTATTGTTTCGACACCCGCAAGCCCGACGGCAGCACCGCCCGGCGTCGCGGCGCCCGTGCCAAACGTAGCGGCCGCTATGCACTCATCCCCCTGACCCACTGGCGCGACAGGGATCAGGACGATCTGGTGGCTATTCCGAAGGAAAAACTGGCGCGGGTGCCGTTGAGGGGGCCGCTCAGAAAGTAGTGGCCCAGGCCAAGAATTCAATCCGGGCCTGGGCCGATTTTTCTACTACTTACACCATAAAGCATCGGCTTTACTGCAGGTATCTTTAGTAAGCTACTGGTTTTTATACCTTTGTTCAAGCCCCTGCTTAAAATTCAGGCAATCTGTACAAATTTCAGGCAATTTACTGAAAGGCAGAGAATACGGGCATTTTTCTAGCCACAGGAGCAAAAGCCACTCCCAGTGATTCACCAAAAGGCAGGTGATGAGACAAAAAAATACTCCGCCCGGCAGGGTGGAGCGAACGTTTTATGCAAAGCGCCAGCTTTGCGTGAGCGGAACGCCCCTGATCTGTGATCAGGGGCTGGACAGGGCCGCAGTAGCCGA